>OATB01000003.1_pt1 | contig 379115 bp, 363 predicted proteins | sample 1494941 | NCBI WGS metagenome assembly OATB01 (sample SAMEA2579931, study PRJEB22360) | human gut metagenome | reverse complement strand
AGAGCGCACGCCTGATAAGCGTGAGGTCGATGGTTCGAGTCCATTTAGGCCCATTACAAAATCAAAACATTTTTGGTTTTTGGGGAAGTACTCAAGTGGCTGAAGAGGCGCCCCTGCTAAGGGTGTAGGTCGGGAAACCGGCGCGAGGGTTCAAATCCCTCCTTCTCCGTTATAGCTGGCCCGTTGGTCAAGTGGTTAAGACACCGCCCTTTCACGGCGGTAACACGGGTTCGAGTCCCGTACGGGTCATTTTTTTTTTTGGAGGATTACCCAAGTCCGGCTGAAGGGAACGGTCTTGAAAACCGTCAGGCGGGTAAAACCGTGCAAGGGTTCGAATCCCTTATCCTCCTTTGCTACACACTCTATACTGAATGTATGGATGATAGTAACAAACTTATATTATCGCGGGATGGAGCAGTCTGGTAGCTCGTCGGGCTCATAACCCGAAGGTCGTAGGTTCAAATCCTGCTCCCGCAATTTTAAAAACTAAATCCTGGTCCCGTAGTGTAGTGGTTATCACGCCTGCCTGTCACGCAGGAGATCGCGGGTTCGAGTCCCGTCGGGACCGTTTTGGCTCGGTAGCTCAGTTGGTAGAGCAATGGATTGAAGCTCCATGTGTCGGCAGTTCGATTCTGTCCCGCGCCATCTCTTTTTTAATGATTTTCATTAGAAAAGTTGTTTAGTTTTATATGGGCCTATAGCTCAGCTGGTTAGAGCGCACGCCTGATAAGCGTGAGGTCGATGGTTCGAGTCCATTTAGGCCCATTTATTAATAGTTGGTCCGTTGGTCAAGTGGTTAAGACACCGCCCTTTCACGGCGGTAACACGGGTTCGAGTCCCGTACGGATCATGAGAAGATACAATATGTATCTTCTTTTTTTTGTTTTCTTTATGTTTTTGTCAAAAGATTTATAGGAATTATAATAAAATAAGCGAGCTTTATCTTAGCAAATCTGCTATACTACAAACGTTGCAAGTTCCCGAGAGGATTCGCACTGCGAAGATGCCTTGTAACCGAATATTATCAGGGGGAATCATCATGACAGAAAGACATTTATTTACTTCAGAGTCTGTTTCTGAAGGACATCCAGATAAGGTAGCTGATCAAATCAGCGACGCAATTTTGGATGCGATTTTGACGAAGGATCCATCAGCCCGGGTGGCTTGTGAGACTTCGGTAACAACTGGTTTAGTTTTAGTATTTGGTGAAATTTCAACATCGGCTTATGTAGATATTCAAAAAATCGTTCGTAATACGATTAAAGATATCGGCTACACACGAGCTAAATTTGGCTTTGATGGGGATACCGTAGCTGTTTTAGTAGCTATTGATGAACAGTCACCTGATATTGCGCAAGGTGTAGATGCGGCTTTGGAAAGTCGTGATAACAAAGATGCCATGATAGATGAAATTGGAGCAGGGGACCAAGGATTAATGTTTGGTTTTGCTTGTGATGAAACACCAGAATTAATGCCATTACCAATTTCTTTGAGTCATAAATTAGTTCGTCGCTTAGCAGAGTTACGTAAAAATGGTCAATTAACTTATTTACGTCCAGATGCTAAGTCACAAGTGACAGTAGAATACGATGAAGCAGGCAAGGCACAACGGGTTGATACGGTTGTAATTAGTACACAACACGATGATGCAGTAGATAATGCTACAATTCGCGGCGACGTGATTAAACAAGTTATTGAACCTGTTATTCCAAGTGAATTATTAGATGAAGATACAAAATATTTTATTAACCCAACTGGTCGTTTTGTAATTGGTGGTCCTCAAGGAGATGCTGGTTTAACCGGACGTAAAATTATTGTGGATACTTATGGAGGCTATGCCCGTCATGGTGGCGGAGCTTTTTCTGGTAAAGATGCTACAAAGGTGGACCGTTCTGCTAGTTATGCGGCACGCTATATTGCTAAAAATATTGTAGCTGCTAAATTGGCCAACAAGGTAGAAGTGCAGTTAGCCTATGCAATTGGTGTGGCGCAACCTGTCTCTATCTCTATCAATACTTTTGGTACTGGAACTGTCAGTGACGACAAATTAATTGAAGCAATACGTGAAAACTTCGATTTACGTCCTGCTGGAATTATTGAAATGTTGGACTTACGTCGTCCAATTTATCGCCAAACAGCTGCTTATGGTCACTTTGGGCGTACAGATGTTGATTTGCCATGGGAGCATACAGATAAGGTTGATGCACTCTTAGCGAGTGTAAATGCTTAATATCGCTTATTTGTTAATTCTTGCCGCTATTGCTTATGTGATAGCGGCTTTTCTTTGGATAAAGGCTAAATGAAACGATTATTTTTAGCTAAAATAGTTTGTATCATTTTTTATGAAATAGTGTAGTTGGCTAGAGCGTGATTATTATTTTACCATTCATTGTAGATTGTAAATTTGAAAATTGAAGTGACAATTAATCAAGCAATTGTTTGGTTAGTGCACGTTACACCTATTCTTCACGATTTTATGGAGTTTAAATTTGGTAAAGGTATATTATAATTTTATTTTTTGAAGTTGGATTAAGGAGGTTAAAAATGAAAAAACAAACAAATGTAACGCTGGTGACGGTTGCTGTTTTTGTCGCCACTTTCATGACGGCGGTAGAAGGTACGATTGTGACAACCGCTATGCCGACGATTGTTGGGTCTTTGCATGGGATTGAAATCATGAATTGGGTCTTTTCAATCTATTTATTAACCAATGCCATGTTAACGCCCATTTACGGCAAAATGGCGGATAAAATCGGCCGTAAACCAATTTTTATTTTGGGAACGATTCTTTTTATAATTGGGTCGGCGCTTTGTGGTCTATCTAATACTATGCTGACTTTGATTATTTCTCGAGCTATTCAAGGCATGGGGGCTGGTGCAATGATGCCCGTTGCCTTAACGATTATTGGTGATTTATACGATAAAGAAAAACGTGCCAAAGTACTTGGTTTAAATAGTACAGCTTGGGGAATTGCATCGGTAGTAGGGCCTCTTGCTGGCGGTGTCATTGTCGATACAATTGGCTGGCATTGGATTTTCTTTATTAATGTACCGATTGGTATTATTTTGATTCTTTTAATTTGGCTTTATTTGGTTGAAGAAAAAGTAAATCAGCAACCCAAAAAGATGGATATTTTTGGTAGTTTTTCTTTGATGGGACTTTTGTTGGCTCTTTTATTAGCTTTTCAATTTTTAGGGGATGAAGGAGTATCTACTAAGGTGCTTGTTTTAACTTTTGGAGCGATGCTGGCGGGGATTTTGTTTGTCTATGCGGAAAAAAGAGCAGAGGATCCTGTGATTTCATTACATTTGTTTACACAACCTTTATTTGTAGTGGTGAATCTGGTAGCAGCACTTGCCAGTGGCTTTTTAATTGGGATAGATGTTTATATTCCGATGTGGATGCAAGGAGTATTGGGAGTTTCTGCTGGAATTGGCGGCCTTGTTTTGGCGCCATTATCTTTATTGTGGTTAGTGGGTTCTTTTTTGGCTGGCCGCTGGCTAGCTGAAATCACGGTTAAAAGAGTGTTACTTCGGGGATTAATGCTGACACTTTTTGGGGCTTTATGTTTAGTTTTTGTACCACAACATACCAACTGGCTTTGGTTTTTTGTTATCGCAACGATTTTAGGAATTGGTTTGGGTGCTGTGACAGTCACTTGTACGGTAAGTGCGCAAAGTAGTGTACCTGCTGAACAAATGGGGGTGGCGACTTCTTTTAATACTTTGGCACGGACGATTGGTCAAACGATTATGGTCTCAGTTTTTGGAATTCTATTAAATAGTATAACAGCTGCTCAATTACAAAATATCACCGTGGCCAATAAAAATGATGTGATGAATCAATTGGTAAATCCCCAGACAGCCAAATTACTGGCACCGCAGTTACGAGAAACGTTACGTGAAGTACTTTTTGCTGGTTTGCATGGTGTCTATTTGGCAGGTGCGATTTTAATTATTGCAGCTTTTGTTTTGACCCTATTTTTGAAAAATTCTGATACAATGTAGAAGAAAAGCGCTTTTCTAGACGTACTAATTTTTACAGGTTAAAAATATTTTTTAACTGGATATTTGAAATTACAGCTTACTAAAAGGTAAAGTTAGTTTGGAAAATGTGAAATTAAGAAAATCGGGGTGGTATAAAGTGGCATTTATACAAGCAAATATTTACTCTAGTGTTTTAAATCTGGATGTGGGATTGAATGTAATTTTACCCCAAAGTAGTGAACGCTTGGTTCGCAATAAAAAAGATGATGTCCCTGTTTTATATCTTTTACATGGTATGGGAGGCAATGAGACCGCATGGATGCGGCGCAGCAGTATTGAGCGCTATGTGCGGGAAAGTGAAATTGCTGTTATTATGCCTACCACGGAATTGGGCTTTTATACCGATACCTCTTATGGTATGAACTACTGGACTTTTATTGCTGAAGAACTACCGGCTATTTTACAAGAATTGTTCCCCCAACTTACGAAAAAGCGCGAAAAAACATTTGCTGCTGGTCTTTCAATGGGGGGCTATGGCGCAATAAAGTTAGGGTTACGCTGTCCGGATAAGTTTGCGGCTGTTGCGAGCCTTTCAGGAGCGTTGGCTTTAGCAAGTGATCCAGAAGTTTTATTGCAGTCTGGTAGTCAGCAATATTGGGAAGGTGTTTTTGGTCCAGTAGAAAAAATGCAGGGCTCTGAAAATGACCCCATTCATCTTTTGACAACTTTAGCACCAGAAGTAGCACCTAACTTATTTGTGTGCTGTGGTACGGAAGATTTTTTATACACGAGCAATCAATATTTTGTCGAAAAGGCCCAAGCCGCTGGTTTTACAGTTACTTATGAAGAAGGACCAGGAGCTCACACTTGGGATTTTTGGGATAAATGGATTCAAAAAGTTTTGGATTGGTTACCAGTAGAAATTTAATCAATAAAAAGCAGATATTGCTTGGCTAAAAGTATCATTTGTATGAACTATTTTAACGAAAAAACACACTGTTTGAGTAAGTTTATTCTCTCGTGAGAGCCTTACTAGACAGTGTGTTTTTTTACCATAAATTGCTATTTTTGGCCAGCGCCAACTTTTACGATGAATATTTTTTGTTTGCGTTCATTTTGCTTCGATACAAAATAAAAGTGGCGGCTGATTTTTTTGATTGATAAACTGATAGGTTAAAACATTGTACTGTGCTTGTGGCAATTGACGACAATAAGTTTGCACTGTATCGAGTTCTGCTTGCCCTCCGGGATGACCATAATAGCAGACAATTACGATTCGCCCTTTAGGTACTAAACGAATCAAGAGGGCATCGAGTGCCTTTTTTGTTGTCTGTGGTCGTGTGATGATTTGTTTATCACTTTTAGGTAAATAACCAAGATTAAAAACAGCAGCTTTAATTTTTTCTTCATTTAAGTATTGTGCTACATTTTCATGGCCATCTAAATGTAGGTGCACCGCTTGGCTATCGGCAAAATCCGCTAATTTTTCTTGAGTTGCCAAAATAGCAGCTTCTTGAATATCAAAAGCATCCACCGTACCACTTGGTCCTACCAATTGTGCCAAAAAAAGCGTATCATGTCCGTTTCCCATCGTGGCATCTACCACATGGTCACCAGTTGTCACCACTTCACTTAGAAGTTCGTGACTGTAACGCATCGCCGTTTTAAGCATGAATTCCTGCCTCCAACAAGATGTTTTTGCTTCCTTGATAAGTATCACGTCGTTTCATTTCATCATCAATGGCATTTAAAACTTTCCATTTTTTTAGACTCCACATCGGCCCAACCAGAGAATCCCACGGTGCATCGCCGGTTAAACGATGAATGATGACTTCTGGGGGAATTAATTCCAATTGGTCACAGATGACATTGACATAGCTTTGGCGACTCATCAGTTGCAGACGACCTTCATGATAGTCACGCAACATACGGGTGTTACGCATTAAATGCAATAAATGTAATTTGATCCCTTGAATATCGCTGTCCATTAAAGTCCGTCGCACATTTTCTACCATCATTTCCGGTGTTTCCTCAGGTAAACCATTAATTAGATGGGTACAAACCCGAATATCATGCTTGCGCAAACGGGCAACAGCGTTAACATAAGTCGGGTAGTCATGCGCACGGTTAATAATTTTACTGGTTTTTTCATAGGTAGTTTGTAAGCCTAGCTCCACCCACAAGTATAGACGCTCATTTAATTCCGCCAAATACTCGACGACATCCTCAGGTAAGCAGTCTGGTCTGGTCCCTACGGATAGGCCCACCACACCTGGTAAATTGATCACTTGCTCAAATCGTTCTTTAATCACGGCTAAAGGTGCATGGGTATTGGTAAAGTTTTGAAAATAGACAATATATTGATCGACATGGGGCCATTTTTGATGCATCATATCAATTTCTTTATGAAATTGAACAGGTAATGGATCTTCCGGCGCTACAATCATATCACCTGAGCCAGAAACACTACAAAAAGTACAACCACCGCGTGCGACGGTACCATCGCGGTTCGGGCAATCAAAGCCACCATCTACTGGTACTTTAAAAATTTTTCCGCCAAACTGTTGGCGTAAAGCATAATTCCAGGAATGGTAACGCTTATTGGCGTCTTCACTATATAAAAAAGTCATTTTTGTCACCTCGTTATTTCTGTTGATTTTTAAAACGCCAGACAAAGCGTTTTTCACTAAAATAAGGATAAGTTAAACACAACCATCCTAAAGCTAAACTGTACCCGCCGATAATATCAGTAGGAAAGTGAACCCCGACATAAATCCGGCTAGCTCCAATAAGCACAATTAAAATTCCAAGTGCAATTTGTAAAGCGATGCGGATATTTTTATTTTGAATAAGTCCTGGCAAGATGAAAATTAGAGTACCATATAAAATCATACTGGCACAGGCATGCCCACTAGGAAAACTGTAACTATGTTCGTTTACTAAATGTAAAAGTGTCGGGCGAGGACGTTGGAAAACCAATTTGATTAAGGGATTGACTACCCCGGACACCAAGGCTACATTGAGCAATAACCACAGAGCTTCAGCATAATATTTCCCGCGATACAATAAAAATAAAAAAGCCGCTGCTAAGATTACAACGGTTACAGGGTTGGCAAATTTTGTAATCCAAATAAAAAAATTGTTCCAATTGGGATAAGGAGCGCGAATGATATTCGTTACAAAATTATCAAATCCTTGTAGCCATTGGCGATAAAATTTTACAACGTAGCCTAAAAAAACAAAAAGTAACAATGCGCAACTACCAGCAAATTGGTAATAAAGTTTATGCTTCATAAATTCTCCTTTACGATTCTTTCAAATAATTAGTTGACAATGGGCTTATTATAGCACGAGAAATGGCGCCTTACTTTGCTTCTCTAAAATTTTTGCGTATATTAAGATGGCGTTAGAAAATTTGGAAAAATCCGTTTTTTCACATTTTTATTAAATAAAATGAAAATATTTTGCAAAAAAGGGTTAATGTAATCGTTTTGCAATATTTAAACTAGTTTTTAATAACAATTATTTTGATTTTTATTTGGTTATAACCTTTAATAAACTCAATAATACATGTAATAAGAATAACAAAACAAAGGTAATGTTACAGGAGTTTAACAAATTGTAGAAATAATCATTTTAAACTTTTAATAAAAAACGTTACCCTGTATACTTATTATTAAGAAAAGTTTAAAAAGGAGGCGAGCAAACTTGACCCAACTTGTTTCTCGTAAAGAACGACGAAAAGAAGAAAAACAAATCAAGTTTTACCGCGATGCTAAAAAAAGTGCAGCAATCGTAGGAACAACTTTAACCGCTTGCTCTGTAGTTGCACCCTTGGCCAAACCCGTAACAGCAGAGGCAACCAATAACAATCAAGCACAAGTGTCACAAGATTTAAGTCAAACTGCTACTCGTAGTAATTCCACAGCTCTAATTACAGAATTGGCAGCCCATGCCCAACCAGTGGCAGCAGCCAATGACTTATATGCTTCTGTAATGATTGCACAAGCGATTGTGGAAAGCGGTTGGGGTACAAGTAGCTTATCACGAGCACCTTACTATAACTTATTTGGAATTAAAGGCAGTTATAATGGTCAAACTGTTTACATGAATACTTTAGAATATCTAAATGGTAAATGGGTGACGATGAAAGAACCATTCCGAGACTACCCTTCTTATAAAGAATCTTTTGCTGATAATGCAGCCACACTTCGCAATGTTTACATTGGCGGACAATATTATTATCGTGGTGCTTGGAAGAGCAATACGAAATCTTATCGCGATGCAACTGCCTGGTTGACTGGACGTTATGCTACTGCACCAAATTATGCTTCAGCTTTAAATAGTGTAATTGAAACATATGGTTTAACGCGATATGATACTCCAGCTAGTGGCAATGCTGGTGGTGGTGCTTCAAGTGGGAGTTCAAATGGTGGAACTAATTCAGCGAATAACAGTTCTGGTGGCTCATCTAGTACTAGTCAATATTACACGGTTCAAAGCGGGGATTCTGTTTGGGCAATTTCCAATAAATATGGGATTAGCATGAATGATTTAATCAGCTGGAATAATATTAAAAACAATTTTATCTATCCAGGCCAACGGTTAATCGTGAAAAAAGGAACGAATGGTTCTTCTACAGCTAAGCCAACGCCAAGTACACCTTCTCAAAATACGAATAAGCCAAGCGGCAATACATCCAGCAGTGCTACCCAATATTACACTGTCAAAAGTGGCGATTCTGTTTGGGCCATTTCTAATAAGTATGGGATTAGTATGAGCAGTTTAGTCAGTTGGAATAATATTAAAAACAATTTCATCTATCCAGGCCAACGATTAATTGTCAAAAAAGGGACAAGTGGTACTTCCACAGCTACACCAAGCAATCCTTCTCAAAATACGAATAAACCAAGTACCAATAAGCCTGCCACTAACACGGCAGCCAAAACCTATTATACGGTACAAAGTGGGGATTCAGTTTGGGGCGTGGCGAATAAATATGGTATCAGCATGAACACGCTAATTAGTTGGAATGGGATAAAAAATAATTTTATTTATCCAGGCCAACGGTTAGTCGTCCGAAACGGCAGTTCAAGTGCCACTACGAGTAAACCAGCGCAAAGTAATACTACAAAACCAAACACTGCCAATACAAGTAAACCGGCCACAGTGAGTGGTCAAAATCAATATTATACAGTTCAAAGTGGTGACTCTGTCTGGTCAGTGGCCAATAAGTACAAAATTTCGATGGACCAGTTCCGTCAATGGAACAATATCAAAAATGATTTTATTTATCCGGGCCAAAAAGTTATCGTCAAAAAAGGCAACGCTAATCAAACAACTACTACACAAAATACTGCTAGTTCAAGCAGTAAAACCTATAAAGTACAAAGTGGGGATTCGGTTTGGGGCATTGCCAATAAATTTGGCATTACGATGGATAAATTGATTCAATTAAACAAAATCCAAAACAATTTTATTTATCCGGGCCAAACATTGAAAGTAAAATAATATTTGAATTTTGCCATATTCTTTGTTAGTATAACTAACAAGTAGAAAACTACGCTGTGAGAAGGAATAGTAAAAATTATTTCGTTGTAGAGAGCACATGGTCGGTGGAAATGTGTACGAATGCTTTTGAACTCGCCTTTTAGCGTTAACAGTTGAAAAAAGTAGGCTGTTACGGTGACGATCGTTACAACGTTTGAGGCTCATCTTTTTTGATGAGTAAAGATTAGGTGGTACCACGTAGATTACGTCCTATAAAAAGCATTGCTTTTTATAGGACTTTTTTTATACGACTGATTAGCAGTCAATTCACTTTTAGGAGGATTTTGCAGTGTACGATCATAAGCAAATTGAAAAAAAATGGCAAAAGTATTGGGCAAAACATAATACGTTTAATACCCATGACAAAACAGATCAACCTAAGTTTTATGCCTTAGACATGTTTCCTTACCCCTCTGGACAAGGGTTACACGTAGGACATCCAGAAGGCTATACCGCAACTGATATTTTATCGCGGATGAAACGGGCCCAAGGTTATAGCGTATTACATCCAATGGGGTGGGATGCATTTGGTCTGCCAGCAGAGCAATATGCTTTAGATACAGGCAATGACCCAGCTGAATTTACCAAGAAAAATATAGAAACCTTCAAACGTCAAATCAATTCATTAGGATTTAGTTATGACTGGAATCGTGAAATCAATACGACTGATCCCGAATACTACAAATGGACCCAATGGATTTTTACTAAATTATATGAAAAAGGCTTGGCTTATGAAGCCGAAGTTGCCGTTAACTGGGTACCTGAATTAGGTACGGTTATTTCCAATGAAGAAGTCATTGATGGTAAGAGTGAGCGCGGCGGCTACGATGTTGTGAGACGTCCAATGCGCCAATGGATGCTAAAAATTACCGCTTATGCCGATCGTCTGTTAGATGATCTTGATTTAGTTGACTGGCCAGAAAGTATCAAAGAAATGCAACGCAACTGGATTGGGCGTTCTGTGGGGGCAAATGTTACGTTTAAAGTTGCCAATACGTCTGAAGATTTCACTGTTTTCACTACCAGACCAGATACTTTATTTGGTGCAACGTATGCTGTTTTGGCACCCGAACTTGATTTAGTGGAAAAAATTACTACGCCGGAACAAAAGGAAGCCGTAGCAGCTTATATTGCCCAAGCAGCAAAAAAATCAGAATTAGCCCGGACAGATTTGGCAAAAGAAAAGACTGGTGTCTTCACAGGGGCCTATGCAATTAATCCAGTCAATGGCAAAGAAATTCCGATTTGGATTGCCGATTATGTGCTTTCAACCTATGGGACTGGTGCAATTATGGCCGTTCCTGCCCACGATGAACGGGACTATGAATTTGCCAAAACATTTGATTTGGCTATCGTCCCTGTTTTAGCCGGTGGCGACGTAACCAAAGAAGCTTATACTGGTGACGGTCAACACATCAACTCTGACTTTTTAGATGGTTTAAACAAAGAAGAAGCCATTGAAAAAATGAATGCTTGGTTAGAAGAAAACGGTGTAGGGAAAAAAGAAGTCAGCTATCGTTTACGCGACTGGTTATTTTCTCGTCAACGTTATTGGGGTGAACCAATTCCAATTATTCATTGGGAAGATGGTACGACGACAACTGTTCCAGTAGAAGAATTACCATTACGATTACCTGTAACAGAAAATATTAAACCAAGCGGAACCGGGGAATCACCTTTAGCCAATATTGAAGAGTGGATTAATGTTGTTGATGAAGAGACGGGCAAAAAAGGACGTCGTGAAACCAACACGATGCCACAATGGGCCGGTAGTTCTTGGTATCACTTGCGCTATATCGATCCTCACAATAAAACAGCTTTAGCCGATTACGATAAATTGGAACGCTGGTTACCGGTGGACATTTACATCGGTGGGGCAGAACATGCGGTTTTACATTTATTATATGCGCGCTTCTGGCACAAATTCTTATACGATATCGGCGTTGTTCCAACTAAAGAACCTTACCAAAAATTATTTAACCAAGGGATGATCCTTGGCGGTAATAATGAAAAAATGTCGAAATCCCGTGGAAATGTGGTCAATCCAGATGATGTCGTAGAAAAATATGGTGCCGATACATTGCGGTTGTATGAGATGTTCATGGGACCATTAGATGCTTCGATTGCGTGGAGTGAAAATGGTTTAGAAGGTAGTCGCAAATTTTTAGAACGGGTATGGCGTTTAATCGTGGATGAAGATGGTAAAATGCGTGATCGCATTACGACGATTAACGATGGTAAATTAACAAAAGTTTATCATCAAACCGTTAAAAAAGTCACAGAAGACTATGAACATATGCATTTTAATACTGCTATTTCTCAATTAATGGTTTTCATTAATGAAGCATATAAAGCGGATGCTTTGCCTTACGAATATGTTGAGGGCTTTGTGCAATTGTTAGCACCGATTGCGCCACATATTGGTGAAGAGCTGTGGGCCGTATTAGGCAATGAAAATGGTATTTCTTATGTGGCTTGGCCAACCTATGATGAAGCTCAATTGGTAGAAGATGAAATCGAAGTGGTCTTCCAAGTCAACGGTAAAGTGCGTAGTAAAGCGCAAGTTGCACGGGATATTGCAAAAGACGAACTAGAAAAAATTGCACTGGCAGATAGTGCAATTCAAGAACATCTTGCCGGTAAAACTATCCGTAAAGTAATTGTGGTACCAAATAAATTGGTCAATATCGTTGCCAATTAATAATTAATTTACAAAAACCGGGGTACTTTTTGGTATCCCATAGTGATTTTGGAAAAATGAAAACTCCTTTTGTGGCAGAGCAGCTAATCGGTGCTCATTGCCTCTAAAGGAGTTTTTTTGTTTAATTTAATAGGGATGGCAAAAAATACTAAATAATTTTACTGGCAGTAAATATCAAAATTGGCAGTAAAACAAGATGGATTTAGGTTATTGCTTGAAAGCTTGAAGGAGCTCGTTCAGTTTTTATATTTTTATTAAAGGACTATTATTTTTTGTTATTTTCTTGCATAATAAAGGAAATTTTAGAGGAGTGGCAAATGGATAAAGAATTGTTAATGATTGATTTATTAAGTGGTAAAAAGGTAATCACAGCCATTTTTTTACCAATCTATCGTCAGCTTTTACGTTTGAGTACTAGTCTGGCGTTATTTAGTGCCGGCTTCTTTTGGGGATTGAATACCGTAGTTTATCGTTATTTGATGGCACGGGTTCAGACGACTTCTGCTGCCCAGAAAATAATTGGCCTACATAACTTTGCCCTTATTTGTGGTGGTATCATCGTCACATTTTGGCTTATTCATAGTATCTTTGTGCTCGCACATCTTTTTTTGCTGAAAAGAAATTTTCAAGGCTGGCTGACGCGAAGTCTGAAAAAATTCGTGGGTTTTTCTAAAGTGGTGGAAGATGAAGAAAACTATTTTGTTAAGCGCAAACAAAAGGAACTAAGATTAGCTAAAAAAGATTGTTTGGTCTTAACCGAGCGCATTAATGGTGATAAGCTGATGATTGGCGTAGAGAAATTGAATTGGGGTATAATGCGGGGCGTCATTTTTTTACGGACTGCTACAGTAGAAGCGCGCAAGTTACCCAAAGCACATATTGCTAAACCTAAAAGTACAGGAAAATTGGCAATTTTTCTGGGTCTTATTTTTTTGTTACTGGGAAGTTCGCTTTATATTTTTGAAAAAACGAGCACGAAAGAAAATACCTCGACTGTGGCCGTTCACGCGCCAGAAGAAGTTAAAACGACTACGTCAGGATTATTAAAACAACAAGGAGCTACGCCGAATAAAGTTGCGCAAAAAGAAAATGAACTTTATGTAGCCAATACGCATGAGTTGTTTCAAACGACAGATCGCGGTCAACATTGGCAATTTGTACCTTTAAAAGCAGAATGGCTAAGAGGCGGCAGTTATACGTTAACAAGTGGAGAAATTCCTTTTGGCTACTGGATGGATTATACATATCAAGTGGGGGGAAATTTTTCTTGGTATCTTTATACGACGGGGTCTGGGGAGTATTTAGATTTGTACATGCTGACTTCAAGTGATAATGGGGTAACGTGGCAGAAAAGCAAAGTCGGAGAAAAAGTGCGGAATCTGCGTTATCGTAAAGTACAATTTTTTGAAAATGGTACCGGTATTGCAGCAATTTCACAAACTACAGCAATGTCAGGCAGTGAGCAGGTCTGTTTGTTTGCTACCCAAAACAAAGGCAAAGATTGGTATCCGGTGGGCAATACTACGATTAATGCTCCCATTCAAAATATTAGTTTTATCGATGCTTTAACCGGCTTTATTAGTACCAGAGAGGGAATTTTTTATACCCAAAATGGGGGGCGTTCTTATCATGAAGCGATTGTGAATGTGCCTGAGGATTATCTTTTAGGCGGCCTGGATCTTTTTCAGTCACCCAATGAAGTCACGCAGCCCAATAGTACTACTTTAGAAGCGAAGTTTTATCTCACCAAAAAAGATGGCCATATGTATGCTTGTTTGTATCGTTCTTATGATGGCGGTCAAACATGGGCTTTTGTGCGAGCACTCTCAGAAGTCACCCAAGCAGATTAAGGGGTAATTTTTTAAAACGGAATAAAGCTTAAAGTTCAACACATACTTAAAAAGCAAAACACGATGGAAAAAAGCGTATCATAGCGCAGTCGTGTTTTGCTTTTTTAGTTAATATTTGCCATCTGAACTGCGCTTATAGCTCTGCTTTTCTTGGAGGGGTAAGTGAATAATCGCTTCATCGGGAGCTGTGACAATGAAACGTGTTTTGCCATTTGTGTCTTGTTCCAATGTTACCAAAACATCGTCATTAAGGGGGAAACCTGCTGCATCCAGCAGTTTTTCTGGTATTAAAAGGCCAAAATTTTTATCCCATTGTACAATTTTTGATTTACATTCACCTAGCTTCATTTTTTCACCTCAATTTAAAGTATTTGTGTATTTAAAACATACGCTGCTAAATTTAGTCCTGCTTGATCTCCGCATAAATTATAACCAGTTTGAGTATAGTGATAACTGTCTTTCATTAAGTCGAGTTCGGCCATCCATTCAAACGCATTGGCAATTAAAACGACTTGGCCTGTTTGAGCCAATTCTCTTTGGGCGCGAATAATTTGCTGAAATTTTTCAGGGTCATCCCTTTTATTACCAATTTGAATGAGAAAAGTTTGCGTGACCCCAGCTTTAGATAAGACGTCTTGCAGTGCAGTAAAATGCATTTTATATTCATGACTGCTCATGCCGTGATCACCGTCGGTTTCTCCTTGGCACCAAATTAAAAAGCGATTTTTAATGGGAATATTTTGTGCGCTTAAAAAGCTTTCACAGCGGCTTAAACGTTCTAAAATATCCGTACAATAAGCCGTACCCGGCTGCCATTCTAAGATGCTGCTGCCACCTTTTGCTGCTGAAACACCGACTACCATGCGCCGGGTACAATCGTAATAAGCGTTAACCAAGCTGCTTACCAGCGAGCCTGTTTTTTTATTTTCATCATTAATACCCGCCGGATTGTCTTCGGTTTTGCCAAAAGGTTCTTGTAAATGAAAAAGTTTAGTCGGCTGACTTACAGCGCGAAATTCGTAGCCTTCTTTAACGTAAGGAGCTAAATGAGCTATGCCACGACCTGCCATATTGCTTTGACCGGCAAAAAGAATTAAGTCGACGCCATCTTCATCAGGTTCTAAAGGTTGAGGGTATTGGGCTTTTAAGGCTGCTCTTTCGTTTTCTAATAAGCCTCGAAATTCGGTAATAGCAGTAGGGCGGTGCACAGTTAAATTTTGCAAGAAAATCACTCCTAATTTATGTGAGTTACTAACTAAATGGTACCGCAGATTAAAAGCGCTGACAAAGTTTAAAGCGTCATTTTTGAGAAAATAAAAAACTTATTCAAAGCAGTCGCAAGTCACGATTCTTTGAATAAGTTTTTTGTCGATTGAGAGAAAGTCACTGCAAATAATGGATTTTGTTATTCGTTACCTTCTGTAATCAAACGTTTGGCGATAAAGTAGTCCCCTTCATAAGGTGTATCTTCGCCATTGATTTTTTGGTATTCATCTACTCCTTTGCCTGCGATTACAACGGCATCTTCTGGTTGGCTTACTTGTAGGGCAGCAGCTATTGCTTTGACGCGATCCATTTCAAAGTGAACTTCTAATTGCGCATTGGTAATATGGGCGTTGATTTCTTCAGCAATTTTTTTCGGATCTTCAAAAGCGGGATCATCAGCGGTTAAAAAGACAATATTTGCGTATTCTGATAATGCTTTACCAAAGTCGGCCCGGCGGGAAATTGCTTTACCACCTGTGCTGCCTAAAACAACGATAACGCGTCCAGTTGGGTGTTCTGCTTGGGCAAATTCGAGTAATGTTTTTAAACTTAAATAATTATGGGCGTAATCGACATAAACACTGGCGCCATTTGTATTTAGCAAATGATCCATGCGCCCCGGGACGCGTGCGCTAGCCAAAGCCTCTTTAGCTTCTTTAACATCAGCACCTACAATTGCCGCAGCTAAAAGTGCCGCTGTCGCATTTTCTTGGTTGAAATCACCTGCTAATTGAATACTGTATTCATCTGAAATTTGCAATTCATCTTTTGCACTTACAACAGTAAAGTGTTTATTTTTGCCACTCGTCACTAAGTAATCGGCATTTTTACGTCCGTAAGAAAGATAGGGTGTTTGCCATAGCTCACAGTTTTCTTTTAACAAGTCGAAATAATCACTGCCGGCATTTAGAATCATTTTTTTAGAATGGCGCAACAATTGGCGTTTGCAATAAAAATAGTCATCAAAAGTCGGATGTTCAATTGGACTAATGTGATCTGGTGAAATATTTAAAAAGACACCCACATCAAAAGTCAAACCAAAAACGCGCTCTGTTTTATAAGCTTGGGAAGAAACTTCCATCACCAAATGCGTCATGCCGTTTGTGACAGCTTGTCGCATCATTTGATATAAATCTAAGGATTCCGGCGTAGTTAAATGGGATTTAAAATAAGTTTTACCATCCAATGAGGTATTCATCGTCGACAACAATGCCGTTTTATTTCCAGTAGCTTTTGCTAGTAATGCGTGGGTAAAATAAGCGGCTGTTGTTTTACCTTTGGTGCCGGTAAAAGCAACAAGCTGTAATTCTTTTTGCGGGTAGCCATAAAAAGCCATCCCTAAAAGGGCCATCGCTTTTTTTATATCAGTGACAATAATGGCACACGGAGCTTTGACCTCAAAAGGTTCTTCGGCAACATACACCTCTAAGCCATTTTCAAGTGCGCTTATTAAATATTCCACTTTAAAATTTAGACCCTTACAGAAAAATAAGCTATTGCTATCAGCTTTCCGCGAATCATAGGTTACTGTCTTAAATTCTTTTTGGGGTAATTTTTTACTTGTTAGGTGCCAACCGGTTGGCGTAATCATTTCTTTTAATAAGTCATTTTGTAGTAAAATTTCACTGACTTTTTCTAATGTTAATGTCATGGCACAAGCCTCACTTTACATTTTTCTTCGGTTGTATTATAGCATTAAATAAAGTGGGTACCAAACTTCAGGAAAAAAAGCTACTTTTATGACGACATTTAGCCAGGTGTTGTAAATCCATTAAAAATCAGCAAAAAAGATTGCTCATGGTTGCTTTTGTAAGTAAAATAGAACATATGTCTTGAAACCAATAGAAAGTAGAGAAAATAAATGAGTGAAAAATTCGTGGCACAAACGGAACTATCCACTGAAGAAAAAATGGCTAAAGGTTCCACGTGGTTAACGATTGGCAATATCGGTTCACGGCTTTTAGGCGCCATCTACATTATGCCTTGGTATTATTGGATGGGTGAACATGCCAATCAAGCTAATGCTTTATTTAACATGGGGTATAATTTTTATGCCTTGTTTATGATGCTTTCCACTGCAGGTATTCCCGCTGCGATTGGGAAACAAACGGCCTACTATAATTCTTTAAATGAATATGCTACGAGTCGTAAATTATTACATCGCGCCTTACAAGTGATGGCTGTTTTTGGCGTTATTGCAGCAGCAGTAATGTATTTTCTGTCGCCATGGCTGGCCAATATTTCAGGCGGCGGCAAAGAATTAATTCCAACCATTCGTTCTTTAAGTGTAGCGATTTTAGTTATTCCTTGTATGAGTGTTATTCGCGGCTATTTCCAAGGCCAAAATGAAATGAAACCTTTTGCAATTTCGCAAGTGCTGGAACAAGTGGCACGGGTATTTTACATGTTATTAGCAACCTTTATCATTATGAAAGTTGCCAAAGGAGAATATACCTCCGCTGTAACCCAATCAACGTTTGCTGCTTTTATCGGGGCTGTTATCAGTATTTTAGTCCTTGTCTATTACCTGAGAAAAGATAAAGTGCGCATGGATTACTTAATTGAACACAGTGCCAATAATGTGAATTTAGATGCCAAAGATTTACTAATTGAAACAGTTAAAGAAGCCATTCCCTTTATTATTATTGGTTCTGGTATTACTATTTTCAAACTAGTTGACCAAGTTACTTTTGTACGGGTGATGGGCTCTTTTACCGCCTATTCTCAAAATCAGCTAACTTCTTTATTCTCCATTTTTAGTGCCAATCCCGATAAATTAACGATGGTTGTTATCGGTCTAGCAACTTCGATGGCATTAGCCGGTTTACCGTTAATTACAGAAGCCAAAACAAGAGGGGATCATAAAGGACTAGCCAAACTAATCAGTAACAATTTACAATTATTTGCTTTTGTTATGTTTCCGGCCACATTTGGGATGATTGTCTTAGCTTATCCTTTAAACACTTTGTTTTATGCTCCAAGTCATTTAGGTGCCAGTGTCTTAATTGAAGCGAGTGTCTCAGGACTTTTTCTTGGATTATATATGATGACATCTAATATGTTACAAGGGATGTATGAGAATTTATCAGCTATTGGGTATTTTATCATTGGTTTGGTAATTAAAATAATTATCCAAATCCCATTGATTATGGTTTTTGAAGTCTATGGGCCATTATTAGCCACGATGATTGGTTTTGGTGTGACATGTGGATTAAATCTGTATAAATTACACAAAATTTCCCGTTTTAATCGGATTTTGACATTCCGTCGCACAGTATTAATTTTTATTATGTCCCTTGTGATGATGGTAATTGCTTTTATTATGCGCCAACTAATGGGCTTAGTCTTAAGCCCTGACAGTAAACTACAATCGTTTGTAATGATTTTAGGCGTAGCCGCAGTAGGTGGTGCGAGCTACATCTTTATGGTGTTACGCGTCCGGCTAGCTGATAAACTCTTAGGTGCGACTGCCGAAAAAATTCGCCGGCGTCTGCATATGTAATGAAACTAAAAATACCGCGACTTTTTAGAAGTCGCGGTATTTTTTATTTAGTTGAGAAAATTATTTTTTTAGCGAGTCTTTAAATGCGATTTGAATATCAGCCATTAAATTTTGATCACTTAACGTTTTAAGGATGAATAACCCAATTACTTTGGCACCAGCTAAAATCACAGGATGGATCTTTGTTGGTGTCTGCATAATAGTAGCGACTTCTTTTGTATGCAATGAAAACCAGTGGTCAGATATGGCAATCATCGGGTGAAATGCAGGGCAGACATAGCTCACATTGCCAATATCTGAACTTCCAGTAGCGTTGCCTAAAGGTTCATCACAGTGGGGCAGGTTAATGGCTGTCATAATTTCATCGATAGCGGCAATACCTGGAGCATTTAGATTCATATCATCAAAATCGGCACCTGTTTTTTCGTAGGTCATCGTGGTTTCTGTCGCAAGAGCGGCTCCTTTCAAGCATTTGATAACTTTAGCAAAATTTTGTGCCAAATCGTATTTGTTGGGATGCCGCATATTAATAATTAATTCAGCCTTATCAGGAATCACATTTGAAGCATTGCCTCCTTGGGGCAGAATATAGGTAATGCGACTGCCATCTTTCATTTGCTGTCTGGCCATATCTATGGCATGACAAGCTAACATAGCTCCGTTTAAAGCATTTTTGCCTTGCCATGGCGCGGCTGCGGCATGCGCAGGTTGACCGCTAAAAGTTGCTTTAATTTCACTTAAAGCTAAAAAACGGCAAGCAGGCCAGGTTTGATCACTATTCATGTGAATCATTATAACAAACGCATACTCATCAAAAACACCTGCTTTAGCCATAGTAATCTTATCACCGGTTGCCTCCTCATTGGGGGTACCAATTAAATCAATTGAAGCGTTGACCTCTGTAGCCATTTCTTTTAACGTTAAAGCAGCTAAAAGGCTTAGACTACCACTGGCACAATGCCCACAGGCATGGCCAATTTCTGGTAGTGCATCGTATTCCATTAAAATACCAATTTTAGGTTGTGTTTTTTGCCCTTTAATTACATGTGCAATAAAAGCAGTTGGCAGATCGGCAACATTTTCAGTCACGTCAATTTCTTTTGTCTTTAAAATAGCGATAATTTCTTTGACTGAGCGAAATTCTGCACCGGAAATCTCTGGATGGGCTGCCAAATTATCGTTTAAAGCATAGGCTGTTTTTTCATTCAGTGCAATTTTTGTTAAAAATGTCTTTTGTAATTGGTCCATAAATGAGGACTCCCTTCCTTTTATCCGTCTTTTTAAGCCATTTGTTTTAAGCTCGTAAAATGGTAGTTTAACTAAATAACGTGGCTACCGCTAAAACAAGACAAACTACGACAAAGATAATTCCTAAAAGTTTAGCGGTAAATTTTAACCAAGTGGCGTACTCAATGTGGGCAATACCCAGGACTCCGAGCATAATAGCCGAAGCTGGGCTTACTAAATTCATCGTTCCAGAGCCAGCTTGAAAAGCAGTAATGATTAGATCTTTTGGTACATGGACAAATTCTGCTAAATTACTCATAATACCCATGGTAGCCGAAGCCAAACCAGAGGTTGAATAGATTAAAAAGCTCATGGGAATGTAAAAGATATAAGTTAAAATGGTAAAGAGAACAGGTGGTAAGTTACTCAAAGACGTTTCACCAAAATGTAAAATGGTGGCGGTAATCATGCCGTCGTTCATCACGACTTGAATGCCTCGTGCTACAGCAACAATCAGCGCTACTTGAATCATATCTTTGGCGCCCATAACAAAATGTTGCACAATTGTACTTTCCTTCATCCGATATAAATACCCAATAACGACCGCCATGAAAATAAAGAGAATGGTAATTTCGGTAAAATACCAATCGCCAAAGGCTGGAAAATCAGTGCCAATCATTTTACCTAAAATTGGAATATCAATAACACTATTGCGTAAGTTCGCAAAGAAGGTGAAATTTTGATTAATGGTCTGCCATGGGATTAAGCCTAAGATCATCACGATAAAGGTTAAAATAAATGCTATAATGACATGTTTTTGTTTTTTGTTCATAGTATCGATTTCTTGTAATTGGAAATGAGCTAAATCTGCTTGTCGTTGGGAGTAAACCAACGATTTTGTCGGATCTTTTTCAATTTTTTGCGCATAGCGATAAACATATAAAATAGCAATTGTAGTTAAGATAACCCATAAAACGAGTCGCCATAAAATACCTTGTCCCGGTGAAATTCCGGCAGCTTGGGAAGCGACGCCGGTTGCAAAGGGATTGACCGTTGAGGCCAATACACCAACAGTCGTTCCAATTAAAATCACTCCTACTGCGACTAAACTATCTAAACCGATACTATACATGACCGGTAAAAGTAAAGGATAGAAAGCTAATGTTTCTTCTGACATTCCAAATGTCGTACCCCCTAGTGAAAAAAGAATCATTAGCACGATAATCAAGCGCTTTTCTTTGCCGTGATATTTTTTTACAATCGAACTGATACCCGCATCTAAGGCGCCCGTTGCATTCACCACACCTAAAAAACCGCCAATGACTAAAATAAACAATGAAACTGGCATGGCAGCCGAAGTTTTATCATCTCCTAGCATACCAACGACCGGCGCTTTTAATATGTCCCAAAATCCCTGTTCATTTTGTACCACGTGATGATAAGTACCTGGGATAAGCTGTTTAGCTGCATTCAAATCATATTGCCCAGCTGGCACTAACCACGTTAAGATGACCATCAGAAAAATAATTCCAAATAAAATGGCGTAAGATGATGGCATTTTTCTTTTCATAAAAACAACTCCTTTATCTCGTAAACGTTTGATAACTGTACAATCAGTTTTTCTTATAGCGCTTACTTTCTGATATAATGATACCGAGAAAAAGAGGAATGTGATTTTCCATTTTGGAAAGTTGACTTTCTTTTTTAGGAGGCAATGAGATGTTGAATTTGAAAATTTTACGTACTTACAAATATGTGGTGGATTATGCATCTTTTAAACGCGCCGCAGAAAAATTAATGTATAGCCAATCCACAATTAGTAAACATATTGCCGAACTCGAGCAGACGGTAGGTTTTCCATTATTTATAGAAGGAAAAGTTCAGAAGGGATTAACTGAAATTGGGGAATTGACTTATAATTATGCGCATCATGCATTGATTGAATATGGTCATTTTAAAGAAAATGTCGCTGCCGCAGCTAAAAGACGGACTACTATAAAAATTGGCGGTCTGGAACGTTATTTAGCAGAAATGGTGGTCAGTAAAGTGGTAGAGTACCAAATTTCTCATCCGCAAATTAGTTTTGATTTAATTCATGGCACAAGTGATGAAACGATAGAGCGTCTAAGAGCAGGAAAATTGGATATGGGCATTGTGGCAGATCGCATGGTTCCAGCATCTTTTACCAGTTTGGCTATAAAACGGGAAAGTTTGGTATTGATAGCTTCGCCCAAAACATATGAACAAATTGTGCAAAAGCCAGCATTATTAACACAACTCCCCATTTTAATCGATCGAAAAGCCAGTGTAATTTTTGATTATGTTTTAAAAGATACTAATGAATTTGCCCATGTGATCCACGTGGAAGGAGATTTTATGGTTTTGGCGGGGGTGGAAAGTCAAATGTGTTTAGGTGTGATAAGTGATGGTTGTTTTCAGGAAAAAGAGTATCATGTGTTAAAAGTTTATAATGAAGCAGCACCAATACGTTTGATTTATCCCGAAAAATGGGAGGATAACAAAAAACAACAATTTGGGGAGTCTCTTTTACGGCAATTACAGCAGGATTTTTTTAATTTCCCCCAATGAGTTGAATTTATTTGTTGCCTTTTTTACGGGCGATTATCTTGAAAGTATTGCGTTTTTTCACCATAAAAAACCGGCAATACATCTGATAAAGTACCCGCTAATTTTACCTGAGAAAGTTCTTTTTCGGGTAGCCAAAACAATCTTCCTTCTGTCATCACTGTTGGTTCGGTTGTGACTTGGGCCAAAAAGATGCCGCACAATTCACGACTACCATCTGATTTATTCAGCCATTCTGCGATTCCCATCAGTTTAGGTGCGATGATGAGACCTGTTTCTTCTTTAATTTCTCTTATGACAGCTTCAGTCATAGATTCTGTCGCTTCTACATGGCCGCCGGGAAATGTCCAGCCGGGCCAATCTTTTTTCTGGCGATCTTGAATTAAAACTTCATTGCGCTGATTACGAATCAGACACATACACGTTAATTGGACTGGAAAACTTCTTGTCATCTTCTCACCTCAACATTTACTGTATAATAGTTTTGACAACTTGTGAATAAAGAAAATACAAAGATGCTAATTTTTTTATTTAGCGCGCTTTAAAAGACCAAGGCTAGTCTTTTGACGGGGATTTTGATTAAAAAATAATGCAACGCTAGGAATTAGAAGAAAAACAAATTGGAGGAGACTATGCGTTTAGATAAATATTTAGCGGATATGCAGATTGGCAGCCGCAAAGAAGTGAAAGGCTATATCAAAAAAGGTTGGGTACAGGTGAACGGTATTACAGTAAAACAAGATAAGTTTCAAGTGCAGCCAGAAGCCGACACTGTTTCTTATCAAGGAGTAGAAGTTCGCTACCAAAAATATTTTTACTATATGCTCAATAAGCCTGCAGGTGTGATTTCTGCCACAACAGATAAACAACAAAAAACAGTGATTGATTTACTGCAACCGACTGATTTTAGACCGGATTTATTTCCTGTCGGCCGGTTAGATAAAGATACAGAAGGATTTGTGTTGTTAAGTAATGATGGCGAGTTGGCTCATGAACTTCTTTCTCCTAAAAAGCATGTTGCAAAAGAATATTTTGCTAAAGTTTCAGGTGTGATGACCAAAGAAGATGTGGTCGCCTTTGCAAAAGGGTTAACTTTAGATAAAGGAGAAGTCGCCTTACCAGGAAAATTGCAGATACTAAAAGTAGATGAAGTAAAAGAAACTTCTGAAATCTCTTTAGTGATTTCAGAAGGGAAATTTCATCAAGTAAAGCGGATGGTACAAGCTGTGGGTAAAAAGGTAACCTATTTAAGACGCGATCGCATTGGAGCAGTTTGTTTGGATTCGGAGTTAAAGCTTGGCGATTATCGCCCCCTGACAAAAAAAGAGATCATTGCCTTAAGTAAAAGTTAAAGAATAAATAACAAAATTCGGATGCTGCAAATTCCTGCAGCTCTTTTTTTGTTGTCAAAAAAGGAAATTCTATAGTAAAATCTAATCTTTTTATGAAAAAATTAGTATTTGTGTAATCTGAGTGAAATGTTGCAATCTGGTTGTAAACAGACAGCCTTTTATTACAAAACCAAGTAGCGGCTGAAAAGAAACTGTAAGTTAGTTGTCATCCTTTTCATGAAAAATCATGCTAAATTAGGCAAGTCAAAAAAACGAAAAGGGGTCATTAATTGAAACTCAAAAAAACAATTTTAACAATTTCACTTCTCGGAAGTTTATTCTTTTCAGCTACAGCTTTTGCTTCAGAAAATACTGATAAATTAGCGACAGTAAAAACCGAAGTTACGCAAACTGAAGCTAAGGTTACCGATTATAAATCACAAATTCAACAACTAAATACCGAAATGAAAAACAACGAAACGATGAAAGTAACCTATGCCCAACAGTTGGATGAAGAAATCGCAACATTGGCTACGATTAAAGAAGAATTAACCGAAAAACAAGCCCAACAAGAAGAAGTAGAAGCTTCATTTTTAGGTACTTCTCTTGATTTATTACAAGGCTTACAAGGAAAAGAACAAATTGAAGCGCAAGTGACAAAATTAAAAGAAAAACAAAGCAACCAACGAATTGAAGTTGCTACACTACAAGGGAAAATCACTCAGTTGGAACAAAAGAACCAAGAATTAACTGCTAAAATTGCAAAATTGCAACAAACACAAGCAGCAGCAGAAAAAAATATTGCAGCAAAAAAAGCGACGATTGGTACTTTAACAGCAAAAGTGAAAGCAGAAGAAGAAAAAGCTGCTAAAGTAGCCCAAACAGGTTTTGCATCACCGCTGGAAGGTAGTTTAAATGTGAGTAGTCCTTTTGGTTGGCGTCAAATGCCTCTTGGTGGCGGAACAGAACATCATGATGGAATTGACTTAACTGGTTCAACTGGCCAAACCGTAATGGCAGCACGCGATGGGGTTGTAGTAGAAGCAGGCTTTGATGCAAGTTGTGGCAATCATGTAATTGTCAAACATGATAATGGCTACTATACTTATTATTTTCACTTAACGACCATTGAAGTCAGTAATGGTGCGAGCGTCAGTGTCGGACAACGTATTGGTGGCATGGGGACAACTGGAAATTCGACTGGGGTGCACTTGCACTTTGGCGTAGCGACAGGAATGTGGGAAGGATTTGTCGATCCAGCCCCTTTAATTGGAGCTTAAAGTAAAAAGTTACACGATTAGTATAAAAAAATAAAAAGCACGAAAGTTATGGCAATCATTTTCCCAAAAAGCAGTTATTGGGAAAACGGCGCATAACTTTCGTGCTTTTTTAGTTGAAATAATCAGAAATTTGAAAAACAATTTATTAAAATTCTATCTTATTGCTAGCGAGTTGTGCGAGTTCATTTAGCTTTTCTAGTGATCTAGCTTCATGAACTAGCTCTCTACGGCAATAAGGTAAAATCTTGCGAAATTTGAGATACAATTTAACAAGATTTGGCCTTATTGCTTGAGAGCTGAACGAATTCATTTAGCTTTTCTTATGCCCATAAGCCAGGAGAAGCGGTAATGACTAATTTTTCTTTGGTAAAAGGGTGTTCCAAATGCATTTTTAGCGCATGAAGCATTAAACGTGATGCTTGTTCTTTGCCATACAATGGATCACCGACAATCGGATGGCCGATGCTCTTGAGATGGACTCTAATTTGATGCGTGCGGCCGGTTTCGAGTTGGCAATAAATTTGGCTGTGCTTGCCTGCTTGAAAAACAGTGACGTGGGTAATAGCTGTCTGCCCATTTTTTTCATCGATAATACGTTTACGGCGATCGTGACGATCCCGCCCGATTTTTTTGTTAATTGTCGTCGCATGATTCAAATTGCCGCTAACGATTGCTTGATACTGGCGATAAATATGCTTTTGTTCCAACAGACGGCCTAAAATCGGCAAAACTAATGGATTTTTGGCAAATAAAATGACGCCACTGGTTTCTTTATCCAAACGGTGCACCACATAGGGCCGTTGTCCTTTTGGGGCGAGATATGCTGCTACGTCATTTAGTAACGTATCTTTTTCTGTGGGCTGGTTAGGATGGGTTTTAATGCCTGCTGATTTATTTGCGACAAGAAGATGGTTATCTTCATATAAAACAACCACTTTTTTGGCATTTCCCAAAGCAACTTCTTGGTAGGTATAATCTTCTGGCTCAATGACCAATGTAATGCGATCGCCGGCACAGCAAAGTTCATGAAACATGACCGGTTCACCATTTTTGCGTACATTTTTACGAATGCGCAGGAAATGGCGTACTTTACGAGGTACCAACCATTCTTTTTCTAGGAGTTGCCGGATAGTCATTTCTTTTTGCGACGTCGGTAGTGTGATTGTATATTCCATGATAACCCTCAATTCTTTTTACAGGTTGACTTTTATTCTAATTCTTAAGCACAGCTTTATTTTAAAAGATATTTAAGAAAAATGTAACGAATTACTGCATTTTCTTTGCTAAAATGTGCTAGATTTAGTTAAATATGCTATTTTCAGTCTAAAGACGCTATTTTCAGTCTAAAGACGCAGGTCAGCTTGAGACTTTCCTGTTAAACTGACACAAATTAAATGAGTGGAGATTGTTATGGACGCAAAAGAAATTTGGACAAAAATAAAAGAGGCTCTGCTAACTTTTTGGCAGTGGCTAAAACCTTATTTACAGCAGTTTCATCAATGGCGCAAACGGGTTTGGAAAAAATATCATGTCAATAAAATTATCATTTTATTAGGCTTAATTACTGTATTGGTTACCAGCAGTTATCTATTTTATTTATCCAAACAAGTCGATGTGGATCGCTTGCAATCAGATTTGAAGAATACAACGGTTATTTATGATAAAGACGGGGATACGGCTGGCAAATTGAATTCAGGCAAAGGCACATACGTGGAAATGGATAAAATTTCTCCTAATATCGTCAATGCTGTCGTTTCCACAGAAGACCGCAATTTTTATAATCACCATGGTTTTGATATCAAAGGGATTGCCCGCGCAGCATTAAGAGCGGTAATCAATCGCAATACTTCTGGTGGTGGTGGGAGTACCATTACCCAACAGTTGGCCAAAAATGCCTATCTTACCTTAGACCAAACGTTTAGTCGTAAGGCCAAAGAACTGTTCCTTGCGATTGAAATTGAAAAAAAATACACGAAAGATCAAATTTTGACGATGTATTTAAACAACGCCTATTTTGGTAATGGTGTTTGGGGGGTGCAAGATGCCTCGAAGAAATATTTTGGCGTGAATGCAAGTGAAGTAGAATTAAGTGAAGCAGCTACTTTGGCTGGGATGTTAAAAGGGCCAAGTATTTATAATCCGATTGACCATCCTGATTTAGCTAACGAACGTCGCAACGTCGTTTTGGGTGTCATGGTAGACAATGGTAAGATTACCAAAGCGCAAGAAAAACAAGTGGAACAAACCAATATCGCCGATTCACTTTACGATGCTTATGATAATGAAGACACTGGGAATAAATACCCGTATTTTATTGATGCGGTTTTAGATGAAGCAGAACAAGAATATGATATTGATGACTCAGATATTTTAACCAAAGGCTACAAAGTATATACAACTTTAGATCAGCAGCAACAAATTCAAATGCAAAATGTTTATGATAACAATAATAATTTTCCTGGGAATGCTTCTGATGGCGCGATGCCGCAATCTGGTTCGGTTTCAATGGATCCTAATACAGGCGGAATTCGTGCGTTAGTCGGCCGGCGCGGAGAGCATACGTTCCGGGGCTTTAGTTTTGCGACGCAAATGATGCGTTCGCCTGGATCAACGATTAAACCAATTAGTGTTTATACGCCAGCACTTGAAGCGGGATATAAACCAGATAGTATTTTAAAAGATGAAAAAATGAGTTTTTATGATGTGAAAAATTACGATGGCACATATTCTGGTGAAGTTCCCATGTATCAATCTGTCGCTTGGAGTTTAAATGCACCAGCAGTCTGGTTACTTCATGAAATTGGCATTGACAAAGGCTATAAAAAAGCCCAAGAATTTGGTCTTTCTTTAACAGAAAAGGATAAATATTGGGGTGGTGTTGCACTAGGTGGTTTAGAAAAAGGGGAATCACCAATGACGATGGCGGCAGCTTATGGTGTCTTTGCTAATGGTGGAAAATTGTATACGCCTCACGTAATTACTAAAATTGTCGACTCAAAAGGAACGGTGATTGTCGATAACACCAAGCCAAAAGGAAAACAAATTATTTCAGAAGAAACAGCCAATCAAATGACCAGTATGTTGTTAGGCACATTTTCAAATGGGACGGCAGCACAAGCTAATCCAGGTTATACGATGGCTGGTAAAACCGGGACCACCGAAACAAACTTTGATTCCAGTAAAGCCAATGACCAATGGATTGTAGGATATACACCAAACGTAGTTATTGCTACGTGGTTAGGCTTTGAAAAAAGTAGTAAAGACCACTATTTGTCTGGTACCAGTGGGGATGTAGTCGGAAAAATTTTCCAAGCCGAAGCTGCCAATATTTTACCTTATGTCAAAGAATCCGGCTTTGCAGTAGCGGATGCCTATCAAACCAACGGTAAAGTGGTGGCCGCAGATGAAGTCAATCGCGATCAAAACAGCGATACTGATTGGAGTAAAACGATGGATGACTTTGCTGAAAAAGCCAAAGACGGATTAAGTGAAATTGGTGGTAAAGTCAAAGAAGGAGCAAAACGTGTCTTTCAAGATATTTGGGGTAAACTAAATGGCAACTAAAGTTTTTATGTTACAATAAATGATATCAAATAAAAGTGAGGTTACAGAACATGGCGAACATTTATGACACAGCAAATCAATTAGAACGTGAAATTAGAGAATCCCAACAATTTGGTGATTTAAAAGCATCCTTTGATCGCTTAAAAGAAAATCAAGAAGCCCATGCTTTATTCCAAGAATTTCAACAATTACAACAAGGTCTGCATGAAAAAATGATGTCTGGCGAAGAAATTTCAGAAGAAGATGCAAAAAAAGCACAAGAATTAGCTGAACGTGTGCAAAAAGAAGATTTAATTAACGAATTAATGCAAAAAGAACAAGCTTTCAGTGCCGTTGTTAATGATTTAAACCGCATTATCATGGGTCCTGTTCACGAATTATATAATTAAAAATTAACAAAAAGGATGGTGCAAATATGCATCATCCTTTTTTTGTCGAAAGGGATTGTTTGATTTGGTAGCCCTAATAGTTTTTATTTTTAGAGCTTCTTAGCGCAACTCTTTTACTTTGTAGCGCAATAACGTTTGCATTTTTTCAGGGTGGGCCCGGCGAAAATCTTTCAAATAAATCTCACGATGCCAATAATCTACCATAATTGGAGTTTTTGTTAAATTATGGGTGACTAAAAAAGTCTCCATCTGCTTAAATGTTTCTATTTCAGTATCAAACGGGCCTGTATGAATCACTTGTAAGACGCGTCCTTCTTCATAAGTTTCCCATTGAACGGCATCGAAATACGGATTTTCTTTTTGAGTCCTAGTTTTTATTTTGATTTCGTTAAATAATGCTTCGGTTACAAAGTCTGGTTGTCGTAACATAATTTTATACTTCAAAGCATCTTTATTTAAATTTTCGCCACTTGATGCATCTGTGCTCCACCAGACACCTTCTAGTGGATAAACGGCATAATCTCTTGCCGTTTCAAGTGCGCCTTTTTTTATCGCCATTTTAATGCCATAGGCCAATGGAAAAAGGGCACTAATTTTTTCAGCAAATATTTTAGTATTGGGGTTGCCTTGTCCTGTTAATGTAATAAATTGTTGTGACGGGATGGTAAGTAAAGTTGGTTTGTGGGAAAAATATAGTTCTTTTTCATTTTTACGCCAATCACTTTTCATAACTTTCTCCTTTGGGTGGTGGTTGGGTGGAAGCGCGTTTAATTAGTTTGACTGAAATTTGATTATCCGCAGGTTTTATTCCTGTTTGTAACCATTTCAATAATAAATTGGCAGCTGTAATCCCGATTTTTTTAAAATCTTGCAAAATAGTGGTTAAGGCGGGATCAAAAAAGCGGGCAGCTTGGGTATCATCAAAACCAATTACAGCCAAAGTCGCGGGAACTTGCCATTTTTGTTGCCGTAACTGCTGGATCGCCCCTAAAGCGAAAAGGTCATTTTCACAAACGAGGGCGGTAACCTCATTTTGATGTAGATAATTACTTAAGTCAGCGGCGTTTAGATAGGTATCTTCCAAGTGACTATGAAAAGCAATATTGGCTTCTGCTAGGGCATGCAAATAGCCAAAGTAACGCTGCCGCGTTGACTGAGGATGATGGTTGCTGCCAAAATAATACGCAATTTTTTGATGCCCCAATTGAATTAAATAATTGGTAGCTAAATAGCCGCCTCGTTCATTATCGGCTGTGACAGCAGGAAAAGGTAAGTCGTGAACTTTTTTGTCCAAAATAAGCACAGGAAAGTTTTGGACTGCTAAAGAAAGTAATAAATCCAGATGAGCTTCTTCATTACGAGCATAATACAGCAGGCCATCAAATTCAGCCATAATTACAACGGCACTCCGATCTGTCAAAAAATCATAATTTGTTAAAAACACATCAATTTTTTCGGCTTGAAAAACGGACATCACGCCTTCACTTAAAGGAGCAACAGATAATTCAGTGCTTTCTTCTAAGGGCAAAATTAGTAAAATTCGTCGCGGCTTTTGTTTTGCTTTTAATTCCTTAACAAAACTACCGCTACCTTGGACGCGGGTAATGAAACCTTCTTGTTCTAAATCAGTCAGCGCCCGCTTAGCAGTAATACGGCTGACGCGATAATTAGTGGAGAGTTCTTTTTCAGTGGGTAATTTACTACCGGGCATTAGTTGACCGGCTAAAATTTTGGCCTCTAATTCCTTTTTTATTTTTTGATACAAAGGCTGCGTCATTTTAGATACCTCATGATAGATTTAATTTTTGATATATTCTATTGCCATGATAGCATATTCTTTTTGCTTCTGGATAATAAAAAAAATATTATGAAAGCGTAGACATATTGGCTTTATCCAAGTATAATCAGATTGTAAATTGATATATCAAATTTTAAAACAAAGGATAACCTACGAGTAGCTGCCAAAAGAAATATTGATGAAATGAGCAAAATGAGCAGTGCTAAATATAAGGAGGAAAGATATGTATTACGGTGGTATTGAAGCTGGGGGTACAAAATTTATTTGTGCAGTCAGTGATGAAAAACAAAATATTGTGGCAAAAACCAGCGTTCCCACGACAACGCCTGAAGAAACTTTACAAAAAACATTTGAATTTTTTGATCAATATGATATTAGTGCAATGGGGATTGGGTCATTTGGGCCAATTGGAATTGACGAAAGTAAAGACAATTATGGTTATATTTTAGCTACGCCAAAACCGGGTTGGTCAGAATTTGACTTTTTAGGTCAAATGAAAGAAAAATACGCTATTCCTTTTGTTTGGACGACAGATGTCAATGTGGCAGCTTTCGGCGAGTTAAAAAAAGGTGCAGCCCAAGGTAAAAAAAGCTGTATTTATTTAACTGTAGGAACTGGAATTGGCGGTGGTGTGGTCATAGATGGCAAAATTTTCTCCGGCATTAATCACCCTGAAATGGGACATATTCATGTGAAACGACATCCTGATGACGATTATGAAGGTACCTGTCCATACCACAAAGACTGCTTAGAAGGGTTAGCAGCAGGTCCTAGTTTAGAAGCCCGCACTGGTATTAAAGGACAAGATTTACCAGAAGATCATCCGATTTGGGAAATTCAAGCTTATTATATTGCCCAGGCATTAATGGCTTATGTATTAACTTTAGCACCGGAACGAATTATTTTAGGCGGTGGCGTGATGAATCAAGATCATTTATTGTTAAAAATCCGCCAAAGTTTTGTAGAACAAGTCGCAGGTTATGTGGAAACACCACCGGTAAGTGAATATATTGTTCGTTGGGGTTTACCAAATGAAAGTGGCATCACCGGCTGTCTATTATTAGCTGAAGATGCAGTAAAAACAAAATAACACAAGCAGTCAAACAATCTTTCCCACCAGCCGCAGAATGTTGGGGTTGGCGATTGTTTGGCTATTTTTTTACTCCGAGTTGTCTTGTAATAAAAGGCGAACAAATTTTCGTATTTAAGGTGACGAGCTAGGCAAGAAATGTTATGATATAAAGGAATCTAACGGGTTTGTTGCAAATGAAAAAGGCTTGTTTTGAACCTGGATTCCATTTGAAAACTTATGAGATAGTTTTGAACAATTCTCTGAAAATATAGAAATAAGGAGGGCGTGACTATGCGCTTTATCCACGTCGCCGATTTACATTTTGATCGAACATTTGAAGGGTTGACCCAAGAGATCCCGGCAGATTTTTTAAAAAAGTTAAATCAAGCCAATGAAAAAACTTTAAAAAATATTGTGACGACAGCGATTGATCAGGCGGTAGATTTTGTCATTTTCGCCGGGGACACATTCCACCAAATGAACCCATCTTTAAAAAACCAACAGCTATTGATGGCACAATTTCAACAACTGGCGCAAGCAGAAATTCCAGTTTACTTGATTTTTGGTAATCATGACTATTACGAAGAAAATCGCTACTGGTTTTCTTTTCCTGAAAATGTCGTTTTGTTTGAAACAGAAACAGTCAAGAGTATTGTTGCAACCACTAAAAATGATGAAAAGTATGCCCTTTCTGGCTTTAGCTATCGCCATCAATATTTACTAAAAACAATGGTACCGGAATTTCCTCCTCGTAATTTAGAAGTGGATTATCATATTGGACTTTATCATGGGGATCTAAATGATGCCCACTTTGCTCCTTTTAGCTTGAATGCGTTAAAGAGTAAAAATTATGATTATTGGGCTTTGGGACATATTCATCAACCGACGAAATTAAGTGAAGAAATAATTTATCCGGGTACACCCCAAGGCCATACTAAAAAAGAGCATGATTTAGGCAATGTACTTTTAGTCGATTTAGCTAGAAACAAACTGACCTGCGAAGTAATTTCAGTGGCGGCTTTACGTTGGCAAAAAAAATCAATTTCTTTAGCTGACTGTGCAAACAATGCAACTGTAGTAAATTATTTAATTGAACAGCTAACACCGCCAACACATAATACAGCGCTATTGTTAGAAGTTATTTTGGCTGACACAGAACATTTACAAAATTTTACAGCGATGATAACAAACGGCCAGCTGCAAGATTTATTAAATCAGCAATGGCCCGATCGTCTATTTGTGCATACTTTAAAGCTTGAAGAAGTAAAGGAAAAAATTTCATTGCCTGCTAGTGCGGCTTTAAAAACTCAGTTATTACAAGAATTTAGCCATGAGGAAATTTTTAATGAAGTGCTGGCAGAACTGGCTGGCAATAAAAATACGACCGGCTTACTAGAAAATCCTGCCTTTCGTCAAGAAGTTTTGGAACAAGTAGCAGACGAATTAAATCAGCAATTTGAATGGGGGCAAAATTAATGCGAATTCTAAGAGCTGAGATTACTGGTTTTGGTAAATATCGTCAGCACCAAATTGATTTTACTGTCGGCAACCAATTATTTTATGGCAAAAATGAAGCAGGCAAGTCGACATTATATCATTTCATTTTGGCAATGCTTTTTGGCTTTCCCATCAAAAGAGGACGGAAACGCGACTTTGAGCCTTTGGATGGGACGAGCTATGGTGGACGTTTAGTGATCACATTGCCTCAATATGGAGAAGTGACGATTGAACGGTTTAAACAAGTCAATCGCGGCAAAGCCAAAGTTTACTTTGGACAACAAACTGGTGGAGAGAATCTTTTAAATCAACTTATTGCACCATTAAACCGGGAGTTATTTGAAGATGTTTTTACCTTTCAACAAGAACAACTGTCCCAATTAGATCGTTTGCAGGAAAAAACGCTACATGATGCTTTGATTTCACTAGGAATTACCGGCAGCAAACAACTGCTTAGCAAACAACAAGAGTATGTGGATAATGAACAAAAAATATTTAAAGTTAGAGGACAGCGGCAAGCTTTAAATAAGGCACTAAAAGAGCAAGAACAAATTGCGCAACAAGTTTATCAACAAGAAACAAAAGAAGCTGCGATTACAGAATTAATGGCCGGCAAACAAAATGATGAAAAGCACCAACAAGAGCTGGGGGAAAAGTTACAAAAAGCCCAACAAGAATATCTGATAATGAAAGAAAAAGAGCGTAGCTTTCCGCAATATGAGGAATGGGAACTTTTACAAGAAAAATATCCTGATGATGATTTAGGCCCAGAGCCAGAAAAGCTACAAACATTTTACAATCAGTATAATCAATTGAATACGCGCTTAGCAGAAGGCAAACAAGAACTCATTGCTTTAAATGAAACACAAGGATTGACTGATCGTTATCGTTTTTATTTGGAACATGAAAGCCAAATAAAAAGTTTGTTACAAGAACAGGTGGCAGCCGTCCGGTTAACCGATGATTTTCAAAAGCAATTGGAAGAACAACAGCGTTTAATTGAAGACGTGACGCTGCTGGAAGATACCTATCAATTTAACGTGGGAGAAGATGTACTCCAAAAGGTGCAGTATACAAAAAAATTGGCGCAACGCTATCAACAGTTGACTGCAGATATCACCCAAGCAAAGCAAGAAGCGCTTTGGCAAAGTAAACAAGAAGCATTGAATGAAAAGACGCAACCAAGCAGCAAAAAACAAATAAGTTTTGCTCTTAAGCCCCTGTTTAGTTTTGGAGTAGCCGCCATTTTATTAGTGTGCGGATTTTTATGGGGAAATTTGCGCTGGGGATTATGGATTGCAGGCTTTATTGCTGTAATTTTTGGTTTTTACCACATAAAGCAAAATGAAAGAGAAGTGCCAAAAGATAGCCATCGCAAAGAACAACCGCAAAATAATAGTAACCAAGACTGGTTCGATAAAAAAAGTCAAGAACAAGAAGAAATTTGGTCTAAAATGCAACAACAATTATTCACGCTCACAAATCCCCAAGACTTGCCAGTGGCATTAGTCCAATTGGAAAAGGCTGCTGAAGATTATTTGGAGAAAAATAATGCTTTGATGATGGCTGATCAACGTTTGGACCAATTAGATCAAGCCTATGGCGCTCTTTTACAACGCTTCACCTTTTTAGAAAAATGGCTCCCACAAGAAGGACAAGATATCGTACAGCGTTTACGTATCTTGCAAAACTTCGCCGATGAAATGCAAGAAGTGAAATTACAACAAGAGCAGCCGACAGCAGCATTAATAATTCGTCAAAATCAACAATTACAGCAGCAATTAGATGAATTGCTAACAGCAAACCAGACTTTACTGCAAAGCGTTGGTATTACCCAACCCACCGAGATTCCGTTATGGATTGCCCAAATGCATCAAAAAGCCGGAGATTTAGCTCGTAAACAAGAATTGGCCAAAAGACTAACGAAATTATTTCCCAAAAAAATAACGGCAAATCAATTGGCAGCTGAATTGGCAAGCGCACGGGAGAATTTACAGGAAATTCAACTCATGGATCGCCAACTTAATCGGAGTTTACAAAAAGCGCAGTTGAAAATTGAGCAGATGCAAAGCGATGGCACACTAGATGAATTACGGCAAAGATTAGCTCAAGCAAATAGTAAAGTCTATGACTTGGCTTTGCAGTGGAGTAAAAATAAATTAACTGCCGCTTTACTGGGAGATTTAGCTACAGAATTATCCGACAAACAACTCCCACAATTATTGCAAAAAAGTAGTGAGTATCTAAAAATTTTAACTTCTGGTAATTATACGACGCTAGATTTTACCGCCGGAGAATTAACTGTCAAAAAAGAAAATAAGGCGTGGAAGATTTATGAGCTTTCAACAGGTACTAAAGATCAGGTCATTATGGCGATACGTTTTGGTTATTTGGCTTTACAAGAAAGAATTTTGTGTCCACTAATTATCGACGACGGCTGGCTGCATTATGATAGTAGTCGCAAGGAACAATTGGCGGTACTGTTAAAAGAATTTTCACAACAGTATCAAGTGATTTGTTTGTCTTCTGACGTAGAAATGGTAAGCTATTATGAGAAGTTGCAACAAAAAATTGTGGTCTTAAATTAAGGTTTTGCATCAATTTAGCAACTGTAGAAAAGAAGTAAAAGGAGATCGCCATGAAAAAATTAAGAGATTTAACAGTGGATGAAGAATTTCAAGCCTTTCTATTAATCAAAAATGCCGATGTGCGTTTAGCTAAAAATGGCAAAAAGTTTATCGCATTTACTTTCCAAGATACCACGGGCACAATTGACGGCAAATTTTGGGATGCCTCTGAAGAAGAAATTAATAAATTTGAAGCAGGAAAAGTCGTTGCTTTACAAGGCAAGCGTGAATTGTATAATGGCAATCCGCAAGTCAAAATTATCCATATGCGTCTCGCGCGTTCTGATGAACCCAGTGAGCCAACCCAGTATATGGAAAGAGCGCCTTTGAAAAAAGAGGAAATGGAAGAGGAAATTAATCAAACCTTGTTTGAGATTATTAACCCCCATTGGAATCGAATTGTGCGTTTTCTATTAAATAAATACCAAAAAGAATTCTTTGATTTTCCAGCAGCCAAACGCAACCACCACGCTTTTGCTGGCGGGCTTGCATATCACACGGTTTCCATGTTGCGTTTAGCCAAAGCAATCGTTAAGGAATATCCAGAATTAAACCCTTCTTTGCTATATGCAGGCGTTATTTTACATGATTTAGGGAAAGTGATTGAACTATCAGGGCCAATGTCAACAGAATATACACTAGTAGGAAACTTAGTCGGTCATTTGGTTTTAGTAGATGAAGAAATCACCAAAGCTTGTATGGCATTGAAATTTGATGAAAATGAAGAAGATATTGTGGTTTTGCGCCACATGGTGTTGGCTCATCACGGTCTTTTGGAGTACGGTTCTCCTGTCCGACCACGAATTATGGAGGCGGAAATCTTACATCAAATTGATAATTTAGATGCTTCAATGCAGATGATGTTGACTTCTTTGCGTCAAACCCAACCGGGAAATTATTCCGATCGTATTTTCGGCATGGATAATCGCAGTTTTTATCTGCCAAAAGATGTTTAATTGCGAATAAAAAATTAAAAGTTGGTTTTGTATGGCTATTTTTTAAAAAAGTAGCCAGTGCAAAACCAGCTTTTTATTTTACTTGATAGCGGCTTTGGTCTTTTTTGATTAGACGCAGCCAACGTTAGTTTTTCTTAAACTTTTTATAAGGCAGACAAAAATTTTCCTGGAACTTCAGTAAATCAAAATTTCCTATGTTATCTTTTTTGATAGATGATTTTTGAAGGAGAATTGCTGTTGTGGAAAATAAAACAGGTTTAAGTTTAGCTGAAGTGCAGTTACGAAAAGAACAAGGATTACAAAATAACTTTGAAGAAAGTGCCACCAAATCAACGGGGGCCATTTTTTATGATAATTTGGTCACCTTATTCAATTTCTTGAATCTGTTAATTGGCATTTGTTTGTTCCTAGTAGGAGCATATAGCAATATGTTTTATTTGGTTATTATTCTAGTCAATATTACAATCGGAATTTATCAAGAAATTCATGCCCGTAATTTGGTGCAAAAACTTTCTATTGTCAATAAAAAACAGGTTCATGTTATTCGCGATGGTATTGAACTAGAGCTGGATTCTACGGAACTGGTAATGGATGATTTAGTTAAAATTGCTGCTGGTGAACAAGTTCCTTCTGATATGCAGGTGATTTCGGGTTTTGCCGAAGTCAACGAAGCCATGCTGACAGGAGAGTCAGACTTAATTGGCAAACAAGCTGGAGCAGCGCTGTTGTCGGGTAGCTTTTTAGTTAGTGGAGAAGTTTTGGCCAAAGTCGTTCATGTCGGCAAAGAAAACTATGCGGTGAAATTAACCAATGAAGCGAAAACCCATAAACCGTTGAACTCTGAATTAATTCGGGCGATTCGTCAAGTGTCCAAATTCACGAGTTTTGTCATTATTCCCTTTGGCATTTTACTTTTTTTAGAAGCGTTTTTATTGCGTTCTGGTGGGATGAAAGAATCCGTAGTGGTGTCAGCCGCAGCAGTCTTGGGTATGTTGCCGAAAGGACTCGTCTTATTGATCAGCATTGCGCTCACAACTGGGGTAACCAAATTAGCCAAAAAAAGAATTTTAGTGCAAGACATGTATGCTATTGAAACCCTTGCTCATGTGGATACACTTTGTCTAGATAAGACAGGGACAATTACTGAAGGAAATATGCGGGTATGGAAACTGCACAGTGTGGATGAAACATACAAAGATCAACTTCCTGCTATTATTGGGAGTTATTTAAGAAATAGTACTGATAGTAATGTGACAATGCAGGCGTTACGAGATCATTTTCCTGAAACTACAGATTATACTGCTAGTGAAATCACGCCATTTTCTTCTGATCGCAAATGGAGCAAAATGGATTTACAAAAGATTGGCACAGTATATTTAGGTGCACCAGAACGCGTGTTGGCATCGGATAATATTCCGGATGTGGTCTTTAGCGCCCAAGAAAATGGTTTGCGGGTACTGGTGATTGCTGTGGCCAAAACAACAGCAGCCAGCATAACAGAACGTCAGCCAATTGCTGTCATTGAAATTGAAGATATTATTCGCAACAATGCCCAAGAAACGTTAGATTATTTGGATCAAGAAGGGGTGACATTAAAAGTTATCTCCGGTGATAATCCGATTACAGTTGCCAATATTGCAAAGCGGGCGGGATTGCCGCATTATGAAAAATATATTGATTTAACAACTTGTCAAACCGATGAAGAAGTTAAAGCAGCGGCATTGCAGTACACCGTTTTTGGCCGGGTGGCGCCCCAGCAAAAGAAACTATTGGTCCAAGCGTTAAAACAAGCGGGTGGCACCGTAGCGATGACCGGCGATGGCGTCAATGATGTTTTGGCTTTGCGGGAGGCAGATGTCAGTATTGCCATGACGGACGGCGATGCAGCCACCCGTCAAATTTCCAATTTGGTATTATTAGACTCAGACTTTACGACATTGCCAGAAGTTTTGTTCGAAGGTCGTCGTGTCGTTAACAATGTTACCAAAGTTTCCGGAATATTTTTTATTAAAACAATCTATTCTTTCTTGTTATCCATTATTTGTTTATTAAGTGCCAGTGCATTTCCCTTTATCCCAATTCAAATTACTTTGATTGATTTGGCAATTGAAGGCTATCCTTCTTTCTTTTTATCTTTTGAAAGCAATAAAGAAAAAGTTACTGGCAAATTTTTACCGACCGCACTAAAAGCAGCATTACCTAATGCATTGTTGGTGGTGATAAATGTCTTAGCTATCACATTCTTGGCTGGTCACCTGAACTTATCGCAATTAGAAACAACAACGTTAATGTATTATTTACTAATAGGAATTAGCTGTTTAGCTGTTATTAAAGCGTGTTTGCCGCTTAATCCATTACGCCTCTTTTTAATTGTCACGACAATTGGCGGCATTTATGTCGCGGCCATGCTATTTCATAATATTTTAGAAATTGGATGGCTAACAGCTGCTACTTTACCAATCTTTGCTGTCTTTATGCTAGTCAACTGTATTTTGTATAGTAGTGTGACCCTGTTTATGAAAAAGAAAAAAAGTTAGCAAAAAACCTCGAATCTTAATGGATTCGAGGTTTTTTAGCTTGAACTTCCTTGCAACAGGTTAAATTACCTGGATAGTTCTATTATTTCGATTCAGCAGTGGAACTTTCTGCTGTTTCAGAACTCTTTGTTTCAGAAGCTGTTGTTGATGAATTTTCAGATTCTTTTGTTGAACTTGAAGTTGTTTTTGTTGAGTCTTTTGTTTCAGCAGCTTCAATAAAGTCGCTTAAGATATTTTGTAAGGCTTTATCTTTCACTTTCACATTTGCATCTTTTAATTCTTGACCGATAACTTTAGCAGAGAAAGTCGAGTCAGAGGCTTGTGTGTTAATTGCAATTTCTTTTAATTCTTTTTTGTAAGGTTCCATGTCGTTGCCCTTAGCTTTATTTTTATCCATCCGCACAATGTAGTAGCTTGTCATCATTGTAGATTGGTCAGTAACAGGGATAACGTCAGAAACTTCGCCATCTTTTAGTTTGAAAGCGGCAGTCTTCACATCGGCTGGTACACTTGCTGTTTGGGAATCAAAAGAAATTTTGCCGCCTTTTTCTTTGGTAGCAGAATCAGTTGAACTCTTCTTAGCAATTTTTTCAAAGTCAGCATCTTTTTTACTTACTTCTTCTTTTAATTTTTTCGCTTCATCTTCGCTGGCAGCAGCAATAATGTGGGCATCTACTTCTGGGTGGAATGAATCCCAAGCAGTTTTCAAATCTTTATCTGTTACTTTAACGTGAGATTTGATACCTTTTTCTAAGGCAGCTTGTTGGGTTAAGTATTCTTTGAAAGTTTTCTTTGTAAAGCCGGATTGTTCCAATTGTTGTTCAAAAGAATCACCGTAAACTTTGGCTTGTTCATTGTATTGTTTATCGATTTCTTTTTGGTCAACTTTATCACCGTACTTGTCACCAAAAACTTTTAAAATAATCATATTACGAATGGTTTGTTGATTGGTAGACTCATATTTCGCTTGATCGTAGAAATCTGAAACCGTAATGGTAGAACCTTTCATAGTGGCGATGTCTTGATCTTTCGAACCGCATGCAGCAAGGGATAAAACAGCCATTGCACTGATAGCGGCTAATAACATTTTTTTCTTCATTTAGTCGAGCACTCCTGTATTTTCAATTTAATTTTCACAAATATTACTATAGCACATTCTGTTTTTAAAAAAAATCACTGGTTGGAAGTTTCAAACAAAATTCACACAATGGTCGCTTTTCTTTATTTTTCCTTAGAGTTTGACTCGTTATTGTCACTCATAGGGGCGACAACAGCCAATTCATTCACATGATCAGTAAGTGTTTCGACTTGGTCTTTAATTTGTGTAAGGCGGGGTTCAGCTTGAAATTTGAAATCTGTAATATCTTGCTGAAGACCAGCGGTAAAAGCAGGAATAATTTCTTGTGCTGTTTGTTGGGTGGTTAGTAGTGCTTTTCTAAAGTTTTTTAAACTCGCGTTTAAATCTTGGGTGGTCTCAGTTGCCATTTCCAATTCTTTGGTTAGTTTTTCACGGGTTTCATTGCCGCTTCTTGGGACAGTTAGTAAAGTACCTACGCCGCCGGCAATCGAGCCCACAACTAATCCTTTCAGGAAACTTTTAAGCATTTACTTCACCTGCTTTGCGATAGCATCCGCGATGGCTTGCATTTCATCAGGATTGTGCATACCTTCGTGATTGCCAAAATGAACAGAAAAATCATCTGTTTTCTCATAGCGGGGAATAAAGTGAATATGAGAATGAAATACCGATTGATAGGCCAGCTCTTTGTTGTTGTTTAAAATATTTAGCCCCTCCATTTCTGGAAATGCCGCTTCCAGTGCGCGAGCAATTTTAGGCAGGCGACCAAAAACAGCACTCGCCAATTCTTCGTCGTATTCAAAAATATCGGCCACGTGTTTTTTAGGAATAACTAGAGTATGGCCTTGGGTAACTTGTGAAAGATCTAAAAAGGCGTAGATAACATCGTCTTCGTAAACTTTATAGCTGGGAATTTCTCCTGCTGCGATTTTACAAAAAATACAATTTTCCATGAGATTCATCCTTTCTGATTAACTGCAGACACTTTTTTACTACAGTTTTTGGACAGGTTTTATTATTCTTACTTTACCACAATCAGCCAGTTTTTTTCAGCGAAAGGTTGTTTTTTGGTATAATGAGACTGTTATCGATTGAAAAGTTACAGTCAGGCTAAAGGAGCTTATAAAAATGAGTTTAATAGTAAAAGATTTAACGGGAGGCTATGGTCAATTTCCTGTTTTAAAAAATTTGAATTTCACGATTGCCCCAGGCGAATTAGTTGGATTAATTGGCTTAAATGGTGCGGGTAAAAGTACCACAATTAAAGAAATTATTGGCTTATTACAACCTCAAAAAGGCAGTATTACCTTAAATGATTTAACCTTAAAAAAAGATCCGGAAAATTACCGCAAACAAATCGGCTATATTCCGGAAACGCCGTCTTTGTATGAAGAATTGACTTTGAAAGAACATATTGAAGTCACCGCAATGGCCTATGATATTTCTTCTGCTGAAGCTTTTAAACGGGCAGAACCTTTGCTGAAAACCTTTCGTTTAGAAAACAAATTGGACTGGTTCCCTGCTAAATTTTCGAAAGGGATGAAACAAAAGGTAATGGTGTTATGTGCCTTTTTAATTGAGCCGAGTCTCTATATTATTGATGAACCCTTTTTGGGATTAGATCCGCTAGCTATCAATGCTTTATTGGAATTAATGGAGCAAATGAAAAAAAATGGGGCTGCTATTTTAATGTCGACTCATATCTTGGCGACAGCTGAAAAATATTGTGATCGTTTTATCGTCTTGCATGAAGGCCAAATTATCGCTCAAGGTAGTTTAGCGACGCTGCAAGAAACTTTTGGCTTGCAAGGAGCAGATTTGGATGAGATTTATTTGCACTTAACTAAAGCGCAGGTGATGAGAAATGCGTGATCTGTTTAAAAAACGGCTCGGAAACCATCAACGCCATATGCAAAAATATTTGCGTTATGTGTTTAATGACCACTTTGTTTTAATTTGTGTCTTTTTATTAGGTGGGGTGGGTCTTTACTATTCTGAATTTATCAAAACATTACCGAATCACTTTTGGCCGGCAGCAGCCGGAGTGCTCATTATTTTATTGGCGATTTTGCCGATTGGAAATTTTGCCACACTCATGCAAGAAGCCGATATTGTTTTCTTATTGCCCAAAGAAAGAGCGTTAAAAGACTATTTCAAAGGCGCTTTTTCCTATTCTTTACTTTTACCTTTTTTTGTAGAATTGCTGGTTTTAGGTTTTTTAATGCCGCTATTAGTTGCGACTACTAATATTTTATTCCCGACTTTTTTTGTCTTATTGGCTAGTATGTGGTGTTTGAAATTTGCTCAGTTAAAACTGACTACGTTAAAAATTTACCAAGTATCGGCAAGTTTTTTAAAACAGGCTGAGATTGTCTTTTTTTGTGCAGCAAGTATTTGTCTGGCGGTAGGTATTTTTTTCAATGCCTTTATTGGATTCGCTTTAGCTGTTATAACAGTACTGGTCGTACAACAAATCTTAGCCAAAAGAGAAGATAACTTGGACTGGGAAAAAATGATTTATTTGGAAAAGAGCCGGTTGCATCGTATTTATCAGTTTATTAATCTTTTTACAGATGTCCCAGAAATTACGGCTACTGTGAAACGAAGAGCCTATCTGGATGGCTTTTTACAAAGCATTAAACCAAAACAAAATAATACGTATCTTTATTTATATGCCCGACGTTTTGCTAGAGGCTCGGAATATAGCGGCCTTTTTATCCGCTTGGTTGTTATTGGCAGTTTGTTGTTGTATTTTGTTCACGATGTCTACTTTAGTTTGGGACTGGGAATTTTATTTATTTATATGATTGGTTTTCAATTAATTCCTTTATACAACCAATTTCGCTACATGATCTTAACGCAACTTTATCCCGTTTCTAGCCAGCAAAAAGTTAAAGCATTACAGTCTTTACTACTGATTTTATTGGGAATAGCAGCTTTTGTTTTTGCCATTATCGCAAACATTGCGTTATCTACTTGGTCAGACCGTTTCTTAGTAACTGTTGCGTATTTTCTCATGGTAATTTTCTTTACGTGGTGGTATGTACCTAGCCGCTTAAAGAAGATGGCGTCATAACGCCCCTTAAAATAAAAAAGTTCTTAAAAAAACGAGCAGGGGAACGTATATACGCTTGACGATAAAGCGCGAGACCGCTAGAATGGGGGTACTTTTGTTTTGAAGGAGGACGAGCAAATGGATATTCAGTTAGGCCAAGAATGGAATTTAAGTCCCATCAAAGGCGATACCGGAAAAGCGTATGTTGGTTCTCGGGAAAACGACAAAGTTTTTGTGAAGCGCAATACGACGCCAATGCTTGCTGCTCTTTCAAAAGAAGGAATTACCCCACGATTAATTTGGACAAAAAGAACCGGAAATGGGGATACTTTTTCTGCGCAAGAATGGTTGGAAGGTACAATTTTAACCGCTGAAGAGATTGGTAAAAGAAATGATGTCGTAGATGTTTTATATCAATTGCACCATTCGCAGTCGTTAAAACGAATGTTACAAAAAATTGGCGGTGAAATTTTAACGCCAAAAATGATGTTGGAACAATATGAAAGTGCACTGGCTAACCCAATTGAAGAAAATCGATTTTTGCAGTTGGTTTTGCACTATTTGAAACATAATATACCGGAATTTACTAAAGCAGATGCGGCAGTTGTTCATGGCGACGTCAATCATCGTAATTGGTTAGTTTGTCGCAATTATTTGTATTTAGTAGATTGGGATTCTATTTGTTTTAGCGATCCAGCAGTGGATATTGGGACTTTTTTAGGTCACTATCTGCCCAAATCTTCTTGGAGCCGTTGGTTAATGAGTTATGGCATGATGCCAAATGGGACCAACTTAGAAAAAATTTACTGGTATGCCTTGATGTCGCTCTTACAAGAAGTTAAAAAATATTATGTTCGTGGCGACTTTGCAACGATGAATGAAGTTATTATTCAGATTAAACGAATCTTTAGCGAGTAGGGCGATGTCTTAGGCGGAGGCTTTCGACCTTGCTCTTTTTTTGCGATTGGATTTGTTGGCGATGACAAACAGAAAGGAAATGAATATGCGGGTAAGAAAAAGAAATGGCGCCGAAGAAATGCTAGCGGCACATCCAGAAATCGTAATTGCTGAACCAACTGCTCATAAAGGAAATTGGCAGGAAGTTTTTGGCAATAAACAGCCGATTCAAATTGAAATAGGTATGGGTAAAGGCCGCTTTATCAGTGGCATGGCCAAACAAAATCCAGCCATTAATTATATTGGGATTGACATGCAAGTTAGCGTGGTTTCCCATGCGTTAGATAAGGCTTTAGAAGCTGAAGTTGACAATTTACGGTTGCTGCATGTTGATGGTTCAGCATTGACCGAATACTTTGCAGAAAGCGAAGTAGATCAAATTTATTTGAATTTTTCTGATCCTTGGCCCAAAAAGCGGCACATTAAGCGTCGCTTAACTTCACCTGACTTTTTAGCAGTGGATGAAGCAATTTTAAAACCCAAAGGAGAAATTCATTTTAAAACGGATAATCAAGGTTTGTTTGAATATTCTCTTGCCAGTTTTTCGCAATACGGCATGACGTTAAAACAAGTTTGGTTAGATTTACATCATAGCGATTTTGTTGACAATGTTATGACTGAATATGAAGAAAAATTCAGTGCTAAAGGACAACCAATTTACAGGGTAGAAGCCCAATTTGCTGATAAATCGAAAAAAGCATAATAGAATCACCCAAGTACCATCTCACAAAAGAGATGGTACTTTTTTTGGTTAAAAATTTCTCCACAAAAATTAGGAAGTTAAAATGGAAATTGGTTTTTTAGCGTATCTCATTATGAGGAGGAAAGAAAATGAACGTCACCAGTTTGTCGGAAGAATTGATTAGATATGGTATGACACATAAGATGGAAGACTTATATATTACGCCAATAAAAGACCAGTGGCAGTTGGAATTTAGGCAGGGGAATAACCGTATTCTTTTTGATACCCTAAAAAAAGATTATGCTGAAAAATTAATCGCTCGTTTTAAATACTTAGGTCAAATGGATGTCGGAGAAAAACGCAAAGTACAGTTGGGTGCAATCACTTATGAAACATCTGCTGGTAAGCAGCGCTTGCGCCTTTCAGTCGTCGGTAATTATCAAGGAAAAGAAAGTTTAGTTTTGCGCTTTTTACAACCCTTAGCACAAGTCGCCCGTTTTTATTTTCCCGAACAATTGAAACTTGTAAGCCAGATGGTTCATAGACGCCGCTTATACTTATTTAGCGGTCCGACTGGATCTGGCAAGACCACTTTAATGTACCGCTTGGCAAAACAAAATGGAGGACAAGTAATCACGATTGAAGATCCCGTCGAGATTGAAGAAGATACTTTTTTACAGTTGCAGACCAATGATGCTATCGGGCTAAACTATGATACTTTAATTCAGCTTGCTTTACGCCATCGTCCCGATTGTCTCATTATTGGTGAAATCAGGGATTCTTTAACAGCAAAGGCTGCAATCCGAGCAGCGCTAACGGGGCACAAGGTTTTTGCCACAGTTCATGCAGCTAATCTAGCTGAAACTAAGAGTCGGCTCAGAGATTTGTTACCGGTTGAAAACGAATTGGACTATTGTTTAGGGGGCATTGTATACCAACGTTTACTAACTGATAAAAGTGGGATAACAGCAGGTTTACTTGCTTACCAGTTTGAAGAAGAATTGCCATTATCCAGTTGGCAGCAAAATTTGGCACAATTAATTGAAGAAGGGCGTATTCATGAAGAAATTTTCCAACAAGAACGTTGAAAAGCAACGCTTAGTAAAAATGTTAGCCGATTTATTGTTAAGTGGCTTTACCTTGTTACAAGCCATTGAAGTTCTGCAGCGAAGCTGTGGATTTAATGGAACTAAGTTGACGACGTTTCGTCATAAATTGGCTGCCGGTACAGAATTAAGTGAAGTTTTTTCTACAATTGATTTTAATGCCGGCGAGATTGCTCAGGTCCAATTGGCAGCTGAACAAGGTTTACTAGCAGAAACATTACGTCAGATTGCCGAGCAATTACATTTAGCTGCAAAGCAAAAACGTGCCCTCCAGCAAGTTTTAAGTTATCCCTTGTTGTTACTACTTTTTGTAAGTGGAGTAATGGTCACACTCCATCAATTTTTATTACCACAGCTATTAACTTCTGGTATGGTGCCACAGAAACATTGGGGTATTTTATTTCTTCGTTATAGTCCGTATGTTCTCCTGACATTCCTCCTAATAGTTTTAGGAATGTCTTTTATATGCAAACAATATTTTAAAAAAATTTCTGCTTTGAAAAAAGCGGCATTTTTCAGTGGTATTCCAATCATCAATCAATTTTATCGTCTATTTATGGGAAGTTATTTTGCTTTGGAATGGGGAAAGCTATTTTGCCAAGGGTTGGAAATTAATCAAATTATTCAAGTGATGCAAAAGACAGCATCTACTTCTTTACTGTGTCAGCTGGCCTGTGAATTGGATGTTGCTTTACAACAAGGAGAGCCGTTAAGTGAAAAGTTGCAGAAATACGCTTTTTTACCACCAGAATTCAGTCTTATTGTTTTTCAAGGACAAGCTACAGGAAAAATGGGGACAGAATTAATTTTGTACAGCAAATTATGCAGTCAAAAATTAAATAGTAAAGTCGAAAGATGTATTGGTCTCATACAGCCACTGGTTTTTATCGTGATTGCAATTTTGATTATTAGTGTTTATGGTGCTTTGTTTTTACCTTTGTATGGAAATATGCAATTAAATAATTGAAAGGAGAGAAATCTGATGCTGTTTACAAAAAATAAATTCAAAAAATTATGGGAAAAAAAGCAACATTCAGCCTTTACGATTATCGAAATCATAGATAGTAAATCTGTTTATTTTTCAAATACCCAGTGAACTTCCATTCTTTCAGGATATACAACGATATTTTTTATTAATTTACGAACCAAATTTTTTTGTTGATCGTAAGGCAACGTGTATACTGAACTTTTTATATTGCTTAACTCCCTCATCAATTCCTTGACGCTTACTTGATTATTATTATTTTCTTTTAAACTTTCCAATTTAGTTTCGATTGAATCAATCTCGTGGATAATTGATTTTTTTCTGATTTCTAAAGTCTTCTTTGGTATCTCCATATCGAGATAGAGATCAATCAATTTTTCTAACTGAGAGTTCAATTGTTTTAGCTTGATTTCATAACTATTTGTATCAACATCGGATTGCGTGAGAGATTTTTCTTGAATGATATCAGTATTTATTCTTAGTTTTTCAATTTGGGCTAAAATAGCATTCTCTAATTCTTCCATGTCATATGTTGGCGAAGTACAACCATTAGGGTTTCTCTTGATTGTATAGTTATGTCTTTTTGAAGAGTGACTTGCACATCTATATTTTTTTAATCTTGTTCCATCTTTTCTTACATTCCTCAAATTCACTTCAAAGGTAGAACCGCAAATACCACAACGCATCAGTCCGGATAACATGTACTTTGCTTGAAATGGTCGAGGATTATTATTTTTTTTATATGCTTCTTTTTGTCGAATTTCTAATTCTTTTTGTGTTGTAAAATATGCTTCTTTCGTAACAATAGCCTCATGGTTTCCCTCAAAAAGTTCTTCCTTAAACTTACTAAATCCAGCATACGTTGCGTTGTCCAAGATGGAACGTATTGATCTATATGGCCACTCAGCTTTTTTGCCAATATGTCCTTCTTCATTCAGATGATCTCGTATTTTTGTGATTGATGTTCCTGAAAGATACTCATCAAATATTCTTTTTACTATTTGTGCTTCAATTGGCTCGATGACATAGTTACCATTTTCGTATCGATAACCAAAAGGGGATTTGTTCCATGCCATAGCCTTTCCTGATTTAGCCCGACCTAATTTCCCCATTGACATTCTCTCTTTTATTTGTTCTCTTTCTAATTGAGCAAAAACAGCGAGGATTCCTATCATAGCCTTTCCAAATGGGGTAGAAGTATCAAAGTTTTCGTTCAATGAAACAAAAGAAATTCCCATCTTACCAAACACATCTTCAATAAGATATAGAGTATCTTTTTGAGAACGAGATAAACGGTCAAGCTTGTACACTAAAACAGTGTCGAACAAGTTGCGTTTTGCTGCAGAAATTAGAGCGTTTAAACCAGGTCGGTTAGTGTTTGAACCGGTAAAACCAGGATCTTTATAGATTTGATAAACATTCCAATCCTTAGCAGCACAATATTTTTTTAATTTGTCAATTTGTTCATCAATAGAATATCCTTCTTGAGCTTGTTCAAGCGTTGAAACTCGCACATAAATTGCGGTTCTCATGGTAATCACTCCTATTTTTTGATAAAATAGGCATAGAAAAAAAGCCTATGCCTTAGGTTATTTTTTGCTAAGCCGCTCAAATTTTGGTCGAGGAGAGCGGCTTTTTTATTTTTCTATACGTTCTAACAAATATAGATTCTCTCTTAATAGATTTTCCAAAACATTTTTATCGTGATTGGTTAAAGATGTCTCGCTATACAATTTTGTAGATTCGATTGCTATCGCAATCTTTCTTTCGACTTCATTTTTTTCTTCAACTGTTAATTCTTCATAAACTTTCAAAACTCACACCTTTTTCTATAAATCAAAACTTACCTTCATAGCTTTTCCAATTATTCTTGCCGGAGTGTCGGAGGTAATGATAATGGGTGCATATTTTGGATTATCAGCCAACAACATAACATATCCATTTTGATGTTTCACTCGCTTCAAAGTAGCTTCATCATCGCCATTAACGACAACTGCTGCAATTTCTCCGTCTTCAACATCAGGTTGTTTTCTAATCAACGCAAAGCTTCCAGAGGGGATCGTTGGTTCCATTGAATCTCCCCTTGTTTTTAAATAAAATAATTCTCCTTGCGGAAGCCCCTCACTCATTTCAGTCCGATAGCCTTCAAGATTTTGAACTGCTAAAATTGGCTCGCCACAAGTTATAGTTCCTAAGATAGGAATTTTAGTTACTCCTGCAGATATAGAAATATTAGATATCTGTTTCTCAGTATCCATTAACAATTCAGTTTTAGGAACACCAAAGTAATCAGCTAATTTTTGAATAGAGCCAGATCGTGGCATCTTTTTCCCATTTGCCCAATCTGATACAGTTGATTGAGAGACACCGATGGATTCTGCAATTTCACTCATGCTTTTGTTATTTAACTTTCGTAATCTTTCCAAATTATGAGCAATAATATCTTTTAAATCATCTACCATAAATAATTTCTCCTTCTACTTAATGTCTTGAAAAGAGTATATCACTTAAAGCGATTTTTGCATAGCCTAAAGCGATATTTTTTTAACTTACTGTCGGTTCTTTATCGCTTTAAGTGTTGACATATCGCTTAAAGCGATTTAAGATTAAGTCAACGAAAGGAGGAGATGATATGCCACAGGAACAGATGATGACATTAGGTGCGCTACGCAAACGAATGCAAATGACGCAACAACAAGTCGCCGAACAGGTTGGTGTGACTCGCGAGACTATTATGCGATGGGAAAAGGACTCGTCCGATATGCCAGCAAAATATATGTTTGTGTTTTCAAATTTATATCGATATCCAGTAAATGGAATTTTTTTTGGCGATACTATCGCTTTTAGCGATAATTTGAAATCTATTGAAAAATAAAGGAGAAAAAAATATGGAGGTTATCAATTTTGATTGTAATGGAGACTTAATTTCAGACTTGAACAGTATAAACCTTTCTGAAGAATTAACGGAATCAATTTTCCAAATTTTTTTGGAAGTCTTTAACAAAGATAAAAATAAAAGGAGAGCTAAAACATGAAATTTTTAAAACGAATTAATGACAGCTTAACAGCAATGATTGTCACCGTGATATTTAGTTTATTATTCGTAGCTTTTGCTTACATGGGAAGTATAAATCTGACAATCACATTAATCGTCATTGTTGCATTCGTAGTAATTGCTTGTTCGTTTTTACTGGGTGAATATGTGCAAGCTCAGGAAATTAAAAAGACTGACTCGGCCGGGAAGCTCTAAGTCAGTCAAAAGAAATAATACAAGCTCATTTTAGCATGAGCAGGAGGAGAAATCGAATGTCAAAAATTGAAGCTTTGATTGAAGCGTTAGCTGATGCTTGCGAAAAAGACGGATTGAGTCTCGTCGTGGGTGTAGCAAAAGGTTATGAATTAGAACATATGAACTTCGTTGGGCACACTGACGAAATGGCTTTAATTAATTTAGTTGCAGCAGATACCATCTGCGATTTGATTGATGCGAAAGGTTGTGACTGTACAGGTTGCAAAAATGCCAAGAAATTATTGGGTAATAACTCAAATAAGAAAAGCGTTCCTAGAAAAACGAAAATTGATATTGAATCAATGATGTCTAATGTTTCCGTTGATGAAATCTTAGAAAGAGTTTTTGGAGGTGGAAAACGTGACAACAATCAAAATTAATTCAATCAAGTACCGCCATTTTAAGGGAATAAAAAGTTTTGATCTAGATTTAATGGGCAGTAATGCTACCGTATCCGGACAAAATGGTTCAGGTAAAACAACGTTAGCTGACGGGCTTCTTTGGCTATTATTTGGCAAAGACAGTAAAGGTGCATCTATTAACCCTAAGCCGTTAAATAACAATAACAACGAAGTTTTAGGAATGTCTCCTGAGGTTGAAGCTGAAATGATTATTGACGGCAAAGTTACCATTTTGAAACGAGTGCAGCAAGAGACTTGGACATCAAAACGTGGCGAACTTGAAAAAACGCGTGGCGCCGACACCACTAAGTATTTCATCGATACCGTTCCTGTTAAGCAAAAAGAGTGGAAAGAATACTTAGCTGCTTTAGGTGAAGAAAGTATTTTACAAATTCTAGCAGATTCAGGATTCTTCATGCGACTTGATTGGAAAAAGCGCCGTGAAATTTTAGTCAGTATGACCGATGTCACAGATAAATTCATCATTGAAAGTGATGCAGATTTGAAAGAACTGCCAGAAATTTTGGGGGAGCACTCGGTTGATGATATGCGAAAGGTACTAGCAAGCCAAAAAAAGGAAATTAAATCTGCCATTGATGGAGTGCCAGCGCGCATTCAAGAAGTCACTGACATGAAATCTAAGCACGAAGCAGCGATTGGTGACATTGACCGTGAAGAACTGCAAATGAGTGTCCTTGAAAAGCAAGCTGACATCAGTGATTTGGAAATCAAACTGCAGTCTTTGAAAAACGGTGATGCGGCACTAGATTACCAGAATGAATTAGCACAGGCACGGTTGAAACTGGCAGAAGTAGAACGCCAGTATCTTGCTGACTCAAATCTGCAGACACAGTCACTGCAAGAAGACGTACTAGAAAAACAGCAAGAAGTTAATGAACTTCGCCAGAAAAAAACGGGCGCTGAATCAATGGTTTTAGGAATTGAGGATGTCATTCAAGCTAAGACCAAAAAGAGAACTGACCTGTTAGCTGAATATAACAAATATAAAAACACTAGTTTCGATGAGCATCGATCAGTATGTCCAACCTGTGGTCAAAATCTTCCGGAAAATCAAGTTCAACAGATGGTTGCGGATTTCAACAAACGGAAGTCTGATTTCTTAGAAAAAAACATTGCTGAAGGACTAGCGCTTAAAGCTGAACTAGCGACCCTGAATGACGACAAGCTGATGGCTAGCAATCGATTGGCAGAACTTACGAGTCAAATTGAAATAGCTCAAAAATCATTGGACTTAATCAACAACGAACTGACTCAAATCAAGTCAGGGATCAAACCTTTTTCTGAATCAAAAAGAGCACGAGAGATCCAAGACGAGATTGACTTGATTAATCAAAAAATCAGCAATGCCACTTCAGATACCTCAGAAGCTGAAGCGGATCTTCGAGACCAAATAAGTTCTCTTCGCGCTGAAATTGCTGACATGCAAGCCAAGTATCAATCATTTGAACAGCTGTCTAGTTTTGATGAGCGCATCAATCAGCTGAAAGTTGAGGACAAGCGATTGAAAGATCAGAACCAGGACGCGGAGCGGAAACTGTGGCTACTTGACGAATTCACTCGCAAAAAAGTAGCAGCTCTTGAGAACTCCATTAACGAAAAATTTGAGTTGGTTCGCTGGAAATTATTTAACATACAGAAGAACGGTGCGCTTGCTGAAGTCTGCGAAGCGACCTATCAGGGCATTGAGTATGGTACTAGCCTAAACACTGGCGCTCGCATCAATTGTGATTTGGATATCGTCAACACACTTTCCAAAGAATTAGATATCAAAATACCGCTATTTGTGGATAATACGGAATCTGTTAATCAACTGATGTCTATTGATACACAGGTGATTGAATTAAAAGTTGGTCGCAATAAAACATTGAAAGTCGAGGTATCGGAATGAACGGGATATTAGCATACGCCAAAATAGGTGGTAAGAAACAGTTTCTTGGAACTTTTGATTCTATTGATGAGATTCGCCCTGAAATAGATCGACATCTTGAATTTCACAATAAATTATCATGGACTCCTTTCGTTTACTTTTTGATGAATGGAGAAGAATACAAACTTTACATGGAGGATGAAAAATAATGACAAACCTAGCAAATATGAATTTAGAAATCAATGAAGAAGTTATTCAAACAATTTTTAAAGACACATTAAATCAAGCTATTGTATCGGCAATGGGGAACAAAGAAGAATATATGACTGCTTTAGTCAATAGTGCTTTATCACAAAAAGTAAATGAAAAAGGAAAAGTTAGTAATTATTCGTATGATAACAAATATTCATTTTTAGATATTCAAATTAAGAACACCATTCGTTCGGCTGCAGATGAGGCAATTAAAGAATATCTAAATGATAATAAAGAACTGTTGAAGCGCATTGTAAAAAGAGAGATGGAAAAAGAAGAAAACAAGTCAGCATTAGTCAATGCTTTCGTCAGAGGTGCTGTTGATACATTTAATTATGATTATAACTTTAAAGCAACCGTTGATGTTGAACCAGCTGATTCAGAATTGTATTAGGAGGAAGAATAAATGACCAATCAAACACCAACTGTTTTTAAATCACAGCTTGCAAAAATTAATGATACTTATATGCCACAGATTGAATCGCAACTTCGTGGCAATGGAATTAATATGACTGAGTATCAACGGACTGTCACAATCAATGCAATTTCAGCAATTAATGAAATGTTAACAAAAGAAGGGCTCAGCCTAAACGATGTTGATCAAAGTAATATTACTCAAATGCTGATGAAGGTAGCTGCGTTGCAACTCAATGCTATGGCCACACCTAGGGAAGTATATTTCATCAAACGAAAACAGAAAAATAAGAACGGAACTGAGATTCAAATTGTGGAAATGGGAATTGAAGGAGATGGCAATGATGCAATCCTTTCTCGTTTTGGGAGAAATGTAAAAACAGTTCACCGTCACTGGGAAGTCCGTGAAAATGACGTGTTTACTTATCCTAAACAAATTGGGCTAGATCTCACACCGCCGACTTGGGAACGAACGGGCAAGGGCAAAGTTATTAGAGTTGTGTACCCTATTGAATTTCTTGATGGTGATGTTTCATATGAAATTGGTGAAAGAGAGGATGTAAAGAAGAACCTCATTGCCCACATGTTTAACAACTTAATGTGGGATAACGCAAAAGTCACTAAAAAAGCGCAAATCAAAGAATTTTCCGAAGACCATACTTTGGACGAGATGCTAGATAGCAAAGAAATGCAGGAGCTTGGTAACATCAGCCCGGCTTGGAAAGACCCACACAGTAGAGAATCAATGATTGTTCGCAAAATGAGAAATAATGTTGTGAAAAACATTCCTAAAGACTTTTCTAATGCTTATGTTCAATCTGCTGTTGAATCAGTCGAAGCTGATTTTAATGAGCGTGAATATCTTCGTAAAGAGGCAGAAATCATTGAGGAAGTTGAACAAAATGCTAACAAGGAAGTTCTGGATCCGCCACAAATTGTTGAAAATACTAAAACTGTGAATACCGAAACTGGAGAGATTACTAGCGAGCCTTGGCAAGCCGCTGATCTTGATGAACGTAATTTCGATGAAAAGGTTGCAGACGGCACAATTACGCCTATTGGAGAGGATGATCCGTATTGATTAAGATCAAAAGTTTCGGATCTGGATCAAATGGCAATTCCTATTTAATTGATGATGGCCAGTCGCAATTAATGATTGAGTGTGGAATCTCGTTAAAAAAAGTTCAACAAGCAATGCGTTTTAATTTTAGTAAGGTAGCTGGTTGTCTAATCAGTCATGAACATCGAGACCACTGTAAATATGTCTCTCAGTTTATTGATTCAACCGGTATTGATTTCTATTCAACTCAAGGAACTTTTGAGGGAATGAGTGAAGATCAGGTGCTTCATATCCAAGCAAATGATTATTATCGTTTCAATTTCGTGGAATATAAAAAAACTACAAAAATTGGTACTTGGTATGTGACACCATTTGAGACAGAACATGATGCGAAAGAACCTTGTGGATTTTTAATCGATAGTGCAGCTGGTGACCGCTTGGTATTTATCACTGACAGTTACTATGTTCGATATAAATTTCCAAATATCACTTATATGATGATTGAAGCTAATTACTCAAAAGAAATCATTGATCAAGATATGACTACAGGTTTTGACCTGAAGAGAAAATCACGACTTTTGGAAAGTCATTTTGATTTTGGGAGAACTCTAGACTTTATTAAAACGAACAAGTCGAATCAACTGCAGGAAGTCTGGTTGCTCCATCTATCTGATTCAAATTCTAACGAACAAAAATTTAAAGAAGAAACACAACGTTTGACTGGTGTTCCTGTCTTTATCGCATAAGGAGGAGGTCCAGCGATGGCAGTCGGGTACATCAAACTTTACCGGAAAATCTCCGAGTCGTTCGTGTGGACCAACTCGGATATGTTCAAACTTTGGTGCCTTTGTTTGATGAAGGCTAGTCATGAAAATCGTAAGTTTCTTTTCAATGGTCAAGAGGTGCACTTGTCCAGCGGTCAATTCGTCACGGGGCGCGATGCCATAGCGAAAGAATTCAATCAAGGGGTGACAAGTGACCAACTGATTGTCAGCCGTACGCTATGGAGATGGCTAAAACGATTTGAAAAAGAGGGAATGTTGTCCATCTCATCAACCCCGAAATACAGCGTCATAACAATAAATAATTGGAATCAGTATCAAGCCAATGACCAGCAGTTGTCCAGCGACTGTCCATCAAGTGTCCAGCAGTTGTCCACAAACAAGAATGATAAGAATGATAAGAATGATAAGAATAATAATATTATGTCGAAGAAATCCAAAAAACGGATTTATTCGGACGACGACCCCAACAAAAAATTAGCAAAATTATTATTCAAACTCATTTCTAAGAATCAAAGCATTCAAGATCCGGACTTTGACAAGTGGGCTAACACAATCCGTCTCACGATAGAAGCGGATAAGCGAACAGGAAAAGAAGTCCAGGAGATGATTGTCTGGTCCTCTCAAAGTGATTTCTGGTCTAGCGTGATTCTTTCCCCAACCAGTCTGAGAAAGCACTTTGACAAGATGTCAGCACAGAAAAGCAAAAAGAGCGCTAGCAGTACAAAAGCAAAAACTACAGTTGCCCCAAGCGAAACGAATTCGGAGGTGAATTATTAATGAATCCATTAAAAGTGTTGGAACATGTTCATGATTCAAATGAGTTTTGTGAAATTCACCAGCAAAAAAAAGTGAGTATCGGGAACTCTAAGCCGTTTTGCTCTACATGTCAAAGAGAAGAAATGGAGCGAAAAGAAAAAGCAATTGTGACGGCAGCTTCAGATCGTCATCACCGCAGGAGAACTTTAGAAACTTTATCAAAAGATTCATTAGTAGGGGATGAAACACTTTGGAACGCTGATTTTTCAAATTATACTCCCGATAATTATGAGACAAACGATGCTTTATCTAAGTCAAAAATATTGGCTGCTGACTATTTGAATCCAGAAAAAAAGTTTAACACTTTATTCACTGGACTTCCCGGAGCTGGTAAATCTCATTTAGCCATGTCCATCGTTAAAGAAGTAAACGAAAAAGCAAATCCGTACATGAGTTGTCTATTTATTTCTACGGTGGAACTACTTCGCTTAATCAAAGATTCAATTAGCAATAAAGAAAGTAAATTCACTGAAGAGAACATGGTCCGCTTGCTAACTAGAGCTGATTTGTTAGTTCTAGATGATTTGGGAAGTGAATCAAGCTTGAAATCAAATACAACTGAGTCAAGCGAATTTAATCAACGAGTTCTTTATGCAATCTTGAATTCTCGTAACAGAACAATTATCACTACTAATTTGAATTCACAAAAAATGAATGAAATTTATAATCCAAAACTAGTGAGTAGAATTCACCGCGCCGTGGAAGGAAAAATAATTAAATTTACAGAACAAACTAAAGACAAAAGATCAAAAATTTTTTACTAGAAGGTGAAAAAATGAATTGTAATAAATGCGAAGGGCAGCGAGTGATTTGGGTAGAGATCACTCCAGGTCTTACCAAATGCGAACCTTGTCCAATTTGTAATGCCGATGGTCAAGCTGTCGCTGAAGAACAAAAAGAATTTGAAGCAATTTATGCCGAACTCTCTGAAAAACGAGAAGCTCAATTAAGGAGGGCTGTCGGTGATTGAAGGGAAAGCAGTAAAAGTGATCAGGTATATTGGGCCTGAAGGAACCTTAGTCCAGAAACCTTCTGAGGCACAGCTCTTTTCAGATGATCGTTAGCAGATGTAGCAGCTGAAGTAGCTAACGGTTGGGTAGTTGATGTTTTAATCCCAAGTCGAAAGCCTCCAGCTCCATCAAAGCCAGTGAAATCAAATCAATCTTGGATGAAGGAGTTGAAAAAATGAGTAAATCACCAACAGCACTAAATAAGCGGGGGAGCAAAGTTGATATCGATGGCTTTACTTTTGATTCGGAAAAAGAAGCTCAATTTTATTTGAGATTTGTGAAAGATTATGGCTTGCCTTTCGAAGTTCACCCTCGTTTTCAACTTACACCTCTAACTGATATTGGGACTGGAAAAATCACATCGATTTCCTATTCGCCAGATTTCATAATTAAAAATTTGGATGGATCATGGCTACATGTGATTGATGTAAAAAATAGTCACGGAATATATGGGATTGATCAGGGAAACAAGATTCGATTTCGACTATTTGCCGCTAAATTCGGACATCCAGTAGAGGCTGTAGTTGTCAGGAAAAATGACTTCAAAGTTATCACCCAGGGCGTGACTAAACCTCTGAATGAAAAGAAGCCGTTTATTACAAGCGATTTTGCCTACAACTGGGAAGATGCGACGAATTACACGGAAAGGTGATCAAGTGGAAGAAACAAAGGAATGGACTATTCAAGTCCTTGACGCAGAAGGAAATATCAAGTATCAAGCGGCAATTTCTGGCAACGAAAAGAAGGCTCGTTCTTTATGCCTTCAGCTAGAAAAACAATATCACAAAAATCGAAATCACGTTGGATTAAAAACTAAAAAAGAGACCATCGCACACAAGCGTTGGTTTTAGGAGGAAGAGAAATGATGTACGTTTATACAATTTATTCTTATGAAGATCGAGAAATCAAAGACGTTTTTTCAACTATTGGCGAAGCCGAAGACTGGATCAAAGAAAATCGTGAAGATCGAGAAGATGACATCCGTATTCAAAAATGGCGCGTAAACGTCACAGGGGAGGAAAATAAATAATGACATTAGAATTCAAACCAACAATCAAATCAATCAACATCGCCAACGAGGATCTGACTAAGATCACTCTTGAAATCAAAAATAACTCTCTAGATGGGAAATTGGATGATCTCCGTAAGCTGTCAGGAAAAACTGTCATGGTATCCATTTTGCCAGATAGCTATTCCTACACCCAACAAATTGACCGCAGCACTAACACGCCAGTAATGGAGTGGATTGTCAAACAAGACGGCACTACCGAAATCATCAAAACGGAGCAAACACAGCTTGACGTAGATGGCCAAGGTAATATTGATATCCAAGAAGTTAAAAAGAAAGTGGATAAAGAATTAGTCGATGAATTTATCATGAAGGCTAATGTTTTGAAATTGCCGGCTAATATCTATATCAACCCTCGTGATGTTCTTTCTCGTTTGAAAGACGGTGAAGATTTAGGCGAAATTGCTGATGATTACGAAATGAGCGACAACACCTTACTAAATGATTTAGAAGCCGCTCGTCAATATTTTGCGCCATTTGCCGATTTTTGGAATGAACATCGAGATGAAATTGATTTTGCTGTTACTCAAAACGAACCGGACGATTCTGATAACGAAATTGCTGAATCCGAAAACGAAATAACCGAAAATCAGAACGAAAATACCGATTCTGAGGACGATGATCCATATTGAGAGCTGACGACCGAGTGTTAATTCTGGAAGGTAGAAAGTGGATTTGGTCTCATGAGGAAGTTGAGCGAGCTATCTCGCTCTTTTCCCTTGGACTGATTCCCAGCCAAGTGGCAGAAGAGATGAAACAGCATCCAATCGATATTGGGATGCTGTACCTTCACCTTTTAGTAAAAGGAAAGATTAAAGTTATAAACCACTAAATGTTGTTTGGTTGTTAAATGGGAACACAATATATTGTGGATAAAGTTGTTGATAGTGTGAATAACTTTAGGGAGGTTAAGTGAATGAAACCGAAGTTTAGAGGAAAAACAATCAAAGGCATTTGGGTATCGGGTTTTGTAAGTGTGGTAACCGATAAAAGAGCTGGTGTCGAGCCTGGAACTTATATTTCCAATAGTGTCGGTGTGCCTTTTGCCTACGAAGTTATACCCGAAACCATCGGACAATCTACAGGCCTGAAAGACAAGAACGGTGTGGAGATTTTTGAGGGGGATATAGTAAAAAACACGCACAATCAAAAAATACGACGTGTTTTTTGGAATCCAAACCGTACAGCGTTTGAGCTGAGCGAAGTTGGACATGAATCATCACGTACAGAGTATTGGAGTTTATCTAATCCAAAATGGAGCTACGAAATTATCGGCAACGTTCGGGATACACCGGAGCTTTTGGAGGGGAAAGAATGAAAAAAATAAATATTAATCCGCAAGAAGTCTATGTATGGCTTGCATATAGCGACGGTTGGCATAAATACGCAGGGCATATCATTACAATTCAAGGAATTAGGTTTTCGGTGATTGTATTGCCAGCCAAAAGTCACGATGGTTATGATTTAGTGTTTTCTAGCTTAGACAGTGGTTCTAAATTTAGAACGGTACCGCTCAACGTTATTGAATTTTTGAATTGTGATACTAAAGAAAAAACATTAGTTCAGTATGCAAAGAGTGCCATAGTTGTGATGTCCGTTATCGACAACTTTGGTAAGAAAAAGGTCTTAGATGTGATAAAAAAAGCAGAGCTAGAAAACAAAAAGAAATTTGGAGATATGCCTGCAATTGAAAAAATTGAGATGGTTTAGCTAATCGCAAAGGAGTGAGAAAGTTGACTACTGAAATTTGGATTGAAAGCAGAACAGTCGAACAGCCTATTCTATATGGCTATAAAAACGGAAAGTCGATTATCTTTGAAAATGCTTCGATCAATCCATACCAGAGAAGTGTTTCAATCAGTCTTACTAAAGAGCAGTACGTTGTGTTTTATCAACAACTGCTAGAAATGGCCAGACAAGTATGGCCTGATTTAGTATTAAAAGAAGCTACGAGTTTTGGTAATGATTACACTGAATATTACGATAAAGAATTTGACAACGACGGATCGGCTTCAATTGATGATGATGGAATTTATTTTTGGCCACCCGCACCTCATTTGGAGTCAAATCGTTTATATCGCTTTACCAAAGCAAAAATCCAGACTTATTTATTTGATTTGCAGAAACACGCTGAATTAAAAGATTAGTTCGTTAAAAATAGAGGCAGCAGACCACTCGCTGCCCCTTTAACAGTGAACAATGTGCTTGTTTTCCGCCAAGCACACACAAATTGTAGCAGCATTTTGCGGGATTGGCTATTTAAGTGGTCATTTCCGTTTTGGAAAACACCAGGAGGAGGGAATTATGAATAAACAAGAGCTGTTGAATGAATTAAAAAAAAGAGAACATAATAATTGGTCATTGAGCGTTCCTTTCAACGAAGGCTATAGAAGGGGAATCAGTTTTGCTCTTGAATTAGCTAAGCAATTAGACGAACCAAAGTCAGAACTGATAGAAGTGCCAGCAATGATTGCCAAATTTATTAAAGAGAACTCAGACCCTATTTTTGAAATATGTGCATGGTCTGACCACTATGGTAGTGACGGCAGAACATGCGATGACCCTGAGTTATCAGTAGTTTTGGATTGGTATGGTAGTAATACCAAAGAATTTTATGAAGCTGTTTTGAACGGGTACGTTGTCAAGCAGGAACCAAAATTTGAAATTGATTTTGGTAATGGTTTTATTCTTTATCAAACTGATGATGAGTATTGGATTGAATCAAGAGAACAAAACGAGGGATATTTTAAGCAACAATTTACAGAACAAGAAATAAAGTCAATTGATGAACGTTACTGGGCATTTGCTGTACCTGTTGATGGAAGTGTGGAGGAAATATGAAACCAAAAGAGTTCATGGGACAAAAAGTCTACTACGAATCAGATATAAGATTGCGGGGTTGGCAGCTTATTAAATATATGGAATGTTACACAAACGGTGTAAGCAATTCGCTTTGGCGGAATAAGTCCGGTAATGAAGTGAGGTTGCTTGTTTATTGAGGAGGCAGCTGAATGAAAAACGAGTTAACAAATCTGGAATGGATTGCACTGACTAGATATCTCCAGGGTACGCTTTATCTCGGTGGTAGCAATCTAAATCGTCAACAGCTGATTGAAGCTTTTAAAACAGCAAAAGAAAAAGTAATTGAAGTTGGTTTGGAGTTGATGTGATGATGTATTTTGTGTTAGGAACTATCATGTTTTTCTTGGGAATTTTTACTAATGAATTAGGGCATTATCTTGATAGAAAAGAAAAATAAAAAAGCCGGATTTCTCCAGCCACTGGGTAATATTTCGACAAAAATATTATAACATAACAGTGGTGGGAGGAATCAAATAGATGAAGCTTTTTGATGTTAGTAAATATGAGATTCCAGATCCGAAGAACGTGGATTTGGATAGGACAAAATATAATGTCGGCGTGTTTTTAACAGCATATCTTTCATGCAGATCAAGAATCGGTGAACCACGTGAGCCAAAAATTACGAGTAGTTTTTCAATTGTTCCTCCTTCATTTTCAAATCAAAATTCAGCCCAAGCAGAACAAATCTTGATTCAGAAAGAAGAACTGAAGGAAGAATTTAATTATTTACATGACTTGTTTTTGCGAGGTTATTCATCTATTCAACATCCATTTAAGCCTGAAATAGCTAATCGACGGAAAAAGATTTTTTATGATCGATACATTCATGGTTTGAGTGTTTACATCACAGCAGAAAGAAATCATGTTAGCGAAGACTTAGTTTCCCAAGAGTCCAGCATTGCGATTGTTCAATTTGCGTCCGCACTGGAACTTTTGCAATTTCGGTAAAATATCGGGTGTTTGTCGGGTATCTGTCGGCTGTTTATCCGGCAAACATACTGATTACATACTGACATTAGGCGGTATTATGATAGTGTAGAAAAAATAAAAAAACAAAGCAGTCGCCATTATTGGTGGCTGCTTTTTGTTGGAAATTAATGAGAGGTGAAAATCATGCAGTTTAAAAAAATGAGAATCACCGATTTAAAACCTGCAGACTATAACCCAAGAATAGAACTAAAGCCAGGTATGGATGAATATGAAAAACTAAAACAATCTATTCTGGAGTTTGGCTTTGTTGATCCGCCAATTTTTAATATTCAAACTGGAAACTTAGTCGGTGGCCACCAACGCGTTAGTGTCGCTAAAGATTTGGGGCTATTTGATGAGATAGAGGTATCAGTGGTTGATTTACCCATTGAGAAAGAAAAAGCTCTTAACGTCGCCCTCAATAAGATTTCTGGTAAGTGGGACGAGGAAAAACTTACCCACCTTTTAAAAGAATTGGGTGACGAAGTCATTCAATTGACCGGCTTTTACGAAAACGAAGTAGCTGATTTGATTACGTCATTTGATTATGCGGAAGATATCGAGAAACCGATTGTAGAAGATGACTTCGATATTGCAGAATCAGCAAATAGACATGCAGAACCCAACACTAAATATGGGCAATTGTGGAAATTAGGGAATCATTATCTTTTATGCGGTGACGCTACAAAATCAGAAGATGTTGAGAAATTGTTGCAAAATCAGCAAGCCGATTTAGTCGTCACCGATCCGCCTTACAACGTGGCTGTTACGTCTGACAGCCAAGAATTGCAGGAGTCGGGACGTGGTCAGATTATGAATGATAATATGTCAGACAGCGAATTTGATGATTTTCTTGCCGCTGTCTTTTCAAATTATTCAGCTGTTGTGAGCCCGAATGCGGCGATTTACGTGTTCCACGGTTCATCTTATCAACGTGAGTTTGAGAATGCCATGAATGCCGCTGATATTGTCGTACGTGCGCAATGTATCTGGGTAAAGAATAATGCAACGTTTGGTTGGAGCCAGTACCGCTGGCAACACGAACCAGTTTTCTATGCTTTTAAAAACGGAGAAGCTCCTTCTTGGTACGGAGATCGAAAACAAACCACTGTTTGGCAGGATGATTTGATTGAGGATTTACCTGCTACGCTTTGGAAAGTTCCAAAAGATGATGTAGCTAAGTATTATCATCCAACACAGAAGCCATTGTCTTTAATCGCGATTCCAATCCGGAATAGTTCAAAAAGAAACGATATTGTCCTTGATTTTTTTGGAGGTTCCGGGAGTACGTTAATGACGTGCGAGCAGTTAGATCGCAACTGTTACACAATGGAGTTAGATCCAATTTTTTGCGACGTTATCATTGAACGTTGGGAAAAAGTTACCGGAGAAATTGCAGAATTGATTAACTAGGTTACAAAGCACACTTTCGGGAACTTGCAACGAAGTCATGCGAAAGAAGCTTTTTAATAAAAAAGAGGCCGGTGCGCTAACACCGACCCTTTCTACGAGGATTGCACCCCGAAGACACAGAGAATTCCCACGCGTGGATTTTCGACACCCTCTGCGTCTTTTAGCATTTTATCAAATGCGGGGTGCTCAAACAATGGGAACAGAAGATTTTGACTTAGATTATGAAATAAAAAAGGCAGAAGAGAAGGCGGAAACGGTTGACGAGTACAAACGAATTATTCGAGTTGCTCTGGGAAAATGGCTTTCCAATCTGCAATCTGGAGAAATCAAACTTAATTCTGTGAGTGATTTAAAAGTTTTAATCGAAGCAGATCTGATGCTTAAAGATATTGAAAATTAGAGAAACAAAACTCAACGAAAATGATTGTGAGGTGGTGCATTGATGGATGGCTAGACAAAGAGATCCAAAACGAGATATAGCGAAAGAAATTTGGCTAGAGTCAAAAGGGAAAAAGATTCTCAAAGATATCGCCCAAGAGTTAGGTGTCTCCGATTCTCAAATAAGAAAATGGAAGTCTCTTGATAAATGGGGAGACGATCTTAAAAGTAATGTTACCAATGGGAAAAGTAACGTTACCAATAAGGGTGGGGCGCCAACGGGCAATAAAAACGCAATTGGAAATAAAGGAAATAGTCGCGCTTCGCCGCCAAAGGGTAATAAAAATGCTTTAAAAACAGGTGAATATGAAACTATATTTGCTGAATATTTATCAGATGAAGAGAAAGGGATTTATCAGTCAATCACTGATGATCCTTTTTTTGTTATGTCAGAAGAAGTTCGATTATTAAAGATTAGACAAAGACGCATGATGCAGCGAATTGCAGACGCAGAAGCCGGACTCAACGAAAAAGAACAGGAAATGCTTTATGAGTTGCGAGGGCGAAAAACATTAATCGAATCGAAAAAAAGCGGCAAAAAAGTAGAAGTTGAAGTTCCTGATTTAGTTCTCACCGAAATGAAAGAACATTCTTTTAGAAAAATAAATGATGTTTTACTCATTGAAGACGCGTTGACGAGGGTCAGCAACACGCTTCAGAAGGCGATTAAGCAACTAAACGAGTTATCTATCACAGAGCAACGTTTAGAGCTAATGAGGGCGCAGACAGACCACACCAAAGCACAAACAACGAAAGCGTTAATCAATAAGGATGGTGACGAGAATGACGGCGGCACAGTGATCAATATCATTGATGACATCACTGCCCAAGAACAAGAAGGTGAAGAGAATGGCTAAAGTTATCACACAAAAGAACGTGCGACTTACCAATGTTTTAGCACCTTCTTTCTATCCATTTCACCAGGCAGTAAAAGACAGTCTGAATTCGTCATATTGGCTCAAAGGCGGACGTGGCTCTACAAAGTCGTCAGCAATCTCTGTCGAGATCATACTCGGTATTGAAAAGGATGTTGATGCAAATGCTGTGGTATTGCGTAAAGTCGCTGAAACATTGCGAGAATCAGTCTACGAGCAAATGCTTTGGGCAATAGACATCTTAGGTTTAACAGATGAGTATCATGCATCAGTCAAACCATTGCGAATCACTAAAATTAAGACTGGCCAACGAATTATTTTTAAAGGTGCTGAGAAACCTAAGAAGGTAAAGGCTAGTAAATTCCGTCGTGGTTACGCTAAGTTCATCTGGTTTGAGGAAGTTGATGAGTTTAATTCAATGGCTGAGCTTCGTACTATTATCCAATCGTTGGGTCGTGGTGGCGCCGGGATTAAGATTTTCTATTCCTTCAACCCTCCAGAATCAAATACGAACTGGACAAACTTAGAGATTCAATCACAAAAGATTCGTGATGATGTTTTTATCCACCATTCTGATTACAGGAGCGTTCCTAAAGAGTGGCTAGGGGAATTATTCATTCAAGAGGCAGAACACCTTAGAAAGACAAACGAAAGCAAATGGCGACATGAGTATTTAGGAGATGTAACGGGTACTGGCGCTGAAGTGTTCAAGAATATTACCGTTAGAAAAATTACTGACGAAGAGATTGCATCGTTTGATAAAATCCATCATGGACTTGACCATGGTTATGCCGGCGATCCTATGCACTACACAAAAAACTATTACGACAAAACTCGCTTAAGGTTGTATATCTTCGGTGAAGTTCACCAAGTCGGTCTTTCAAACAGAAGGGCAGTCGAGTCTATCCAGAAGCTGAATCCTAGCAATGATTTTGTTACTGCTGACAGCGCAGAGCCTAGGACGAACAGCGAATTTGAAAGCCTAGGACTGAGAATCAAGAAAGCCAAAAAAGGCCCAGGCTCAATTGAGCATGGTATTAAGTGGCTTCAAGATTTAGAAGAAATAATCATCGATCCTTATCGCTGCCCCAATACCAAAAGAGAATTTACCACTTACGAGGTCGATCGAGATTCCAACGGGAACCTAAAAGGGTCGTATCCGGATCGCAACAACCACTCGATTGATGCAACTAGATATTCTATGGAAGACGAGATGGCCAAAAGAGTCGCAAAAGTTCGCAAGAAAATCAAAGGTTTATAAGAGAGGTGAGAAAATGGCAATTGCAATTAATCGAGAAATTGCTGGTAATTTGGATAATCCGTCAGCAGAATTATTGAACTACTGCATGGCACAGCATCTGAATAACAAAGCAAGGCTTGAAAAGCTGTCGAACTATTATGATGGCAAGCAGGAAATTTTGAATCGCACAAAAGAGGATGATTCAGCACCAAACAATAAAATTCTAATTAATCACGCAAAGTACGTGGTGGATATGAATGTCGGGTTCATGGTGGGAAACCCTATCGCTTACAGTGCTTCTCAGGGAAATGATATCTCGTCTATCTTGGAGGAGTACGACCGAATCGATATTGTTAGTCATGATACCGAGTTGGAAAAGGATCTTTCGACTTTCGGAGTCGGCTATGAGCTCATCTACCTACGAAAAGTATCAGAGACAGAAACTGAGACAGATGTCCGCTGCATTGACCCGCGAGGAATTTTTCTCGTGACAGATGACACCATCGACAAGAATCCACTCTTTGCGGTACACGTCCAACCTGTCTACGATTTGGAAGGTGGCATCGACCATTATTTGTACAAGTATTACAACGACAACCGAATTATCACCTTTAAATCTGACACAGAAGGGCAGAGTGGATACACATTTGTTAAGGCTCTACCGCATTACTTTGGCCGTGTCCCAGTAATCGAGTATCGAAATAACGAGGAGAAACAGGGAGACTTCGAACAGGCTATCAGCCTGATTGATGCCTATAACCTTCTTCAATCAGATCGTCTGAATGACAAGGAAGCTTTTGTGGATGCCATTCTATTTATTCAAGGGTTCATGCTGGATGAGGAAGATGGAAAGGCTTTGATGGAAGAAAGGATGCTCCAAGTGACTGGAACCCCATCTGAAACTGCAGCTGGCTATCTGACCAAGGAACTGAATGAAAACAATGTCAGCATGCTGAGAGATGCCATTTTAGACGACTTCCACAAAGTGACCTATGTTCCAAACATGAACGATGAAAACTTTGCTGGCAACGTGTCAGGAGAAGCAATGAAGTACAAGCTTTTCGGTCTTCTACAGCTGATGTCGGTGAAATCCCGATACATGATCAAGGGTTTGCGTCAACGGCTTGAAATATTCGCCAATATCCAAAACCTTAAAGGTCCTAAAGTGGATGTGACTGGGGTAGAGATTAAGCTTAAGCCGAATCTGCCAGTTAATACTTCAGACACGATTGATCAGATTGTATCAGCGTATAATGCTGGCATTTTGCCGCTACGCTTCCTGTTGACCTGGCTGCCGGACATATCAGATGTGGATGAAGTGCTAGAACAACTAAATCTCGAAAAAGAGGAAGCTATAGCTCTTCAGCAAAAGGCCATGGGTTCTCAGGCTGATGATAGCCACAGTGATTTGGATGAAGAACCTGACGAGGAGGATGAAGATGAATCAAAAACAGTTAGAAGAACTGATGAAAATGAACGAGAATAATCAAACACTAGAAGCTACTTTTTTTGAAATGCAAAAAGGGTTGAGCATTCTAGCTAAACAAGGAAAATTCTTGTTTGATGAGTGTGTTACAAATGGGTTCAATGAACAACAAGCACTTCAGTTCACTATTGGGGTTTTCACTGGTTCTGCTAAGTAGGTGAGGTAGATGGCAAAGAAGAGTAGTAAGCTTTCCTACTGGCAAAAAAGAGCTCTTGAAGACGAAAAACTCATCAATGACGGTGCGAAACAAGTCGAAAAGACAGTTATTTCTGCTTACCGACAAGCTCAGGAATACCTGACCCAGAAAGCCAAGAAGCTTTTCAAACGGGCTCAAGCGAAGACAGGCTACGAGGAAGCTGAACTTAAAACGCTACTAAATGAAACCGTGCCGGTTGAACAGCTGGTCGAGCTTCAGCGGTTAGCAAAGGACATCAGTAATCCAAACATTCAAGCATCAGCTAAGAAACGGCTAGATGCTCTAGCGATGAAACACCGTATCACTAGGGTGGAGGACTTGAAAGCAAAGGCCCACCTTGTTACTCGTCAGATTGCTGACGTGCAACTGAGTGAGTCTACTGGCTATTTCGTGGATGCCATTCAAAAAGCCTATCAGCGTGAGCAAGCTAATGTTGCTGTCCAGCGCTTAGAGGCTAAGGACGTTCAGCTTGAAATCTGGAATCAATCAGATTGGGAGAATGCCCAGCACGAGTTTAAGCAACTTTCTACCAAAGAAACTCGGAACATCCTAGAGAGCCATTGGCACGGATCGAATTATTCTAAGAGAATCTGGAATGATACGGACAAGCTGGCCAAACGATTAGAGGAGCTTTTTACCGTTGAAGCACTCACCGGTATGAGTCAGCAAGAGATGGTCCGAACTATCTCAAAGGAGTTTGATACTTCTGTTGGTGTGGCCCGCCGATTAATTCGGACGGAAGCCAATTACATGGCCAACCAAGCAAAGCTCAAATCTTGGATTGATAACGGGGTGGAGTATTACCGGTTAGTAGCGGTTCTGGATTTTCGCACTTCTAGCATCTGCCAGTTAAAATCAAAAGAGAATAAGCGATACAAAGTATCGGAGGCAGTTGTAAACGGGGCAGCAGGTAATTACCCGCCGTTCCATCCATGGTGTAGAACGATTGCCATTGCTGATTTTGGTAAGCGGACTGCAGCCGGAATGAGAATTGCCAATGATCCAATAAGCGGGAAGACCTTCCAGATTTCTCAGCGTGCCACCTACGAGGACTGGATCAATAAACTTCGTGAGTCATATTCAGACGAAGAGATTACTAAGCATAAGAAAATGATTTTGAATCGGTCGAAAGACAATGAGCAGTATCGGCATATGAAAACAATTATTCCTAAGGAAAACTGGCCGAGGAATTTGGATTCTTTCCAAGAAATCAAGTATAATAACGGTAGAGACTGGCAATTGACCAAAATTGATTACCAGCGAAGGAAAAGGCTGTTGAATAATCCTGATTTGAAGTTACCTAATGCCGAGGATGCAACTATCGACAATCGAAAATTTACTAGATATTTATTTGATGGTTCCAACGAAAAAGGTTTAATCAAAGGTCGTTTGATTACTAAAAAGCTAGGATATTCTATTGAAAACTATGCAGAATTCAAGCGGGAGATACTAAAACGATCACTTCAATATCCTGTAACTTTGAAACATAGCGATTCGCATGGTGCTCGTTATGAACAAAAAATGATAATGTATGACACACAAAATAAGCCAGTAAATGTCGTTGCAGGTTGGAATGTAAAAGATGGCAAAACACACATGAGTACTATTTTAATCAAGGAGGTTAAGTGATGAAATTGAGTTTATATGATGTTGTGAGACTTAAAGACGGTCGTATTGGCGACATTACGGATATTAGCCCAACCTCTTTGCAAATAGATATTCAAGTTGGACCAGAAGAGTTTGTAACAGACTACGATGTTGATCCAAAAGAAGTTATAGAGGTTATAAGTAAAGGAAAATTATAGCACCCAGTCGCGGTTATGTGATTGAGTGCTATTTTTGTACCTAAAATCAAGGGGGGATTATTACGGAAGAAAAAGCAAAAATCAATATTCTAGGCACAGAATATACAATCTTCGTCAATGTCAGCGAGAAAGAAAAGTCGTTTATGAGAGACAATGATGGAGTGACAGATTTTACCACTAAAGAAATTTTCATTGCAATCTTGGATGATGGCAACCCTATGAATATGCAAAATATGCACGTTTATGAAGATAGGACTATTCGTCATGAGATTGTTCATGCAACTCTTTTTGAGTCTGGCTTAGATCACAACACAAAGTGGGCTAGAGATGAAGAAATAGTTGATTGGATTGCTATTCAAACACCTAAGCTATTTAATATTTTTGAAAAACTAGAAGTAATGTCCTGGCGATAGGGCTTTTTATTTTGAAAAAGAGAGGACTTTGTAAAATGGAATTGATTGTATTTACTAACAATGGACAAACTTATCACTTCAAAGGTATAGAAAATTTTAGACCAACGACCACAGGGTTTAGCTTTGATTACTTGGGAGTTGCGACAGGTGTTAAACGATCAGCAGTGTTTAACAATACCAGCACAGCAGGCTATGCGTTGAGAGAGGTTGGAGAATAATGGATAACGAATTATTTATTGCAAAGTGCAAGGGAATCGTACGAAATAAAATTGAGGAAGCTATTGCTGATCCTAGCGGAGCGGTACCTCATTTTGATGTATTTATAGTTTGGTCATGCAAAACTCTACAAAACAATAAAGCCATTTTGAGCGCCAGTATTAAAGGCGCACCGCTATATGAAGTGACTCACAATGGTGACAAAGGTGAGATTTATGTTGACACCTACACAAAAGAATCAAATGAGTGTATCAAAGTCTAGCACCCGCTAGGCTTATTATTTTGCCTTTTTTCTTGTTCCAGGCGTTAAAGAGGACCTGTCTCGTCGCCGGACGTAAAGCGAGATTCGAGTAGCGACGTAATCGCCGGAGGAAATACTATGAAAGACTTATTTAAATTGCCGATGAATTTGCAGTTTTTTGCTGAACAAGACGACGAACAAGAGACTGGTGCTGATGATGAAAATCAACAACAGGATCCGCCAGAAAGAAAATTCACCCGTGCTGAAATGGCTGGAATTATCGCTGCAGAGGTAAAGAAAGCTACCGAAGCCATTGTTCAGAAAAAAGACGAGGAAATTCAACAGGCAAAGACTGAGGCTGAGAAACTGGCGCAGATGAATGAAGATCAAAAGTCCGAGTATGAGCGTCAACAGCGAGAAGATGCTCTTTTGAAGCGTGAGGCTGATATCACTGCAAGAGAATTACGAGCTCAAGTAACGGTTCAACTGACTGAAGATAATCTACCTGTTGAATTGACTGATTTGTTAAATTTCTCTGATGCCGATTCTTGCAACGACTCTTACCAAAAAGTAAAAGATGCCTTTGCAAAAGCTACTGGCTCATTTGATGAGGCTGTGCAAGCTGAGGTTAACAAACGTCTAGCCAATTCGGCTGATCAACCTTTAGGAAATGGTCAATCTGCTGCCGGTAACAACAATCCTTGGTCGAAAGAATCTTTCAACCTAACTGAGCAAGGTCGGATTTTAACAGAGGATCCGGAACGTGCAAAGTTACTGATGCAACAAGCCAAAAAATAATGAGAAAAGAGGAACAGTAAATGACCCAATTAAAAATGAAAATGGACCTTCAATATTTCGCTGCTAAGACAAAAATTGAAGATGTAATTGTCCCAGAAGTCTTTAATAAGTATGTAATTGAACGTACTGCAGAATTATCAGCTTTGTACCAATCCGGAATTGTCGTGGCCGATCCAGAATTAGACGCTTTAGCCACAGCTGGTGGTAAGTTAATCAATATGCCGTTTTGGTCAGATTTAACTGGAGAAGATGAGGTGTTATCAGATACTGATCCATTAGAAACTGACAAAATTACTTCTGGTCAAGACCAAGCTGCATTACTAATGCGTGGTAAAGCGTGGAAAGCAAATGATTTAGCAAAGGCGCTATCAGGTGATGATCCAATGCGTGCTATTGGTGATTTAGTAGCAGCATACTGGGCACGTCGCCAACAAGTTACTTTGCTATCTACGCTAAGAGGAGTGTTCGGAGCAGCGTCTACTAAAATGACTGGAAACTCTTTAGATATCTCTGCTGAAACTGGCAATGCAGCAGCCTTTACTGGCGAAACTTTCATTGATGCATCATATAAACTGGGCGATTCCGAAGAAAAATTGACTGCGCTTGCTGTGCACTCTTCTGTATATGCTAGCTTACGGAAACAAAATTTAATTGAATTCTTGTTAGCATCAGATAACAGTAAGATTCCAACTTATATGGGTAAACGTGTAATCGTAGATGATGGAATGCCTGTTACTGGCGATACTTTTACTTCTTACATTTTCGGTGCAGGTGCAATTGGTCTGGGTAATGGTGCTGCACCAGTTCCGACTGAAACGGATCGTGATGCTTTGGCTGGGGATGATATCCTAATCAACCGTCAACACTTCTTATTGCACCCTCGCGGCGTAAAATTTACCAATAAATCTGTTGCGGGTTCTTCACCTACGAATGCGGAATTAGCAACGGGGACAAACTGGGAACGGGTTTATGAACCTAAAAACATTCGTATCGTACAGTTCAAGCATAAACTTTATGTGCCAACTGTGACGGTTCCTGGCGGCACTGGCGGAGAGTAAGGAGGTCTAATTGATGGATGAGGAAAAGCTGAAAGAAATGACTGATTCCTTAGCAATCCGCTTAGGCGTTAGTGACGAGAATGAGAAAGCTAAGCTAAAAGGTCTAATCGAGGATGCTTTAATCCTCGTCCTCGATTTTACTGGACGAGATGTTGATAGTATCGTGGCCCCTTTGTACTACTATGCTCGCCAATTAGCTGTGATTACATGGAATCGTGAAGGAAATGAGGGAGAGGCTTCTCGTAGTGAAGGAGGCATTTCTCAGACTTTCATTATCGATATCCCTCCAGATATTCAATCTGGTTTGCGGCGTTATCGTGTTGGGAAGGTGGTCAAGCGTTATGCGCCTAAGAAAGCGTGAGCTTCAAACGGTTTGGTTGAAACATCGAAAAGTTACTTCTGACGATGAGGGGAATGATGTAATCACCTACTCGGAGGACCCCAAAGAATTGCAAATGAATGTTCAATCGGCTGGTGGTCAAGTAATGGCTCAGATTTATGGTGAGAGCCTTCCTTACGTCAAGACATGCAAGTATCAAGGAGACCAGCTAAAAGTCGGGCAGAACGAAAAGGACGGCATTTGTATGTACGTTTCAAAGGACAAGGATCCAGACTATGAAGTTGTGGCTATTCAACCCTTTTCAACCCACTTAAATATCACACTTAAGAAGCGAGGTACAGAACATGGGAGTTGAAATCAAAGGCCTAGAGAGCCTGCGTAGAAAAGTAAAAGCTATGCCCAAAGTTCTTGATGATGCAATGTGGGACGCTACTTTTGAATTGACTGAGCTAGTCCAGCAAGCTGCAGTGTTACGAATACAATCAAGTGCTAAATATAGTTCTGGGGAATTGGCCGGAAGTATCAAGTATGAGGTCGTGATCAACGCACAAGGGAAAATTGTTGGCCGAGTCTGGTCTGACAAGGAACAAGCGATGTATCGTGAGTTTGGGACTGGACCTGTCGGGCAAGAAAGCCAGAAGGATCTTCCGGAAGGGGTCACGCCAGTCTATTCAACAGCTGCGTGGTTTATTCCGGTGGATAAAATGGGCGTTGATCTGGAAGCTGTGTACGGTATTCCGAGAATTATCATTCAGGGCAATGAATTTTATCTGACTCGTGGGCAACCGGCACGTCCGTTCTTGTATCCATCTCTAAAAGAAATTATGGAACAAGCTCCCGAAGTGTATAAAGAATATGTGCGGGAAGGATTGAAAAAACTATGACCAAAATTAACATGAAACAAGTCACAGTTGATGTCCTGAAGTCAGTACCGGAAATCAAAAAAATCGCTACTGATTATCCATCGAATTGGACTACTTTTCCAACAGCAATCTATCGAACTGTCAGTAAACCTTATCAAGTCGATGCACTTGGACAAGAATTACAGACGCAATGGACAGTAACAATTGAAATATATGGAACAACAAGCTTAACCAATATCGCAGGAAGTGTATTAGACACATTTGGTGGTATTGGTTTTTTTGGCACTACAAAAGATGCAAATACAGCTGATTTGAAACGAGTAATCGTTGAGGTATCAGCTGTAGTGGACAATGTAACAAAATACGTATATCAGAAATAGGAGGAATTAAATTATGGATTTTGCAGGTCTATTATCAAAAGGTACCGTCTTAACATATAAGGATGGCGCAACAAGCAAAACTGTAGCAGCGGTCAAATCGATTCCAGCTTTGGGATCCGATCCTGAAAAAGTCGATGTCACTCACTTGGGATCACCTAAAAAAGCATATATTAAAGGTATCGAGGATACAGATAATTTAGAATTCGCCATCATCTATCAGGGTGATAACTTCCGCGATATCCACACATTGGTGGAAACTGGTAAATCGGTTGAATGGACAATTACGTTCCCAGATGGGTTGAAATCTGAGTTTAAAGGTGAACCGTACTACAAATTCGATGGTGTGGAAGTTAACCAAGCTGTTGGATTTAACTTAGGCGTCGTTGTAAGTGATGGTCCAACTATGACACCCGCACCAGAAACACCAGAAGGATAATAAAACAAATTTTTGAGACCAGGATATTTCTTGGTCTCTATTTTTACCATTTTAGGAGGAAAATAAATGCCAGCAAAAAATAAAATTGTGCAAATGCCAAACACAACAACTTTTCAATTAGGTGATTTGACACTTCAGTTGCGTTTGGACGGGAAAGCAATCTTAAATATTGAAAAACGTTTAGACGAAGGAATTATGGGGCTGTTTGTTAAAAAACAAGGTGAAATCAAATTGCCACCTGCAAATACTTTGCTGATTATTCTTCAGGGAGCAAATAAAACGTCTGGGGTTACTGACAAAACAATTGTTGAAGCTTTTGAAAAATATATCGAGTCAGGGAAAACTACTATGGATTTATTTGGCGATATTAATGAATTCTTGGACGAACAAGGTTTTTTCGGAAAGAAAGAAACGGACAGCGAAGCGACAGATGGGGAATCTTTGGATCAGGAACCCGCAGCGGAAGCGGACAGCCTGCTGTAACATTTAGCACCTTATCAGAATTACTGGATCATATGTATCCCCAAGCTGTTGAAGCTGGTATTCCAGCAGTAGATTACTGGCAAATGACGCTAGAAGAAATCATGATCCAGGTTGCTGCTAATAAAAAGAATAAAGAAAATGAGTTGCGGGAACAAGCTTTGTTCGACTATTCGCAACAGCGCTTGGCAGTATTTGCCTTCAACGATCCTAAGAAATTTCCAAAATTTGAAGAGGCATATCCGTTTCTAAATCAAATCAAGGAAGCTGTCGAAGAACAGAAGACCGAAGAGCAACTGAAACAAGAAGAGATGTCTCGTGAACAGGAAATCTTTTTAGCTCAAGCGGAAGCCATTAAAGCAACCCGTGAACGGAGAAAACTTTTAGAAGAAAGGTAGGTGAGAAATATGGAGTTGGAAACTCTTGAAGTTCTATTGGATGTTAACACTGCCAGAGTAGAGGAATCTTTAGAACGAGTTTTACCACAAATCGAAAGCGCGATGAATCGTATTCAGCAAATATCTGGCAATTCAATGGATCGCACTGAAAAGAACATGAATATCGAAAAAGGCACCAGTAATTTTTCTAAGCAACTCGATAAAATGAATCAAACATTAGAAAAAACCATGTCTAACTTTGAAAAGACAACGAAGCAATCGAGTGAACAGGTTGGTGATAATTTTTCATCCGGAATTCGGAAAGCTCGGCCTAAAGTAACTAAGGAAATCGATGCGATGGTCAATGAGATCAATGCCAAGATGGGTCAAGCAAAGGCAGCTCAAGAAAAAGTAGCATACTTGAAATCACAACGCCAATCAGCTTCTTCTGCTGGAGATACTGGCAAAGTAGTGAAATATGACGAACAAATCGCTCGCTCTCAAGCTCAGATGTCAAAGTTTGAAGACCAGGCAAAAGGGATGGCCAATACTATCAAGCGTGAATTCGATGCTGTTCCACAGTCACTGGATACCATTACGAAATCAATGGCTCAAAACGAAGGCCAAATCGAAGCAATGCGGAAAAGAATTAAAACCCTGAAAGCAGAATATGCAGAGCAAAGAAAGCCAGTTGGTAGTTTCAGTAGTGGATTTACCGGTTCTGAAGACACACCACAATCGCTAAAAACATCAGCTGAAATAGAGAAGCAGTCTGCAAAAATGGCAAAACTAATCAGTAGTAATGATCGTTTACAAAAAGAATATGCTCAAACTGAAGATCGTGCCACATCGCTCAGGAAAGCTTTAGCTCGTATCAACAATACGATGAGTCAATCTTCTATCCAAACCGGGTCGGCAGCTAACGGCGCTGCTCAAACTGGTACTGGATTAAAACAATCTGAACGTGCCGTTTCCAAATACGGTGGTGTCTTTAATCGAATGTCCAATGCTGTTTCTCACGGCTTTGGGGGTATAGGAAATGGACTAAAATCTTCACTTGGATTCATTGGAAAGTTCGGAAGTCTATTTTCTAATTCATCCAAAAAAGTAACAGCTGGAAATAATCAAATGATGAATAGTACCAATGCTTTTGGACAGTCTATGCGGTATTTGTTGCCATCATTAGTTGTTTACCAATTGCTTGGAGGAGCTATTCGAGCTTTAGCGGGCGGTATGTTCTCTGCGTTAAAAACAAACGATCAATTTTCGGCATCGTTAAATCAGATTAAAGTAAATTTAATGACTGCGTTTTATCCGATTTATACCGCAATTTTGCCGGCAGTAAATGCTCTTATGAGTACGGTAGCGCAACTTACAGGGCAGTTAGCATCCTTTATTGCGATGCTATTCGGGACAACCTATGATGCAGCAAAACAAGGCGCTAGTGGATTGTATGACAATATCCAAGCGCTAAACGATACTGGGTCTTCTGCAAATAAAGCCAATGAGAAAGTGAAGAAACTACAAAAATCTCTCATGGGATTTGACCAAATCAACAAACTGAATCTTGATTCTGGCGATGACGATAAAAAAGATACATCACTTGATAGCAAAACCCCAGCTATAGACTTTGGCAAGGCTACAGGTACCTATACAACACCCAAATGGATGTTAGATATCCAAAAACTACTAAAAGACTTTTTCAAACCTTTTAAAGACGCATGGAAAAATCAAGGTCAGAAGGTAATTGATGCTTGGAAGTATGCTTTAGGTGAAGTCATTGGACTAGCTTCAGCAATTGGTAAATCGTTCATGGAAGTTTGGACTAATGGAACAGGTCAATTGTTCATTGAGAACTTACTGATACTATTAGCAGATGTCTTGAATATTGTTGGTGATATTGCAGGTGCTTTCAAGCGTGCTTGGGAAGATAACGGCCGAGGGACGCGCTTAATTCAATCAATTTTCGATATGTTTAATCGTATTCTTGAACTGCTTCATGAAATTGCTGTTGCTTTTCGTAATGCGTGGAACGATGGCCGAGGTGAAAGTATTGCGGCTAATATTTTGGAAATTTTTACCAACATCTTTAATACAGTTGGTAATCTAGCTGGTCAGCTGAAAAAAGCCTGGAAAGAAGGCAAAACAGGAGAATCCATTTTTGGCACAATCTTAGATGTTGTAGATGATCTGTTGGGTAATATCAACAACATGACAAAAGCAACTTCTGAATGGGCTAAAACATTGGATTTTACACCTCTACTAAAGTCAATTGACAAATTGCTTAAGTCCATCAAGCCATTGACCGAGAATATTGGCAGTGGGTTAGCTTGGTTTTATGAGAATGTGTTATTGCCTTTGGCTAAGTTTACAATTGAAGATTTGATTCCTGCTTTCTTAGATACCTTGAGCGGTGCTCTCGATTTCTTAAACGGCGTTATTGACGGGTTGAAGCCTCTGTTTGAATGGCTTTGGGATAATATGCTACAACCTATCGCAGAATGGACTGGTGGTGTAATCGTTGACGTTCTTGAAAGTCTAGGAGATGTGTTATCAGACATTGGTGATTGGATTGACGAGCATAGCGAGGCAGTTTCTAACTTTGCGCTGATAGTCGGATCGTTTGCGGCAGCTTTCGGGTTGGTAAATGCTGCGCTTACGATTTTTGCGGTTGTTGGTGGAATTGCTTCAGGCGTAGCCACTGTTTTAGGTGTGGCAATTGCATTTCTTACAAGCCCCATAGGGTTAGTGATACTTGCCATTGGAGCAGTGATTGCAGCTGGAGTTCTCCTGTGGAAGAACTGGGACAAGATCAAAGAAGTTGCTGGGAAACTTGGAAAGTGGATCGGTGAGAAATGGGACGATATCAAGAAGGCAACCTCTGAAGCATGGGGGAAAGTCACTACATGGACTTCAAAAACTTGGAATGGTGCGAAAGACACCGTCAAAACAAAAGCTTCAGAGATTTGGGACAATGTGAAGAACCGTTGGGCTGACATCAAAAAAAATACACGGGAAACTTGGGATAATTTTTCTTCAAAAGTTTCTGACAAAGCGCGTAGTGCAAAAGATAATGCGTCAAGTCGAATTAGAGAATTGAAGAACAACGTCTCTGATCGCTGGAATGAAACGTGGTCTAAAACTAAGACAATTTGGGACAATGTGAAAGACAAAGTTACTACCAAATCTGGAGAAGCTCGTGATCGCGCTTCAAGTGCTTTTCGAACTTTGCGTTCCAATTTGTCAACGTCACTTGAAGGCGTGAAGAAAACCGCTTCTGATGTTTTTGGAAAGATTGGTTCATGGGCAGCGGATTTACCAGGGCGCATTGCTAAAGGTTTACGAAATGGTGTGAAATCTATAAAAAATGCAGCTGCATCAATCGGAAATGGGCTTGTTGGAGTTGTCGGTAAAGCGATGAATGGCGTTATTAACGGAATTAATTGGGTATTAGGTAAAGTCGGAGCTGGAAAGAGCAAATTAAAACTGTGGACTATTCCTAAATATGCAAAGGGAACTGGGTATCATCCTGGTGGATTAGCGATGGTAAATGATGGCTTAGGCAATAATTACCGTGAAGCATTCCGGACTCCAGATGGTCGCACTGGCATCTTCCCGGCACAAAGAAATTTAATGGTGAACTTACCAGCCGGAACGTCTGTTTTAAGTGGTCCCAAAACTTCTGCTATGTATGGGATTCCTGCATATGCTAGTGGTATCGGCGATTGGTTTAAAGAAAAATGGAATGGTGCTAAAAAAATTGCATCTGATGTTTGGTCGTATGCTTCTAATCCTAAGAAATTACTCAATGCTGCAGTTTCAAAATTTGTTAATTTGAAAAACGCTGTTGAACCAAGTTCGTCTATGTCTAAGGGGTCTGTTGGTACCATTGCTGAAGGCGCATATAATTGGGTTAAATCTAAATTTGATGCGGGTTATAAAAGCTATCAAGCAAGCTTAAGTGGTGGCGATGGAAGTCATGATGGTTCGATGGGCGGATGGGGTGTTTACAAATACCTTTATAACGTTGCTCAAAAAACGATGAAACGATTCCCAGGAATGGTTATTACTTCTGGTCAACGGAATGGTGATCCATACTCTCATGGGAAGCACATGGCAATCGATATCGCGTATCCTTCGAGTATGAATGGTTCGAGAGCATATTTTGGACCAGCTAACTATGCGTTCGAACAATTCCCTTCACAAGTTGCGTACGTCATTACTCAAGGTAAAGTTCGTGACCGAAAAGGAATGTCAGGTACTGGAGCTAGCGGAACTTGGAAAAGATGGCCAGACAATGACCACTATGACCATTTACACATTAACGGATCGTTAGGCGCAAATGATATTGCCAAAAAAGGTAGTGGAATTGGTTCGGAAGGCGGACAAATTGCCAACCAAGGAAGTGGCGTAGAAAGATGGCGCGCCACTGTAAACAAAGCTCTAAAAATGTTAGGTATCTATTCTGTTGCTAATGCTAATAGAACTTTGTACCAAATGAAAACAGAATCCGGAGGGAATCCCAACGCAATCAACAATTGGGATATCAATGCCATCAATGGCACGCCTTCTAAAGGTTTAATGCAAGTTATTGATCCGACATTCAGGTCTTATGCTCGTAGCCCGTACAATAAAAATATCTGGGATCCAATGTCAAATATTTTAGCATCTATGCGATATGCATTAAGTCGATATGGTTCACTGGCGAATGCTTATCGTGGAGTTGGCTATGAAAATGGCGGATTAGTAACGCAAGACGGCCTATATCGAATGGGTGAAGGTAATAAGAAAGAAATGATTATCCCTCTTGAGAAGCCAAACCGTGCTGCTGAATTGATTCAACAAGCGATTGAATATTTAGGGTTAGATGTTTTCGATTCGACAATCACCCTACCTGAATTATTCCAAGAGACTCGCTTTACACCTTCTAACAATACCTTTAGCAACAATGAACAAATGAATTACCAAGGAGGCGGAATGCAGGACTTCACATCAGCTATGATTACCACGCTGATGAATGCAATATCCGCTATGGGCGCAACGCCAACTCAAGCTCCAAATGGCGATATCGTCATCAACATTGGTGGCAAAGAGTTTGGTCGGATTGCGGTCAAAGAAATCAACAAATACCATCAACAGCTTGGTTATACTGAGCTGAATATCTAAGGAGGTTGAGTAGATGGCTGGGTATTTAAGTGTCAATGGAGTCAGACTCAAGACTCCAAAGAAATTTTCTGTCGGAATTCAAGCAGTTGATGGGGATTCCGGTCGTAATGCAAATGGTGATATGGTCCGGGACTATATCACGACCAAGCGAAAAATGGATATTGAATGGGGGCCACTCACGGACGGCGAGATTTCGACAATCTTGAATGCTGTCATGGGGGTCTTTTTTAGCGTCACTTATCCAGACCCAATGGTAGGTGGAATCACGACCAAGACTTGCTACGTTGGGGATAGAACTTCTCCAAGTTATTCTTGGAACGATAAACTTCCGAAATGGGAAGGTTTGACAATGAGCTTTATTGAGAAATAGGGGGTGAGGGAATGCTTGCAATTAGCGATGCTGTAAAAGAGGCATGGTTAAATCCTGCACGGCAATTATCTATCCGAGTTAAAGTAGATAAAACAATGTACGGGAGTGAAGATGTTTCCTCACTCTCTTTTGATTCAGGATCAATTTCTGGTGAAGTTTATCAAATTGGTTCAACTTACATGAATTCGGTAACGTTAAGTTTCCCATCAATAATTGAAACTATCAAAGAGGATTTGGAAGTAATTCCGGAACTCGGTATATTAGTTGATGGAGAATATCATTTTTCTAAACTTGGTCATTTTTATATCACCGAATTTAACCGTGATCGAAACGCTAATATCACAACCATTACTGCGAATGACAAAATGATTTATCTTGAAGGTACTTACGATTCAAAGCTGACCTATCCTAAACCATATCGTGAAGTAGCTCTGGAAATTGCTAACTTAGCCGGAGTTGAAGTCAATCAAGCTTCTTTTGCTAGTTTAGGTATTGGAGCAATTAAAAAACCAGAAGGATATACTTACCGGCAAGCGATTGGTCTAATTGCACAGTTTGAAGGTGGATTTGCTAGCTTTAATAGAGATGGTGAATTGGAAATTCGACGACTTCAACCAACAGAATTTGGTGTGACTCCAGAAAGCTATTTGCTAAAAGGATTTTCTAAAAATGAGAATTCATACAAAATTGGTGGGATTACAGTCAGAATTGGTGATGACGAAACAGATATTTTAAAAGTCGGAAACGACACTGGGTCGCAAGTGGAACTGGAAAATAAGGCAATGACACAAGATTTATTAAATCAAGTCTGGAACTTAGCTAAGGACATTGATTATTTTCCGTTTGAGCTAAAGTGGCGTGGATGTCCAGCATTAGAAGCTGGTGATTGGATATATGTTACAGATAGGAATGGAAATCGATATTCTGTCCCTAATCTGTCTTATAGTATGAACTTTAATGGCGGATTATCTGCTGAATCAAAAGCAACCACCAACTCTGTCTCGCAGTCAGCTACTAAGTATCGCGGGTCGTTAAATCAAAAAGTCCAATGGCTTGAATCAATTCTTGGATCAAATGATTGGAATCATAATTATTATGATGAAAAACCTGATAATCCAAAAGTCGGAGATTTGTGGTTTAAAAAAACTGGTAAAGATATTGAAATTTGGCAGTATGTTGAAATAGATGGTGTGCGAGATTGGGAATTACAAATATCATCTGCACCAAACCAAGACTTACTTGATATGATTGAAGATTTAGTTGAGGCGACTGCTAACGCACAAGCTGCCGCAGATGAAGCTAAAACAGCTGGCGAAGAAGCAGCCCAACTAGCTGAAGAAGCTAAAACAGAATCTGCTAAAGCTGTAGAAGATGCTAATGCAGCAATCAGTAGTGTAACGAATTTGGGTCAAATCGTTCAAGCTGTTGATAAGGCGTCACAGTTGGCTATTGAACAATCGGCAAATGCTGTTGCTGATGCCCAAGCCGCTATGGTCAAAGCAAATGAATTACTAACATCTGTTAATGAGATTGAGGGTACTATCACGAATATAGCCGCCGATATTGATGCGATCAATGGAGAGTTAGCTGTTAAGGTTGACCAAACTACCTTTGATCAATTGAAAGGCACAGTCGATACGCATACCACATCAATTAGTGCGAATGCGCAAGCGATTAAGTTAAAAGCCAGTCAAACGGAAGTTGATACATTGACCGGAAAAGTAAACGCGAATAGCGCTGAACTTAATGTTCAGTCTGATAAAATCTCAGGATTAGTCACTAAAACAGATGGACAGGCCACTAAGATTGGTGCTTTAGAACTGCAAGCGGGTCAGTTTAATCTGACGTTGAGCCAAGTTCAGCAGGACGTTGCCGGGATTGAAGTTGGTGGACGGAACTATTACAAAAAATCTACAACTATATCTGGTAAATCTGGATTAACAGATATTAGGAAAGAATATCAAGACGCTGTAAATGGTTTCTATTTTGTTGGTATTTCTGGGAATACGGGTGGCCTAAGAATTAACAACGTCATTAATAGTAGCGGTTGGTGGACTGTATCATTTTGGGTCAGAGGTAGTCAAAGTACGGCAGTAGGATTTTATTTGGATATCTGTGATTTGCAAGCTACTAGAATTACTACTACAAATGATAATACTTGGAAATATGTGACACACAGTGTTAATGTGACAAATTATACATCATCCTTACACAACTTTGTAGATTTTGATAGTGTGATGTGGAATTATTTTTACATTAAAGACTTCAAGGTGGAAAAAGGAAACAAGGCTACTGACTGGTCACCAGCTCCGGAAGACATGGCAACTGTCACTGCACTAACAAGTGTCCAAGTCACTGTGGACGGATTAATCACCACTGTGGCTACTAAAGCAAATCAGTCCCAAGTGACACAGTTGGCAGACCAGATTACGAGCGTGGTTACTGACTTAAAAAATTTAGAAAATGGTACAAGAAACTTACTCAGAGGTTCATCACGCTTTGATTCTGGAGTTAGTTTGAGTTTAGCAGCAAGAGTCGTTTCTGCACCAACATTTTTGGGGAATTATACTGTTGAAATTGATGAACCTACCTCTGGATATACAGATACTATGTCATGGAGAACCACTACCCAAATGAGTGGAAACCAATATACGTTATCTTTTTGGGCAAAAGCTTCTGCTGTTGACAAAGTATTAAGGGCGTATCTTTATAATCCTAATTCAGTGATTAAAACTGAAACAAGTACAGGGTTTGTAGGCAGTGGTTCTGATGGTCAAGCAGTTTTTAATCTTACCGCAGATTGGAAAAAGTATTGGGTTAAATGGACGCAGACGTCAAGTAATTCAGCGAAAACGGTTATCTTAGGAAGAATATATAATGCTGGTGGAGGAACATTTAGCTTGTCTAGCCCAATTCTTGTTGAGGGTAGTATAATCCCAGATTGGACACCAGCTCCTGAAGATCAAGCAACCACTTCCCAAATAACCCAGCTATCTGACCAAATTAATTTAAGAGTGCAAAAAGGTGAAGTCATTAATCAGATCAACTTGTCAACTGAGGGCATTTTAATTGCCGGAGAAAAAGTGTGGATCAGTGGTCTAACAAAAATCGATGATGCTGTAATTACGAATGCTGCTATCAAAGATTTAGCAGTAACTGAAGCTAAAATCGCTGACTTAGCTGTATCAACCGCAAAAATTGGCGATGCTGCTATTGTCACTGCGAAAATCGGAGATGCAGCAATTACCAACGCAAAAATAGCTAATCTAGCAATTAACGATGCAAAAATTCAAAATGCTTCTATCAGTAGTGCAAAGATTATTAGTTTAGACGCTAATAAGATTTCGGCCGGAACCGTGAGTGGCTTAATTATCACATCAACCAGCTCAACTGGACGATTTTTAGTCGAAGGTCAAAATGCAGTATTCCAAAATACTTCAACGAATCGCAAAACAGAAATTAACGAGAACGGCGTCAACATTTATAACGCGAACGGAACATTACGCGCACAATTTAATCAAAACGTGGTTAACACAGGTATTGTCGGTACAAACACTTACAATGTCTATTTAGGGACTGGTGGCGTTGATGGTACAGAGGGCGAGGCAGAAGGCGGAGAAGTTCGTGTCGTTCGATACGATAGCACGCCAGGCACAGGTGCAGTCACTGACTATACGTATCGCCCAATTCGTGCCGAAGGATTCGTGGGAAACTACTTGAATGCTAATACGCCATTTAGCACTGTGTCCCATTTGTACCTCCGACCACGTTATGGGACAGGTGAAGTGCGCGTGACAGGTTCTGGGTCAATCACCACTTATCAAGATTTGCGTGCACGAGGGCTCTATGCGGACACGTTAGATACCAATACAGCTACCGCCGGAACGAATATCTATATTCGACCAGCCTCTGATGGAGAAGTGAGGACCACTGCTTATAATTCAATCACAAATTACGTACCAATTAGGACTGATGTTGTTTGGTCCGTCGGTGTTTCTGCACGCGATACAGGATCAAATTACTACGTCGGTGCCGATGGTGAATTGCGAGTGACAGCTCGCAGCCTTGGAAATAATGGTTCGCCGATTTATCGAAATGTCAGGGCCGCTACGTTTTACGGCGGCGCTATTGATTCGACTGCAACAAATATGTACGTTCGACCAGCGAGCGGTGGTGAAGTACGTGCTACCGCTACAGGGACCACGGGGACTTATGTGCCAGTGCGAGCGAGCAGCTTCCCAACATCTTCTATGGAAGAATATAAGCAAGACATTGTTAAACATACTGATAGTGCGCTACAGATCATTAATGCAGCCACGATTTATGATTATCGGTTGCGTTCAGAGGTTGCGTTAGGTCGCGATAAAATTAGAACTGGTCTCGTCATTGGCCCCAATTATAATACGCCGGATTGCGTGATAGATGGCGATGGAGTTGAACAGTACATGATGAATTCGCTCAGTTGGAAAGCTATACAAGAGTTATCAGCACAAATCAAAGAGTTAGAGAATCAAATTAGAGTCTTGCAACTTCAAGTTGCATAGGCTCTTTTAATTTATAGGAGGTAAATGAATGCAAATTAAAATTCAGAACAAAGAAATTGTTAATGCAGCAGATTTTTTAAATGGACTAACAATGAAAGGAAAATTGAGTATTGCACGATCACGAATGATTCAAATTTTAGACAAAAAGCAGAAGGAATTCGCAGAAGATCGCAAAGCGATTGTGGAGTCTTATGCGGAAAAAGACAAAGATGGCAAGCCTAAATTGAAATCTGATAATACGTATGAACTTTCTGTTGAAGGTAATACAGAAGCTTCCAAAGAAATTACAAAACTATTAGAAGAATATGCTGTCATTGAATATGGTGAACATTCAAGTCGATTAAATGACTTAGAAAAATATGTCACTGAATTTGACGAAGATGTATCTGGCAATGTTGCGCAAGGCTTATTCGTTTTAGTAGAAGCGTTTGAAAATAAGGAGGACAAATAATATGAATAACAATTTTAAAATCACAAATATGGTATTTGACTACAACTCTAATCCTATGATGGTCAACACAAACTTCACAGCTGAATTTGAAAATGGAGACTCCGTCGCGGGCAAAATTAGTTTAACTATCGAGGAATTTAACTCAAATACGGAAGGCTTAACAGGATATTCTAAAATGATCAAAGATAAATTAGTTGCAGATTTTGAAGGATTAATCGCAAGTAAATAATGGAGGAGAGGGGCTTAGGCTCCTTTTTTTTGAAAGTTGGTGAGGTATGTCAGATTTTAAAAAGAGATTGCGTCAGGATTGGCAGTTTATTCTCATTGCTTTAACAACAGCAGGGGTAGGGTTAAATTTTTTAATCCACCCTGGTCTTTTAGAAGATAAGTCCACGTACGCTTTTATCATGAACGTTTTAGATGATGCGGTATTTTCTGTGCCAATTATGGCAGCTGGAATTATTGGTGTCATTTTATTTTTGCTTGGTAAAAAGCAGTATCGTTCTTTTCTCCTAGTTTTCTATCAATTTGTCTGGATGATTTTGCTTTTAGCTTACGCTTGGCGAGCTGTCAGCGGGTATCAAAACAGTAGCTGGATTATGGCGTTATGCATAAATGTTGCCATTTTTCTGCTTGCTTTGTGGGGTGATTTAGATGGGTGAGTATCAATGGGTCATCACATTAGGAGGGGCAGCCATTGGGGCTATAGCAACCCTATTCGCTACTAAGTCCACAAATAGCACGACGCTCGCAAAAACAAACAATGATAATGCAGTGCAACTGTTTCAGCAGTACAAGGAACTAAATGATCAACTGCAAAGCAAAGTAGATCGCCTAGAAGACAAACTGGAAAAGCTCCAAGAAAAGTATGAAAAGGAAATTGCCTTTTACCAAAAAGAAATCGAAAGACTGGAAGACGAAAACGAAATGTTGGTATCTGAATTGGAAAATCTGAAAGGTGGAAAATAACATGACAGAAATTTTGACAGCAGCGTCAATCATTGGTGCGGTAGTATTGGGCGTCACTCAACTGATTAAAAAACAAATTCCAGATAATAAATGGTTGCCAGTGATTAACGTGATCGCTGGTATTTTTATTGGGTTGATTTTCGCTGTCACCATTAATGGCAGCGGAGCTTTAGCGATTTACGGCTGGGCTGGTGCGCTTTCTGGTTTAGCTGCAGGTGGGTTTTATGATTTAGGTGCAGGGTTTATGAAGGAGGATAAATAATATGACAATAGCAAGTACAGGTGCTGGCCATGGCGGAAAAAAAGTTAATAGTGCGTGGACAGACCCCGGCGCAGTCGGATCTGGATACAAAGAGGCTGATGTAGCGCGCACGATCAATAATAAGATGTTAGCAATAGCTAAATGTAAAGATACTACTGATAATACTGGTACGAGTATCAATAACAATCTTGCGAATATTGCTCGAAATATTAATGCAGGTTCAAATGGCTATGCAATCAGTAATCACCTGAACGCTTTTAACGGTAAAGCAACAGGTGTAGAGGTTCTGTATGGTTCAGTCGCCGACAAAGCAATTGCCGCTAAGTTATCTGCTGCAATTGCTAAGGCTTTAGGTTTAGTTGATCGAGGTGCGAAAGATGGGTCTTGGTTATATATAGCTGCTAATACAAACCCTGGCAAAAAAGTATTGTTAATTGAGTGGGGATTCATTGATAACAAATCAGATATGGAAAAGTTGATGGCGAATATGGATAAAGCGGTTAAAGCAGCAATGGAAGTTTTAGGTTATAAATCTAATAGTAACAACAATCCCGTTAAAAACACCTATCTATCTATTAAAAAGCCGATGATTGTTAAAGCTTTGCAAGATGTTTTAGTTTACAATGACAAAGAACGAAAAAAACTGTCTTCAATTGTATTTAAAAAAGGTTCTGTATTTTTCATCGACAAAGAAATAGCAGTGCCCGGTAGCGTAAAAGTTGGCCAACCTCGATCTGGCGGTTATTGTACGCTTAACGACAAATGGGTTGCACCACGATTTAAATAATAGATTAAAACCCCGATCTCTTAATTGAGGTCGGGGTTATTTTTTTGTTTAATTAGCAATCATTTATTTCGATAAGTTAATTACAAGAGGTTCATTCTCGCTTGTTGGCATATCTTCTGAAAGTGATACATTAACGGGTTTATCAGTATTATTTAAAAGTATTCCTATTGCACATTGCACACTTTTGCCTGGTAATAATTCAGCATAGCTTTTTTCTTCAAATTCCTCATAGAATTTATTTTGTTCGGAAATCGCCGTATTATAAGTATCAACATCTTCAACAGTGCTCCCATCATCATTATACATAGGATATAGAGCTTCTGCTGCATCAAATTTACCTACATCTTCGGTTAAATCAAATTCAGATGTTCCATCTTGTTGTTTGAAGGTTAGTAACGAAAGTATGTCATTAGGAACTAGGTTATCTTCAGATTTATTTTCTACTGTATACCAAATGATAAGTCCATCTTCATCAGTAGGATTGTTATGTCCGACTTGTGTTTTATCAATGGTTAGTTTGTAATTAATGCCAGTCAAAGTTTTATCTTTAAAAGACATCTCAAAAACATCTTTTTCACTGCTGTTTTGAGTAGAAGCGTTTATCTCGGTAGTTGGTTCAGTAGAGGATGACGACCTCGTTTCGCTTATATTTGTTTCCTTGGTTGCGCAACCAGACACGAAAAATCCAGCTAAAACTAAAACTCCTAATAACATCTTTTTCATTTGATCCCCGCCTTCACTTTTTCATATTTAAATTTTAGCAAAGGTTCATAAAAAAGCCTACTCAAAACGGTAGCGCCAAACAATATATTTACTTACGATTATCGAAATGCTAGTTGTTTTATTTATTATTAGTATCTTATTGCTGCTTTTTGTCCCCAATTTATCCAAACAAAAAGATGAAGCAGAAAAAGGCGGTGAAACTGCAGTCGTTAAGACTGTCGAAACACAAATTGAACTCTTTAAGTTAAACAATCCAAGTGGTGTAGCCAGTGAAGAAAGTATGGTGCCAGAATACGTTACAACGGAACAGTGGGCAATCTATGAAAAATATAATAAAACCCCATCTCAGTAGCGCGACAAATCCTGCATTCACTATTGCTGAATCTTTGGTAACATTGGTGGTTATCACGATTTTCCTCTTAATTCCTACGTTGACTTTGCAACCATTCATAGCACAAGTGAAAGTCGAATTATTTTTAGCTCAATTTGAACAAAATTTTTTATTGTTGCAACAAACGGCCATTACACAGCAAACCACGACAACATTGAAGCTCAACCGTCCAGAGCATGTGTTGCAATTTGAAATTTCAGAACAAAAAAATTACCCTGATTTACCTATTCCCATAGCGGTAAGTTGTACGATGCCGCAAACTATTGTCATAAATAAAAGTAGTGGCAATTATTCGGGGATGGAATCTGTCACTTTTAAATGGGAAAAGAAAAAAATTACGTATCAATTTCAATTAGGGAGTGGTCGCTTTGTCAAAACAATTACCTAATGGCTTTATTTTGCTGGAGGCATTGATTTCGTTAAGTATTTTAACAGGCTGTGCCTTAATTTTAATCCAGCAACAACAACAACTGTTAAGACAAAGCGAGCAAGCCAAAGAACGTTTGGCGCAAAGTCGGATTATGTATGAAGAAGCGCGGGTTATATTGCGGCATGATGGTGCCACTTCTTATACTGTCAATTATGAGAATCAGAATTATGATATTCGATATGATCCGCAAAATTATCATTTATGGTGTAAAAAAGGAAATGAGGTTTTGGAGGTTCAGCTTGAAAATTAAAGCATTTACACTTTTAGAATGTTTAGTGGCACTGATTATTTTTAACTTATGTTTGCTCCTGATTAGCGGGCTTTTTTTGCGAACTATTCGTTTAAAAGAACTTGTCACTAAAAGAGAAGAGCAGGAATTTGCGACTTTTATGCTCCAGTTAGAAAATGAATTACAAGATACCACGTTACTTTCTTGTACCGCTGCAGTCTTAAAGTGTAAAAATAGCGTTGGACAAACCATTTCCATTGAAAAAGGAGATAACATGATTCGTAAAAGAGTCGATGGAAAAGGCCATCAGCCTCTTTTGATGGATGTCTATCATCTGCGTTTTTCCAAAGAGGCACCAACGAAAACAGTTACCTTACAAGTCTTTTTTCAATCAGGAGATGTTTGCTATGGGAAATGGGTGGAAAACTAAACCGAAAGCCGGTATTTTGCTTTCAACACTGCTGTTATTTGCCCTGATTAGTCTACTTAGTTACAGTACGCTAACACGCCACTTTATTACTGCAACCGCTGCGCTAAAAACGGAACGTTTGTATCGTGCAAAAACCATGAGAGAGTTGTTTTTAGTTTACTATTTCACATTACCAGATGCGGCAAAAGAAAAAGGACAGGTAGATTTTTCACAAGGAAATTGTAAATTTGAAAAGGTAAGTGAACAACTGATATTAACAATTGAACTCGAGAAACAAAATTTTCATTTCACCGTTAGTAAAACAGAACTAACCAAGCTATCTCAACGTTTTAAAGATAACAAAAAATCTGTTTCTTATTAAGAATATAACAGTTGCTGAGAAAACCTTACCATTTGTGTTTCTCAGCTTTTTGGTATCCTTCTCAAAAAAGCTATATGTTCGTTGTTTCACAAACAAAAATGTTAATTTTTGATTGATAATTTTGAGGGAATCGGCTATCATTAAACAGGTACAAAAGGTGTTATAATCTCCAGAAAGAAGGTGTCATATGTTTCCTGATCAATTCGAAAAAGCTTTCTCATTGAATCTTGAAGCCGTCCAACTATTACAAACTGCGTTGGGGTCCTCATTTCTGGATGCATACATCGAGAATGTGGAAAATCAATTGGATGGGTTCACAGTGCGGGTATTAGAAGGTGTACCCAATGCAGAGACGGTGGCAAAAATCGATGCATTGTATACAGAGCTAAGGGAGATTCCTTTAGCTGGAGAAGATTTACGTAAATTATCCCAACTGCTTTTACTAAAAGGCAGTAAGACCGAACAACTACAAGCCAATCATCAGTTAACGCCAGATGGTTTAGGATTTTTATTTGTTTACTTACTAGAACAGTTTTATCCCGATAAAAAACACGCACTTACCATTTTTGATCCTGCAGTGGGAATGGGCAATTTATTATTGACAGCGCTATTAAATCTGCAATCCGCAGGTTATAAAGTCAAAGGTGTCGGTGTTGATATTGATGACACATTACTGGCAGTTGCCGCAGCTAATGTAGAGTGGACTAAAGGTGATATGCAGCTTTTCCATCAAGATAGTTTACAAGATTTATTATTAGATCCCACTGATGTAGCAATTGCTGATTTACCAATTGGCTATTATCCTAATGATCAAAAAGCGCAAGATTTTATTACCGGCGCAAAAGAAGGTCATTCTTACGCCCATCATTTATTGATGGAACAAGCAATGAATTACGTAAAAGAAGCAGGCTATGGTTTGTTTTTAGTTCCAAGTAATTTATTGGAATCTGAACAATCAGTCTATTTTAAAAAGTGGATGGCAGAAAAAGTCTTTTTACAAGGCCTAATTCAATTGCCCGATCGACTTTTTCAATCCGAACAATCTCGTAAAAGTATTTTGATTGTCCAAAATCATGGCGAATCTGCTATTCAAAAAGAGGTCTTTTTAGCGAAACTTGCTTCACTAACCGATGAAAAAGTTATCGCTAAATTCTTTAAACAATTTGAAGACTGGAAATCAGCCAATTAATTATTTAAAAGGAGAGTAACATGTCTAAAACAATCGCAATCAATGCAGGAAGCTCAAGTTTAAAATGGCAATTGTATCAAATGCCAGCAGAAAATGTCGTCGCTAAAGGAATCGTAGAAAGAATCGGTCTGAAAGATTCCATTTTCACGATTAAATATGGCGAAGGTCAAAAATATAATGAAGTTGTGGATATTGACGATCATGAAGTCGCAGTAAAAATGTTATTAGACAAATTAATCGATTTAGAAATCTTAGCAAATTATGATGAAATCACAGGCGTTGGGCATCGTGTCGTACATGGTGGTGAAACATATAAAGATTCCGTGGTAATTGATGACGAGGTAATGACCAATATTGAAGCTTTAGCTGAATTTGCACCATTGCATAATCCTGCGAATTTAATGGGAATTAAAGCATTCAAAAAAATCTTGCCTGATATTATCAGTGTTGCAGTTTTTGATACTTCATTCCACGCAACAATGCCTAAACATAACTATTTATACAGCTTACCAATGGAATACTACACTGACTTGAAAGTGCGCAAATATGGTTTCCATGGCACAAGTCATCGCTATGTTTCCAAACGTGCCGCTGAAATGTTAGGTAAACCAATTGAAGAATTAAAAATCATTACTTGCCATTTAGGCAATGGTGCTTCTATCACAGCCGTTGATGGCGGGAAATCTGTGGATACTTCAATGGGCTTCACACCACTTGCTGGGGTGACAATGGGAACACGTTCTGGTGATATCGATCCGGCTGTTTTGCCATACTTAATGGATAAATTAAACATTAACATTGAAACTATGGTTGATATTTTAAATAAAAAATCTGGTTTGCTTGGTTTAACCGGCCTTTCAAGCGACATGCGCGACCTTGAAGCAAACTATGACAAAGAAGAAGTAAAAGTTGCGTATGATGTATTCACTGACCGTATCCGTAAATACATTGGTGGTTACGTAACCACTATGAATGGCGTCGACGCAATTGTCTTTACTGCTGGTATTGGCGAAAACGATGCTCACGTTCGCAATGAAGTCATCAAAGGCATGACTTGGTTTGGTTGCGAAATTGATCCAGAGAAAAATAAAGTACGTGGTGAAGAATTAGAAATCTCAACACCAGAATCAAAAGTCAAAGTGTTGTTAATTCCAACTGATGAAGAATTAATGATCGCCCGCGACGTTGAACGTTTACGTTAATTTAAAGAATAGATTGTCATTTGCAAACATCCTATGCTTATAATAGCGTAGGATGTTTTTTCATTATTTTTACGATTGGAGTGTATATGCGAACAATAATAGAACAATTTGCTCTTGATATCGGCTGTTTTCCCACGGACTTAACTACGGATACTTTTTGTTATGGACAGCCTACCAAAGCTATGTTTTCCTATCATCGATTTGCCGGTGTTGCGATTGTGTATCAGGGAAAGCTCTATATACGGGCAGATAATGTATCATTAGTGTCACAATTAAAAAAACAGTATCAAGGCAAAAATAATCAATGGTTTTTCGAACTACAAAATATTCAAGATTTTCAAGCAATTTTAATAAAAAATGGCTATCGTCTAAAAGAATGGGGAACTTTTTTGTTGCCGCAAAAGATAATTGATAGTGAAGACGAGGCTTTTCAATTTTTTTATGGAGACGGTATCGATCAATTTAGAAATCAAAAAGATTTTGACCAATGTTTTACATATAGCAAGGAAGACCCGGATATTCTAGGTGTAGCCTATCAAATAAATAATAAAATTATTGGCATGGCGGGGTGTAATGAAAACGGTAAGTACTGTTGTGAAATTGGAATAAATATTTTGTCCAATTATCGTAAGCAAGGTTTGGCTACAAAATTAATTCAGAAACTTACCGCTGAAATTATGAAGGCAGATATGGACAGAATCCCTGTCGCTAGAACAGAATTTTCCCATACCGAATCTTTAAATGCTTTTATAAACGCAGGATACAAATTAGGCTGGACAGCCATTAGTTTTGAAAAAGAGACGGAAATAAGTCACTTGCGCAATAGAAAATAGTTACTTATTTTCGCCTCTTTAGTTGCTTCAGTACAAATTTGAATTATTATCATTCACTATTTATCAGCTAAATGCCCAATTAGATATTCATGAGTGATGAAATAAAGAGTAGGCAAACATACTTTCTATGTTTGCTTTTTTTATTCAAAAATTCTAATAAGTTATTGACCTTTACATAGAAATCGTTTACACTTATTTTGTAAAACGTCATATAACGTTATGCAAAATAAAGTTAAACTGATTTTATTCAAAACTGGGATACACCTGTACGTAATTTAAAAAGTCTACAAAATTTAGGAGGACAAAAAATGAATGTAACAAAAACAGTTGAGAAAATTTTAGCTAAAAACGAAGGACAGCTTTCCGGCATTTACTTTGTTGCTTGTGGTGGTTCTTTAGTGGATATGTATGTGGCAGAATATTTTATGAAAGCTGAATCAAGCAAATGTTTTACCGGTTGGTATACTGCAAATGAGTTTTGCCATGTGCCGCCAAAAGCTTTAGATAACCAGGCAGTGGTAATTTTATGTTCCCATGGTGGCAATACCAAAGAAACAGTTGAAGCCGGACGAGTTGCCCAAAGTTGCGGTGCGCAAACAGTGGGATTAACCCATAACAAAGAAGCAGACTTATTTGAAGTTTCAAATTATAGCTTTTTATATGACTGGGGCGCAGATGCTGAAGTGAAAAACAACCCAATGGCTATTATTTTAGATTTAACCGTTTCATTAATTGCTAAAACAGAAGGTTATGCCCATTATGACAAGTTTAAAGAAGGTATGAGAATTATTGATACAGTCGTAAAAAATGCGATTAACCAAGTACAAGAGCGGGTAAAAGTTTTTGCTGATAAATATCAAAATGACACGATGTTCTACATTATGGGAAGTGGTCCTAGCTATGGCCATGCCTATGGCTTTTCTATTTGTTCATTAATGGAGATGCAGTGGCTGGATTCTACATCAGTCCATTCTGGTGAATATTTCCATGGGCCTTTTGAAGTGACTGATCAAGATCGTAATTACATTATGTTAATGAGTGAAGGACGCACTCGGCCGTTAGACGAGCGGACCAAAACTTTTTTACAAGAATATGCTAAAAATGTCGAATACGTTGATGCTAAAGAATTAGGTTTGGATTTAATTCCGGCCGAAGTGAATGAATTTTTCAATCCAATTTTATTTTACAGTGTTTTAGCTGAATACCGTTTGGCTTTGTCTAAAGTACGCAATCATGATTTGGATGTGCGTCGTTATATGGGAAAAGTTGCTTATTAAAAACATTATGAGTGAGGCAGTTAGAAGATAGTGCTAACTGTCTTCTCCTTAATCAATAAAATGCAGTTGTTATTTCATTTTTTAAAATCGAACAAAAGGAAAGGGGTCAGTTTCATGAAAGTTCTTGGATTAGGCGATAATGTAGTGGATAAGTATGTCAATTACAGACTGATGTATCCAGGGGGAAATGCACTGAATTTTGCCGTTTTTGCGAAAAAACTAGGCGTAAACAGTAGTTTTATGGGTGTCTTTGGCACGGATAAAGAAGGTCAGTATGTTAAAAAAGTTGTAGAAGAAATTGGCTTAGATAATAGTCATTCTCGGATAGTTGCAGGTGAAAATGGCTGTGCTCGCGTAGAAATTAAAGACGGGGATCGCATTTTTTTAGGTAGTAATGAAGGAGGCGTGACCCAAACAAATCCTATTACATTAAGCACAGAAGATAAAGACTATCTTCAAACCTTTGATCTGATTCACATGGGACTTTATAGTCACGTCAATCACTTATTACCCGTATTAAAAGAATTGCCTGGCAAAATTTCTTATGATTTTTCTGATGATTTTACGGAAGCAGAAATTCAAAATGCGATTGCGGCGGTAAACTTTGGCTTTTTTTCCATGAGTGATGAAAATGATGAAGATACAAAACAATTTTTACATGAACATTTTACTGGCAACAATGAAGTTTTAATTGTAACAAGAGGTGCCAATTCTGCTATCGCTTATGATGGACAACGTTTTTATGAAGTTGTGCCGGTGTTAAAAGAGCCTGTCGATACAATGGCTGCTGGTGATTCCTTTTTAACGGCCTTTTTAATTAATTATTTAAGCGGGGATGATATTTCTACCGCAATGAAAAAAGGGAATGCTTTTGCAGGAGATTCTTGCATGGTAGAAGGCTCTTTTGGTTATGGAGTTAGCTACGAGTAACTTGTGTTCAGCTTGGGCATTTGGTACTCTACTTTAGGAGAGATCTTTTGATCAAAAACTAAGTGAGGGACTAATATGCTTGATGCAAATGCACAATTGCCATTATATAAACAATTAAAAGAAGTGATTAAAACAAAAATAAATACCGGTGAATATACCGAAAATAAACGCATTCCGACTGAGCCGGAATTTATTAAAAATTACGGTGTGAGTCGCATTACGGTTCGTAAAGCGATTGAAGAATTAGTTGCAGAAGGCTACTTGGTAAAAAAACAAGGCAAAGGTACTTTTATCAGCGGGCACAAAGTCTTGCGGAAAATTGAGTATGTTTCAGGGTTTAGTGATAGCGGTAAAAGTAGTCAGTTAAAGACTGCGAGCATTTTATTAAAAAAAGAAATCTTAACGGCAGATAAAGAATTAGCCGAAAAGCTGGAAATTTCAGTGGGAGAAAAAGTTCTCTATACCCAACGCAAACGTTTGGGCAATGGGACGCCTCTACTATTAGAAAATAACTACTTTGATTATGCTCGTTTTTCTTTTTTACAAAAGGAAGATTTAACCGGTTCTTTGTATGAAATATTACGACAACATGATATTTTGCCCATTAACCCTGGAGAGACGACTTTAGAAATTGTAACAGCAGATGATTTTATGGCCCAAACAATGGCTGTTGCGATTGGGACACCGTTTTTTTATATGCAGACAGTAGTGAAGGACCAAAATATGCGCCCAATTCATTTTGGCAAACAATTTTATTTGGGAGATGCGTATACTTTTAGTATTTGATTCGCCACAAAGCTATTTGCTAAAAGGAGGAATCATGGAAACAATTATTCGGACAAATTATCTGTTTGATGGCATTCATCCGGTGCAAAAAGGTCATATTGTGATAAAAGATGACAAGATTATTGCCAAAGAATTTAACTGGGAATATGGAGCAGTTTCGGATCAGCGCAAACTGCTTTGCTATGATGAGGATTTTGTTATGCCAGGTTTAATGGACAATCACGTCTTTTTTAGCGGTTATTTGCGCATGCAGGCGGGAATTGATTTAAGTTTTTGTCACACCAAAGCAGATGCCTTAGCGAAAATCAAAACTGTAGCAGCCAAAAAACATGGGGGACCTATCTATTTTCATGGATTTGATTGTGAAACGTGGTCAGAAAAACCGACCAGCCAAGACTTAGATGACTTAAATTACTCGGGTGCAATCAGTGGTATTGATCAAAATCGCTCATATTGCTGGTTAAACAGCCAGGCTAAATTACGTTATGATTTGGATGAGACAGGTACCAGCGCAGAGGCCGCTGTAAAATTAATTAATGAATTATTAGCAGATAAAGAAGAGTTGACAACTGTTTATCAGGAGTATGAAAGGAAACTGATTTCTTGTGGTGTGGTAGCGACAAAAGAGATTGTTTTTGATAACGCCAATTATTTTACCTGGCGACCAGAAGGGAAAATTCAGACGCGTTTTTATATTCAAGCCGTAGCTGAACCGTTGGATATCCCGCGTCTGACTAATTACCAACAAGCTACTTTTCCTAAAAACGTAACATTTGGTGGTGCCAAAATTATGGTGGATGGTGTTGTGGCAGATGAAACGGGAGAGACTTATGGTGCTTATAATTCTGGATCAGGCCAGCCACAAATTGATTATGATAAAATTACTCATTTGGTCAAAGCATGCAATACTCAAAATATTCCCTGTTGTTTAACAACAGAAGGGGACAAAGCGGCAGCAAAAGCTGCTGAAATTTTAGCTCAAAATAGTAAGCGTTTACCTAACGGCGTTTATAATTCAATTAGCGATTTAGAGATGATCACTAAAGAAACTGCGCAACATATGGCCAAAGGGAAAATTGTCGCCGAAATTTATCCCCAAGTATTAGGTTTAAATGAAAGCTATGAAAAAAGTTATATGGAAAAAGTTTTGCCTTCCAAGTACGCAGCCCGCTTTTTTAATTATCACGCATTGGAGAGTGCGGGGGTGAACATTACCAGTGGAACGGACTTGCCACTTTTTATGACGAACCTGCCCGAAGCAATTATACGTAGTGTTTGGCGGAAATTTCCAAAAGGGGAAAAACTCTGGCAAACAGAAGGTAGATGTGATTGTCTGACATTACTCCAAAGTTTTACGAAAAATGCTTTTAGAGCCAATGAAATAAACGATTGTGGCACGCTTATGAAGGGGCAAAAAGCCCATTTGGCAATTTTCAATGAAGATTTAACGACACAAGATATTACGCGACTAGAGCAGGCAAAAGTGATTGCTACTTATATTAATGGCCAGCTAGTCTATCCAGTATAAGTTTCAAGTTTTATATAACGTTATAAAACGTATATAAGTGCATCAAAGGAGGAAAAGAAATGGAAGTAACAAAAAAAGCAAAAAAGAAATTTACCTTTCCCCACAGTTATACATTAATTTTTGGTTTAATTGTTGCAGCGGCGATTTTAACTTGGGTTATTCCTAGTGGTCAGTTTGAAACAGTAGTCGAAACAATTAATGGTACTGAAAAAACGACAGTTATTCCCGGTACCTATCATCAAATTGCTAAATCAGGTTATGGCCAAGGAATTGGCGCTATTTTAGAGGCACCAGCTGCCGGTATTATTTCTGCGGTGGAAGTGGTTGCTTTTGTATTGGTAGTAGGTGGCGCCTTTGGTGTAATTTTAAAAACGGGGGCAGTAGATCGTGCTCTCTTTTCTTTAGCCACGTCTCTTGGTGATAAAGGAATTTTAGTGATTCCATTGTCTATGATTTTGTTTAGTTTAGGTGGATCTACCTTTGGGATGAGTGAAGAGGCGATTCCGCTGTTTGCAGTATTTATTTCATTGATGTTTTCTTTGGGTTATGACTCGATGACAGCGATTCTAATTTTGTTTTTAGGAACGCAAGTAGGCTATGTTGGTTCAACCATTAATCCTTTTAATGTATTAATTGCTCAAGGAGTAGCCGGTGTTCATGGTAATCCATTATTATGGTATCGGGTTATTTGTTGGTTAATTTTAACGGCGATTGCAATTATTTTTACTATGAATTACGCCCGTAAAGTAAAAGCGAATCCGAAAAGTTCTGTGGTTTATGCGAGTGATCAATTAGTTAAAAGCAAATTTCAAAATTTTGAACAAGACAAACCTTTTTCTGGCGGTGACAAGTTGATTGTGGCTGGTTTTATCGGTGGTTTAGGGGTAATGATTTGGGGCATTATTGCACAAGGCTGGTATATGGTAGAAATTTCGGCACTATTTGTAGCACTCGCGTTATTTGCCGGAATTGTAGCAAAATTTGGGCAAAAAGGAATTGCGGAAGCCTTTGTGGAGGGTTGTGCAGATTTTGCGTACGCTGCTGTAATTATTGGCTTGGCGCGAGGTGTTTTAGTGATTTTAGAAAATGGCATGATTATTGATACGATTTTGAATAGTCTGGCTACTCTTTTAGGTGGGTTACCAAAGGCTATGTTTTCGACCATATTATTAGCTGCCCAAGTTTTAGTAACATTTTTTGTGCCATCTTCTTCAGGCGCTGCTGCATTAACGATGCCTGTTATGGCACCTTTAGGAGATTTACTTGGCATAAATCGAGATGTCATTGTTTTAAGTAACCAATTTGGGAATGGTTTGATGAATATTATTTCGCCAACAGGTGGCGTTTTATTAGCTGGTCTGGCTATTGCCGAAATTAATTTTTCGAAATGGTTTAAAGTTGGTTTGAAAGCTTTTGGTATACTAGCAGTCACTGCGGCGATTTTACTTTATATTGCTACATTATTTTAAGTGAAATGCAGACAACTCTGTAAATTTTAGAATTATAATGAATCAGATTGCTGTAACTTTAACTTTTAGAAAATGAAAAAGCCTGCGCAAAGGATTAGTTTTGTGTAGGCTTTTTAGTAAGTATAAGATTATTATTTAAGAGTCAATTTAAAAACGATAATTTATAAAATTATGGTTTTTCACTAACAATAGTCTTTGCCTTTGGTGCTGATGGAGCATTTAAAGCTGCGATATAACGACTAATAAAATCTTTGAGTTTTACGTCACCATAGACGGGATGATGTCGCTCTAAGTCAGCGCCAATTTTTTCGGGTTGTCGTTCATAAGCATTCATTTGGATAAAACTATCAATGATAGCAGTAGGTATCTGATTTTTAAGTAAAGCTTGACGATAGTCTTCATCTGAGATGGTAATGACTTCGATTGGTGCTTGTTTTTTATCTAACTGCTGACTAAGTTCCAAAGCAAAATCATTCAATGTGAAGGTGTCGCTAATAGCGTAATGAACAGTATGACCACCAGGTGTGTTTTCCAAAAGAGGAACAATAATTTTGGCAATATCTTCTGGTGCAACATAACGCCCTAAAATAGACCCCGGCACATTGGAATAAATTTTATTTTCTTTTTTGATTGTTTCCAGATGTGCGTATAAATTATCGTAAAAGCCAACTGGGCGTACAAACGCGATATCGATGTTTGGAATAGCGCGCAAAATATTTTCAATAAGATGATAAGCATATAAAGAACCTGCCTCGGGACCAGCATCTGCTCCAATACTTGAAAGGTCAACTATTTTTTTAATCCCAGAGTTCTTAATAGCTCCAGCAAAAACGGCTGCCTGTCGTTGTGCCGCTGAAAATAAATCAGGATCTTGACTGGTACTGATCATTAAATAGGCCACATCATTATTTTGAAATTGTTCTGTCAAAAAAGCAGCATCTTGCATATTCCCCACACTACCTTTTGCGCCTATAGCCTCAATTGCATGGAGCCTTTCTTTTGAGCGCGTAATAATAGTAACTTCGTGTCCGTCTGCTATAAGTGCAGGCGCAACGATATGATTAATTTTCCCAAGTGAACCTAATAAAATGATTTTCATAGTAAAGACTCCTTTTTAAAAGATAGAATTATCTTTAATTCAAACGAAGTATAAGAGATAAGGTTATCTTTGTCAAACTTGCAGATTATAAGACTTTGTTTTACACTTTGTCTATGAGAAAAAAAGACTTAAGTAAAGAAACCAAAATACAAGATGCCGTGGCAAAAATCATTTTGACAGAAGGGGCACAGGCAGTATCCACTACTCGCGTAGCCAAGATGGTAGGAATTGCACAATCGAATGTTTACCTCTATTTTAAAAATAAAGAAGAATTAATTGACAGTGTCTTCAAAAAAGAGCAAGAAAAGGTAAAACAGGCAGCGGGAATTGAAAAGATTTCAGATGAAAATCTATCATTGCCACAACGTGTTAACGCCTACTTGGAAAGTATTTTACACTTTGGGCTTCATAATCCGGATTGTCTCATTTTGCTAAGGGAAATTAAATATTTGAGAAAAAATTCTGACAAGTCACCAGAAAGTGTTCATGATAATACAGTAGTGGAATTGTTAACAACTGCCAGCCAAGCGAATCTTTTAAAAAAATTACCAGCATCTTTTTTGATGAGTGTAGTTTTTAATATTGTCCAAATTTATAGTACAGGGGTGAAAAATGGAATTTATACCTCTGATGAAATGACCCAAGCAACTGTACTACAAGTGATGCGGGATGCTATCTGTTTTCAAGTCAGCGAGTAAAACGTAGATCTGTTAAGGTATTATTTACCCAAATTATTGTAAAATCAGGTATAATAATCTTGTGAGTCTAGCGTTCAACTTCAAGATGTTAGAATCATTTTCGCAATTTTGCGAATTAGCACCGGGTGTCTATTATTCACGCCAAATGAATAATAGACACCCGGTGTTTTTATTTACAATTGGGAACCAGTAGTAAATTGGAGTAAAATGGGGCGTAACATACAAATAATTTAAAAAAAAATGTTGACAATTGTTCGGTACCGAAATATAATCATTAACGAAATAAAGTTCGGTACCGAAATGTTCGGCGCCGTAATAAAAGTGAGGTAATTTTAATGAGCAAATTAAGTGATCAATTATTAAAACAAATTCGTTTCATCAGTGATGCAGGTAATGCATTTATGAGTAAGCGGCAGAAATTAACGGGGCAGCAACGTGTACTGGCAGTATTACGGCTGGAAGATGGCTTAACACAAGGTTATTTGGCTGATATTTTAGGGTTAAGTCCGAGTTCCTTGGCAGAATTATTGAAGAAATTGGAAAACAGTGGTGCCATTATGCGTCTAGAAGATGAGCAAGATAAACGGGTTAAAAAAGTATTTTTAACTGAGGCAGGAAAAAAACAGGCAGAAGCGTCAGCACAAGCAGCAGACACTGTTGAAAGTGAACATTTTTTTGATGGTTTAACAGAAGAAGAAATGACTGAACTAGCTGATTTGTTACAAAAAATCAAAGCGGGTTGGAATGATGATCTGAAACAAAAGTCCGAAGCATTTATTGATCCTTTTGACCGCTTAGCAGCTATCCAAGATATGCAAGAAGCATTTAAAGAGCGTTTTGGTCAGGAATGGTCTGAAATGGATGGCGCTGATATGAAGAAACTCCGCCGGGAAATGAAGAAAAAAATGCGAGAAATGTCTTTTGAAGATTTTGAACAAATGCGCAATTTCCGTGGTGGTTTTGGCAGGTTCGGATTTGGTGGACCAATGGGCAATCGTGGTGAACGTCACGGGGAGCGTAATTTTCATGAGAATCACCGGCATGCAACCAATCAACAAGAAGCTTGGTTTGATTTTTGGCAGAATAAATTTGGCGGTATGAAACCTAAACAAGAAAATCATGAGGATTCCGATCAAGATGAATGGAAAGATTTCTAAAAAGTAATCGGAATACTTAGAGCAATCTATTTATGCTACGGGTAGACTTGGTAAAATCCTTTGGCCAAAAGTTTGAAATTTCAACAGTTTCTATGAAATTTCAAACTTTTATTGGGGCCTAATTTTATCCAAATATTTAATTTTGAAAAGAGGAATTTGCAATGCCACAAGGTGGAGGCGGCCGTGAAGCTGCAACTTTTGATGAGGAGTTACCAAAAGCAAAAGGAACATTTAAATTTAAAGATTTTTTGAAACTGATTAATAGTGTTAGTCCCAAAAAAGCGCTCTTTGCTTTTGGTCTATTATTAAGTTTAATTACCAGCGGTGCTAGTTTAATAGTGCCACAATTAACCAAAGGATTAGTTGACACCAGTGAATTAGCTAAAATTGATGGTAAAATGGTGGCTGTCTTAGTCATAGCTTTTATCGTTTATTTGGGATTTGGTGCCATTGGCGGTTATTTCTTACGTTATGTGGGCGAAAGTTCGGTAAAGACATTACGAGAGAGACTATGGCATCATCTTTTGCATCTGCCAGTAGGTTATTACGATGATCACAAATCAGGTGAAAGTAGTTCGCGACTGGTGAATGATACAAGTGTAATTAAAGAATTAGTTACAACCCAATTTCCCAATTTTATTACTGGCGCCATTCAGTTAGTGGGATCTGTGATTATCTTATTCATTATGGATTGGAAAATGGCAGCTTTAATGTTTATTTCGGTTCCGATTGTGATGGCAGTCATGTTACCAATTGGAAAAATTATGATGAAAATTGGACGACAGATGCAAAGCGCATTAGCAGACTTTAATGCGGATACGACCGAAAAAATCTCTGAAATTCGTTTAATTAAATCCAGCAACGGTGAAAATTATGAAATGGATTATGGTGGTCGCTATATTGATAAAATATTTAAATTAGGATTAAAGGATGCCAAAGTTGAAGCTGTCTTACAACCGGTGATGATGACTACTATGCTTGGTTTATTTGTGGGAATTTTAGGTTATGGAGCAGTAAGAGTTCAAGCGGGAACGTTAACCAGCGGGGAACTGGTTGCTTTCTTATTGTATTTATTTAATATTATTGCTCCGGCTGCCAGTTTTGCGACCTTTTTTTCTCAAGTACAAAAAGCGATGGGGGCAACCGAACGAATTCAAGCAATATTGGAAACTGCAACCGAACCAACTACAGACGATACCGCTATCTCTGTTACAGGAAAAACGATTGAAGCAAGTCACATATCTTTTAGCTATGATGACTCAAAAGTAATTTTGCAAGATGTCTCTTTTGCCGCAAAACCCAATACGGTTGTCGCTTTCGCCGGACCAAGTGGTGGTGGTAAATCAACCATTTTTAGTTTGTTGGAGCGTTTTTACGAACCAAACTCTGGTCAGATTACGATTGGCGGACAAAATATCCATGATTTATCTTTGAAAGATTGGCGTTCACAAATTGGTTACGTCTCACAAGATAGTGCTGTTTTTGCTGGTAGTATTCGTGATAACTTACAATATGGATTGGATCAGCTGTTAACAGATGAAGAGATGTGGCAAGGATTAGCATTGGCCTACGCAGATCAATTTGTCCGTGATTTTCCCAATCAATTAGATACTGAAATTGGCGAACGGGGGGTTAAATTATCTGGTGGACAAAAACAACGAATTGCTATTGCTCGTGCCTTTTTACGTAACCCTAATATTTTGATGTTAGATGAAGCTACGGCTAGTTTAGACTCTCAATCAGAAGAAAAAGTTCAACGGGCATTGGATCAGTTAATGGCAGGACGGACGACATTAGTGATTGCCCATCGTCTCTCCACCATTGTTGATGCCGATAAAATTTATTTCATCGAACATGGAGAAGTTACCGGGAGTGGCACCCACCGGGAATTAATCGCGACACATCCTTTATACGCCAAATATGTTAGCGAACAAGTCGTGGAATAAAAGGGTGCGATCATGCTCAGCAACCTTTGCGAAATTTTTTTAATTAATTTTTGAATACATGTTATGGAGAGATACTTTTGAAAGTATCTCTTTTTTTATAGGTAAAGAGATTAGATAAGTTTCACTAAGAGGAAGAACGATACCTCAAGGTTGTTCGGAGCTAGCTGCACGACCCCACTCTCTGCGGTAATAAGCTGAAATTTTAAGATAAATTTATCAATAATTCGTCTTATTGCTTGAAAGAAAAATGATTCTGTTCAGCTTTTTTATATTGTTTAAGCTATGTTTTTAAGATGAAATGACTTACATCATAATTTTTAAAAAGGAAAATATTGCTCACTTTTTAGCATGAACTATTATTTCAAGAAAAGTATATGAAAGCGTTGACAAAATATAAGTTTAACGTTAAACTACAAGAGAAGTTGAACGTTAAACTTAACAAGGAGGAGAACTTCATGAAAATGAGTAAAGTTTTGACGGCACTAGCAACTGTTTTGATGGTGGGTACTTTGGCGGCCTGTGGATCATCAAATAAAGATAGTGCAAAAGGTACCAGTGATACCAAGGAAGATAAAGGAATGGAAGTTTTGGGGGATCATGTGAAATTCGATCCAAATAAGCTTGTCAACGATGGTAAGCCAATTGAAATTGAATATTGGACTTGGAATGAAGGCGATCCTGCCATTACAATGGCAAAAGATTACGAAAAAATTTATCCGAATGTGACAATTAAGGTTGTCAATCATCCCTGGGATGATTACTGGACAAAATTACCATTAGCACTAAAAGGTGATAATGGACCTGCAATTTTTAATATTCATAATTCTCAACATGACTTGCTATTTCCTTATTTAGCACCATACGATATTAAAACAGAAGATTTACAAGCAGATTTTACTTCAGTTGATCCTCATATTATTGACGGTAAAGTCTATTATACTGATAGCATGATTAACACTGGCAATATTTATTATAATAAAAAATTATGGCAAGAAGCTGGTTTAACGGACAATGATATTCCTAAAACTTGGGAACAATTTCGTGAGGTAGCGAAAAAATTAACGAAAAAAGACGGTAACAAAATTACTCAAGCTGGTTTTAACTGGAATGGTGAAACCTATAGTGCGATTTATGAAGGGTTAAATTATCAAAAAGGGGAACTACTTTTTAAAGATAATGGTAAAAAAGTTAATTATGATAATGAGGTCACCAAAGAAAACTTACAATTTTTAATTGATCTTTATGAAAAAGATAGCGTTGGCTCAAAAGATTTTGGGGCTGAGTCTTCACAAAGCTTTGGAAATGGTCAATCTGCAATGGTTTATAAATGGGGTTGGTATTTAAATGAGTTGAAGACGAACTATCCAGATGTGGATTTTGGAGTTTTTGCAACACCGACACCATCAGAAGATACTCCTTTTGCTTATGATCGATTTAATGGAGAAAGTACACCTGGAATCAATAAGAATCAATCAAAAGAACAACAAACCATTGCCCAAGATTTCTTGAAATATTGTTTAGCAAATGACGAATATTCAAAAACAGGTGCGCTAGCATTGGCATCGTTTCCTACAAAAAAATCATTAGCAAATGACAAAGACATTATGGCGAATCCAGTTTTAGAAGCTATTGCTCCACGAGTTGAACGTCTAATTTGGCCTGGTCCATTCCCTGCTACAGTAGAAAGCACGGGTACGCAAACAATGGAAGATGTTTTATTTAATGGGAAAGATTTAAATGCTGCTGTAAAAGCAGGACAAGAAAAAATGGAAAAAGATATGAAAGATACTGATTTCACATCTTTAGAAGATAGTTACGCACATATTGACGAAGCAAAATAAGTTGTCAGGTAGGGTGTGTCAAAATTTTGACACACCCTTTTTCAAAAAAGTTAGTAGAAAGTACATCTTTGACACTATCTGCTAACTGGAGTCGCACCAAAGGGGTGAAGTAAATGCAAGCTGTTAATAAAAAAAGAAATTTTTTTAATTTAAAAAATATAGCAGTGGTTTTGTTGATTATCTATTTTGCTATTTTTTTGGTTTATCCAATTTATAAAGCTTTTGCGGGAAGCTTACATGATTGGAATCCAATGATTGATAAATACGATTTTGTTGGTTTGGATAATTTTAAAGATGTTTTAACTAGTGATCTATTTTGGAAATCAATGTCCAATACATTTGTTTTTACATTTTTTTCTGTGTTGTTTCGAGTAGTATTGGGATTAGGACTGGCATTGTTAATTTCTTCAAAATTAACAAAAGCTAAAACATTATTTCAAGGTCTTTTTTATATGCCAACTATTACACCGTTAGTAGCTGTTTCCTTTGTTTGGATGTGGATGTTTGATCCACAATTTGGCTTAATCAATAAAGTTTTTCATCTTGATATTAATTGGTTGAAAGATACGCACTGGGCATTACCAGCCATCATCATTATGACCATTTGGAAAGATTTTGGTTATGCGACTGTTCTTTTTTTAGGTGGTTTGATGGGATTACCAGAAGACGTTTTTGAGGCAGCAGAAATTGATGGTGCGAGTTCTTGGCAAACGTTTTGGCGCATCACAGTTCCATTGTTAAAACCAACGACTTTGTTTGTTGTAATTACCTCTTTAATTACGTATTTACAAGCATACATTCAAATATTAATTATGACAGATGGGGGCCCGGGTACTTCAACATATGTCATTTCATATTTAATTTACGATGAGGCTTTTGTAAAGTATAATTTTGGTTCTGCTTCTGCAATGGCAATTATCTTGTTTGTAATTATTGGAATTTTAACGATTATAATGTTTAAAGTTACAGGTGAAGGGAAGGGAAATCAATGAAAAATATCCGCTCAATTCTTTTAAACGTCGTTTTATTGGTATTAGCTTTGGTAACAATTATTCCTTTTATCTGGATGTTGATTTCTTCTTTTGCACCAAACAGTGAAATTGTTAAAATTACCGGATCTCTTTTCCCAACCCCATCAACTTTTCAAAATTATATTGATGTGCAAGCAAAATTCAATTTTATGCGTATGTTTGCTAACAGTTTATTCATAGCAGTATTAACAACTGTTATTATCATTTATACTAGTTCATTGATGGGCTTTGTTTTTGCTAAATTTCGTTTTAAGGGGAAGAATTTGCTGTTTGGCGTAGTTTTAAGTACGATGATGTTACCATGGGCAGTGACAATTATTCCCAAATATGAAATGATGGTAGATTTTGGTTGGTTAAATACGTATAAGGCATTAATCATTCCCTCTATGGTCTCTGGTTTTGGCATTTTTATGTTTCGTCAAGCGATTTCCCAAATACCAGATGAATTGATTGAAGCAGCAAGGGTAGATGGTGCCAGTGATTTTTATATTTTTCATCGAATAATTTTACCAATGTCGCAAAATGCTATTGCCAGTTTAGCAATTTTCCAATTTTTGTGGAGTTGGGAAGACTTTTTATGGCCGTATTTGATGATTAATGATGAGTCAAAACAACTTTTATCAGTAGGATTACGTTTGTTTAATGGACAATATGGAACGGATTATGGCGGCCTTTTTGCCGCAACTGCAATTTCAATCATTCCAGTAGTAGTTATTTATATTATTTTCCAAAAACGATTTATCGCTGGCGTTTCTAGTGGTGCCATTAAATAAGAACTTATAAACAAAAGGGATAGTAAGAAAGGGCGAGGAAACATGAAAATCACCATAAAAAAAATTGCAGCAGAAGCAGGTGTCAGTGTTACAACTGTTTCAAATGTAATCAATAATAAGGCTAATCGTGTTTCAGACGAGAAAAAAGAGCTGATTAATCAGATTATTAAAAAATATGATTATTCACCAAATATGAATGCGCGTGCTTTAGTACAATCATCTTCGCATTTAATCGGCTTGCTGTATTTTTCTGAACGTCCTCGTTTAGATTTTACGGATCCTTTTGTTGCTGAAGTGTTAGAAGGTATCGAACGTGTGGCAAAAGAAAAAGGTTTTTTTACTTTGATTCACAACATCACCTCGCAACAAGATATTGAAGATATTCAAAAAAACTGGAAATTCGATGGTTTAATTGCGGTGGGATTTAATCAAGCATTTTTTGAATTAATTAACGAGAGTATCAGTGTACCAATTGTATTTATTGACACGCATCTTGATGAGCGCGTCTACAATAATTTACATGAATATCCCAATCGCTACTTTTTAAATACGGATGACTTTAACGCAGCTTTTAAGCCAACAGAATATTTGCTTCAAAAAGGGCATAAAAAAATTGCCTTCTTATCCTACGATTTTGATCTGACACAATCAGGTGTTGTACAACAACGTTACATTGGTTATATGTCAGCGTTAAATGCACATGGCATTGATGTAAAAGGAAATTTGATTTTTACAGAAGAAGACTTTGACACGTTGTTGTCTGCTATAGATTCTTTCACAGCCATTTTAGTGACAGCTGATTATTTGGCAATGCAGTTGATTCATTTTCTAAAAAGCAATCATGTTTTTTATGAACGGCAAATTTCTGTTATTGGCTTTGATGATATTAAATATGCGGCTTTAAATGATCCACCCTTAACCACGGTAAGATTGGATCAACTAGCTAAGGGGCAAAAAGCGATGGAAATTTTGGTTTCTGTTATTGGTGGAACGAAAAAAGAATCGGAAGTTTTTAATTTAGGTAGTGAGTTAATCATTCGACAAACGGTGCATCAATATAAAAATAAGAAATAGGACGTGGAAATATGGCAAAAGTAGCAGATCTTTATTACCAATTAGATCCATGGAAAATTGTCGAAAAAGGTTTTGATAAAAGCCGTAATGAAGTTTCGGAGGCAATTTTTGCTTTAGGTAATGAATATATGGGTGTTAGGGGTTACTTTGAGGAAGGTTTTTCTGGCAGCAGCCTACTAGGAAGCTATTTTAATGGTATTTATGAAAATAGTCCCGAAGAAAATCGGGTACAATATAAAGGCATCGTTAAGCGCAGCCACTTTATGGTAAATGCAGTCGACTGGCTAAAGACTGAAATTATTATTGATGGTCAGCGCTTGGATTTAAATCGAGATGAAATTAGTGAATACTATCGCGAGCTAGACTTACGTAGCGGTCTTTTAACCCGGAGTTTTCAAATTAAAACAAAAACAAATAAAGAAATACTTTTCAAATTTGAACGATTTTTAGATATGGAACAAGCGCAGTGGGGCTATCAAAAAATTTCTGCTTATACTAAGTCAGATACAGTGGACCTAGAACTTATATTAGGAGCAGATTTCAATAGTGAACATGTTTCTCAGGGTCAAAATTTTTGGCGGGAGGTCAAAAAAGCTACAGTTGGTGAAACGACCGGAATTCTAGGAGAAACACTAACAACAAAACAAAAAATCTTTAGCGGATTTTGTCTAAAGAATAATCAATCCCTGTCTAGTGAAGTAGTGACAAGGGATAAATTTATCGGTCGTAAGTTTAACGTTAAACTTGGCTCTGATAATTATTTTGAAGTAGAAAAGTATGTTACCAATATCGTTAGCAAGACACCAGTTGCAACGGAAAAATTATGGCAAGAAGGTATTCATGATAGTCAAATGCAACAACAATTTAGCTATGAGCAAGCTAAAACCAATCAAAAAATTTACTGGAAAAAAGTTTGGGAAAAATATGACATTACAATTAACGGGGACGAATTAAATCAACAAGGTATCCGATTTTGTATTTTTCAATTACAACAAACATATCATGGGCAAAATCCAACAAATAATATTGGCGCAAAAGGCTTAACTGGGGAATCATATGGTGGCTTAGCATTTTGGGATACAGAAACATGTTGTTTACCATTTTACTTATTGAATAATTTAGCTGCTGCAAAGAATTTATTGGAATTTCGCTATGAAACATTATCTCAAGCGCGACTACGAGCGCATGAGTTGGATTGTGAAGGTGCATGTTACCCAATCGCAACATTAAATGGCCATGAAGCAAGTGATTTATGGCAACATGCCAGTCTGCAATTCCAGCCAAGTACCGGCGTTGCTTATGGCATTTTTCATTATATGAATTTGTCACAAGATACTGAATTTTTGCATGGTCACGGCATAGAGATGTTAATTGAAATTTGTCGCTTTTTAGCTAGTCGTGGTGATTTTAGTCCTACCGGAGAATTTGGCTTTTTTGGTGTAATGGGTCCCGATGAATTTCAAATGATGGTGAACCATAACGGTTATACTAATTATATGGCTAAAAAAACTTTTGAATACACATTACAAACTTTAAAAGAAATTATTCGGACTAATCCTACAAGAATAGGAGAATTAACCAGTGAGTTACTCTTGACACAAGAAGAACAAATACTGTGGAAAAAATGTGCGGACAATACATTGATGTTAGTACGAGAAGATGGTGTGATCGAACAACATGATGGCTTCTTTAAATTGCCCCATCTTGATATTCAAAAAATTCCGATTACTGATTTTCCATTATATCACCACTGGTCTTACGATCGTATTTATCGAAATGATATGATTAAACAACCCGATGTTTTGATGTTCCAATTTTTATATAATCAAGACTTCTCTTTTGAGTCAAAAAAAATCAATTATGAATTTTATGAGCCAAAAACAATTCATGAGTCTTCTTTATCTCCTTCGATTCATTCCATCTTGGCTGCAGAATTAGGGAAGAATAATGACGCGTATGATTTTTTTGGGTTCGCAACACGAATGGATTTGGATAATTACAATCGTAATACAAGAGAAGGCTTGCATACGACTTCTATCGCAGCTGCTTGGATGAATATTGTCTATGGTTTTGGTGGCGTTAGAACCGACGGACCGATACTTTTATTAAATCCGACTATCCCAGCTAGCTGGCAAGATTACGCATTTAAAATTACTTACAAAAGTGCATTAATTGCTGTAAAAGTGAGCCAAACGCACGTTTCATTAACCAAAGTTACAGGTCCTGACGTTAAAATAAAGTTATATGATAATACAGTTACATTAGATGATAAAGTGTACGAAGTTGAAAGAGTAAGTTAGGAGGGACATGAATGTCTTGGAAAATTAGTGCAGATTATGATCCCAACCAAATTGTTGCAAATGGCAATAAGTTTCTCTTAGCTAACGGTTACATGGGTTATCGCGGTACAATGGAAGAGTATGGCGCACCACAACTAACAGCAAATACTATTTTAGGTCTATATGATCAAGTAGAAGATAAATGGCGTGAGCCCGTTAATGCACCAAATGGTTTATTTTTTAGAATTTTTGACCAGGAAAATGAAATTAGTTTGTTGACTCAAAAGCCTTCTTATCATCAACAAATGCTAAATTATAAAGAGGGAACTCATATAAGAAAAACTTCATTTTCCTATCAAGAAAATATTATTACTCTTCATACAGAGCGCTTTTTGCATATGAAACGTTTTCATTTAATGGCTGATGAAATACAGTTATCTGCTGAAAAACCAATCACCTTACAAGTTAAAATTGGTATTGATACAGCCGTTTGGGATATTAACGGTCCTCACTTAATAAACTTTGAAACGGAACGTTTAACTAGTCAGATTATTGTCTCTGCCCAAACTCAGGAAATGCGTAAAAAAATTACTACAGCGCAAGCAGTGTGTGGCTCACAATTAAAATTTGTTAAAAGTGAAGGACAATTTAACTACTATGAAATTGATATCACATCTACACCGACAACCTTTCATATTTTTGCGACAACTTTTAATGATAATGATTGTCTTAATCCAAAAAATGCTGCAAAAAAAGAATTGGATACGATTATGGCAATGGAATTTGCGAGCTTAAAAGAAGAGCACATTCAAGTTTGGCAAGCATTATGGGAAAAGGCAGACGTAGAAATTGATGGCGATAATCCGGCACAAGAAGCAATTCGATATAGTTTGTATCAATTGTTGTCTATTGCACCCAGACACTCTGATAACGTCTCTATACCAGCTCGAGGATTATCTGGACAAACTTATAAAGGTGCAATTTTTTGGGACACAGAGATGTTTATGCTACCATTTTTCATGCATGTCTTACCTGAAGTTGCCAAAAATATTTTATCTTATCGGATTCATACACTTCCTGGAGCGCAAGCAAAAGCCAAGGAATATGGGTTTAAGGGAGCCTTTTATGCTTGGGAAAGCCAAGAACTGGGGCAAGATGCTACATCGGATTACAATGTGACTGATATTTTCACCAAGCGTCCCATGCGGACTTATTTTCGCGACAAACAAATTCATATCTCTGGTGATATTGCATATGCCTTTTGGCAATACTATGAATATACAAATGATTTAAGTTTACTTTTAGCTGGTGGAGCACAAGTTATTTTTGAATGTGCTAAATTTTATTATTCTTATGCATACTACAAAGTAGAAAAAAGTCGGTTTGAATTGATTGATGTAATTGGACCAGACGAATATCACGAGCGGGTCTACAACAATGCCTATACCAATAAAATCGCTCTTAAAACAATGGAAGTTGCCCTTGATCTGTGGGAAATTTTAGCAAAAAATGCACCAGAACAATTGAAAGAAATTTTGACTGAATCAGAATTAACAATGACAGAAAAAGAGCAATTTCAACAATTTTATGATGAGCTGTATATGCCAAGTCCAAATGAGGACGGTATAATTGAACAATTTGATGGTTATTTTTCTTTAGAAGATGTATCTGTATCGACTGTAAAAGATCGTTTATTAAATGAGAAAGAGTACTGGGGTGGCGCTTATGGTGTTGCTGCAGACACACAAGTTATTAAGCAAGCTGACGTTATCTTTATGCTCCATTTATTTGGAGAAGAATATACGAAAAGTGAAATTCAAAAAAATTGGCAGTATTATGAACCAAGAACTGAACATGGTTCATCATTGAGTGCTTGTATTTATGCTTTAGTAGCTTGTCAGTTTGATAATCAAGATTGGGCATATCCTTATTTTATGAAAACAGCAACTGTTGATTTAACGGGAAATACAAAACAATATGCAGGAGCTATTTATATTGGTGGTACTCATCCTGCTGCCAATGGCGGTGCGTGGATGTCAGCTATCAAAGGCTTTGGTGGCTTATCTGTTGAAAAAGGACAATTGGTAGTTAACCCTAGGCTACCGAAAAATTGGCAAAGATTAGCTTTTAATATTAACTTTCAGGATACCACATATCACATTGAAATTAAGGCTGATGAAAAACCTAGTATTACAAAAAAATAATAATTTGAAAAGACATCTTTTGAACTGTACGGACTCAAAACCAGATATAAATTTTTGAGGTAATCGTTAGCTCATATTCAGATGTCTTTTTGTTTAGCTCTATTTTGCTCGTGTAAAATTTCATCTGATGGTAGCTTTTTTAGGAAAAATATAGCAAACTTAAAAGAAAGAGAGGATGAAGTCAATGGCAACGATAGGATTTTATGGCGCGGGAAATATGGGGCAGGCAATGCTTGCTGGGTTATTACAAGCTGAAATTTATCCACCAGATGGGATATTTGTTTATGATGCTTATAAGCCGTCTCTGGAAAAAATCAGTGGAAATTTTGGTGTTAAAACATTTACAGATAGTGATGAACTCATTCAAAAAAGTGATATTATCATTTTTGCTGTTAAACCTAATATTTTACTGGAAGTATTACCACAAGTCGCAAAAGTCATAAAAAAAGAACAACTTGTGGTTTCCATAGCTGCCGGAATCACCATTGGTGCGCTGGTTGATTGTTTGGGAGAAACTCAGAAAATTTTGCGAGTTATGCCGAATACTCCGGCATTAGTTGGAGAAGCAATGTCAGCGGTTGCGGCTAATGCAGTTGTTACTTCAGAAGAAATTGCGCAGGTTTTGGCTATTTTCCGTAGTTTTGGTAAAGCCGAGGTTGTTCCTGAGAAGATGATGGATTGTGTAACTGGATTAAGTGGTTCAGGTCCTGCGTTTGTTTATTTGTTTATTGAAGCATTGGCAGATGGCGCCGTTTTTGAAGGCATGTCACGAGAGATGGCTTATGAATTTGCAGCACAAACAGTGTTAGGTGCTGCTAAAATGGTGATTGAAACAAACGAACATCCTGGGGTTTTAAAAGATCGGGTAACTTCCCCTGGCGGCACGACCATCGCAGGTGTAAAAGTTTTGGAAACTGAGGGTCTTCGAGCAGCCGCAATGGCAGCAGTAAGTGCTGCTACCCAAAAAAGCCGACAGCTTGGAAATTAGTGGAGGTCTTAAAATGCCGAAATCAACTTTTTTAAATCTCACTGCTGACAAACAAGAAAAAGTTGAAACAATTTTATTGGCAACTTTTTATAGCCGGCACATTTCACAGGTGAAAGTATCTGAAATTGTAGAAAAAATGGGAATGTCGCGGGGGACTTTTTATAAATACTTTATCGATTTAGCTGATGCACATAATTACATTGTGCAAAAGGCATCTATTGCGGTTCATCGCGATATTTTGACTTCTGTTTATACCACGTCAGATGATTTATTTGAAGGGATTGCAAACTATTTAGAAAAAATTGCAGTACTTAGTAAAACTGCCAAAGAATGGCAGCAAATTCAATTGCTGACAGCAAATCCGGCGGTTTTTGCCAAACGGAATCATCACATTGATGGGCAAAATGCTATGGTGTTACAATGGCAGGAGCTTCTTTTGAAAAATGATATTGAGTTGGATACGCTGGAAGAAACACAAGAACTTTTGTTTTTAATTATGGATTTTGTCATGGAGATTTTAACGGCTTTTATCGTCAATGACTGGGACGAAAAGCAGTTGCTAAAAGTTTACCGTATGCGTATTAAATGGTTAAAAAACGGTATTCAAAAATAATAAATTGGAAACATTCGTTAAAACATTTAGTTTAAGCAGAATTATTTGATGTTCGCTTAAGCTGAATGTTTGTTTTTATTTTGCAAAATTTATATCTTAGATAAAGTGAAGGAAACTTACAGACTGTGATGTTTAACAATGAAAAAGGTTACCCGAGTGAATGAGAAGATATTTCATTTCCCACTGACAAGTTTAGCAGAGAGTTCTTTACTGATGAATTTTAAGAAATTATTAAGTTAAATGCAATTTACAAGCAGAAAAAGTGACAAAGTGTCACCGTAGGGCTAAAGTGAACAACGTACTCAAGCGATAAAATTGTAAATAAGTAAGGATGATGAATATGTTTTTAGCAATTAAAGAAATGCGCTATGCGAAGTTACGCTATGGCTTAATCATTGGGATTATGCTGTTGGTTTCTTACGTAGTCTTCTTGTTATCAGGATTAGCTTCAGGACTGGCACAAGAATTTATGCAAGCCGCCGCAGATTGGCAAGCAGATACCGTGGTTTTAGCCAAAGATGCCAATAAATCGTTAAACGCTTCGCAATTAACTTTGCAAGATTTTAATGATGTAAACACTACAAGTAAAAAAGCACCGATTAGTATTTATAATGGTGCTGCCAAATTAGATAAAAAGACAACAGATATTACATTGTTTGGTACAAGTTCAGATGCGTTTATGTTGCCAAAAGTTACCAAAGGCAGTAATGATTTAAAGAAAAATGATATTATTATTTCTCAAAATTTAGCAGATGAAGGTTATCAAGTAGGGGATAAAATTACGATTGGGAAATACGAAGAAAAATTGACAGTCGTTGGTATCTTTAAAGCAACTTATTATACGGTTACACCAGTTATATATGCAGACACAGAGACATTTGTCAATGTGAAGTACAACGGGCAATTACCACAAGCTGAAGCCCAAATGCCTATTAATGGTATTTTAGTCAAAAAAGGCAGTCCGGATTTAACAACCGATCAAAAAGAAGATTTGGATGCTCTATCATTAGGTGATTTTATTGAGGCCATTCCAGGTTACTCAGCTCAAAACTTGACATTAAATGGGATGATTTATTTCTTATTTATTGTAGTAACAGCAGTTATTGGGATTTTTATGTACGTCATGACATTACAAAAAACAGCAACTTTTGGCATTATGAAAGCAGAAGGTATTTCAACTGGTTTTATTGCAAAATCGATTATTGCACAATCTTTCATGGTCGGTGTGATGGGCGTTATTGGTGCTGCTGTACTGGCCTTTTTAACCAGTCTGATACTACCGAGTGCCATGCCATTTCAAATTGTGACAAATGACTGGCTCTTATATGGTGTGGTCTTAATAGTTGTAGCTGTTATTGGCGGTCTGTTCTCAATTCGAACAGTAACCAAAGTTGATCCAATCACAGCAATTGGAGGTTAAAAAAATGGAAAATGCTTTAGAAATGAATAATGTAAAAAAAGTTTTTGGTAGTGGCCATACTCAAATTACTGCGTTGAAAGGAATTGATTTTGCAGTTAAGCCGGGAGAATTTGTCTCTGTTATTGGTCCTTCTGGTTCTGGTAAAAGTACCTTTTTAACCATTGCTGGTGGTCTACAAACTCCTTCTAGTGGCAGTATTTTAATTAATGGCAATGATTTTACCAATTTAAATGAAAAAAAACGGAGCCAACTGCGCTTTAAAGAAATCGGCTTTATTTTACAAGCATCAAATTTGATTCCTTTTCTAAAAATTGAGGAACAGTTTTTCTTAGTAGATAAAGTAAAAAAAGCAAACTTGGATAAAGAACGCGTCGAAACCATTTTGCGTTCTTTGGATATTTTAAACTTAAAAGATAAATATCCCCGTGATTTATCCGGTGGTGAACGGCAGCGGGTAGCAATCGGACGAGCTTTATATAATGATCCAAGCGTCATTTTGGCAGATGAACCAACCGCTTCATTGGATACGGATCATGCTTTTGAAGTTGTCAAACTTTTAGTAAATGAAGCCCATCAAAATAAAAAAGCCACTATCATGGTGACCCATGATCCCCGCATGACACAATGGAGTGATCGGGTGTTACAAATGACAGATGGTGTGTTACAACCAGTATCAAAAGAAAATTAAAAAAATGCCTGTTCTCAAATTTTTGAGAGCAGGCATTTTTTTAGGTAAAGGAGACTTATAGGATTATTAATTGGGAGAAGTCCGCTACGCTTTTCTTTGATCTAGCTTCATGAGCTAACTCTCTACGGCAATAAGCTGAAATTTCAAGAAATTTGAAGAGCAATTTATAAAATTCCAGCTTATTGCTTGAGAGTTGCGCAAGCTCATTACGCTTTTCTTTGATCTAGCTACGTGAATTAACTCTCTGCGGCAATAAGCTGAAATATGGAGAGCTGAACGACTTTCGTTCAGCTTTTTTTTCTAAATACTGTATTTTACAGATTCATTTTTAATTTCACCAAGTTCGACTTGAATAGTGATATGAGAAAGGGCGAAATTTTTTGTTAATTCATGATCGAGGTGTTCTAAAAACTGATTGTTATCTGCTAATGTTTGACGACAAATGTGAACAGTAAGCGCATTTTCGGTTGTACTTAATCCCCAAATATGCAAGTCATGAATGGCTAAAACGCCAGGAGTGGCTTCAATGAATTGCTTTACTTCATCGTAGTCAACGGCTTTTGGTACAGCATCTAGGGATAAATTAACAGCATCACGTAATAATCCCCACGTGCCCATAAAAATAATGACAGCAATGATTAAGCTGATAACAGGATCCAACCAGAACCAATGGGTGAATTTTACGACAATTGCAGCTAGGACAACCCCAACAGAAACCAGCGTATCCGCAGCCATATGCAAAAAGGCCCCCTTCACATTTAAATCGTGGTGCTGGTCCTTCATAAAAAGATAAGCAGTAAAACCGTTAATTAAAATACCAATTAAAGCCACCACGATGACTTTATTTTCCGCTACAGGTTGGGTGTGTTGTAAGCGTTGGATTGCCTCTACCAGAATACCGCCAATTGCTACCAATAAAAAAATGGCATTAAATAATGCAGCTAAAATTGAACTGCGCTTATATCCATATGTTCTAGCAGAAGTGCGGGGGCGACTGCTTAATAAGACAGCTACCCACGAAACGACCAGGCCTAAAACATCACTTAAGTTGTGGCCGGCATCAGCTATTAAGGATAACGCATTAGCGGAAAAGCCAAAAACTGTTTCAATAACAACAAAGATTAGATTAATTAAAATACCTAATTTGAACGCCCGTTTGATATTTGTCGGTGCCGATTCATGTTCATGCATTTGACTACCCCCAAGTGATAATGATTATTAATTTTTACGGAAATGGCTAAATTTAGCAAAACATATGAATGTTTAATCATATTTAATTTAATTTTAACACAATTAAATAATTTGTGCGAATAATAATAAGCACTATTTTCTGATTTTCTTCTCTATCAGATAAATTCATTATATATAAATATTTAATGTTATATTAAAATAATGTTGCTGCTTTTAATAAAATTACGTAATTATATTCAGAAAATGAAGGTTATTTAATGGTAAATCGAGTTAAAATACTGTACTTTATTTGCTGATAAGATTATATAATATTGTTGTATAAAGAGACTTAATAGAGTTGTGTGCTTACTAAGCGAGGAAAATAATTGTTTTCATCATTTTTGAAAATATTAACTTAAAAGAACAGAGGAGATGGATATGAAAAAACGAGAACTACTATTTGCTAGCATGACGTTGATTTGTCTTTTATCTGTTGGAATTAGCTTTTTTAAGATGTATGCTAGTGCGGAACGACGATTAGATGAAGTCCTTGTTGATACGATTACGCTACCGGCCGCCTCAAATTCCGCTTTAACCAAAGAAGTGCTATTTGAAGCTGCACATGTAAACCAAATGCCGCAAGTAACTAAAGTTGAGGTGCCTAAGTTGGCATTTATGCAACATAAAAATCCAGGACAATACCAAGTGCCTTTGAAAATTTATGTTCATTTTGATAAAGTATTAAGCCGAAAGATTACAGTGAATTTAGTTGACCAAACACCACCAGTGATTGAACAAAAAAAGCCATTGCAAATTGCGTATGGCACAAAAATTAATTGGATGGGCTATGTGCATATTTTAGATAACGTAGATAAAACGATTCCTGTGGCGAAAAGCCAAATTAGTCGAGTCGATACAAAAAAAGTTGGCAAACAAAAAGTAACAATAAAAGTTAAAGATAAGGCCAACAATGTCACAAAAAAAGAATTTGAAGTTGAAGTCATGCCTAAAGCCCCAAATAAAACTACTGCTCCATCTCAAAATATCCAGCATGACAGTGTAAACAGAGCGAGCGCACCACAAACTGCTAAGACAGGAGAGCAATTTCAAAAGGCGGATCAATTTTCTAACACAGCTGAAAAAAGAGAGATTCTAAATACAAGTAAATTGAAAAGTGCTCTCCAATTTAATGGTTTAACGGTCCCTTATCGACACATGCAAGGTGCTAGTTCTGCACCTGAAACAGGCGCTGCAACATGGAATGGAACAGGTCTTGTGAATGATGGAGCCCCGACTCATTTTATCGGCCATAATCCTGGTGATTTTCATAGTGTAATGGAACTTTATGTCGGAGCACCCATTACTGTTTATGATGATAACGGAAATCAAAAGACGTACCATGTTTACGAAGTCGTAGATGTAACAGATGAAGGGTATAATGCCAATGATTTAAAAGATGACGTATTGCCACGAATGTTGGATGAAACTGGGGAGCGAATTAGTTTACAGACTTGTGTTAATGAACAAATCAATCGTTGTATTTTGGCACGTTAAAAAAACCTGAAACATGTGGTTAGAAAATCACTTGTTTCAGGTTTTTTTAATATAAACGATTTTTTTACTCTTTTTCTGGTTCTACGACTTTATTATCAAGGTCTGTTCGGACGACTAAAACGTCACATGGGGCGTTGCGAATGACATATTCAGAAACAGAGCCAATGAATAAACGTTCCACTGCATTTAAGCCGGTAGCACCTAACATAATTAAGTCGACATCGTGTTCTTGCGGTAGTTGTTTGGCAATAATTGGTTTGGGTGCACCATATTCAATGACAGTTTTGATATCGTGACATTCTTGTTCTTTGGCAAAAGCAGTGTAATCCGCTAATGTTTGTTTGGCCATTTCTGTTGCCTGTTCCGCTAACATCCCATCAAAAGAAGAAACAGTTTGGAAAGCGCGTGTATCAATGACATGGGCAATTACCAGTTTGGCTTCATTTCGTTTGGCAACATTGACCGCTTTTTTAAAAGCTAATTCTGCTTCACTGGAACCATCCACAGCCACCATAATTGTTTTATATTGTTGTAACATTTCACTCACTCCTTTACTTTTACAACGCCCTAACTTAAAGCATTTGTTATCTACAAGTTTATTGTAAACTACTTTAGGGTAATTGCAAAAAAGAAGCTATCAAAAAGCAGATTATTTTTTGAGTGATTTAGCCAATTTTAGACTAAAAAGAGCGGCAAGGACCAGAGCAAGAAAAATGTAGAATAAAATGATGATTTTCAAGTTTACTGCTGCAGCAATAAAGCCCAAAATGCCAAAAGCAAGGTATAGTTGGCCGTAAGTATTTAAAAAGCTTAAATCTTCTTTTTGTTCCAATAAAGGGGTTAAAAGTTGCGGTTTTTTTAATAAAACATAACTTAAGAATAATAATAATAAAGCAAATAAAATGATTAAAATACGAATCATAAAAGCAAACTCCTCTAAGTTAAAAATAAAAGCCGTCTGTCAAAAGACAGGCGGCTACATTCATAAAGAATGGGTAATATCCGTTGATGCCGTTATTCGTCCCATAGTATTGATCCCGCAATTTCTAGCAGGTGGGTTCCACGGTTAGAGTATCGAACTACCAAAGGAAAAGGCATGTTACCAACTCTCACACAGGACGGATCCCAATATATCAATAAAAATGTTCGGTCAACACACAAAAAGGATAACTCGTACATCACAGAATTCCCACTTACATAGTAGCATAGGGGGACAAAAGTAGCAACCAGATTGCTTTAGTTTTTGAAACCGCTATCTATTTATTTCTTAATTATGGTGATATTGCTAACTGTAGAGGAATTAAGAAATTCTCTAAATAAAAGTGATTGAAAAGTAAGTATATTTTTCCACCTGTCTGAAACAAAATTATAGGGGGCAACTTAAGAAAACTAAAAATTGAAAGAATAATTTTTTATCCTACCTAACATATTGACTGTTTTTCCCTACAAACAAAACTCCAGCATTTAATAGAAAAGGGTTACAATTTATTTAGAAATTAAAGGAGGAACATACTTATGCCAATATCAGTCCACCAAAAAGGAAAGCTATTTCACCTTTCAAATAAAAAAATTAGTTATATTATCCAAGTTCTTGAAGATGATACGTTAGGAAATTTATATTTTGGGAAAAAAGTGACTGACAGATCAGATTTCAGTCATCTAATTGAAGGAGAATACCGTTCGAATTCTGCATATGTAAATAAAGGGGATCTCTACTTCTCAAAAGAGCATATTCGGCAAGAGTACCCTGTATATGGTACAACCGATTTTCGGCATCCAGCTCTCTCTGTGTTACAAGAAAACGGTAGCCGCATTTTAGCATTGAAGTTTTTAAATTATGAAATATTTTCTGGTAAAAAGCAGTTGGTTGGTCTTCCAGCTACGTATGTCGAATCAGAAGATGAAGCAACTACGATTGAATTTACTTTATTTGATGAGTTGTTACAATTAGAAGTTGTCTTAAATTATACTTTGTATGAAAATCAAGCAGCTATTGCTCGCTCAGTCAATATCATGAATAAAGGAACAGAAAAGATTCATCTTGAACAGGTAATGAGTTTAAATCTGGATTTACCAGATCGAAATTATGAAATGCTCCAGCTTTCAGGTGCCTGGGCTCGGGAACGCTCAATGTATTTTAGAAAGCTAATCCCTGGTATTCAAAGCGTTGAGAGCACGAGAGGCTCTTCTAGTCATTATCACAATCCATTTATTGCATTGAAACGTCCGGATTGTACCGAATCTTCCGGAGAGGCCATTGGTTTTAGTCTCGTCTATTCTGGAAATTTTTTAGCCCAGGTTGAAGTTGATACTTATGAAGTTTCTCGAGTGAGTTTAGGAATTAATCCTTTTAATTTCGATTGGCTACTTGAAAGTGGAGAGTCATTTCAAGCTCCAGAGGCAGTAATGGTCTATAGTGATGAAGGATTAAATGGTATGAGTCATACTTATCATCAACTATATCGTGAACGTCTAGTCAGAGGGAAATGGCGAGATAAACAACGGCCAGTCCTAATTAACAATTGGGAATCAACGGGAATGGATTTTACCGAAGAACTTTTGATTGATTTTGCAAAAACGGCTGCAGAGGATGGCGTGGAATTATTTGTTTTAGATGATGGCTGGTTTGGCGGTCGCAGAAATGAAAAAGCTGGTTTAGGTGATTGGGTCGCCAATAAAGACCTATTACCAAGTGGAATTACTGGTTTAGCAGAGAAAATTAATGAGTTGGGTTTGATGTTTGGGCTATGGTTTGAACCAGAAATGGTAAATGAAGATAGTGATTTGTATCGTAAACATCCAGATTGGATTATTAAGGTTCCAAATCGGGCTGTCTCTCATGGACGGCATCAATATGTTTTGGACTATAGTCGAAAGGAAGTAGTCGAGAATATCTACCACATGGTTTCGAAAATTTTACGAGAAGCGAATGTGGAATATGTTAAATGGGATATGAATCGCTGTATAACTGAGGCTTATTCCGACAAATTAACGCCAGAACGCCAAGGTGAAATTTTCCATCGGTATATTTTGGGTGTTTATGGTTTGTATGAAAGATTAACATCAGAATTTCCTCATGTTTTATTTGAATTTTGTGCTTCTGGTGGCGGTCGTTTTGACCCGGGGATGCTTTACTATTCACCACAAGGCTGGACAAGTGACGACACAGATGCAGTTGAGCGAATGAAGATTCAATACGGAACTTCACTTGTTTATCCGCTGAGTTCAATGGGGGCTCATGTATCAGCAAGTCCAAATGAACAAACGTATCGGAATGTTCCTATTCAAACAAGAGGGAATGTGGCCATGTTTGGCTCATTTGGTTATGAACTGGATTTGAATAAACTTTCTGAAGCAGAACGCATCATTGTCAGAGAGCAAATTGCTTTTGCAAAAGAATATCGTAAATTGATTCATGAAGGCACTTTTTACCGTTTAATCAATCCTTTTGAGGGGAATTATTGTGCTTGGATGGTAGTTTCAAAAGATTGCGAGACTGTAGTTATCGGTAATTACAAAGTGTTAAACGAGGTAAATAGTCCGTTTAGACGACTGTATCTACAAGGCTTAGCGCCTGAAAAAGAATACCAACGAATCGACACAGGACATGTATATTATGGTGATGAATTGATGAATATCGGACTCGTAATTAGTGATACTTCCTGTGGATTGATTATTGATGGGCGAAAGCCTTCTCACGATTTTGATTCTAAAATCATTGTTTTAAAAGCCAAATAAGAAGGTCTTTAAAAGCTATATTCTTTTGACTCAATCTTTATGAGCTAAGTTTAAGAAAAGTAATAAAAGCGATTAACCTGGAAAATCTACCTTGATTTTCCAGGTTAATCGCTTTTTAAAATTGAGAAAAAAGAATACTTTAAGTTAACTGCTAATTTATTCCAAAATAAAAGGTGCGCCTGTTTCGTCATATCTTTTTTGTTTTTGTTGCTCTTTTTTTCTGTATTGGGTCGGAGTCATTTCAAACTTGCGTTTAAAAGACTTAGCAAATACCAACGGATCTTGATAACCACTGTATTCAGCAATCATTTCAATAGAGAAGTCGCTAATCATTAATAATTCTGCTGCACGGGTCAAACGATATTCTGTGAGATATTGCTGTAAAGTCAGCCCCATTTCCTTTTTAAAAATAGCAGACAAGTAACTTCGATTTAAAGATAAAGTCGCAGCCAGTTGCTGAACAGAAACATTGGTTGCGTAATTTGATTTTATAAAATCAATCGCATGCTGCACGTGGATATTCACTGCCTGATTAGAAGTAGTAACTTCATTCTTTGATTGTTGTAATAAAGCTAAAAACTGATAGAGCAAAGAAGAAATCATTAGTTCGGAATAGACAGAGTTGCGATCGAATTCAAAGTTTTTTTCAATAATGCTTACTATTTTTTCTAAATTATCTACATTAAAAACCAAGTGATGAGAATCTAGTCCAAGGCCTTCTAAGTAAGGTGCTGCCAGTAGCCCTGAAAAAGCGACCCAGTAGTAACTCCAGGGGTCTTCGCGGTCAGCTTGATAAAAAGTACGTTTATCTGGTGGAATCATAAATCCTTGTCCTGCGGTTATTTGAAACTTTTTATCTTCTATGTGGTATGTACCTTTTCCGTTGCTTACAATATGGACGATGTAATTGGGCCGAACGGCTGGACCAAAGCTATGTAAAGGACCACAATCCGCTTTTCCGGCATATAAAAGTTTTAGTTCTTTTTGTGTGTCAAACGCGTAAGTCTTTACAAAGGTTTTTTCCATTTTTACCACCTAACATTTTGACTGGTTTTGATTACATTATATACTACAGCATCCGCTTTCATCAACCTATAATAAGATTATAGGTAAGCGCATACCAAACTGAAGGGAGTCAATGCTATGAAAGTACCAGCTAGAGAAAAATATGCATTTGGTTTAGGTGCATTAGGAAAAGATTTTATCATCACTTTTGTAAACACTTTCTTATTATTCTATTACACTGATGTTTTGTATTTATCACCAGCATTTATTGGGGCACTGTTTTTTGGTGCTAGGGTTTGGGATGCTATTAACGATCCTGTAATGGGAATGATTATTGATAATACTCGGAGTAAATATGGAAAGTTCCGTATTTGGTTAGTTATTGGAACCTTGTTAAATGCAATAATATTTATTTTGCTTTTTAACACTTTTGGCTTAACTGGAATTAGTTTGTATGCTTATTGTGCCGTTATGTACGTACTTTTTGGTATGACATATACTATTATGGACGTACCTTATTGGTCTTGGTTGCCAAACTTAACTAGTGATCCGCGCGAAAGAGAAAGTGTTTCTGTTATTCCGCGTATTTTTGCTAGTCTTGCTGGTTTACTAACAGGAACATTTGGTCTACAAGTGGTCAATCTGCTCGGTAACGGTGATAAAATGAAGGGGTTCCAGCTCGTTGCGATTTTGCTTGCTATTGCATTCGTAGTTTTAATTGCTATTACGGTAACGAATGTACCAGAAGCCCCAACATTGGATCAAAAAGATTCACCAAAATTAACGATTAAAAAAGCCATTGAAGTATTGAAGAGTAATGATCAGTTATCAGCTTTTATTGGTCTATTATTAACCTTCAACTTATCAATGCAGATTTTAAATGGATTTATGATTTATTACTTTAAATATGTTACTGGCGCAGAAGGGTTATTCTCACTATTCTTTTTCACTATTTTTGCAGAAATGCTAGGGCTGTTACTATTTCCTAAGATTAGCCGTGCAATTAGTCGAGAAAAAACCTATATTTTAGCTTGCGGATTACCGGCAATTGGTTTGTTGACTTTATTAGTCGCAGGTTTTGTAGCGCCTACTAGTGTAGTTTTAGCAATGGTAGCAGGATTCATTTTGAAGTTTGGTTCTGGGCTTTCGCTTGGTGTTACAACAGTTTCAATTGCAGATTGTATCGACTATGGAGAAGTCAAATTAGGAACGCGAAATGAAAGTATTATCTGTTCAGCACAAACATTTTTGATGAAATCTTCTCAAGCGGTGGCTGGTTTATTAACAGGGTTATGTCTTTCTGTTGTAGGTTATGTTCCAAACGTGCAACAATCGGCTACGGCTATTATGGGAATTCGTCTTTTGACTTGTGTGATTCCGATTTTCTTTGTCATTGTCAGCTACATTATCTACAAGAAATTCTATCATTTAAAAGGACAAAGATTGGTCAGTCTTTCAGAACGGATTACAGAAATTCATGCAGCTGAAGATAAAGAAGCTAGCGAAACAGAAAGTGTTTTGAGTGAAGATGTTACTTACGGAATATAGTCTCAAGATACGAGCAACACTAACTGCGATTGGTGTGTTCTTTGTTAGTTTTGCAATTGCATGTATGCGCTTTAGTCGATTTGGAACAGATCCATTTGTAACGATGAATATAGGTCTTAGTAAATATTTAGGGATTGACTTTGGTTTTGTCCAGATGGTCTCAAATGTCTTTTTAGTTTTACTCATGCTAAAATTTGCTCGCAACTTAATTCATTTAGGAACTGTATTGGGAATTTTTGTAGTAGGTTATTTGTCGGATTTTCTTTTGACAGTTGTAGTCCGTCTGCCAGATCAACTAATTTTTAGAATTTTTGCACTGTGTATTGGGCTGGTATGTTGTTGTTTTGGGGTGGCTTTATATATGAGTACAAACTTAGGTATCTCTTCTTATGATGCCTTGGGTCTGATTTTGGGACAAGAAATTTTAAAACACCGGAAATACAAGGAAATTCGGGTTTATACAGATGTTTGCTGCGTAACAATGGGATTTGTTTTTGGAGCACCAATCGGTATTGGAACACTGATAACCGCATTTTTTACAGGCCCTTTAATTGATTTGTTCATGAAATGCATTAATCATTTTTTCTTGCGAAGAGAAGAAAAGTTACCGCTTGGCTCATAAGGCTTTTTAAAAGACAACTTATGGAATAGAAAAGTTAGTGGATATTTTTGAAATTTTTGTTTAGTTTGTAGTTAGTAAACACAATTAATTCAGATAAAAAACGTATGAAATGAATCATTTCATACGTTTTTTGTTCGGCCTGAGATTGTAAAGTTAGTAGTAGTTTAGTCGGATAATTTTTTCGTTTTCCGATTTTGTTGTTGCCACTCTTTGATACGATAATACTGCTGACCCAAAGCCTGTTCATATTTGCCTGATGCTTTGGGTTGATAATAGTGCGCATCTTTGATTTTATCTGGCAAATATTGTTGGTTAACCCAAGCGTCTTCAAAATTATGTGGATATTGATAGCCAATACCGCGGGCAAGATCTTTTGCGCCTTGATAGTGACTGTCTTTTAAGTGGTCGGGCACATCTCCTGTCGCACCTGTACGAATGTCACGAATTGCTGCATCAAGGGCTGCATATGCAGAATTGGATTTTGGTGAAAGACATAAGTCTACTACACAATCTGCTAAAGGGATACGTGCTTCTGGTAGGCCTAAGCGTTCGGCGGCTAAAACTGCATTAACTGTTCGTGCTGCTGCTGCGGGGTTGGCTAAACCAATATCTTCATAGCCAATTACCATTAAACGGCGACAAATAATCGCCAAATCTCCCGCTTCAACCAGTCGTCCTAAATAGTGCAGGGCTGCATCGACATCACTGCCCCGTATAGATTTTTGAAAGGCGGAAATCACATCATAATGGGCATCGCCGTTTTTATCATGAGTGAGTGCTTTTCTTTGGATACATTCTTCAATAATCCTAAGGGTTAAATGAATAGTACCATCTGTTTCAGGAGTGGAGCGCACAGCTAACTCCAAGCCATTTAACGCACTACGTAAATCACCATTGGTGGCGCGTGACAAATGGAGACGAGCGTTCTCATCAATTTTGACAGGATAATTTCCTAGGCCACGTTCTTTATCTGTTAAAGCAAGATCGACTGCTTGTAAAATGTCGGTTTCTGAAAGTGGTTTTACTTCAAAAATTTGGCAGCGACTACGAATCGCAGGATTAATGGTAATATAAGGGTTTTCTGTCGTGGCACCAATCATAATAATGCGTCCACTTTCTAAATGAGGCAAAAGAAAGTCTTGTTTGGTTTTATCTAGGCGATGAACTTCATCTAGCAATAAAATCACGGTTCCACTCATTTTGGCTTCTTCGGCCACAACTTGTAAATCTTTTTTAGTATCAGTAGCGGCATTCAGCGTACGAAAAGCATATTTAGTTGAACCTGCAATGGCCGAAGCAATGCTCGTTTTGCCGGTACCAGGAGGACCATATAAAATCATCGAAGACAACATTTTAGCCTCCACCATGCGGCGGATAATTTTGCCGGGTCCAACCAGTTGTTGCTGGCCCACCACTTCGTCTAAGTTGCGGGGGCGCATGCGGTAAGCAAGTGGCTTTTGCATAGGAATAAAGCCTCCTTTTTTATTTTGTAGGTAATCCATCCCACACACAAAAAGAAAATTTTTCTTCTTTTATTTGAGTAGTAGAAAACAACCTGTGAAAGGGCTGTGTCTAATTATGTTAAAATTTAAAAAGTGGGAAAGTGATTTGTACGGCTTCTGTTTGTAAGTCTGAAACCAGCTTTTCTCCCACTTTTTTTCACCACTAATTAATGATATAAGCTGATTAAAGTATAACATAGCTTTTTTGAAATAAAATCTTTTACAATTGTGATAAATCCTTAAAAACCAACGGATTTCATAGTCAGAGACAGGTCTTTTGTGTACAATGAGGGAAGGTGAAAGTCATGGATACGATAAAAGAAGTACAAGAAATTTTGAATACGAAAACAACACCTGAAGTTGCGGAATATTTAATTGGCATGTATGTCGAAAATATAACACCAAAAGGCATTACAGCAGGTTATATCGTCGATTGCGAGGCATATTTAGGACCAGAAGATGAGGCGGCACACAGCTATGGCATGAGAAAAACGCCTCGTGTACGCGCGATGTATGAAAAAGCGGGAACGATTTATCTTTATACGATGCATACCCATTTGATTTTAAATATTATTACTCAAAAAAGCGGTTTGCCGCAAGGGGTTATGATTCGAGCGATTGAACCGGCAGCAGGAGTGGAACTGATGAAAGAAAATCGCGGGGGAAAAAATGGCCCACAACTTAGTAATGGTCCGGGGAAATTAGTGGCGGCTTTGGGGATTACAAAAGATTTATATGGGCAATCTATCTTTTCAAGTTCCTTACGTCTTGTTCCAGAAAAAAAGCGTGCAGCCAAAGAAATTTTACATCTACCGCGAATTGGAATCCCCAATAAAGGGCAGTGGACGCAAATGCCGTTGCGGTATGCAGTAGCAGGAAATCCATATATTTCACAACAAAAGAAAAATCAAATTACAGAAGATTGGGGTTGGCGATAGAAATGAAAACCAATATGTTAACTTATTTAGATGAAGCATTGACTAAAAAGATACCAGATTACGATGTGGCACTCGATTGGGATACAAAAAATCATACGATTGAAATTATTTTACGCCTTTTTGCAGAAAACAAAGAAAAACTTGCCATTGACGATGCAGCGGGGGTAGAGTCAGAAGAAGAAATTATTGAATTTGAAGACGGCATCTTATTATTTAATCCTCAAAAATCAAAATTTGCGGAGGATGATTATCTAGCAGTGTTACCTTATGAAGGCAAAAAAGGTATGTCAAAAGCTCTGTTAGACGGATTAGTGGATTATTTAAAAGATGTTTTAGACAAAGGGCAAAGTGATTTATTAGACTTTTTAACAGATGAGTCAGCAGCGGTTTTTGAACTTACTTTTGATAATGATGTTTTATTTGCTTTGATGAATAGTTACAAAACAAAAGACGGAGATAATTATATCCCTTATCCGGCTTACTAAAATATGAAAATCAGTCGCAAGGTTTATTCAAAGATCCTTGTAGCGTAAAACTACTGAAAATTTTAATTGAGGAGTAACAACAATGAAATGGAATGAGATTAAAGTAGAAACTGCCAGTGAAGCAGTGGAAGCTGTAGCGAATATTTTAATGGAAGCCGGTGCCAGCGGGGTTGCCATCGAAGATAGTTTGGATGCAGAGTATTTTCAATCAGATGCTTTTGGTGAGATTTTAGATAAAGCAGATTTTATTAACTTAGAAAAAGGGGCCGCAACGGTGCAAGCCTATTTTCCGGAAACGACCTTTTTACCAGAAATTTTACCTTTCATTAAAGACCGCATTAATAAATTACCTGAATTCGGTTTAGCAATTGGCAAAAACATTGTGACCACAAGTGAAGTTTCAGAACAAGATTGGGCGACAGCTTGGAAAAAATATTATCATCCGGTCCGTGTTACGCGCTATTTAACAATTGTACCGCAATGGGAAAGTTATCAAACGACAATGCCAGAAGAAAAAATTATTACGTTAGATCCGGGAATGGCTTTTGGTACAGGTACCCATCCGACGACAAATTTAACATTACAAGCATTGGAAATGACCTTGCGGGGCGGTGAGACGTTATTAGATGTTGGAACAGGTTCTGGGGTATTAAGTATTGCCAGCAAATTTTTAGGCGCAAAAGATGTTTATGCTTTTGATTTGGATGAAGTAGCTGTTCGCTCTGCTCAAGAAAATATGGACTTAAATCCTGTGGCTAAAGATGTTCATGTGAGCGCTAATGATTTATTGAATGGTGTCACTGTTGATGCCGACATCATTGTAGCCAATATTTTGGCTGACATTATCATTAAGATGATACCTGATGCTTATCGTTTGTTAAAAGATACGGGAACGTTGATTGTTTCAGGGATTATTGAAGATAAAAAAGATGAAGTATTAGCAGTCCTAGATGCCAATGGATTCCACGTCGCGCAAGTATTGCAGCAAAAAGATTGGTTTGCGATTATTTTGAAAAAAGAGGAAGTCTAACATGCAACGCTACTTTATTTCAACTCCCTATAAAAAAGATGAAATTCGTTTATCAGGTGAGGCTTTTCACCATATGATTCGTGTTATGCGTATGAAGCCAGAAGATGAAGTTTATCTTGTGTATGCCGATCAAATTGCGATTATCGCCAAAATTGTCGCAATTGAAGAAAATGCGGTTATTTTAACAGAAGTGGAAAAAGAGAGACAAAATAAAGAATTACCACTTCTAGTCACGATTGCTAGCGGTTATCCTAAAGGGGATAAATTGGAATGGATTGTCCAAAAAGGAACTGAACTTGGCGCCTATGAATTTATTGGGTTTCCAGCGCAAAGTTCAGTAGTAAAATGGGACGAAAAAAAATTAGCCAAGAAAAAACAGCGGTTAGTCAAAATTGCGCAAGAAGCTGCTGAACAATCGCAACGACAATTAACACCAAATGTAGAGCTTTTAGCAAATGAAGGGCAGCTTTGGGATAACTTGGATGCGTATGATGCCATTGTAGTAGCTTATGAAGAGTCAGCCAAGCAAGGAGAAAAAGCCCAGCTAGTCCAAGTGTTACAAAGTTTGCCCGCTGGGAGCAGGCTTTTGGCCATCTTTGGTCCCGAGGGCGGAATCACGCCCGATGAAATCGAAAAATTGAAAGCAGGCGGCGGCAAATTGTGTGGATTGGGACCAAGAATTTTGAGAACCGAAACGGCACCTTTATACTTATTGAGTGCAATCAGTTATCAATGGGAATTACTATAAAGAGGTGAGGATATGAAAGTTAGTGAGATTATCAGTTTACGCTTGGTAAATCCAGCCATGACAGATTGGGACTTTAAAGATCAAATTTTAGAATTACAAGCAAAACCTCTAAATGAAATTGTTGTTTTACCAAACCAAGTTGCCCGTTCAAAACAGCTTTTGGCACGAACATCAATTAAAATAGGAACAGTAATTGACTATCCTTTAGGCAATGGTACGATTGCCAAAAAAGCTTTCGAGGTTGGCAAAGCCTTTCAAAGTGGTGCTGACTTTTTAGAAATTACGATTTCTCCTACTATGTTAATTCATCAAAAGGAGCAAGCAAAATCCCTGCAGCAAACATTGCACTCTCTGGCAATGGCGTGGGGGGAAATTCGTATTCGCGTCGACAGTCGCAATTTAAAAGAACTGCAAAAAATTGAAATTGCTGCTTGTATTAAAGAATTAGGCTGGCATCATCTCGTCTTAGGCGAAGGTGATTCATTTGATAGTGCCAAGCATGATGCCACGATTTTTGCTTATGATACTGGAAAAAGTGTGAAACTTCAAATCAATTTGTCTCAAGCCACTCATGAACAGTTGCAAGAACTTATTTTAAGTGGCGCCGACAGCTTTGGTGTTTTTACATTGGTAAATTTGGATTTATCAGCAGAATTAAGGGAGTTTTAAATAAGTTTACAGTAATTGAAATCGGGCTTGTTTCTAGTGTATAATAGGCCTAATTATTGGAAAGTACCGCTTTACGGCTGGTACTTTTCTTACTAATAAATTCAATTTTTATGATAAGTAAGATTGTAAATAAAACGAGGTTCAGCTTTACAAAGAAACTTCTGGGGCTATTAAGTCGAAATTTTGAAAAATGAAGCTAATCATTTCTCAAGATTCCGCCTTAGTACTTGGTGAAAAGGCCTTTGTGAAGTTTTTCTGCTCGTTTTTAAAGAAAAGAGGTATGCTTGTGGCAAAAGATGAAATCCTAACAGGCCCCGGCGTGATTCGTTTAGTTAGTCAATATATGAGCCCTGAGCATGTGGCCTTTGTGCAAAAAGCATTGGATTACGCCACAGAAGCTCATAAAGAGCAGTTTCGCAAATCAGGGGAGCCTTACATTATTCATCCCATCCAAGTAGCGGGGATTTTAGCAGAACTGCACATGGATCCCCATACTGTTGCGACGGGCTTTTTACATGATGTAGTGGAAGATACACCGATTACTTTAGCAGATTTAACGCGAGACTTTGGTAGTGACGTGGCTATGTTGGTAGATGGGGTCACAAAACTAGGAAAAATTAAATATAAATCTCACGAAGAACAATTGGCTGAAAATCATCGGAAAATGTTAATTGCAATGGCGCAAGATTTACGCGTGATTATGGTTAAGTTAGCTGACCGATTGCACAATATGCGTACCTTGAAACATCTTCGTGAAGATAAACAACGGCGAATTGCCAAAGAAACTTTGGAAATTTATGCTCCTTTGGCTCATCGTTTAGGGATTAGTCGAATTAAATGGGAATTGGAAGATACGGCTTTACGCTACTTAAACCCACAACAATATTACCGGATTGTTCATTTAATGCAGTCAAAAAGAGATGAACGGGAAGCTTATGTAGCAGAAACTGTTGAAGAAATTCGTTTATCAACGGAAGAATTGGACATTTACGCTGAAATTTACGGTCGTCCCAAACATATTTATTCTATCTATCGGAAAATGGTAGATCAAAAGAAAAAATTTGAAGAAATTTATGATTTGTTAGCCATTCGTGTCATTGTGGATACCATTAAAGATTGCTATGCAGTGTTAGGTACCATTCATACAAAATGGAAACCGATGCCAGGCCGCTTTAAAGATTATATTGCAATGCCAAAAGCAAATATGTATCAGTCTTTGCATACGACAGTTATCGGGCCTAAGGGTAATCCGGTTGAAATTCAAATCAGAACCCACGAAATGCATGAAATCGCTGAATTCGGGGTCGCGGCACATTGGGCTTATAAAGAAGGTAAAACCGATAAAGTTAAGCCAGATAAAATGACCAACCAAATCAGTTGGTTCCGTGAAATTTTGGAGCTGCAAGATGAAAGCTATGATGCTTCTGAATTTATGGAAGGTGTTAAAGGGGACATTTTTAGTGATAAAGTGTATGTCTTCACACCAAAAGGCGATGTAACAGAATTGCCTCAAGGATCTGGACCACTTGATTTTGCTTACAGTATTCATACTGATGTGGGCAATAAAACCACCGGTGCCAAGGTCAACGGAAAAATGGTACAACTGGATTATAAATTGAAAAACGGGGATATCGTTGAGATTTTAACTTCCCCCAATTCTTTTGGTCCTAGTCGTGACTGGTTGAAGTTTGTAGCAACCAGTAAAGCCAAAAATAAAATTAAACGTTTCTTTAAAGCGCAAGATCGGGAAGAAAATGTCCAAAAAGGTCATGACGCTGTTTATAAAACATTGCAAGAAATGGAATTTTTACCAAAAGATTACATGAACAAAAATAAAATGGTAGATCTTTTGGAACGCTTTAATTATCAATCAGAAGATGACTTGTATGCTGCAGTGGGTTATGGTGAAGTGAGTCCTACTACTGTTGCCAATCGCCTAACAGAAGAAGAACGGCGCCAGCAAAAAGAAGAAAAAGAAAAACAAAAAGTGCAAGATTTGATGAATCAGCCACCTACCAAAAAAGAAGAGCGGATGAAAGTTCGCCATGATGGCGGTATCGTCATTGAAGGTGCAGATAATTTATTAATTCGGATCAGCCGTTGCTGTAATCCAGTTCCCGGTGATGACATTGTCGGCTATATCACCAAAGGACGCGGGATTTCCATTCATCGACGGGATTGTCCCAATGTTCAGACCGAAAATGCACAAAAACGTTTAATTGAAGTTGAATGGGAAGATACTTCTAATCATTCCAAAGAATACGACGCTGATCTAGAAATTTATGGTTACGATCGTTCCGGACTGTTAAATGATGTCTTACAAACAGTGAATGCTATGACCAAACGGTTGCAAAGCGTGGAAGCAAAATCCAATAAAGATAAAATGGCCACGATTCGGATCACAGTTGGTATTCAAAATTTGACCCATTTAAAACAAATTGTGGATAAAATTAAACAGATACCTGAAGTCTATAGCGTCAGACGCACGAAGGGGTAAAAAATGAAAGCAGTTATTCAACGAGTAAAATCAGCCAGTGTAACGATTGACGATACAATCGTCGGTAGTATTCCGCAAGGCTTTATGATTTTACTTGGGATTCATGAAGAAGATACCAAAGAAGATGTGGATTACTTGGTGCGTAAAATTACCATGATGCGCATTTTTGAAGATGAAGCTGGTAAAATGAATTTAAATATTGATGCGGTTGCCGGCAGTATTTTAAGTATTTCGCAATTTACGCTTTATGCTGATACTAAAAAAGGCAATCGTCCAAGTTTTGTCAAAGCCGCTCGACCTGAACAAGCTATTCCGCTTTATGAAGCATTTAATGAAGGCTTACGGCAAAGTGGGTTGCATGTAGAAACTGGGGAATTTGGTGCCGATATGCAAGTTGCTTTAGTCAATGACGGACCGGTAACAATTATTATCGATACCCGAGATAAATAAGGAAACGACCTGAACGAAGTTGCTGTAAAAGCGGATAGTTCAGGTCGTTTTTTTATTTAGCAGATGCAAGTATCATTACGAACTATTCGCTGAAGTTCTTTCCTTGTAGTAACGCGCATAGTAGCTCCGTAAAATATCTAGTGGATCAACATCTTCTTTTTGCAAGGGCTGTGATGAAAAGTTTCCGCGTGGAAATAATACGGGTTCATCATTTTTCAAGATGAGTGTTTTGACTATTGTTCCGTAAGCAATAAAATAGATTTTTTGTTTTTCAGTGGTTACCGGTAATTTTAAAATTAATTGCTTTTGTCGGCAGAATTGTTGGCGTTGTTGGATATAATGATAGAAATTTAGGCATAATTCCAGTTGTTCTTTTAGTAATTGCGCATGTTCAAAATTTTGCTGTTGTGCACTATATGAAATTCGTTCTTCTAATAAACTAAAAAAGTTTGTTTGCTGGCCAGCAAAAAAGGATTGGCAATTAGCGAGTCGTTCAGAAAGGGGAATCATTTCGACATCTGGTAATTGTTGTTGAATCATTTTGTACGTTACACTATTCGTATCAGGGAATAGATACGTTTCAGTTAAGATTGTCAAAATCTGGGGTAACTGTTTGTATTGGCGAAAAGGGCCAAAACTGGTTTTGGTTGGCATGGGAGTTAAAAGCGGCCCCGTTTGGCCAAAATCTACGTAAGCATAATTCTGATAGTAGTTCATGATACGATTGTAATGGGGATGAATTTCTTGAATGAGGCGGCACTCTAATAGCAAGGCATCCAGTTCGGTTTCTACCAGACGAATTTCTAAATCAGCAATATTAAAAACCATACGCTGTACTTTTTTGGAATGGTGCTGATTTTTTTGAAAATAAGAGCGTACGCGACGCTTCAAATTTTTGGCTTTCCCGACATAAATAATATCGCCGTGGATATCTTTCATTAAATAAATTCCGGGACTTGCCGGTAAATGTTGTAACTTATATGATAAAGGCATAGTTTTCGTCTCTTCTTATATTTTAGTGGGTTTAGTATAACGTAAAAAGAGCAATTAACCAAAATACATCAAGATAATTAATAAAAAATATAAAATAACTATGAGGTGAATAAAATGGAAACAATTTTAATCGATCGTTTTACTATTGATGTGTATCATTTTGTCGTTGGACGCATTTCAAGTGGCGTTTGCTATATTGGACTAGAAAACCTCGCAGCTGCTGAATTAGCAAAATTTTTCAAAGGATGGCCGCTAAAAGCTGCTGACGGCAGTAGTGAAGATGTTCAAACACAATTAACTGCCTATTTCACTGGAAAATTAGAAGAATTTAATTTTCCTCTCGCATTAGTTGGCACCGATTTTCAAAAGAAAGTATGGCAAAAATTAGAGGAAATTCCTTATGGTAAAACGATTTCGTATAGTCGATTAGCGCAACAAGTAGAAAATGAAAAAGGAGTGCGAGCAGTAGCTAATGCAGTCGGGCGCAACCCTGTAATGATTGTAGTTCCCTGTCATCGTATCATCGGTAAAAATGGGCGCTTAACGGGTTATCGTGGTGGGATTTCAATGAAAGTCGCTTTACTTGAACAGGAAGGAATATCTGAATTTGCATATTAAAATTTTTTTAAGGAAATGAAAAGACAAGTAACCAACGTTGTATTATAATTAATTTATTATCATGTAAACACTTTAATTTTAATATATATGATTGGAGGACGACATATGGCAACGATTGGCACTTATTCACATCAGGATATTACACCTGAAAATCAATTATTTTCAAGTTTTAAAACAATGGTCGAGTCGGTTTTTTATGGCAATAACGTTACACCGGTTTTAGATTTAGCTACTGCTTATGAATTAGCAAAAAACGCACCAGGGGCTGTTCTCACTGATATGCCGATAATTCACACGAAAGAACTGGGGCTTTCAGAAGATGCCAAATTAATCGTTTTTAACGATGGGAAAGTTACCGGGCGCACAGCCGCTGCCCGTCGAGTTATCGGACAACCGGGTATTGATCGTCCGCTTTTTGAAGGAATATTGCGTCAGGCTTTGTATACGGGCCGAAAACAAAAATTTTACCGTGGAGAAGTCGTAGTCGGATTAGATTCAGAATTCATGGTAAAAGGTCATTTATTATTGCCAATGGGATATGAAACCAATTTCTATTCTTATCTATTGAATTTTCAGATTTTAACCAATGAATTTCGTGATTTATACCAAAATTCAATAGAGTATCCTGAAAACGATATTTATCTGTATGCAGATCCGGATTGGACGCACCCTGATTTTCCTCACGGGTTAGCCTTATTTGACCCTGAGCATAACGTAGCTGCTGTATTAGGATTGAATTATTTTGGTGAATTAAAAAAAGCCACACTAACTTTAGCTTGGGCTACTGCGCATCGCAATGGTTTTATTGCCTGTCATGGCGGTATGAAACAATATCACAAAGAAAATACTAAGTTTACCATGGCTGCTTTTGGTCTTTCGGGCTCCGGTAAATCTACTATCACACTAGCCAAACATGGGGATAAATATCAAGTTGATGTTTTACATGATGATGCTTTTGTTATCAATAAAGAACATGGATCAACGACAGCGTTAGAGCCGGCTTATTTTGATAAAACACAAGATTATCCGCTGGAAGATGAAGCAGTGAAATATTTTCTGACTTGTCAAAATGTCGGAGTAACATTAGACAATGATGACAAAAAAGTAATTGTCACACAAGACATTCGAAATGGTAATGGTCGGACGGTTAAATCGCGCTACGTGACCCCAAATCGAGTAGACCATTTAAAAGAAGCTGTTGATGCAATTTTTTGGATTATGAAAGATGATAGTTTACCGCCAGTCATTAAAATTGAGGATCCCACCTTAGCTGCAGTCTTTGGGTTAACTCTAGCAACCAAACGTACCACTGCTGAAAATGTGGTGGGAAATGTTGATTTGGACAAGCTGGTGATTGAGCCTTTTGCTAATCCGTTCCGCTGTTATCCATTGGGGCAAGATTATGCCGATTTTCGGGCTATTTTTGCCAACAAGACGACGGACACTGCCTGCTATATTTTAAATACCGGCTTTTACAAAGATAAAAAAGTTAAACCCCAAGATACATTAGGTTCAATCGAAAAAATTGTTGATGGTACTGCTGAATTTCGTGACTTTGGACCGCTTACCAACATGAGTTACTTACCAGTAAACGGTTTTGAGGTAGATTTTTCAGATCCTGAGTATATTGATCAATTAAGGATGCGGATGCAAGGCCGGCTTGATTTTATTTTGGCGCAAAAAACAGAAAACGAAGGATACAACGCCTTACCCGCTGAAGTAGCGCAAGCAATGGAAAAACTAATTGGTGAATTAGCTTAAAATAGCGATAAAATCCGCAAATAAGCCTTTTTGCGGATTTTCTTTATATAGTTAATCCTTTCAACTTATTACTCTCGCTAAAATATTAAAAGAGAATTGGAGTGGAAAAAATGCTGTATGAAAAAAAAGATCGTCGTGAGGCAGAATATTTGGAACCAATCTTTGGCACCAAAAACGAAGATGAGATTTTACCGTCTTATAAATTAGGACAGGATTCAGTTGAACCCAGAGTAGCTTATCAAATGATTAAAGATGATTTGTTAGATGAGGGCAAAGCCCGATTAAATTTGGCTACTTTTTGCCAAACTTATATGGAACCAGAAGCAGTTAAATTGATGAGTGAGACACTAGATCGCAATGTCATTGATAAATCAGAATATCCCCGAACTGCAGAAATTGAAAATCGTTGCGTCAACATCATCGCCAATTTGTGGCACGCACCAGAAAATTTTATTGGCACATCTACTATTGGTTCTTCAGAAGCGTGTATGCTGGCGGGAATGGCAATGAAATTTGCTTGGCGCAAGCGAGCCGAAAAGGCTGCAATAGCACTAGGAGAAAAAAAGCCGAATTTAATTATTTCTGCGGGGTACCAAGTATGTTGGGAAAAATTTTGTGTCTACTGGGACATTGAACTACGAGAAATTCCTCTAACGGCGGATTGCCTTTCTTTGGACGTAGAAAAGGCAGTGGCGGCTATTGATGAATATACAATTGGCATTGTGGGTATTCTTGGTATTACCTATACCGGACAATACGATAATATCAAAAAGCTGGATGAATTGTTGACCACTTATAATAAACAAACAGAAAATAAAGTTTTTATTCACGTCGACGCTGCTTCTGGGGGGCTTTATGCACCTTTTGTTGAACCCGAGTTAAAATGGGATTTTCAATTAGATAATGTTATTTCAATTAATACTTCCGGTCATAAATATGGTCTGGTTTATCCAGGAGTTGGCTGGGTCTTATGGAAGGATAAAACTTTTTTACCTGAAGAGTTGATTTTTAAAGTGAGTTATTTAGGCAGGGAATTACCAACGATGGCAATTAATTTTTCCCACAGTGCCGCCCAATTAATTGGTCAATACTACAATTTTGTTCGGTTTGGTTATAAAGGCTATCAAAGTATTCATAAACGCACCCATGATGTGGCACTTTATTTAGCTGAGAAGTTAAAAGAAGCAAAACAATTTGAACTTATCAATGATGGGAATCAATTACCACTGGTCTGTTATAAATTAACAACAAATAAAAAAAGAAAATGGACATTATACGATCTTTCTGACCGTTTATTAATGAAAGGCTGGCAAGTACCAACTTACCCATTGCCTAAAGATTTGGATGAAGAGATTATTCAGCGGATTGTCGTACGCAGTGATTTTGGAATGAATATGGCTCATGATTTTATCGAAGATTTAAAAGCAGCTATTCAGGAATTGGAGCACAGTCATTTAGTATTTCACGAAAAAACAGAACGTAAAAGTTATGGGTTTACCCATTAAGTATGTAAAAAAGATAATTTTTTTGCTAGATAAAAGTATTATTTACCAAAAAACGGATGCTTCTAAAAAATGAATCTGTTATACTGAAGAAAAGCGTTTTCAGAAAGGGTGTTTGTTTTGGCGAAGAAATTACCATTAGCATTAAGTTCAGATATTCGGGGAATAGCCGTAGCGACCACAGGTTATGAAGCAAATTTAACGTCAGTCGAAATGGAAGAAATTGCAGCAGGTACGATTTCTTTTCTAATAAAAAATGGCTTAGCTGAAAAATATGTGAAAGGGAAATTAGTAATTGGAATAGGACGAGACAGTCGTATGAGTGGCCCCACTTTAAAAGCAGCATTGGTGGATTCTTTTATCGCACAAGGCGTGCATGTCATTGATTTTGATTTAGCTACCACACCGGCAATGTTTATGAGTACGCAATTTGCGCAGTTTGATTGTGATGCTGGAATCATGCTGACAGCAAGTCATTTACCTTACTATTATAATGGTGTGAAAATTTTTACCAAAGCAGGTGGCGTCGAAGCAGAAGATATTGCCTATATTCGAAATCATTTTGAAACACACACAAATAATGTTAAAGGAACTTATCAAACAGCGGATCTCATTTCTGTTTATAGTGCGGATTTGGTGAAAAAAGTAAAAGCTGCAACCAAAGAATTTGGGGACAAGCCCTTACGAGGCTGGCATATTATTGTAGATGCGGGCAATGGAGCCGGTGGATTTTTTGCAGAAAAAGTTTTGTCAGTGTTAGGAGCAAATACTGCGGGCTCACAATTTTTATCACCGGATGGACGTTTTCCTAATCATATTCCCAACCCTGATAATAAAGCAGCCATGGCCAGTATTCAGCAAGCTGTATTAGCACAAAAAGCTGATTTAGGCGTCATTTTTGATACTGATGTTGATCGCGCAGCTCTGGTGGGCCCAGATGGAGCTGTTTTGAATCGCAATAATTTAATTGCCGTTTTAAGTAAAATTGTTTTAGCCCAACATCCTGGCGCTGTAATTGTTACCAATTCTCCTACCAGTGACCATCTCAAAGAATTTATTCAATCTCTTGGAGGAAAGCAAGTTCGTTATATTTCTGGTTATCGGAATGTCATTAATAAAATGATTGGATTAAACAATGAAGGAATTGATACACAACTAGCGATTGAGACTAGTGGTCATGCTGCCTTCAAAGAAAACTATAACCTCGATGATGGGGCTTATGTGGTGGCAAAAATTTTGATGATTTTACCGCAATTAAAAGCCCAAGGACAGACAATCAATGATTTAATTGCAAAATTACAGCAGCCAGCCGAAACAGTAGAAATTCGGGTGAAAATTACCGCCAGTGATTTTAAAGCATATGGTCAAAAAATAATTGCCGACTTAAAGGCGGCTGATTTTGTAGGATTTAAAGAAGATGATGAAAACGAAGAAGGCGTCCGCATGATTCTTAGTGAGCCCTATGGTAGCGGCTGGTTTTTACTGCGCTTAAGTTTGCATGAACCACTTTTAGTTTTACAAATCGAAAATGATGAAGTGGGTATGATTGCCAAAGTAATCCCTGTTTTGAACGAATTTTTTGCGACTTTTACGCATTTGGATCTCACTTCTTTAGACAAAAAATAACTTTTGTTAGGATACCGCTTGCAAATCAATGGTTTTTAGGTAAAACTAAAGATGAAAAGGTTTTAGTTAAAAGGGGAATGTAAAATGATAGGCTGGGTTTTAGTTGGTGCAACCATCATAACTTATGGCAGCAATTTTTTAGCTTACCGCTATTTGAAAAAACGCCGCAGTGATTGGTTTGAGAAGATTGCGCTGTACTTTGGTGTGAATATGAGTGTCTTGTTTGCGGATGGCATATTTTTATTTATTGCCAAGTTGATTGAAGAAGGTATTTTATTAATCGAGTAAACATAGTGAAGGTAGTCTGCAAATTATTTTGTCGGCTGCCTTTTTTCTTATTACCTAAGTTACTTTTAAATCAGAGGCAAGAACTTGCGACAAAAAACAAAATGCGCTAACTTGTTAGTATAGATTGTTTTAACCACGCGTGTCTGATAGGAGGATATCATGGCAAAAATTATGGTAGTAGAAGACGAAGGTGTAATTCGTCAATTAATTATGGAAGAATTGAAAAAGTGGCAGTTTGATGTTTTTGGTACCACCAATTTTGAAAATGTTTTTGATGATTTTTTAGAGCAAGAACCGCAATTAATCTTATTGGATATTAACTTACCGGTATTTGATGGCTATTATTGGTGTCAAAAAATTCGTGAAGTCTCCAAAGTTCCGATTATCTTTATTTCCAGTCGCAATACCAATATGGATATGATTATGGCGATGAATATGGGAGCAGATGATTTTGTAACCAAACCATTTGAATTAGATGTTTTAGTTGCAAAAATCAATGCACTATTGCGACGCTCTTATAACTATTCTGAAGCTAATAGTGAAACACTCGTGCATAATGGCTTAACGCTGAATGTGGATAACAGTACCATGATGATTAATGATGAGGTCATAGATTTAAGTAAAAATGAATATCGCTTGTTGTATATTTTAATGAAAAACAACGGCAAAATCTTGTCCCGAGAAAAATTATTGCGAGCACTATGGGACGATGAACGCTATGTTGATGACAACACGTTGACAGTTAATATTAATCGTTTGCGACGAAAAATTGAACAAGCTGGTGTGAAAGATTATATTGAAACAAAAGTCGGACAAGGGTATCTTGTTCCGTAGACGCTTTTCTAATTTGTAGCAAAATGAAAGGCTAATCCCACGTTTCATTTAGATGAAGGTTGGAAATTTTGATGTGATAGGAGTTCCGATGAATTTTTTTAGATATTTAAAAGACCAGTGGTTATTGATTTTTGCTTGGATTGGTTTTGTTTTTCTAACGGCGTTTATTATGTGGCTAACACCAGGGTTTCATGTTGATTGGCGCAATATAGGATATTTGGCTCTAATTGAAGGTGTTTTTTTTATCTTATTTTTGGCATATCACTATTATTACAAGCGGCGATGGTGGCAAAAACTACAAGTCGGAGAAGAGGAGAGCTCTATTCAAAATTATTTGACAGGAGCCAGAACTTACGAAGAACAACTGCAACAAGATTTTATCAATCAAATCATTCGTGAACATCAAGTCCATATGCAAAAAATTGTAGCCGCTCAAGAAGATCAAAAAGATTATATTGACTCATGGGTACATGAAATTAAAGTTCCACTGGCTGCCAGTCAGCTTTTACTCCATGCCATAGAATTCGATATTCCCGATGATAAATATATGCAGTTGGAAAATGAATTGGGTAAAATCGACGGCTATGTTGAACAGGTATTGTATGTTGCCCGCTTGGATAATTTTTCAAAAGATTACTTGATTGAAGAAACCCAATTAAAAAGAGTGATTCAACCGATTATGCGGAGTAATGCAAATTATTTTATTCAAAAAAAATTGCGTTATCAAGTGGTGGGGGAAGATCAAAGTGTTTTAACCGATGGCAAATGGATTGGCTTTATCTTTCAGCAATTATTGAGTAATGCCATTAAATATACGCCCGAAAATGGGGAAATCCTTATTTTGCTTGATCAATCTGCTAAAGGTGTAACCTTATCTGTAAAAGATAATGGCATCGGAATTCCTAAAGAAGATGTACGCCGTATTTTTGATAAAGGCTTTACAGGTCAAAATGGTCGTTTTTCAGAAATGCATGCGACGGGCTTAGGTTTGTATTTAGCGCAAAATTTGGCCCAACAGTTAGGTGTCACTTTGTCGGCTGAATCAACGGTAGGTGTAGGGACGACCATGACACTTTTCTTTCCTTATGTTTCTTATTATCAAGAACAACGATAAACTCGCAGAAAACTGCGAGTTTTTTCTTGTCTGCAAAACGTTTTCACTGCTACACTGTTTGGGTGTCTTTTTAGATTATAGAAAAAAGGAGAATGAAAATGGCTTTATTAGTAGCATTAATACCGATGTTTGCCTGGGGCAGCATTGGTTTGGTAAGTGGAAAATTAGGCGGTGACGCCAACCAACAGACTCTTGGGATGACAATGGGGGCTTTTATTTTCTCTTTAGGTATCTTTTTTGTTATGCGACCAAGTATTGATATGATGACAATAATCATCGGTTTTATTTCGGGTTTATTTTGGTTTGTCGGCCAAAATGGTCAATTTCATGCCATGAAAGCGATGGGTGTTTCAGTGGGACTACCCCTTTCAACGGGTATGCAATTGATGTTAAATACTATTGCCGGTGCAATCTTCTTCCATGAGTGGCAACATGGACGTGATTTTGTCTTAGGGTTTTTAGCTTTAGCTTTACTTGTTGCCGGTGCTTATTTAACTTCCCGCAAAGATCCAAATGGCAAGAGTGAGCCAGAAGCGGGCATGAAAATGTATGATTTTGGCAAAGGATTTCGTTTTTTGTTTATTTCAACAATTGGTTATGGCCTTTATACCATTATTATCACTTGGGCTGGTCTTGATCCTTTAGCGATTATTTTGCCGCAAAGTATCGGTATGTTAACTGGGGCGTTATGTTTTTCCGCGAAAAAAGTTTCTTTTGACAAATATGTTTGGCGCAATATTACCTCGGGTCTTTTATGGGGAATCGGGAATATTTGTATGCTGCTATCAATTCAAACAGTCGGCTTAGCAGTTGGTTTTTCATTATCCCAAATGGGCATCATCATTTCAACTTTAGGCGGTATCTTCTTATTAGGAGAACACAAGACGAAAAAAGAAATGTTTTATGTCATTATTGGTTGCCTTCTTGTTATTTTTGGTGGTATCCTTTTAGGATATATGAAGGCTTTGTCTTAAAAGCCACTAAAAGAAATTTGGTTAGATTATGAGGGGGAGCGCAATGGATTTTCGCAAAAAAGAGATTAAAACAAGTCAAGCAACGGACTTAAAGCGCAATTTACAATTGAAAGATTTGATTATGTTAGGAATTGGCGCCATTATCGGCACCGGTATTTTTGTTATTACAGGAGTACCAGACGCTAATCAAGCTGGTCCGGCATTAACTTTATCTTTTGTGTTAGCAGCTGTAGTTGTTGGTCTATCTGGACTTTGTTTCGCTGAATTTTCAGCGCGAATCCCCGTAATTGGTGGTCCTTACGCATATATGTATGTCGTTTTTGGGGAATTTGCCGCTTGGTTTACGGGTTGGTTTTTGATTTGTGAGTTTTTATTAGCAGTTTGTTCAGTTGCTTCGGGCTGGTCAGGCTACATGCAAGGTTTTTTAGGCAGTTGGGGAATTCACTTGCCTAAAGCACTAACAGGCGGCTACAATGCGGCAAATGGGACTTATATTGATTTAATCGCAGCTTTGGTCATTGTTTTTATTACTTTTTGGGTCAGCCAAGAAGCCAAAAAAGCACTTCGTTTAAATAATGCGATGGTCTGGGTGAAATTTTTCATTATTATTCTATTTATTGCGGTTGGTATTTTTTATATCAAACCCAATAACTGGACGCCGTTTATGCCAAATGGGACAAGCAGTGTTTTTCGCGGAGCATCTTTAGTTTTCTTTGCCTTTTTAGGTTTTGACTCCGTTGCCATGGCCGCCGAAGAAGTAAAAAATCCTCAAAAAGATGTTCCAAAAGGCATCATCGGCTCCATTGGGATTGCAACTGTTTTATATATTATTGTAACTTTGATTTCTACAGGGGCTGTTCCTTTTGCCAAATTACAAGTATCTGATCCCATGGCTTTTGTAATGCGCTATGCCGGTCACGGTTTTATTGGTTCCGTCATTTCTGTTGGCGCAATCTTAACGTTATTGACGGTGACGATTTCTATGATGTACTCTTTGGCCCGTCTGTTATATGCAATTAGTAAGGACGGTTTGTTACCAAAGCAAATGCAAAAAATTGATAAAAAAACGCGGACACCGAAAAATGCAACTTTTGTGGCAGGTGCCTTTGCCTTATTCTTTGCTGCCGCTTTTCCGCTACAAATTTTGGCGGAATTAACTAATATTGCCGCTTTGGTGTATTTGATGATGGTGTCTGGTGGTATTTTGAAATTACGCAAAGATTTTGGGAAACCTGAAAAAGGTCAGTTTGCTGTGCCATTAGTGCCAATCTTACCAATTTTATCAGTATTGGCTTGTATCTTTTTAATTGCCCAGTTTACGCTGACAACTTATATTGTATTTGGTGTAACGTTGATACTCGGACTAGCGATTTACTTTTTCTATGGTTATCGCAATAGTGAAATGAACAAGCAATAAATATCTCGTAAAAAGTGTCAGGGAAATTCTCACAGCAAAATGAGAATTTTCCTGACACTTTTTTTGTAAGGAAAGAGATCTTTTTACAAGAAATAAAGGGAATATATTAAGAATGATATTGGCTAGCTACCCTAACGAACTCTCTATGTCAATAAATTGAAATTTCAAGAAAAGTTTATTAAAATCTCATCTCATTGCTTGAAAGTTTACCCTATTCCTTTTACTTTTCTTATGCTTTTTTACGATTTGGGATAGACAATCAAGCGGTCTTTAGCAAGAGGCATAGTTTGAATTGGACGTTCATAAAACGCGCTTAAAACTGGTGACGTAAGCAATTCTTGAGGAGTTCCTTGGGCGTAAATCTGGCCATTACGAATCATGAGTACTTGAGTAATAAAAGGAAGTATTTCTTCTGTATGATGAGTCACAAATAAAACAGTGGGGGCATTTTTTTGCTGTTTTAATTTTGCGATATTTGCCAGTAAGTCTTCTCTGGCAAATAAATCCAAACCATTACAAGATTCATCTAAGATCAAAAGCTCAGGGTCCGCCATAAGGGCACGGGCAATTAGAACAACTTGTTTTTCTCCTTGGGATAAAATTTGATAAGGTTTATGATGGAGTTTGTTGCCCCCTAAAGCGTCTAACAATTTCACTGCTTTTTTTTCATCGGCAGCACTGTGCTCTTGCCACAAGCCGATACTGGCAAATTTGCCGGAAATAACAATCGCCAGAGCAGTATCACTTTGGTAAAGTTTGGCTTGAACTACATTACTGACCCAACCAATGCGTTTGGCCAAATTGGGTATATTCGCTTTACCAAATTCAGCGCCTAAAACCGTTAGATTACCCTTTGATGGCCATAGGTTTCCAGCAATTAATTGCAATAGTAATGTTTTACCAGCGCCATTTAGACCTAGAATAGCCCAGTCTTCCCCACGTTCAATTTGCCAGTTGATATTTTCAAGTAATACCTTTTGGTTGCGAATCAAATGGACTGCTTCAAAACGTAAAATCGCCATATTTTCCCTCTTTTCCTTAAATGACAGAATTTTGCTGCAATTTTATGATAGCAAAGTCAGCCAGCTTTTGCTATTGAACAAAGTAGTTTAAGTCCAACAAAAAAGCTCTGCAACTTAGCAGAGCTTAGACAGTTAATCAGATTTATTTTTCACTTTGGGTTAATTCCAATAGGCGTTGTTTCAAATCAGCCTCCATGTGGCCAAGTTCCACTTCGGCTGCCCGCCGTTTTTCTTTTCCTTCGCGCTGAATCTGTAACGTCTGTTGAATCGTTTCAACCAAGTCGTTTTGGGTTTTTTGCAAGGTTTCGATGTCAACGATACCGCGTTCGTTTTCTTTGGCGGTTTCAATTGCGGAAACTTTCAACATTTCAGAATTTTTCTTCAATAATTCATTCGTTGTTTCAGAAACTTGGCGTTGTGCTGTTACAGCATCTTTTTGACGCAATAAAGTCAAAGCAATCACTACTTGGTTTTTCCATAATGGAATAGCAGTATTGACAGATGCTTGAATTTTTTCTGCTAACGCTTGGTTCGTGTTTTGAATTAAGCGAATTTGTGGTGCTTGTTGAATTGTAATTTGACGTGCTAAACGCAAATCATGGGTACGTTTATCTAAACGGTCTAAAAACTGATTATAGTCATTGACAATTTGCACATCCATTTGATCACCGGTTGCTTGGGCTTTTGCAACAGCTTCTGGAATAATTTTTGTTTGTAATTCTTCCATTTTTAATTCGCCAGCGGCAATGTAAAGATTTAAGGCATCAAAATAGTCTTTGTTTTTATGATAAAGTTGTTCTAGCATCAAATTATCTTTTAGTAGCCCATCTTTTTCTTTGTCCAGTTTAACGGCAATTTTGTCAATTTGGGCACCGATTTTTTGATATTTGGCGGTAATTTCATAGATGGATTGTTTGACTTTACCAAACATTCGCTTAAAGACGTTACCTTCTCCAGCTCTTAAATCATCTGGATTTGCTTCATTTAAACGATACATTAAATCGGTTAAAGAATCTCCCACAGGACCGATATCAGCCGCTTGTACGTGATTTAACATCGATTGCGAAAATTCACTTAATTTTTGTTGGGCCACGGCGCCATAGGTGATAACACCTTGTTGGTCGGTGACATCAATTTTTGCTGCTAATTCTTGCGCTTGTACTTTACGATCTTCAGGCAATTTATCGACTAAGCGATCAGCTTTTTGCTGATCTTTTAAGACATTAATTTCGTTTTGTTGTGTTTCAGTTAAAGAACCTACTGGTGTAGTGAAAGGATTATTTAATAAATCGTCCAATGTTTGATCGACGTTTTGTTGTGTTTCAGGTGTATCTGCCATGTTCATTCCTCCAATTTCAATTTGTTTGCTTAAATAAAAGTTTAATAAAAAATCTAGCTTGCGCTAGATTTTTTTCTGTAAGCGCCTGCTTACAAACTATTATCTCTTTTTAAGCTTTGTTTGGCAATGGAAAGCTCGATATCCAAATCTTCCAAATCATCGGCGACAAATTGCTGATAATCTTTGGCAATTAAGGCTGCCATCTGATCAATAATTTGGGAGCTTTCTTCAATTTTTTCGTAAGTTTCTTTGGTTTTGATTTCATGACCGTTAATTTCAATAAATTTGTCGGTCAAATCCACCATATTAGGTAAGTGAGTATACAAGAAATGGTTGGCAAAATGGAGTTTTTGTGGATCTTTGACCAATTCTTTGAACATGGCTTTTGATGCCCGCAATGTATCATGGCGTAAGTCAATTGCTTTTAATTTGGCATTTTTGTTAATATTTTCTTGTAATTGTAAAATTTGTTTTTTTGTTTGATTCATTGTTTCTCGGAAAAATTCAATTTCTTTTTCCGACATACCACTTTCGACATAATGGGCTTCTTTTTCTTTGGTCATTACTGGTAATATACTGGTTTGACCATTGTTGCGGCGATTTGAAACGCCATAAACAATTAAGCAGATGCCACCGACAACGAGGATGAACGGAATCAAATCAGTTCCTGTTTCAAAACCGAAATAAAGTAGCAAAAAGAGGATCCCTGCTAGCACTAGTCCTTTGGTTTTTTTCTTCATTTTTTACCCTCCTAAAATTTGGGTGATTTATCTTTTAAAGGTCTTCCCTTAACTTCACGAGTTTATTTTACCACGAGGGGAGATGGAAAAAAATCAGACCAAGGGTGGATTTTTGCGATTTAGAGAATTCATAAGATTTATTATCGCAATCTTAAGTTTCCCATTCGTGAAATTGTGTATAATAGTATTTAGTTTTTAAGAAAAAATCTTTTAGTACCTTGCAGATTAAGCTCAATTGTACTCTGCAAGTGTCACAAGGTTAATCAACGTAAATATTGAAAATAATAAATGATAGAAAGTAGGCGTAGCAATGCTTTCCTTTGCAGATTTTGAAGAAAAAACAATCAATCGTACCGAACTTTTTCATGGTAAAATTATCGATGTTTTTTTAGACGATGTTTCACTACCAAATGGGGGTACCGCAAAACGTGAATTGGTGTTTCATCCTGGTGGAGTGGGAATTATCGCGATTACCCCCGAAAATAAAATGCTCTTTGTCAAACAATTCCGAAAACCTTTAGAAAAAGTCATCTTAGAAATTCCCGCTGGTAAAATCGATCCGGGGGAAGGAGATCACCCCGCTGTGACAGGTGCGAGAGAATTAGAAGAAGAAACTGGTTTTACCGCAGCCGAAATGAAGCATGTCGGCTCAATGTATTTATCACCGGGCTTTTCTAATGAAATGCTCCATCTTTATCACGCTGTAGAATTAACAAAAGTCGAAAATCCCCGGCCACAAGATGAGGATGAGGTATTAGAATTATACGCATTGTCGCTGGATGAAGCTAAAAAAGCGATGAAAGACGGGCTCATTTGTGATGCAAAAACCATGTATGCTATTACCTATTGGGAATTATTACAGAAATGAGGGGCGTAAGTGAGTAAAGGACCACTAATTACCCGCAGCGAGTTACGGCGCCAAAAAGAAAAAGCAGGAATAAGAAATGAATTGGATGTTCCTGTGCGGGAAAAAAATACGATGAAATTACAAAAAGAATATGATCGCAAAGATGAAAAAATTAAAAATTTTTATCGTAAAGAAGCAAAAAAACAAAAAGAACTAACCAAAACTAGAAGCGGAGAGTCCCGTAAATCCCGGGAATTAAACAGTTTTTTAGTTGGTGCAATTATTGTCGTTGCTCTTTTGATTGGTATTGTATTATTGGCAACTTTCTTTTTATAACTTAAAATGAATAAGTTGGAATCAAGTTAACAAGCAGTCTGCAAGTAAACTTTGGTTCCAACTTTTTTTGTTTTTCAATTTTCATTACTGTAAGGATTAAAAATTGAATCTCTAATCCTTTCCATAAATTTTAGCAACTTTTAGAAAGAATCAGAATTTGGAAGTGGCTGGTAGAATTTTGGCTTCCTGTGAGGAAGCAGCTAGAAAATATTCTATTTTCTTATAAAGTGAATTTTTTTAAAGAAACTGATACTATTAGGTTAAATAACAGATAAAAGCTGGAGGAATTAACGTGAAAATTGGAATTATTGGTGCAATGGAAGAAGAAATTAAAATTTTAAGAAGTGCAATAGATAGTCCGCTGTCTTGGGAACGGGCAGATGCTTTATTTATTTCCGGCCGTATTGGCAATCATGAAGTTATTGTAGTTCGTTCAGGGATCGGAAAAGTCGCAGCTTCTTTAACCACGAGTTTATTAATTCAACAATATGGTGTGAATATGGTGATTAACACCGGATCTGCTGGCGGAATTGGTTCTGGGCTGAGGGTTGGAGATTTAGTTATCGCGGAAAAATTAGCTTATTTTGACGTTGACGTAACGGGATTTGGTTATAAGAAAGGTCAATTGCCAGGAGGATTTCCCCTTTATTATGATACCAGTACTTATTTGCAACAAGTAATGGCAGAAGCGGCAGCAAAAACTGCCCATGAAGTGAAAAAAGGTCTAATTGTGACCGGGGACAGCTTTATTGATAGTTCAGAAAAAGTGGCCGCAATTTTAAATGATTTTCCTGATGCCCTGGCTTGTGAAATGGAAGGTGCCGCAATTGCGCAAACGGCGAGCCAATTTTCAATTCCATTTTTAGTTGTCCGAGCAATGAGTGATACCGCAGATCATAGTGCTACCGTAAGCTTTGATGAATTTATTGAAGAAGCTGGCAAACGTTCGGCTGAATTAGTCTTAGAATTTATTCGAATTCTAAAATAGATTTTTCATAAAAAGGAGGTCCAATATGAAAAAAGCACTTATCTCGATTGATTATACCAATGATTTTGTTGCGACTGATGGAAAATTGACCACCGGCAAAGCCGGTCAGGCAATTGAAAAGAGTCTGGTGGCATTTACTCAAGATTTTATTGAAGCGGGAGATTATACCGTGTTTGCCATTGATGCTCATGATCCAAACGATCAGTATCATCCCGAAAATGCCCTGTTTCCTCCTCATAATGTTATAGGAACTTCTGGCCGTGAGCTTTATGGAAGTCTTGCTCCTTTATATGATACGCACAAAGAAGCAGCGGCAGTTTATTGGATTGATAAGCGCCATTATTCTGCTTTTAGCGGTACAGATTTAGATATCCGCTTACGGGAAAGAAAAATTACCGATTTATACTTAACAGGTGTTTGTACGGATATTTGTGTTCTTCATACAGCTGTCGATGCGTATAATCTGGGATATAAATTGCACATTGTTAAAAATGCTGTCGCCAGTTTTGATGAAATTGGACATGACTGGGCGTTATCACACTTTAAAAATACATTGGGTGCTGAAATTTTGTAAGAGAATAAAAATGAGAAGTGCAAGAAGTATTTTTGATCATTTGCATGTGAGCTATAAATTCCCGATAGTAATGTGTGATGGGCAGCTGCAAAAAAAGGTGAAATGGGACTAAAACTGCAATCAGTTTTTGCCCCATTCATTTCTCTTATGATAATTTAGTAAAATTATTCAAAAATGTATTGCAACACTAAAAAACAGTGATGGAAATTCGGTAATCCTTTGTAGTGGCCTCAAAAAGTCTAACTTTTTAGGGTCACTGCATAAGCTTTCATAACCGTTTTTCTCATCACTGCTTTTTTAATGAAAGGAATTATCTTGTTTCACAAGGAATAAGGTGCTCTAATGAAGCTGTTGGTTTAGTTTTTTACTAGGCTAGTCTTGTAAAAAGTGTAACCAGGCTTCTTTTTGACTATAAGGCAAAGTTCCATCACCTTTTGAAGCAGAACCGCCGCCGCGTCCGCCAAATTTTTGATTACTCACTTTAATAAGTTGTCCGATGGGAAGCTTGGTACTTTCATTGGGACAAATAAGGTGATAGCGTAAATTTTCTTCATCTTTGGTGGCAGTACAAATCAAAGCAGAAGGATAAATGGCAGTAAGTTTGCCAGCTGCTTGTTGTAATTCTTTTACATCGGATTCGGCTATTTCACTATAAACAAAGTTGGCTGAAATTTCGTTGGCATTTTCGATTAATGCTTGAACTTGATAAGTAGCAATGCGCTGCTGATAAAATTTCAGCATTGTTTGCTGCTGCTGGAAAGCCTCAGTTAAAGCCGTAGTGGGTACTTGCGCTTTTTGACTTAAAGTGGCTAATTGCTTTTGATTGCTTTCAAATTGTTGTAACAGGCGATTGCCACAGGCAAAGTGTAATGTGGTGCCTTTTTTATGCTCTTTTATTTGGGTAAAAGCAATTGCTTGCACTTCCGCAGTATTATTGACGTGAGTGCCGCCGCAGCCGATAATATCAAAATCATCAATTTTAATTAATCGCAAGCCGGCAAAATACTTGGGTGGAGTAGTGAAAAGTGTTTCTTTGGCTAATTGCTCTTCAGTGGGAAAAAGAATAGCAACACTTTTGTGATGGCGAATAATTTCGTTGCTGCGGGCAATGGCTGCGTTTAGCTGCGCTTCATTCAGTTTGGTATCAATTTCAAAAAAGGAATCCGTCAATGTGATTTGTTCTTTTGAAATGCGTACTTGAAATAAATCTTCACAGACACGAGCCAAGATATGTTGACCGGTATGTTGTTGCATTAGGTCAAAACGTTGGTCCCAATCAATTTTAACATTTACTTGCTGTGGTAATGCGGGCACATCATCTTTTAGATAATAACGTACCTCATTATCTTTCTTTTGCATTTTTGTTACGGGGATGTCTTGTATCCAAGCATTATCAGCTGGCTGCCCACCGCCTCCAGGATAAATAATGCTTTCTTTTAAACATACAAAACTACCGTGTTCGTCTTTTCCTTGTTGGGTAATGGTTGTTTGGATGGTAGTCAAATAACTATCGCTTTCATATTGTTGCAAATAACTCACCTCTTTTTTATTTTAAAAAAGAGCAATAAGTTAGACGCATAAAAATACGAATAGCTTAATGCTCCCCTTCTACTTCTGTCTTTTTACCAAATATGCACTCTATTTGCGGGAGCTTTGTACATGCCGTCTCCTTCTGTAATAGCATAAGTTTCAAAGAACTCTGGGACATTTTGCAGTTGAATATTGGCCCGTAGTTTGGCTGGGGCGTGAACATCCACCGCTAATAATAATTGTTGATATTGTTCCCGTGCTTTCGTGCGCCAAATTTTAGCCCAGTTGGTAAAGAAATCATCTAAAGATACATCTGCTTCTTTTTTAGCGGCTGCTAGTGCGCAACTAATTCCTCCTGCATCGGCAATATTTTCTGAAACAGTTAACGTACCGTTCACTTTCCCACCTGCAAATTCAATGCCATCAAATTCAGCAATCATTTTTGCAGCTAATTTTTCAAAGTGATTTAAATCAGCGTCTGTCCACCAGTTATTCATATTGCCGTATTCATCAAATTTTGCACCATTGTTATCAAAAGCATGAGAAATCTCGTGGGCGATAACGGCGCCAATTCCACCGTAGTTCGCACTAGTAGATTGTTCTAAGCTATAAAAAGGTGCTTGTAAAATGGCCGCCGGAAAAACAATAATATTTTTAAATGGGTGATAATAAGCGTTGACGGTAGCTGCACTCATTTCCCACTCGTTGCGATCAGCAGTTTTACCGTAACGGCTGAAATTATCTTCTCTAACAATGCGACTAAACTTGCGGCTGTTTGCAACTAATGTACCGCCGTCAGCTTTACTTGTAGTAGTGAATTTTTCATAAAAAGCTGGAATTTTTTCGGGGTACCCCACTTGAACACCCAACTTATTTAATTTGGTAATCGCTTTTGTACGCGTTTCTTTTGATAACCATTCATTTTTTTCTAAACGGTCTTGATAAATGCCAATCATGGTTTGTACCATGTGTTGGACATCTTGTTTGGCTTTTTCACCAAAATATTTTGTGCCATAAAACTGGCCGACAACTTGGCTAAAGCGTCCATTAGCTAAATAAAAGGCGGCCTTTTCTGGTGGCATAGCACTTGGAGCACCAGATAATTGACGGGCATATGTCCCGCCAAGTTGGCGTAATTCTTCACTCAATAAGTTGGTATAGCCTAAAGCAGTATGGATGTATAACCAATTTTGTAGTAATGGAAAGTTTTCTTCAGTTAAAAGCTCATTTAACGCATCGAAGTAATCCGGTTCTGTTACAATGATAGTTTCAGGTGTTGTCTCCACGAGCGTTTCAACTAAATCTTTTAAATCCAATACGGGTGCATAGGCACAAAATTCCGTAAAACTACGGGGGTTATAATTTTTACTATAATCGGCATTCTCCTCAGAACTTCTTACATGAGGAACAATTAGGCGGTCAAAAGCCAAGGCATCTTGGGTGATTTTTTTTGCCTCTTCTTGGGAATGTCCCATTTTTTCTAGGACAGCTATCGTCATATCAGCAAAAACTTTTAATAAATTTTCACCTTGAGGATGTTCTTTTTCATAATAAGTTTTATCAGGCAAGATTGTATCAGCTGGATAGGCAAATAAAACATTTTGTTGGGTATTTTTCATATCTTGGTCTACATCCAGCGCAAAAGGAAGCGGAAAACCGTCTAAAACCCAATCGGTCAATTGCTTATTTAAGTCGTCATAGTCTTTTAGATCACGAATTTTAGACAAAAGTGGTTGGATCGGTTCTGTTCCTAATTTATCCCGCATAGCATAATCTTTTGCTAATTCATAGTAGGCGATGGCATCTTTCATTTTGCCTTGGGGAATGTTGTTTTTTGTAGCAAGCATAGTATTAAACTCTGTCATTAATAACTTATCGATACCATCAACTAAATCTTGAAAACCACCAGTAGCCGGTTTATCTGCAGGAATCACTGCTGTTTTCATCCATTCACCATTCACATATTCGTAAAAATCATTTTTTAGTAAGTTGCTCATAAGATGGCGTCCTCCTTGTTTTTTGCAGTTTCAACAAATTGACGCAATTGAAAATAAAAATATTTTTTCCCAATCCTTTTTTACCAATTTATTGTCAAATCGTCTGTGTTGTTGAAAAGCGCTTAAAAGAAATAAAATTTCTTTTTATTTTACGTCTATTATCATACATAGAAAGCTTTTTCACAAAGAAAACGTTCAGGCTTCTTGGCGGGTTAGAATAATGTGAACGAAAAAGAGCTCCTGTGCTATACTGTGGGCGAGGTGAGAAGATGACAACTGTAAATGAATGGAAGGGAATTTCTCCAGCGCGTTTTTATCCTTATCGCAATATTGTGACGAAATCGGGGTATTTGTGTGGAACAAGTGCCGCTACTACTTTTTTGTGCTATTACCAAGACTATCTAGTCCCTATTATCATCCCCCCCCCACATTCGACAACAAGGTAGTGAAAAGACTGCCGCTTTACAAGATTTATTACGGGTAATCATTCAACCTTTTGATTTTCCCACGCTTTCTTTGCAAGTAGCTCACGGAATGTCTCGCTACTTTACTTTATTTCAATTGCCTTTTCGGGCCCGACAAACACCCATAGGCGGTATTAGTCGAGTAACTAAACGAATTGATGAAGGCAAACCGGTAATTGTCGGACTAATGAAACTAAAAGGTAGTACTTATGGCAATCATTGGGTAGTGGCTTATGCCTATAAAAAAGATGCGATGGGAAATTATTGGCTCAAAGTTCATGATAACTGGGGAGATTACCAAAAAGTGATTCCAGCTAGCTGGATTAATGGTACTATTTCCCTGCCCTAGTGAGAAATGGAATAAGCAACTGGCGCTTACGGTTCAAAAAAGCTGCAAAAGATGTTAGAATAAAAAAGAATTTGTCAGAGAAAATGACATTGTTAAAGAACTGCCATTAATTAAGGAGGCTATCATGGGGGAACAATACCAAGATCAATCGTTGAAAATTTTTAGCTTGAATGGAAATGAACCGCTAGCAGAAAAGATCGCTGCTGTTTTTGGAACACAATTAGGACAATGTGCCATTAAACATTTTAGTGATGGTGAAATTTCAATTAGTATTGAAGAAAGTGTGCGGGGTGCCCACGTTTACTTAATTCAAGCCACCAATCAACCTGTCAATGATTATTATATGGAATTGTTGATTATGATTGATGCAATGAAACGTGCAAGTGCAAAAACAATTAATGTCGTCTTGCCTTATTATGGGTATGCCCGTCAAGATCGAACTGCACGACCTCATGAACCGATTACTGCTAAACTTGTAGCCAATATGTTACAAGAAGCAGGGGCTACACGAATTTTAACTTTGGATTTACATACTGTCCAAGTGCAAGGATTCTTTGATATTCCAGTTGATAATTTGTTTACCATGCCGCTTTTTGCAAAATATTATCGGGAAAAGAAAATGTATGGCGATGATTTTGTCGTGGTTTCGCCCAAAAATTCTGGTGTCAATCGCACCCGAAGTTTAGCAGAATACCTCAACACGACCTTAGCTATTGTAGATCAAGAAGAAAGTGATGAAAATGGCGGCTATGTTATTGGGGATGTGGCAGGTAAAACTTGTATCATGGTAGATGATATTTTAAATACCGGAAATACTTTTAAAGTAGCTGCTGAATTATTAAAAGAAGCTGGTGCAAAAGAAGTTTACGCGTGTGCGTCTCATGCCTTGTTATCCCCACCGGCAAAAGAAAATTTGGAAAGTGCTGGCATTACTGACATTTGTGTAACCGATTCTTGTTTAACCGATGATAGTCGTCATCCTAATAATTTAACTTATATTACCTGTGGAGAATTGATGGGTGAGGCTGTTAAAAGGATTCACGAGAATACGCCGATGAGTCCATTATTTCGCTTAGAAGAAAAGGATTTTGATTAATCCAAAGTCAAGAAGGCTGTAACAGAAATCTTTGACTCTCAGAAAAAATGCGGTATAAAACACTGTTTATTCCTAAAAATGGGTGGTGACAATTCTTTTGTCGCTGCCTTTTTTATTTTGTTTTAGCTAAAATAGTAATCAATTAATAAAACGCTACTTTTATGCTAGAATGTCCCTAGTATGCACAAGAAAAGGTGAAGATAGTGAAAGAAATTTATTTGGACCATGCTGCAACGACTCCGCTGCATCCGACAGTTATAAGCGCAATGACAGAAGCAATGCCAATTTTTGGCAATCCTTCTAGTGTTCATGGTTTTGGTCGCAAAGCCCATGAAAAATTAGAAGCGAGTCGCTTATTGATTGCCAAAAGTTTAGGCGTAAAAGCGCATGAAATCATTTTTAATAGTGGTGGAACTGAAGGCGATAATACAGCTATTATTGGGACTGCTTTGGCACGACAACAAGAAGGACGTCACTTAATTACAACCGCGATTGAACATCCCGCTGTTTTAGAATCGATGCATTATTTGGAATCTTTGGGGTTTGAAGTAACGTATTTACCCGTTGATGAAAAAGGACAATTGGCAGTTGAAACAGTCAAAAACGCATTACGCCCAGATACAACTTTAGTTTCAATTATGGCGGCCAATAACGAAACGGGAAATTTATTACCAATTAAAGAAATTGGCGCGTTGTTAAAAGATCACCCTGCTGTATTTCATACAGATGCCGTTCAAGCTTTTGGGAAAACGCCTCTAAATCCTTATGAAAACCAGATTGATTTATTCAGTATTTCAGCTCATAAAATCAATGGACCAAAAGGAGTGGGCTTTCTTTTCAAAAAAGATGGTGTCAAACTGCCAAGTTATCTTCATGGCGGTGAACAAGAGGAAAAACGGCGTGCCGGTACTGAAAACTTAATGGGAATTATTGGGTTGGCACAAGCAGTTTCCATTTTGACACCGGAAAAACAGGCAGAAAATGCGACGCATTATGCCCGGTTGGCAGAATTATTACTAAAAAAACTAACAGAGGCCAACATTGCCTATCGCATTAATGGTGATTTAAATCATAAGTTACCTCATGTTTTAAATTTACAACTAATGGATGTCGATAATAATTTGTTATTAATGAAATTGGATTTAAAAGGCCAAGCAATTTCGACTGGCTCTGCTTGTACGGCAGGTAATATTGAACCTTCCCATGTTTTAACTGCGATGTATGGCAAAGATAGTGATGCCATTCATGAATCCATTCGCGTTAGCTTCGGATATGGCAATACCGTAGAAGATGTGGCATATTTTGCGGAGCAATTAATTGCCGCATGTCAAAAATAGCAGGTTGAGTATAGTCAAATACCACAAAAACTTTTATAATTAAAGTAATAACGGAGTAGAGGTGGAGCAAATGGCTTTTCAAAAAACAGCAACAGTATTAGGGGCAGCTGTCACGTATCGATTAAATCCTGAAGCAAAGAAATATACATTGCGTGATAATGGCTTTAAAGAAACCAATGGCGGCAATTTTCAATTGATTCAACCTTTAGAAGCAACCCCTCAAAGTAAAGAAGGCTTCAAATTGAAAGTTACTGTCGATAGTGAAATCAAAACACTAAAAATGTCAGTAACCACAGCCAATGGTTTAAAAGCAGTGAACATCTTTAAAGATCCGCAACATAAAATGTTGCAAGACAAGTTTTACTTTTTAATGGATGGTTTTATTAGTCGCGGATTATTTGAAAAAGTTGAAAAATGAAATATGAAGTAGGACCGTTAGCTGATGCTAACGGTTTTTTTAATAGAGAAGGGAATTATATGATTAAAAAAAGCTGATAGACCAAGGTTTTTGGGAGCTGATTGTACAAACGAACGCTTAGCAAAATTAAGTTGAAATCTTAAGAATGTAAAGGACGTTTTCTTAAAATTTCGTCTTTTTGCTTGAGAGGTAAACAAGTCCCCTCAGTTTTTTTACACAGTTTTTTAATAGCGTATTGCCTTTTAACTGTAAGAAAAGGGAAAATTTTTTACCCCATCTGCCAGCTGGTTTATACTGAAAGTAAGAAAAGCCGAGGAGGAGAAGTTGATGGAAATTGCAGGTGAAAAAATCTATCCTATTGGATTAGGGACATGGCATATGGGGGATAGTTCTGCTGAAAAGACAGCTGAACTAGCGGCTTTGTCAACTGGTTTGGTGCAAACGACACCAGACGCTAAAGTAGCTTTGGATACAGCAGAAATGTATGGTGAAGGAAATTCTGAAAGATTGGTAGGAGAAGCTTTAAAAACAATCCAGCGCGATACGATTTATTTGATTTCAAAAGTTTATCCCTGGCATGCTTCAAAAAATCAATTACCGCAAAGCTTAGATGCCAGCTTAAAACGCCTTAACACAGATTATTTGGATTTATATTTACTCCATTGGCCGGGGGACATTCCTTTAGAAGAGACAGTAGCAGCAATGGAATCAGCCAAACAAGCGGGCAAAATTCGCAATTGGGGAGTCTCAAACTTTGATGTAGCAGATCTTAAAGCGTTGGCACAAGTACCTAATGGTAAAAATTGTGTGGCAAATGAAGTGCTCTATAACTTAGGCAACCGCGGCATTGAGTTTGATTTATTGCCTTACATGAAAGAAATAAATCTGCCTTTAATTGCTTATTCACCCGTAGCCCAAGGGGATACTTTAGGAAATCAATTTTTGGCAGATGAACTTTTACAAAATTTAGCTAAAAAATATCAGTGTACAATTTTTCAATTGTTATTGGCTTTTGCAATTCGCAATAACGATACATTAGCTATCCCACAATCTAGTAACAAACAGCATGTATTGGCTAACTTTGCTGCGGCAAATATCTTATTAACAGCAGACGAATGGGAGCTGATTGCATCTCATTACCCTGCTCCAACAAAAAAACAGCCTTTGGCAGTATTGTAGGTGAAGAAAATGAAATTTTTTACATCCGATACCCATTACTTTCATCAAGATTTATTAGGTGATAATGACTTTGCTCCCCGTCCATTTAAAGACATAATGACCATGCATGAAGTAATGATCAAAAATTGGAATGCAGTCGTAAAAGAAACGGATACGGTTTATCATTTGGGCGACATTGCCATGCATCCGGATTATGAAGCAGGCTATCCAGAAATTTTAGCGTTACTTATGCGTTTAAATGGTCACATCATCTTTATTAAAGGCAATCATGATCATCGGACTTTATTCAAATTTTTAGCACAAAATAATAGCAATATGAACAATGGGCAAAGGAAGTTTGATTTTGCGGATGTGGGGATTATTGTCAAGTTCAACCACCATCAGTACTATTTGACGCACTATCCGCTACTTTTGGGTGTTACAAAAAATATTCGCAATCTTCATGGACATGTTCATCATTATAGTGTGCCAATCAAAGAAAATATTAATGTGGGCGTGGATGCCCCTGAATTAGACTTTTTACCAAGTAAACAACCTTTTGGCATGCCAATTTCAGAAAATCAGATTGATACCATTGCAGAAAAAAAGGCAGCGCTATTAGAGAAGATGATGTAATAAAATAACCAAATTCTATTTTTTATAATTAGTAAGTTTGTAAAAGAGTTAGGCTGTTTAACAGCGTATCTCTTTTTTTTAATGGAAAATTTATTATTCAATTATTTTTTTGAATTAGCCAAAATGAGGGAAAATATAGTGTTTGTTGTTCTTTTGTTGACTATTAAATTTGCGAATCCATCTTTAATTGTTATATAATTAAAATAAGATTAGATAATGATGGTAAGGTGAGGGATGGAAATGAAGTTAAAAAATAAAAAAATTGTCTTAATTTTATGTATTAGTCTGCTTTTTCCTTTTTTAGAAGCATTGGTGGGGAGTTCATTTACTTGGCGACCGAAAGCAACAGATGAGAAAAACTATTTAATAAAAAAAGATTTTTTAACCATCGACTATACTGTTGAAGTTCATGGAGAGGATTCGCTATTGTGGAGCTTTCATTATGAAAAAAATACGCCATTGGCTGCAACCCAATTACAAGCGCAGTTTTGGGATGAAAATGGTATAAAAGAATTAAGCGGCGAAAACTTTGCCACAAAAGATGGTTGGTTAAAGGAAACGAGTGCGGCCTTTGGTAACAACCAAAGTAAAGGCACACTTAAGGCAGTTACAGCTAAAGATAGCGTTCCGCAGTTCCAATTTGATTTAATTCAAGAATCCCAAGTAGTAGATTATCATTTATCTGCAGACGAAAAGGTGCACGATTTAAAGAATCCTCACGTGACAAAGAATACTACTCCCTCAGAAAAACAAGTGACCAAAGAGCATACAAAAGCTACAGCTGCAGATCCGTTGGTAATTACCTTGCCCAACAATTTGACGGGATGGCCGATAAACCAAGTCGTAGTAAAAACAAAACAAGGTAATGAAGCGTGGCAAAGTCATGATTCAGCAAACCCACCTTATATTTTTTCTGATACCTCTGTTCAATTAGAATATACATATGATTTGGATTTATTCTTTGAAACCCCAGCAGGTCAAAAAGTAAAAGAGGAAATTGAAGCCAATGAAGAGCGACAACGTCATTTTGTTTTTAGTTTTGAAATTTCCGGCGATATTTATTTAGAAAAAAATATTACCGAAAATCTTACGATTGCAGGGGAAAAAAGAGGAGAGTTCACCATTGTCAAAAATGGAGGAGCAGACGGTAAAAATCATTTATGGACAGTGACTTTAAATAATGAGAATTGGGACAAAGAAAATGTTCGGGGAGAAATGAATTTATCTTCTACTATTACCGTTGAAGAAGTAACAGAAACAATCGATATTATGGTTTCAAAAGAAGCAGATATCCACGATAAAATTCAAATTAAACCAGTTAAAAATGAATATAGCTTACAAAAAAGTGTTACAAAAGAACCAAATAAAGTTTCATTTGAAAAAGAAAATTATCACTTGGTGGAATGGGAAATTGCTGTCACTCCCGGACGAGATAAAAATAATCCTACGCAATATGTCCCGATTAAAGATTTGCGTATCACAGATGAAGACATCTCAACACTATACCCTACTAGTGTGAACAAGGCGGCGGGATTTTATCTACCCCAAGGAGAGTTAGCTGAAGGAATTGCACAACATCCTGATTATCAGCTTTTTAAAATATTTCTAGAATTAGATGGAAAAGAAAAAGAGTTGATAGAAGGAAAAGACTACAAGCTTTCATACGATAAAAGTAATGATTCAAAATTTTCGCTTTCTTTTTATAATTGGGCAGCTGGGATTGATACTCAGATAACCGGGCCGTTAAAAATTCAATATACGGCAGTCTTAAAAGATGATCATCCTAGTCTGTTAACCAATCAGGTACAAAGTAATATTGCGGGTAGTAATAAATTGGAAGCAAATGCTGCGACTGAGTATTATCATGATGATCTAAAAAAGACATCAGTAGGTAAGGGTAACGGAATCATTGAATGGACGGTGGTTTATCACAGAAAAACAGAAGAAAGAATAGATTTTAGTGATGTAATCAGTGCAGGGGAGATTGATTTTAATTCATTAAAAATTTTAGCCGAAATAAATAAAGGCCAGCAAATCTTCCCTGAAATTACGTCAACACCAGATCAGTATCGTAATACAGTTCTGTTAAAGGAAAAAGAATCGCAAAGATTTACATTAGAAGTAGCAGAAACATTGCCTAAAGGAAGGTATATGATCAGTTATCAATCCAAACATGATGATGCCAATGGCCAAACTTTAGTAACAAATACCATTGAAGGAGGCAATTTAAAGGCAAGTACGAACGGTGTTACCTCTTTAGCAGTGGAAAAAAAGGTTATACGCCAAAATTTATTTAATGAGCAAGTGGAGAGTAATTTTGACGATAAGACAATTTTGTGGTCAGCCTCTATTACAACTGTTCCTAATGCTGGGGAGATTCTAATTAATGATGCTGCCATTGGCAAAAGGGACGCAACATTTTATAAAAATGGTCTGTTTTATTATTGGAATAAAGCAGCTTTATTAAAACCAGGAGAAGTCTTAGTCTCTGGTAAAAAATTTAATGAAGGAATTAATCAAGCTTACTTAAAAGAAAAAGGGATTATTGTCGCTTATGAAGAAAACGGCGAATTTGTAGAAATACAGCCAGAAGAGATTACGATTGATAATGGGAAAATCATTGATGAAAACGGAAAAAAGGTTTTTGATTCCGAATCTGGCGTTGCACTCGTATCAAAAGATCTGAGTTGGTCTGAAAAAGGTGCCGGTTTTAGCTTGAAAATTGATGAAAAATATGCGGGGAAAAAAATATGGTTGGCAATTGCCTCAAAATACGGTGGGGAAGCAGGAATTGTTCCCCAACAGCCGATTGCCAATTATTTTTACAACACAATAGAAGCCATCCAAGCTAATTTTGAAGGAAGTTCAAGAGCCAACACTAGTTGGACCAACAATGCACATATCAGTGCCTCTATTCGTAAAAGAGGCACTATGGATTTAGAAGAAAACCGGGTGGATTGGGAAATTTTGGCCAATACCCGCGGCTATGAAATAAAAGCCGGCGATGAAATAAGTGATCATATGAATGTCTGGAAATTTGAGGATAATTCAACCAGCCTAATTCAAACAATGACGATAGCAGATTTGGCAAATATTAGAGTACACCAGTTAAAAATAGAAGATGATGGTCAAAAAAATTCAACGACAGATTGGTTTCATGATTACACAGAAACACTTCTAACAAAAAGTAGCGACTATGAAATTATTCCCCTGCAAAACAGCAATGGTAAGTGGCATGAAATTGCAGCAGATCAGCAAACTTCCGATCTTGTAATGCGCGGTTTCACAGTTCGCTTTAAAAAAGACATGGGGTATTCCGCTTTTAAAGTGAGCTTTTCTTCTCGATTGAACCCAGAGGTAATGGCAGCTGAAAATGGAAATAAAAATCAAATATTAAATACTGCGGCACTGATAACACAGACAGGAACGGAGACAACGGCCAATACGGTCACATATCAAAAAGGAGGAAATGGCATTTATAAAAGTGCGGGTGACTTTGATACAGAAACAACCCAATTACCTTGGCAGGTGGTGGTTAATCCTGAAGGAGCACATCTTTATGATTTAATCATTGAAGACATCTCTACAGATCAAGTTATTATTCCAGGAGAGATTAAGCTGTATTATGCCAATTTAGAATATGTTCAAATTAGTGATAAGGTTTGGGAAGCTAAAATTGAGAAAAAAGGCGAGGTAGAAGCTGAAGTCTATCAATTGGCGTGTAACGAAAACGGATTTAAAATTGAATTTGCTAAGGATTTTGCGGTGACGACACCATTAATCATTGAATATAGCGGGAAACCTAAAAAAGCCGATCAAAGTTATATTGAAAACAAAATTAAAATGAATTGGGCGGGAAAATATTCCAACAGTGATACAAAAAAAGTCGAAATTCGTAATATTAGCGCTTCTGGAACGATCAGTGGTGAAGCGAGGATGTTAACAATCAAAAAACATAGTCAATCAGATAAAGAAGTGTTAGCAGGGGCAAAGTTTGTTTTAGAAAAACAAACGAATGGTTCTTGGCAAACAGTAAATGAAAAGCAGGCCCAAGCTGGCACATCTACTAGTGGTTTACTCACCTTTACTGGCTTAAAATCGGGAAACTATCGCATGAAAGAAATCGTCGCCCCTGCTGGCTATGAATTATTTTCTGAGTATGTTTATTTTAAGCTCAATGATAAAAAGCCAGAAGTAACAGATGAAAACGAAAAGGTAAACGAGACGCTGCAAAAGATGTATTCATTTACAGAATCTGATAATCAGCTGAATCTCATGTTAAATGTAGCAAATGAAAAGCAATCATCATTAGAGTTTAATGCATATAAAGTATTAAAAGGGATGAAAGGAGCTGCGACATTTGATTTTATCTTAAAGGAAAAGGCGACAAAAGAAGTTATTGCCTATGGAGAAGTGAATATTAAAGAGAATCAAACAACCAGTGAGATTGTTTTTTACACTTCTGCCAAAAAAGATGTTCCAATTAAAAATTGGCGTCAGTATTTGCTAGTTGGAAAAACATATTCTTTAGAAGAAGTGAGCCTACCTAAAAATGTAACTGTGACTTACTATAATACACTAACGAATACTCAAACAAATGAGTTTACCGTGGAAAAAAAGGCGCAGACACTCCAATTTCGTGTGACCAATACTTTTGAAAAAGGATTTATGCCTGCAACTGGAGGACAAGGAACGCGTACCTTTATAATCGTGGCTTTAATCTTGAGCCTTTCTGGTATTTGCCTCGGTGGGTATTACGGCTGGCGTAATTTTAGGCATAAAAAATGAAACTTAATGCTGACGATTTTTACTGGTTTTGTCACGACCATTTAAAGAAAATGCTAATTTGAAAACAAGTACATGAAATTATGAGACTTCTGTTGTATAATGACAAATACTGAAAAGTTGCGACCTTCAAATCGTTAAATTTTCGGAATTAACAATGAAATGATGGTGATTACATGACAGACAACAGTAAAATTCGCGTTGTCGTGGGCATGAGTGGCGGGGTGGATTCTTCTGTAACCGCGCTTTTGCTAAAAGAACAAGGATACGATGTCGTAGGTATCTTCATGAAAAATTGGGATGATACTGATGAGAACGGTGTCTGTACCGCAACAGAAGACTATAAAGATGTTGCCCAAGTGGCAGCACAAATTGGAATTCCGTATTATTCGGTCAATTTCGAAAAAGAATACTGGGATCGCGTGTTTGAATATTTCTTAGCGGAATATCGCGCCGGTCGCACGCCAAATCCAGATGTTATGTGTAATAAAGAAATTAAATTTAAAGCTTTCTTGGATTATGCGATGGAATTAGGAGCAGATTATGTAGCTACCGGTCATTATGCCCGTGTCGCAAAAGATGAAAATGGTATTGTTCACATGCTACGGGGTGTGGATAATAATAAAGATCAAACGTATTTCTTAAGCCAATTATCACAAGAGCAACTTGCCAAAACGATGTTTCCTTTAGGAGGCATGCAAAAACCTGAAGTACGGGCAATTGCTGAACGTGCTGGGCTAGCAACTGCTAAGAAGAAGGATTCTACAGGTGTGTGTTTTATCGGCGAAAAGAATTTCAAACAATTTTTAAGTAATTATTTGCCAGCTACAAAAGGTAAAATGGTCACTCTTGATGGTGAAGTTAAAGGGGATCATGATGGTTTAATGTATTATACAATCGGTCAACGTCAAGGTTTAGGCATTGGTGGCGGTGGTGCGTCAAATGATCCTTGGTTTGTCGTAGGCAAAGATTTAACAACTAACACGCTTTATGTTGGCCAAGGATTTCATCATCCAGCGCTTTATGCCGATCGCTTAGATGCTAGTACGATTCATTTTACAACAAATGAAGCAATGCCACAGGAATTCAAATGCACAGCTAAATTCCGCTATCGTCAAGCTGATGTCCCTGTTACAGTCCGTTTATTAGCTGATGATCGTGCAGAAGTCATTTTTGATGAACCTGTACGGGCAATTACACCAGGACAAGCGGTTGTCTTTTATGACGGCGATGAATGTCTGGGCGGTGGTCTAATTGACCATGCTTATAAAGCAGAAGAAGTTTTACAATATATCTAAAAGGAAAGATGTGTCTAAAATGACACATCTTTTTTTATGAGCACAGAGACTATATCATTTTCACAAGGAATAAGAACAATATACCAAGGTTATTGCCCAAGAGAGCTGAGCGTGTCCGTTCAGCTCGTCTTAAAGCATTAACTTTTACTAAAAAATAACGAATTTTTAAAAACTGTACCTTTTAATAAGGTAAAATAAGGATATTATTTTATTAGGAGAAAAACGATGACTGAACAATCACGACGCAATACCAAACAACAGAAGAAATTTCGTCCCTTTTTTATTATTATTCCACTGATTATTTTGCTTATAGCTGGTGGGGCTTTTTTTGCGTATCATTTACAAAGTGAAAAGAAACAAGCAGCCAGAGAACAAGTTGTCAAAGATTTTACAACCTATTTGGCACAAGGAAAATATGATAAAATTTCTACCACGCTTTTAGCGGATACAGCCCAACGTAATGGGTATAGTAATAAAGAAATCAGTGAAAAATATCAAAATATTTTTACAGCAATCGAAGCCAAAAATCTCAAATTGTCTCATTTAAAAATAACTGAGCAAAAAAATGACCAATACCAAGTGACCTATGAGCTCTCTTTGTCAACGGCAATGGGACAGTTGAAAAACTTAAAATACCAAACCTATATCGCCTATGAAAATAAGCAACCCAAATTGGAGTGGGGGCCAAATTTAATTTTCCCACAAATGAATGGCAAAGATAAAGTGAGTATGACAGTGGATGCACCTGTTCGCGGTCAAATTTTAGATCGCAACAATCAACCCTTAGCAGAAAATGGCACATTACAACAATTAGGGGTTGTGCCGCAAAAATTGGGTGAAGGTACAGAAAAAGAAAAAAACATTCAAGCAATTGCCAAAATTTATGATCTAACTGAAAAACAAATTACACAAGCCTTAAATCAAAGTTGGGTTAAATCAGATTATTTTGTGCCATTAAAAATTGTGGATGAAGTTAAAAGTCTGCCTACTGGTGCCAGTATTCAAGAAATTACCGGACGTAAATATCCGCTAGGGGCAGCCGCTGCGCAATTAGTGGGCTACTTAGGTAAAATTACCGCTGAAGATTTAAAGAAGCATCCTGAACTAACCAGTGATGGTGAAATTGGGCGTGCAGGCTTAGAAGCAACGTATGATGAGAAATTACGGGGCACAGCGGGGGGAAAATTAGCGATTACCGATGAAGAGGGCAATGAAAAAACAATTTTATTAGAAACAAAGAAAAAAGATGGCGAGTCTGTTCACTTAACCATTGACAGCAGCTTACAAGAATTAGCTTATAATGCTTTAGATAATCAAGCCGGTGCCACAGTGGTAAGTGCTCCTAAAACAGGGGATCTTTTAGCTTTAGTCAGCAGTCCAAGTTATGATCCCAATAAAATGACCAATGGGATTTCACAAAAAGATTATGAAGCTTATGAAAATGACAGTAAAAAACCATTTTTAAATCGTTTAGTAACCGGATATGCGCCAGGCTCAACTTTTAAAACGATTACCGCTGCTATTGGACTTGATAATGGCAGCCTAAATCCCAACCCAAAAGTTGCAATTACCGGTTTGAAATGGCAGCAAGACAGTTCTTGGGGAGACTATTATGTCACCCGCGTCTCGGATGTGTCTTCAGTGAATTTAGAAGATGCACTGGTTTATTCTGATAATATTTACATGGCACAAGCAACATTAAAGATGGGGGAAAAAGCTTTTCGTACAGGGTTAGATCAATTTATTTTTGGCGAAGAACTAGATTTGCCCCTAGCGATGAATCCAGCGCAGATTAGCAATGAAAAAAGTTTTGATTCCCAAATTTTACTAGCGGATACTGGTTATGGCCAAGGACAGCTATTAATTAATCCAATTCAACAAGCAACCATGTATTCTGTTTTTGCAAATCAAGGAACGCTTGTCTATCCAAAACTTGTCACTGACACCAAGACAAAGGAAAAAGCAGCAGTGGTAAAAGCCGCTAGTGTCGCACAAATAAATAAAGATTTGCAGGCTGTTGTAACCGATACAAATGGTACTGCTCATAGTTTAAACAGTTTAGGCTTTTCATTAGCCGCGAAAACAGGGACAGCTGAAATTAAAGAGAAACAAGATGAAAAAGGGCAAGAAAATAGTTTCTTATTAGCCTATGAGGGGGAAGGTAGCGGCTATCTCTTTATTAGTATGTTGGAAGATCGCAAGGAGAATGAATCGGCCACACAATTGGCACCGTCGGTTTTACAATATTTACATGATCATTATTAATTAGCATGAAACGTTTTTACCTGAATGATTGATTCTTTTATGGATGACAAAAAATATCCGTAAAATAGTCGCAAAATCATTCAGGTTTTTCTTCCTTTTAGGCTGTTTTTTATCAAAAAATAAATGAGAAATTTAAAAAAAAACTTTTATTTTATTAAATGTATTTTATACTGAATTTAACTTAGTAAAACCAGCAATAAAAAACGTCTCGTTAAACAATCGTTAACAGCTGCTTGTTTTGTGTAATACTGTACTAATTTTTGGCCCGTTCCTACTTACAGCAATCAATCTGATCGTAATCAATATTACTAGTTTTAAATCTATTTTGTTGGCATACCATTTTAGGTATACCCAAAATTTCACAGAAACACAGAATGCATGATGAAAAATATTTGTCTATTCTTATTAAAAAATTTATCTAAAAAGAATAAAATTCACAATCTTAATCAAATTAAATAAAAATAATAATAGTTATTTAAATTTGGTGCGAATTTCTTGTCATAGCTACGTTTCATGAGTATGATTAATGCAAATGGGGAATAAAAGGAGCAATAAATCATGTACCAGGTTGTTATTATGTATGGGGACAATGAGCCGTGGTGGTTCTTTGAAGATTGGCAAAATGATATCAAAGAAGAATATGCATTTGCCGATTTAAAAGCAGCGGAGCAGTTTTATGAAACCAAATGGTTAGAATTAAATCCACACTTTACAAATTTAAAATCACATCCAAATTATCAAGCTGCATTTTGGAATGAAAGTGATGAACGTTGGTGTGAAGAGTGTGATGACTATTTGCAACAGTATACCGGTTTGGCTTTATTGAAAGATTATGGGGCTGTGGTTCAAAAAAGCGCTACGCAATTGTGTCAAACAATAAATGGTGAAGGTAAGTTACGTGTTTGTAAACGTAAAGTTGCCAACTAATTATTATTAAGCTTGAACTGGCTGTGGTAGCTGGTTTAAGCTTTTTTATTAGAAAAATTATTTTGAATAGTTTTTCATAAGAGGAAGAGGCGTTGAGATGGCTTCATTTCAAGTAGAGATTGTAAGATTATTTAATAGCAGTTTAGCTTTTAAAGGGGAGCTGTTATAATGAAAAACGCAATGAGTAAAAGGGACGCCAATAAAAGCTAAAGTATTTAGCATCAATAGAAATTTAAGTAGTAAACTTATCTGTTTTAAAGGAGCAAATATGGGAAAAAAATTAGTATTAACCGAAAAACCAAGTGTCGCCAAAGATTTTGCCAAAGTTTTAGGGGCAAAACCACATGGAAAAGATTATTTTGAAAATGACCAATATGTGATTACTTGGGCATATGGCCATTTATTAACCTTAAAATTACCCGAAGATATTAAACAAGAGTGGAAAACTTGGACAATGGAAACATTGCCAATGATTCCAAAACAGATTGGTATTAAACCATTGCCAAAAACGACCCGACAATTAAAATTGATTGGAAATTTGGCCAAACGTCAAGATATTACCGGTGGTATTATTGCAACGGACGGCGGTCGTGAAGGAGAAGCCGTCGGACGGTATATTTTTGAATGGATCCGTTTTAATAAACCATTAGAACGACTATGGATTTCTTCCCAAACTACAAAAGCCGTTCAAGCTGGTTTTCGTCAATTAAAACCGGCTAAGCAATATGATAATTTATATCAATCTGCAGTGGCGCGGGGAAAAGCAGATTGGCTAGTAGGTTTGAATGTTACGCGTGCTTTAACGGTAAAATATCATGATAGTTTGAGTGCCGGGCGAGTTCAAACGCCAACTTTAGCGCTAGTAGCCAAAGCGCAAGAAAAATCAGAGAAATTTATTCCTGAGACTTATTACACAATCGACTTATTATATGGTAATGAAAAAGGACGCCTGCAATTAAAAAATCCGCAGCAACTGCATAATCGTAGTGAAGCCGAAACAATGGTGGCAAAATGGCACAACCAGATTGGTAAAGTAAGTGAAGTCACATTAAAAGAAAAACGGCAGTCTGCTCCACTTCCTTACGACCTAACTGAATTACAACGAGTAGCCAATAGCTTGTATCAGTACTCAGCCAAAAAAACATTATCTTTAGTGCAAAGTTTGTATGAAACCCATAAAGTAGTCAGTTATCCGCGAACAGATTCAAAATATTTACCAAAAGATATAGCGACAACCCTAAAAGAGAGACTGCAAGCAATTGCAAATGTCGATAATCGCGCCAAAGAATATTTGAAAAATGGGGCACAAGTTAAACAAAAAGCTGTTTTTAATGATAGTAAAGTGACGGATCACTATGCACTAATTCCCACCGAAGAACGTCCTCGTTTTGAAAAAATGTCAACAGAGGAAAGTCGCATCTATCATCTGATTGTAGAACGCTTTCTAGGGTTATTTGCAGAGCAATACGTGACGGCAAACGTTAAGGCAGTAGTGGAGTTTCCAGCTGGAGAATTTATTTTCCGCCAAGAAAAAGTATTGCAAAATGGTTGGCAAAAACCAAGTGAAAAAGTAGCTGAGAAATTGACAGATTGGGAAAACGTTAAAAGTGTCAAAGGACAATTTGCGATTAATAAAGAATTAACTACACCACCTAAATTGGCAACAGAAGGTAGCTTGCTAGCGCAGATGGAGAAATATGCCTTGGGAACTCCAGCTACTCGTGCTGAAATTATTGAGAAACTATTAAAATCAGAATTGATGGAACGCCGAAGCAATGTTTTGGCGGTTACACCCAAAGGTAAGCAACTGTTAAATTTAGTCAATTCTTCCCTTGTCAGTCCTAATTTAACTGCGAAGTGGGAAAGAAGTTTGGAAAACATTGCCCAGGGGAAAGAATCTGCCGGTGCTTTTTTAAAAGGGATTGAGAAGGATACTGCTCGTTTGGTAAATGAAATAAAAGATTCCCAAGCAACCTATAAAGATTATTCCTTGACGACCAAAATTTGTCCGGAATGTGGTTCTCAGCTGAAAGAACGTAACACCAAAGACGGAAAAATCTATATTTGTTCCAATGCAGAGTGTAGTTATCGTCGAAGAAAAGAACCCAAGCTTTCCAATCATCGATGTCCCCAGTGTCATAAAAAAATGGAGATTTTAGATGGTAAAAATGGCGCCTTCTTTAAATGTAAATATTGTGGTATTACTGAAAAAATACCGGATAAAAAAGCGCGTAATAAAAAGATGACAAAACATGAAGAAAGAAAATTAGTAAAGCAATATAGTAAACCAGAAGAGCCAGAAGAAAGTCCTTTAGCGCTAGCATTAAAAGCTGCGATGCAACAAGAAGACTAAAAAAGCGCGACCGATTATTACGGTCGCGCTTTTTTTGATGTCTAGCACATGCCACAACTCTTTGAGAAGAATTCAAAAATTTCTTTCTGGTAAAGAGCTCCAAAAGACGAATTTCTGAGATTTTTCCAAAGCGCTGCCCGCTGCTCTGCCCTTTTTCGGATAAGAGAGTTCCAATTTAACGATCAGGTAAAACTAAATTTAAAAAGATACCAATTAAAGTGGACAATGCCATGGCAGATAAAGTAAAAGTGCCGGCTTCAAAGACTAAGCCACCAATACCGATGACCAAAATGCTGGAAGCAATCAGCAAATTTTTCTTTTTATCAAAATTCGTCTTATTTTCAACTAAAATTTTTAATCCACTCGCTGCAATCACCCCGAATAAAACAAAACTAATACCAGAGATTACAGGACCTGGGATACTTAAGATCAAAGCACTTAGCTTTCCGACAAAACCTAAAACGATAGCTAAGACAGCTGCACCGCCGATCACAAAAACGCTATGCACTCGAGTAATCGCCAGCACACCAATGTTTTCACCATAACTGGTAACCGGAGGACCCCCGACAAAACCGGCCACGATTTGCGCTAAGCCGTCCCCCATTAAAGTGCGATCCATGCCAGGATCTTCAAAGAAATTGCGCTTCGTCAATTTGTTTAAAACCATTAAATGGCCAATGTGTTCTGTCATAGTAACAAAAGCGATGGGTGCCATAGTGGTAATGGCATTTAAGTAAAGTTTTGGTTGATATTGGACAAACATAACTTCAAAAGCTGGTAATTGTAACCACGGGGCATCGATAACAGGTTGAAAATCTACCACTCCAAATGCTAATGCAATGAGATAACCAGAAATAATTCCAAGTAAAATTGGGATTAAGCCGAGAAAACCGGTTAAAAACATATTGAAGATAATCGTCACAGCGAGAGTTAACAATGCAACGGCTACATATTTGAAATCATAATTGCCACTTGCATTATACATCGCATTGTTAGCGGCATTACTAGCTAATCCTAGACCAATAACCATAATAACCGGACCTACTACAATGGGCGGCAAAACTTTATCCAACCAAGCAGTGCCAATTTTTTTAATTAAAAAAGAAACCACAAGATAGACAGCACCGGTGGTTAAAGCGCCTTGTGCGATGGCAGGATAGCCATCGGTTTTCATTAACAGCTGCATGGCCGCGATAAAAGCAAAGCTACTCCCCAGATAAGCTGGAATTTTTCCTTTTGTCACTGTGAGGTATACAAGTGTACCCAGTCCGGAACTGACTAAAGCGATACTTGGGTTAATACCTACTAAGATAGGAACTAAAACTGTGGCTCCAAACATGGTAAATAAGTGCTGCAAACTCAGTCCAAACCAGTGTAGTGGTGCGGGACGGTCGTGGATGTCCAAGACGACATCATCATTGTGAAAGTGAATATCATTTTTGTCTTCCATGAAAATCCTCCTCATAATTTTTGGTACAAAAAAATCCTACCCTTTTAGGCAGGAGGATCGTCAATGGATACAAGGATATTTACCCTGTTGGTTTGCGACGGACCCTTCTTAGCCTCTCTGGACTATGTTAAAGGACGTTTTGAAAAAAATAACAGTCGTGACTATTAATTATTTTCAAGAGGTGAATTTTTTTGCTGTTAAAAATATACACTACAAAAAGGGAGATAGCAAGGAGAATTACTTTCTTCCCCATTTATTCAAAAGGCAGTCTAAACTTGTAATTGCAGTTTCTGGTTAGGTTCTTTACTTAAGTTACCCTTTTTTCACTCAAACGAGAAGGTGAGATACCGAATTGTTTTTTAAACGCTTTGCTAAAATGATAAGCATCTTGATAACCGGTGGATTGGGCAATTTTTTTGATTGTCAATGGTGTTGTTTTTAACAGATGCTGTGCTTCATTTAAACGCAATTTAATCAAATAATTAATGGGACTCTCGCCACTGATTTCTTTAAAAAGGCGGGATAAATAAGCAGGGCTCACAAATTGGGCCTGGGCTAATTGTTCCAACGTAATTTCTTCTGTAAAATGATTTTCTAAAAAATAAATCGTATCATTGACAATTTTTTGTTGCCGCTGTTGGCGACTTGTTAAATAAGTGGGTTCTCTTTCATTAGTATCATCTAGTCCGCGTAAAATATGCACCAGCATTTCACTAATGAGTATTTTGCGCAAAACAACTGTTTCCGGGGCATCTTGATACAGTTCTTCTAATAGACGCCAAGCAATTTGTAAAACATTTTGGTGATAGCGTCCCAAATTTAAAATCGGACTTTTGTGAGGAAAGGTATTGCGCGGCAATCCCTGTAAAGTAAAGTTTTTAATGCCAATATGCAACTGATGCGAAGTTTGTTTGATATGACGCTCCATATGATGATAACCAGGATTAAAAAGTAAAATTTGGCCAGCACGGATGGTGGTTTGGGGCAAGTCCTCAAAAAAATACTCCGATTCTCCCTCTAACACTAACGAAATTTCTAAAAAATCATGGGCGTGGTATTCACCTACCCAATCTTCATCACAACAAGCATCAAAAAGATATAAAATTTCTGGGTTAAGAGTTTGTGCGTTGATTAAATGCATAATAAACTCCTGTATTCTGCTTAAAAGATAATTGAAATCGCTTTTATTTATGTAGGTAATCAGTGAAAAAGTAGTTGCTAAAATCATTTCTGTTAATATTTTACATCATTTTAAAGAAGATATCCCATTTCTTTTCCAAATGATTCCACTAAGATGTTTATAGACAAAAAGTTGGAGGTGAAATAATGTCTAATATGCAATGGATTTGGGGATATATCAAAAAATCGCGCAACCATTTTGGTCTTATTTGTTTGTTTATTTTAATAAACGCTATTTTGATTGTTGTAAACCCTTATGTCGGGGGCTTAATTGTCGACGACGTCATTAATCAAGGAAAAAAATCGTGGTTGTTGCCTTTAATTGCTTTAATGATTGGTACCACTGTCTTGCGGACAATTGTACGCTACTTATATCAAATTTTGTGTGAGAAAATGAGTCAAAATGCAATCTATAAATTGCGGGAGGATATGTATTACAAGTTGCAAACCCTGGATTTTGATTTTTTTAACCATACGCGAGTAGGAGATATTATGGCGCGAATGACTGGCGATGTCGATGCCATTCGTCATTTTGTCGCATGGGTTACTTATAATATTGTGGAATGTGTATTGTGGTTTTTAGCAGCAGTCATTGTCATGGTTTTTATTAGTTGGCAACTTACTTTATCTTTACTAGTGGTAACGCCGATCATTTTTATTTTAACCAATAAAATGGCCAAACAAGCGCATCCTAAGTTTTTTGAAATTCGTGAGAGTTTTGCACGGTTGAATTCCATGGTAGAAGAAAATATTGGCGGCAATCGTGTAGTAAAAGCTTTTGCTAGAGAAGATTTTGAATTAGACAAGTTTAAACAATACAACGAAGATTTTAAACAGCGGAATATGGATTCTGCTGAAGTTTCCGCCCGCTTTTTACCTTGGCTAGATGGTTTTGCCGGTACACTAGCTGTAATTACACTCGTTTTTGGCGGGATTTTGGTCATCGGGGGACGATTGACAATTGGGCAATTGGTAGCATTTAACGGCTATTTGTGGATGTTAAATAACCCTTTGCGGATGAGTGGCTGGCTCATTAATGACGTGCAACGTTTTAATGCTGCTTGTATTAAAATTCGCCAATTATTAGCTCAAAAATCCAGTATTCCCGTGGAGGCTGAGAAAAGCATCACCCCAATTAAAGGAGAAGTGGTTTTTGAAGATGTCAGTTTCCATTTTTCAGATGATCCAAATCACAATGTTTTGTCCCATGTCAGCTTTAAGACTGGTCCGGGTAAAACAGTCGGAATTTTAGGCGAGACCGGTTCTGGTAAAACGACTTTAGTGAATTTAGTCGGGCGTTTTTATGATCCTACGCAAGGTCGTGTTTTAATTGATGGCAAAGATGCGCGACAATATCCTGTCCGTCAGTTACGGGAAAATATTTCCATGGTGATGCAAGATGTTTTCTTATTTTCCAATACGATTGCAGACAACATTGCTTTTGGCAATCCTTATGCGGATGAACATTTTATTCGCCAAATGGCGACAGTAGCAGATGCAGATTCCTTTATTGCGCGGATGCCTCAAGGTTATGAAACGGTCGTTGGTGAACGTGGAGTGGGATTATCCGGGGGACAAAAGCAAAGAATCTCTTTGGCACGAGCCCTGGCCAAAAATCCAGCTATTTTAATTTTAGATGATACGACATCTGCAGTGGATATGGAAACAGAATCGAAAATTCAGCAGGAATTAGCCAAATTAACAACGAAAAAAACCACCTTTATTATTGCTCATCGTATTTCTTCTGTTAAAGATGCAGATCTAATTCTTTTGATGGAAAAAGGTCATGTGGTAGAAAAAGGTACCCATGAAGAGCTGGTAACCAAACGGGGGAAATATTACGAAGTATATCGCAAACAGCTTGGTTTAACAGGAGGGCAAGAAGATGGCGCGTAATCGTTTTGATGAAGATGAAGAATTAGCACAAGAATTTCGTTGGGGCGATTTAAAACGGCTTATAAGCTATATTAGCCCCTATAAAAAAGCGATTTTTCTCGTACTGGCAACCATTATTTTAGCCAATAGCCTAGGAATGTTAGGGCCTTATCTAACAAAAATTGCCATCGATACCGTTATCCCACAGCAAGATAGCAATCGTTTGTTACTTTTAGGTGGTATTTTTTTAGGTTCCTTAATTGTCATTGGACTGTGTATGCGTTATCGCATTATTCAGATTACGGCAATTGGACAAGATATGTTAAAAGACATGCGTTTTGATATTTTTGAACATTTGCAGCGATTGCCATTTTCTTATTTTGACAATCGCCCTCATGGTAAAATTTTGATTCGGGTTGTCAATTATATCAATACATTAAGTGATTTATTGAGTAATGGATTAATCAATTTGATATCGGATATTTTCAGTGTTGTAATTACTCTTATTTTTATGTTTTTTATTGATGTGCGCCTGACTTTTTATAGTCTAATTTTATTGCCTGTATTGTTTGTGATAGTGTTGATTATTCAAAATAAGCAACGAAAAGCTTATCAAACGCTAAGTAATAAGCAGTCTAACTTGAATGCATATATTCACGAAAGTATCGCCGGCATTCGCATTACACAATCTTTTGCTAGAGAAAATGAAAATGCGCGGATTTTTGATGAAGTGAGTGAAGAATATCGGACTTCGTGGATAAAAGCAGTGAAAATTCAGTTTCTTTTGTGGCCGGGAGTACAAAATATTGCCGTCCTAACCACCTGTATTATTTATTACGTGGGGATTTCTTCTTTGGGAGTTAGTGTGACAACCGGAACGTTAATTGCCTTTATTAGTTACATTAATAATTTTTGGAATCCGGTTATTAATATTGGAAATTTTTATAATTCACTGATTACAGCGAGTGCATATTTGGAACGTATCTTTGAAACATTAGATGAAATTCCAGATATTCAAGATGCAAAAGATGCTCAAATTTTACCTTCAATTAAAGGTGCGGTCGACTTTAAACAAGTAGTTTTTCGTTATGAAGCAGGAAAAAACATTTTAAATGATATCACTTTTCATGTAAAAGCAGGTCAAAGTATCGCGCTAGTTGGACCAACTGGTGCTGGTAAGACGACTGTTATTAATCTATTAAGCCGTTTTTATGACGTTAATGAAGGCAGTGTCAAGGTTGATGGCATCGATGTACGGGATGTAACATTGCAATCGCTGCGCAGTCAGATGGGTGTGATGTTGCAAGACACGTTTATTTTCTCTGGAACGATTATTGAAAATATTCGTTATGGTAAATTAGATGCGACAAAAGAGGAAGTTATTGCTGCGGCTAAAGTAGTCCGGGCGCATGATTTTATTAAAGATTTAAAAGATGGCTATGAAACCGTCGTCGAAGAAAGAGGAAGCACGCTTTCAGCCGGACAGCGCCAATTGATTTCATTTGCCAGAGCTCTTTTAGCAGATCCTAAAATTTTAATTTTGGATGAAGCGACATCGAGCATTGATACTAAAACAGAAGAATTACTCCAAGAAGGATTGCAACAACTATTAAAAGGCAGGACATCTTTCATTATTGCTCACCGGCTTTCCACAATAAAAAATGCAGATCGTATTTTTTATATCGTAGGAGGTAAAATTGCAGAAAGTGGGAATCATGAGGAGTTAATGAAAGAACATGGTCTTTATTACCATTTGTATCAATCCCAATATGATTTATTGCAGGCAATTTAAAAATACAGGATTAAATAGATGAGGTGAATAGAAGATCATCCTCATTTCGTTAAAAAAACCAAGAATTATTCCTCCTTGTTTAAGAGGAATAACTCTTGGTTTCTATTTTTTTCGTTCCACTAGACGGGTCTTTTTCATTTTCCCAATAATAAGAGGTACAGTTTCATATAAGACGTCACTGTACTCTAAACCAAACCAGTTTTCAGGTGACATGGTATGGCGTTTAATAAAGAGTTTAGCTTGCATAATTTGGCGTTCCCATTTGTCCAATTCCGTATTGTTGGAGAGTTCTTCTTCAATTAATACAAATTGGAAATCTCCCACATTCCGTCCCGGTGTTAAGGAATAGCGTTGGGGTTGTTTAGGTAGGCGGCCATCCTTCATTAGATCATGAATAATTTGCCGGACGTAGACATTGACTTCTTGATTGACGCGAAAGCCTAAATACAAGCGGACAACCACAATAAAATCAGTTTCCAAGGTGTCGACAGAAAATTCTTTGGTATATGGCTCATCTGTTACCACCACATTTACAAACCAATATGTTTGCGCCCGTTTTGGCCGTTTGTCTAAAATAGAGTAGACAAATTGTTTCCCAATTTCATCATCAGTGACATGCGGAATTAAAAACACAACGTTCGTTTGATACATTGGAATACTTTCATCTTGACGCAAAGCAGCTAGTTGAGGAATATATTCCTTCAAATGTACCGTATCTGCTGCTTCTTCTTGAATAATATTGCCCCATTCCCAAATAATCATAACTGCCAAAATAAGTAAGGCAATAATCACAGCAACAAAGCCACCATGCAAAAATTTGGCGGCACTGGAAATGAAAAAGACCGTTTCAATAGCAGCAAAGAAAAGACTGACACAAGCAGCCAGAACTTTGTTGTGCCGTTTTTCGGACAAATAAAAGTAAAGCAAAAAAGTTGTCATTAGCATAGTAACGGTAATCGATAGACCGTAAGCTGCCTCCATATGAGAAGATGTACGGAAGGTTAAAACGACTAACGAACAGGCCAACCATAAAATAAAGTTCACCGCTGGAATATACATTTGCCCAATGGAAGAACCAGGATACATGATTTTCATACGAGGTAATAAGCGCAATTTAATAGCTTCAGATACTAGCGTAAAAGAACCCGACAATAATGCTTGGGAAGCAATCACGGCGGCTATAGTAGCAAAAATGACCCCAAAAATCATCCAACTGGCTGGTAAAATGCGGAAAAATGGATTTAATTGTTCAATTGCTTGGATTTTGGGATCTTGGTAAACACTCAATAGCCAAGCAGCTTGACCCAAATAATTTAGCAAAAGACAAATTTTTACATAAGGCCAGCTGACCCGAATATTTTTCTTCCCGACGTGCCCCATATCGGAATACAAAGCTTCCGCCCCGGTAGTCGCTAGAAAGATATTGCCTAAAATTAAAATCCCTAATTTATTATCCGGACTAAACAAAAGTTTGATAGCATACATCGGATTTAAAGCGCGGATAACAGATAAATCTTGAGCAAAATGAAAAATTCCCATGCCTCCTAAAAAGGTAAACCACAAAAACATGGCCGGTCCAAAAGCTTTTCCCACCATGTCAGTACCAAAACGTTGAACTGTAAATAAAATCAGTAAAATAATTAACGTAATGATAACAATGACGTTTTGGTTCATCCCAAACCGTTCATAAAATGCTGGAATGCCGCGCAATCCTTCAATGGCAGTGGTCACAGTAACCGCCGGCGTTAATACACCGTCAGCCAGTAAAGCTGCTCCGCCAATCATAGCTGGGATAATCAAATATTTGCTTTTTTTACGCACCAACGTGTACAGCGAAAAAATTCCGCCTTCACCGTGGTTGTCGGCATTTAAAGCAATCACGACGTACTTAATTGTCGTTAAAAATGTTAGCGTCCAAAAAATCAGCGACACAGCACCCAAAATAAAATCAGGGTTCAAACTTTTCAATCCACCGTTTTCTTCGACAATCGCCTTCATAACGTAAAGAGGACTTGTCCCGATATCACCGTAGACAACCCCCATGGCAACAAGCAGTCCAGCTGCTGTTACTTTTGACATTTTTTGCTGACTCATTTTTTCCTCCTAAGTTTTGCTTAAATTAACTGGAAAAGTTCATATACAATGAATCCTTTTTCAGTTGGAACTTAGGTCTGGCATTTATGTTTTAGACCAGCGATTTACGCGAGTTGTTGATCTAAAACCATAGTGCGTCTATGTGCTACTCCCCTAATTAAGCTACATTATCGAGATTTTAAAGCGCAATGTCAAACAATACTTATAGTAAAATTCAAATATACTAAAAATAATTCGTCTTCATGCTAAAATAAAATCAAGTAAAAAAGAAATGAGGAGTGAAAATGACTTTTTATGGCATTGAGTATTTACAAAATAATGCAGGTGTCAACGATTATATTAAGTATGGCTTGATTTTTGCCTCTTTAATATTTTTAATCTTTGTGTTTAGTGCTTATTTGCGACATCGTTTAGATACCAAATATCGTGATTTAACAATTATTATGTTGTTACTGCTATTATTTTTACTTGGCGTCCAATATTCTGATTACAAACAAGATCAAAGTAATCATTCGCAATCGTCTCAAATGGTTCATTTTGTCAAAAGAGTCGCGCAAGATGAAGTGGTAGCGCCAGAAGAAGTGTATGTGAACAGCACGACTTTAACAGACCAGATGCTCGTTTTAATCGGGGATGATTGTTATCGAGTGACACTAAGCCAAGATGGGTCCAATTTCAAAATGGATGCTGTCGCTCTTTTAACAACCAAAGACCAGATTGTGAAACAAAAGTAGGAGGAATAAAGATGAGTTATTATTTACCAATACTCGCTAAATTTGCCCTAGGGCTCATTTGTTTGATATTACAAATTACAATTATGGGAAAAGGCAATTTGGCACCAACTTCTCCGATGGATCAAGTGCAAAATTTCGTATTAGGGGGAATCATTGGCGGTGTCATTTATAACGAAGCCATTACAGTTTTACAGTTTGTCCTGGTCCTAATTATTTGGACATTATTGGTTCTCGTTTTAAAATTTGCCAAAGAACATAATCGTTGGGTGAAACGAGTGATTGACGGGGCGCCAGTAACCTTGATACGTAATGGAGCAGTAAATGTACAAGATTGTTTACGAATTGGTATCTCTGCCAATGATTTAATGTTTAAACTGCGTTCGAATGGTATTTTTGAAGTAGAAAAAGTCAAGCTAGCGGTGATGGAACAAAACGGGCAGTTAAATGTGATTGAATACGGTGCCGAAATGATTCGCTATCCCATTATTGTTGATGGGCAAGCTAATTTTGATTTGTTGGAAATAATTGAAAAAGACCTCGAGTGGTTAGAAGCAGAGGTAAAAGCCCAAGGGCATGATAAAATTAGTGAAATTTATCTAGGAGAATATTTAAATGGCAACGTCATTCTAACGGCTTATGATGCCTAAAAGAAGAAAGATACAGACTTAATGAAACCAATAATGAATTTTCCGCATGAAAATACATTGCTTTTTGAAAATTTCATTCTTGATATTAGCGTGTCACAAAAAGATATGCAAGGAGAATTTTTGGGTCAATTTTAGTTTGTATCTATTTTCTTTCTGTAAAAAAATAAGCGAAATGGTATAATTAGTGTTATTTATAATTTTTGAAAAGTGTTTTTTAATAAATTTCTTTTTCGGTGGCAAAGTTATAAAAAAAGCAGGTTAAAATCATAAAACCTCTCACATTTTAGGAATATTTTGGTAAATAAGTGTTAGCATAAATATGCAATAAGCTAATTATTTACCACAAGGGAGGAATAAGTATGCGTAGTCGAAGAAAATTTATGGTAGGGCTGATATTGTTTATGATAATTTCTGTTATTATATTCGTCGGCGTATTGTTAGGTGTCTTAAAATATTTAGGTTTGGATTTGCTGGTATAGTACATATTTTTTGAAAAATACATAAAAAAGCGTCCTCACTAGAGGGCGCTTTTGCATCGAATAAAAGATTTTGATTTTATTCACTAGGGGTAGCTTTAGAAAGCTATCAGGTGAAATACTCCTAAGCAAACAGCTTTTATTTTACGAACCTTTTCATTTTTGTCATCCAATTGTTCATAAACTTCGCGAATTGTATCTTTGGTAAGTAAATAAAATAGGTAGCCGGCGCCACCGGCAATCAATGTGAAAATCAATAAGAACAACATAAGAGTAACTACACCTCGTAATTTCTATTTAAATCGCTACATAAAGCGGTTTGTAACCTAGATGATTTAAGATCTTTTCAAAATCACGAAATTGCATAATAAGCGTTGTCGAATTAATGTTGGGGTGAAATCCGACCGTGTCTTGTTGGTCAATTTCTTTATCAATGACGACAGTGATTTTGTGATCATAATCATTGGGCAAAGCCAAAGGTGTGACCGAACCTGCGGGCACATTGAGTAATTCTACCAAATTTTTTTCTGAAACAAAAGAAAGACGCTTTTCATTTAAAATTTCGGCTAAATGTGTCAAATCTGCTTGTTTTTCATCAGGTAAAATGACTAAAAAACGATGCTCACCTTTGCGTGGCTTTAAAACTAAATTTTTTACTTGGGGTCCTGGTAATGTAAAGGGAACATTTTTAACGGATGTGATGGGTTCATGATCTACTCGTTGGTAGGCAATATTTAAATCTTCTAATAATTGATAGGCAGCTTGAGCTGTAGCAAACATAAAAAAGACTCCCTTCGAAAAAAATAGTTGACAAATTTCATTTCACCTTTTAAAGTTAGAGACAAGCTAATAATACGACATCGATAAGAAGAGTAGCAAGTATGGCCATCTAAAGAGAGTCTCTGGTAGGTGAAAAGAGACGATGACATTTTGTGAACCACATCTTGGAGTTGTTTTTCTGAAATGAAAGTAAGAAAATCCGGGTATGCCCGTTATAGCAACAGTCATTGATAGATGACTTATAGAGACTCTTTACTGTAAAGTAAGAGTGAAAAAAAGGTGGAACCACGTAATTTACGTCCTTTAGCGCTTGCGCTAAAGGACTTTTTTATTGCCTCGTTTTTTGCTTATCTATTATGACTGATGGAGTTTACTTTTGTGAAAAAGTAATAAATAGAGGTGGCACCGCGTTGTTACGCCCTCTGATGTAAAAGTCAGAGGGCTTTTTGTTTACAAAAATAAGGAGCTGATGAAATGAATTATTTATTATCTGTTTTACCACAGTTATTGTCTGGAGCAGGCATCACACTAAAATTGTTTGGCTTAACCTTACTCGGTTCAATTCCACTAGGGATTCTTTTGGCCTTTGTATTAGCAAGTCACTTGCAACCTTTTAAATTAATCGTTCAAATGTATGTTTGGATTATGCGAGGAACACCACTTTTATTGCAATTAATTTTTATTTTTTATGGATTGCCACTTTTAATGCCGGCATTGGTCTTGGATCGTTTTGATGCTGCACTACTTGCTTTTATTATTAACTATGCGGCTTATTTTGCTGAAATTTTTCGTGGCGGCATTCAATCTATTCCAGAAGGGCAATATGAAGCAGCGCAAGTTTTACGCTTGAGTAAAATGCAAACAATCACCAAAATTATTATTCCTCAAGTTGTAAAAATAACACTTCCTTCAGTAGGAAATGAAGTGGTCAACTTAGTAAAAGACACATCACTGGTTTATATTTTAGGGCTATCGGATATGATGCGGATTGGTAAAATTGCGATGGAACGCGATACTACTTTGCTACCGTTAGTGGGGGTAGGTTTGATATACTTAGTGATGACGGGAGTTTTCACATTAATTATGAAGGTTTTGGAAAACAAATTGAATTATTATCGTTAGGTGGGTGAAAAACTATGTTGGAATTAAAAAAAATTACTAAAGCGTTTGGTAAAAAAAATATTTTTGAAAATTTGGATTTAAATATCCCCGATGGTGAGATTTTAGCGATTGTTGGCCCTTCTGGTGGAGGGAAAACGACATTATTGCGAATGTTAGCTGGACTAGAAAAAGCAGACAGCGGGACTTTTTTACTAGATGGTCAACCCTTTAATCCCACGGCTTTAAATGAGCAAGAGCAAGTTGTCGGCGTGGTTTTTCAAGATTTTCAATTATTTCCGCATCTAAATGTTTTTGAGAATATTACGTTAGCGCCAAAATTAGTCTTAAAAGAAAATACTGCGATGTATACACAAAAAGCCGAAAAATTAGCAGCGCAGTTGGGACTAGAGGATTTATTACAAAGTTACCCATATCAACTGTCTGGTGGACAAAAACAACGGGTAGCAATTGCCCGAGCTATGGCGATGGATCCGCAAGTTTTAGCTTACGATGAACCGACCAGTGCTCTTGATCCTGCTTTAAGAGAACAAGTTGAAAAATTAATTTTGTCTTTAAAAAAAGAGGGCGTCACCCAAATCGTCGTTACCCACGACTGGACGTTTGCGGAACATATCGCGGATCAAACACTAAAAGTAACACCAAAATAAAATATAAGTGTGAAAAACAAGGAGGTATAAGAATGAAATTGAAAAAATGGGGTACATTACTGACAGTAGTAGCAAGTCTTGGGGTATTAGTGGCTTGTGGGAATAAGGAAGAAAATCCCAAAACAAAAGCTAATGAAGTGCCAAAAGAAGTAGTAGTAGGGTTAGATGATACTTTTGTTCCAATGGGCTTTAAAGATAAAGCAGGTAAGTTAGTTGGATTTGACATCGACTTAGCCAAAGCTGTTTTTAAAGAAACAGGACAAAAAGTCAAATTTCAATCGATTGACTGGTCAATGAAAGAAACTGAACTGGATAATGGGACGATTGACGTCATTTGGAATGGATACTCTAAAACGGCAGAACGCGAGAAGAAAGTTCTTTTTTCTGATACTTATATGGAAAATGATCAGGTACTCGTGACACCTAAGAAAAGTAAAATAACCACTTTTAAAGGTATGAAAGGGAAAATTTTAGGAGCGCAAGAAGGTTCCTCTGGCTATGACTTGTTTACCAAACAACCAGAAGTTTTAAAAGATAGCGTAGCAGATAATGATGCTGTCTTATATGCTAGTTTTAATGAAGGTTTTATTGATTTAGAAAATGGTCGAATTGACGGTTTACTTATTGATAAGGTCTATGCAGATTATTACTTAACCCAGAAAAATCAGCTAAACGATTATAATATTATCAAAGGGCCTTTTGAAAATGAGGACTACGCGGTGGGTATTCGAAAAAATGATCAAGCCTTGGCAGAAAAAATTAATGCGGCTTTGAAAACAATCCAAGAAAATGGCGAATTTAAAAAAATCTCTGAAAAATGGTTCGGTGAAGATGTATCGCCAAAATAAAGAGGAGAAAACTTTTAACAGGCAGAACAAAACTTTTGTTCGCCTGTTTTTTTTTGTATAATAAGGAAGATGAAATGAGGGATTATAAAAATGGCACAACGAAAAGGCCAGAAGAAAAAGAAACGTGTAACAAAGAAACAACAGCAACAACAAGAAAAAATGATGTTGGCGGTAATCGGCGCCGCTTTTATAATATTTGCAGGACTTGGTCTATTTAAGCTAGGCTTTTTGGGAACTTTAATTGCCAACTGTCTAAGAATCATTGGCGGCAATACTTATCCAATGTTGGCAATTGCCTTGGCTTTATATGGATTATGGTTAATGGTCAAAACTACAGCGGCAAAATTTGAAAATTTCCGGCGCTTTTTAGGAGGGCTGTTCATTTATGCGGGACTTTTAATGTTTTTGCACGCACTATTGTTCCGGAATGTAATTAGCGGTGCACCCAATATTATTAATACAACATGGGGCGCTTTATTAGGGGATATCCGCACGAATCAAGTGAGTCAAAATGTAGGTGGCGGTATGTTAGGCGCTATTCTTTACCAAGGAAGTTATTTTCTTGTCTCCCAAATTGGCAGTTACTTTTTCGCATTTTTATTAGCAGTAGTTGGTCTGTTTTTAGTCAGTATGATGAGTGGCGGCGAACTTTTAGAGCATCTGCAAAATGCAGGGGAAGCTTTGCAAGAACTTTTAGCCGGTGATCCAGCGAAAAAAGCAGCGAAACAAGCGGCCAAAAAAGCACGCCAAGAAGAAAAGGCTGCGGCCAAAGCGGAAAAAATTGCCGCTGAAAAAGCAGCTGCAAAAATGGAATTGGAAAAAAATGAGAAAAACCAAGTTCGACCGCTGACAGAGGGGGAAAAATTAGCAGAAGCAGCGAAAAGTCCTGTAGAAGTCGAACCGGAACAATTGAGTTTTGTCCCAATTGATCATTTTCAAGAAAAAGTGGCGAAACCTGCAACTGATCTCAACCCTGTAGCAGGTACAAATGAGACACCAGAATTACCGGATGACGGAGAAGATTTGGATTTTGAAATTCCAGCTGAAGCGGAAGATCGTGACTATCAATTGCCAAATGTGGAATTACTAGACTCTTTACCACCGACAGATCAAAGTGATGAATATCAAAAAATTGAACATAATATTGGTGTATTAGAAAAAACCTTCCAAAGTTTTGGTGTCGATGCCAAAGTTGTAAAAGCGAGTTTGGGACCTGCTGTTACCAAATTTGAAGTGCAGCCGGCTGTCGGCGTGAAGGTCAGCAAAATTGTGAGCTTAACAGATGATATAGCTTTGGCGCTAGCCGCTAAAGATGTCCGGATGGAAGCGCCGATTCCTGGTAAATCTTTGATCGGTATTGAAGTGCCAAATAGTAGTATAAGTACCGTTTCATTTCGGGAAGTGATCGAAGCACAACCGGATCATCCCGATAAATTATTAGAAGTGCCATTAGGACGAGATATTTCTGGCCGGGTTCAAACGGCTGATTTAACGAAGATGCCCCATTTACTAATTGCTGGTTCGACTGGTAGTGGGAAATCTGTTGCCATTAATGGCATTATCACAAGTATTTTGATGCGGGCTAAACCGCATGAAGTAAAGTTAATGATGATTGATCCCAAAATGGTGGAATTAAATGTCTATAACGGGATTCCCCATCTGTTAACACCAGTGGTTACTAATCCACGTAAAGCCGCCCAAGCATTACAAAAAGTAGTCAAAGAAATGGAAGAGCGTTACGAAAAATTTGCTGCAGCCGGTGTACGCAATATCACCGGTTACAATGAAATGATTTTAGCTCGTAATTTAAGTCATGGTGAAAACAACCCCATTTTACCTTTTATTGTAGTTATTGTTGATGAATTGGCGGACTTGATGATGGTCGCTTCCAATGAAGTTGAAGATGCCATTATCCGCTTAGCTCAAATGGCCCGGGCAGCAGGTATCCATATGATTTTAGCCACACAGCGTCCAAGTGTTGATGTTATTACCGGAATCATTAAAGCCAATGTTCCCTCCCGCATGGCTTTTGCTGTTTCCAGTGGGACTGATTCCCGCACGATTTTAGATAGTAATGGCGCAGAAAAATTATTAGGCCGTGGGGATATGCTCTTTTTACCAATGGGTGAAAATAAACCAATTCGCGTTCAAGGTGCCTTTATTTCAGATCATGAAGTAGAACGAGTTGTAGCATTTATCACGGAACAACAAGGGGCAGATTATGAAGAAAAAATGATGGTAACTGAAGAAGACGAGGCCGCAAACGGTGCTAATGCCCAACCAGAAGATGAGCTCTATGGACAAGCAAAAGATTTAGTCGTCGATATGCAGACCGCCAGTGTTTCGTTACTGCAACGTCGTTTTCGAATTGGTTACAATCGAGCTGCTCGCCTAGTAGATGAACTGGAGATGCATGGTGTTGTGGGGCCTTCTGAAGGAAGTAAACCCCGTAAAGTTTTAATTGAACCAACCAATACAGAAGAACTTCCGCAAGATTTAGAGTAAGAAATCACATGCACATTGCTTTTGCAAGGCTGGGAGGCACAAGATGAAAAATTTTTTGATTAGATTATTGCGCACAATCGCGCGAATATCACGCAATGGCGGCGCGGCAAATGGCAATACGTATGCGCGTAATGCTTATGGTGAATTGGAGCGAAAAGAACAAAGGTTAAACGAAACAAAAAGAAAAGCACGTAACAAGACATCAAAGTAAAAGTTGATTGCTTTTACCCAAGCGTCACCTATCCCTAGTCATTGTCTCTCCTATCTAGTTTTTCGAACAAATTTTAGCTAATGCTAAAAATGTTCGGAAAACTTTTTTTATTGCTTACGAGCTGACCACGACCCTTTAGCTTTTCTTGTTGGGTTCATATCTTCATTTTTCTAGGAATAAAAAAATATAATCGAAGCTTCAAATAAAAGAAGATAAGTTACCGTCTGGTTCTTGCCATGTTAAATAGTTATTTACTCTTTTAAACCTTTTGTTTCTTTAAAAAATGCTTCCTTTTATTGAAAGATAGGGAATGAATCTGTTATAGTATGGAGCGAATCTGTCAAAAAGGGGAAAAATTGTGAAAAAACCAACAACGAAACCATCAATCTATGGTTTAAATAAAGAGGAATTAATTAACTGGTTTATTGAAAATGGCGAAAAGAAATTTCGTGCGACCCAAGTTTGGGAATGGTTATATGAAAAACGCGTCTCAGAATTTGAACAAATGACGAATTTGTCCAAAGATTTAATTGCAAAATTAGAAGAACATTTTGTCGTTAATCCTTTAAAACAATTGGTGGTTCAAGAAGCCAGTGATGGGACTGTTAAATATTTATTTGAATTACCGGATAAATTAATGATTGAAACAGTCTTGATGCGCCAAGAATATGGTATGTCTGTTTGTGTAACCACACAAGTAGGTTGTAATATTGGCTGTACTTTTTGTGCCAGTGGTCTTTTACGTAAACAACGGGATCTAACAACTGGGGAAATTGTCGCACAAATTATGTTGGTCCAACATTACTTTGACGAACGTGGTCAAGGCGACCGGGTTTCTCATGTCGTGGTGATGGGGATAGGGGAACCATTTGATAATTACGATAATGTTATGAACTTTATCCAAGTTATTAATGATCCAAAAGGTTTAGCTATTGGAGCACGACATATTACCGTTTCAACGAGTGGCTTAGCGCGCAAAATCAAAGAATTTGCCAATAATGGTTTGCAAGTTAATTTGGCGATTTCATTGCATGCACCAAATAATGAAGTGAGAAGTTCTATGATGCGTATCAACAAAAGCTATCCTATTGAAGTCTTAATGGAAGCAATTGATGAATATATTGAAAAAACCAATCGTCGGGTAACTTTTGAATACATTATGTTAAATAATGTCAATGATCGCCCCCACCATGCCAAAGAGCTGGCAGCTTTATTGGAAGACAAGAAAAAATTGGCCTATGTAAACTTAATTCCTTATAATCCAGTGAGTGAACACGATCAATATTCTCGTAGTGATAAAGCCGATGTTTTGCGCTTTTATGATATTTTAAAACGCAATGGGATTAATTGTGTGATCCGTAAAGAACATGGAACTGATATTGATGCTGCTTGTGGGCAACTACGCAGCAAAAAAATGCAGGAACAAAAAAAGCAAAAACAACGTGCCTAGCCTATTCGAAAGTAAGTTGTTTAAAAAAAGCGGAGAAATCCGCTTTTTTTATTTCAAATTTTTAGCTGGTAAAAGTCATTTTATTTCCGCCATTTTTGAATTATTGGTAAACTACCCGTAACACTACAGGAGGCGTATGCCAATGTTAATTACAGAATTTGAACGCGATAATCGTATTTTAAAAGATCAACTGGCGGATCTTTTAGCTAAGACTTGGCCAAATGACTATGGGCAGACCGCAAAAAATGAAGTTGAAAAATTACTAGCACCAGAGCGAATTGCAGTGGCGGCTTTAGTGGATGATGATTTAGTCGGCTTTGTAGGAGCCATTCCTCAATATGGTCAAACAGGTTGGGAGATGCACCCGTTAGTTGTTGTAGCAGATTTTAGACGTCAAAAAATTGGCGCTCGTTTAGTTTCTTTTTTAGAATCTGAAATTGCATCTCGTGGCGGAATTACTATTTATTTGGGCACGGATGATGAAAATGATGAAACGACTTTAAGCCAAGTGAATTTATATAATGAGCCGTTGGAAGCACTCGCTAATATTAAAAATCTTAAAGCCCATCCTTACAGTTTTTACGAGAAATTGGGCTATCAAATTACCGGTGTGATTCCCGATGCCAATGGTTGGTTTAAACCAGATATTATTATGTCCAAACGAATCGGCGATTTTGAAGAATTAACTGAAGATGAATAGCTTATACCCAAAATACTCGAATTAACTTTTGAAGGCATTTTTAGCAAAGTGTCTCAATAAAAAATTCGAGTATTTTTCTATAGCGATTGCTTTAAAAAATGCCAGAGTATTTTTTAAATGAAAAACCCACTTGCAATTTTTTGCAAGATTCTTTAAAATTATTCACAAGGATAAAAGACGAAATATTCAGAAAAATCTGGTTGTGTTTGAGCTTTCCCTGTATGCAGCAAGAATGGGACTATCATACAATAAAAAAGTGGATTGTTTAGAGTAAATTTTCAGAGAAAGTGTGGGACATTTCGGTGCTAAAAGCTTATAAATTTCGCATTTATCCAACAAATGAGCAGAAGAAATTTTTAATTCAAACGTTTGGCTGCGTGCGTTTCACCTATAACACACTTTTGAAGCACCATCAGCAAAACGGTGGAGGAAAAAGTAAAAAGTTAACCCCTGCCAGTTTGAAAAAGGAATTTTTGTTTTTAAAGGTAACCGATAGTTTGGCGCTTGCCAATGCACAGCAAAATTTGAAGCGCGCCTTTCAAAACTATTATCAAGGTCGGAGTGGCTATCCAAAATTGAAGTTAAAAAAAAGTGTTTGGCAATCTTACACTACCAATAATCAAAAACAGACAATCTGGTTAAAAGATGATTTACTGAAAGTTCCTAAATTAAAACAGCCCATTGCGGTCCATTGTCATCGCCCAGTCACAGGTCAAATTAAATCAGCTACTATTATGGCAAAAAATGGCCAGCAATTCTTTGTTTCTTTGTTATGTGAAGAACAGATAACGCCTTTACCTAAAACTAATGTAACGACTACCTTGCATTTTTCACCTGATCAACTCGTGAGTGGAAGCGACTTGGTTTTTTTCCGCACCCTTTGTCAAAAAAACGTTGAAAATAAGCTCACTAAGGCCAAACGTAAATTAGAAATCAAAGCTAAAAGTGCGCAGCAACGAGGGGTGAAGTTATCAGCAGCGCAAAATTATCAAAAACAAAAAGTAAAGGTGCAACAGTTGTATCATCATAAACAGCAGCAAAAAAAAGCATGGATGGATGAATTATCCCTTCACTTAATTAAAAAATATGATTTTATATATATCAAAGTACCTCACAACATTCAAGAGGGCGTCTTTACCTTGACAGATTGGCAACATTTTTTGGTCAAACTACAATATAAAGCTACTTGGTATGATAAAAAGGTTATTTTCGCAGCAGAAAAAGTCATTTGAAATACGCTCACTTATTAACTGGAAGGGACTCCAGTGATCGCCTAGGGTATATAAAAGTCTGACTTTGTTTCTAGGAATCCGTCCACTAATTATGATAAACCTAAAAAAGAAAGCGTCATTAAATCAATCATTTCTTGCAATGAAAGATTTCAATGACGCTTTTTTAGGCTGAAAATTAAAATTTGGTTGAAAGGACGTCTTTTTTTAATTGGTAAATTTTAGAAGGACGGCCAATCCCCAGGGGTTTTTCACCAATTTCGTCAAAATATTGCAACATGGCTTTTTTAAAGTTGGAATGGTCAATACTTTTGAAATCCATCCCCCAGAATTTGGCAAAAACTTTACGAGCTTCTGTAATAGTAAAGGTTGGTCCTAAAACTTGTAAGACTCTTGGTTCATGTTCCATTTTTTCGGCGACGCGTTTAAAAGCCTTTAAGACAATTTGGCTGTGGTCAAATGCTAAAGAATCACTGCCTGAAGAAATACCTGATTTTAAGTTCAAAATAATTTCAACGTCATGACCACTAGTTAAATAAAGTTCGCTCCCTTTTCTTTCCATCGTAAACCAACGGACTTCATCGGCATCATCACCGGCACTCAGTGGTTCTTCCCCAATAAATGTCAAATAGCTGACAGTAACGACCCAGCCACGGGGATCGCGATTAGGTGTGCTAAAAGTATGCAGCTGTTCAATATTTGTCTTGGATATTTCTACCCCAGTTTCTTCCAGTGTTTCTCGTAATACTGAGTCATCAGTAGATTCGTTTGGCATAACAAAACCGCCGGGAAGAGCCCAAGAATTACGATAAGGATGACTTTTTCGTTTAATTAAAAGCATTTTTAATTGCTCTTCTTCTTTGTTGTAACACATTAATACCATATCAACTGTTAAAGAAGGTTTTTCATATTCTGGATGATCTTGTTTTTTATACCATTGAAGAAACTCTTCTTCAGTGGCAACTTGTTCGTAATAATGTTTTTCTTCAGCTTTTGTTGTAAACTCTGGCATAAAGCGCTCACCTCTACTATTAATTAAAAACAAAAGGAATAATCAAATTGAATAAAAAGAAAATCAGATAAAAAGGAGTTGTTTTACGGGATTCGTCCTTTAAGCTGATAAAGCCGGCAAAGGCAATCCCCCCTAATAAAATGCCACGGATAATAAGTATTGTGGTTAAAAAAGATTGCAAGTTATCATGTAAATTAAAGTAGCCGTATAGGCGGCTGTAAAAAGCACAAAAAACCATATGAAAGAGTGTTAAAACGGTAATTAATGCGATTAAAAGACGGTGTTTTTTAGTCATATTATTTCCCTCAATTTCGTTAATCTCTCTCATTATACCAAAAAAAATTTTTTTAAGGCGGTGAAATCCAGGGATTTGTATTTGGCAATGTTTTTTTGCAAGGAAAAGGACTTAAAGAAAGTTGGAATTGTGGTATACTAGCTAAGAATCATTTACGTGATGTGTACTCAAAAATTTAGGTGATAAACTTAGTCAAAATACCGTTAGAAGCCATTTTCGCTATTTTGCCGGCTTGGTCTAAAAGCGGAAGGCTAAGGAGAAGTCATCTTCACTTTTTTATTATTAGGAGGAAAATCCATGGCTGGAAAAGAAACTTTTTATATTACGACACCGATTTATTATCCCAGCGGCAAATTGCATATTGGCAATTCATACACAACAATCGCCTGTGATGCTGTTGCACGTTACAAACGGTTAATGGGCTTTGATGTTTTTTACTTAACCGGTGTTGATGAACACGGTCAAAAAATTGAGAAAAAAGCATTGGAATTAGGTGTTGAACCACAAACATACGTAGATAAAATGGCAGCTGATATTCAAAAATTGTGGAAGACATTAGATATCAGTTACGATAAATTTATACGTACAACAGACGACTACCACAAAGCGGCTGTTCAAAAAATCTTTGATCAATTATTAACACAAGGTGATATTTACTTAGGAGAATACGAAGGCTGGTACTCTGTTTCTGATGAAGAATATTTTACCGAAACCCAATTAGCAGAAGTTTATCGGGATGAAGAAGGTAAAGTAATTGGTGGTAAAGCGCCAAGTGGTCATGAAGTAGAGTTAGTCAAAGAAGAGTCTTACTTTTTCCGCATGAGTAAATACGCAGATCGTTTATTGGAATATTACAATGAACATCCAGAATTTATTCAACCAGAATCACGCAAAAACGAAATGATTAACAATTTTATTAAACCAGGTTTAGAAGATTTGGCTGTTTCCCGGACAACGTTTAAATGGGGAATTCCAGTAAAATCCGATCCAAAACATGTCGTTTATGTTTGGATTGATGCTTTGTCAAATTATATCACTGCTTTAGGTTATGGTTCACAAGACACCACCTTATTTGATAAATACTGGCCGGCTGATGTGCATATGGTTGGTAAAGAAATTGTACGTTTCCATACCATTTATTGGCCAATTATGTTGATGGCTTTAGATTTGCCATTACCAAAGAAAATTTTTGGTCATGGCTGGTTGTTAATGAAAGATGGCAAAATGAGTAAGTCAAAAGGAAATGTTGTCTATCCAGAAATGTTAGTCGAACGTTATGGCTTAGATGCATTGCGTTATTATTTGTTGCGAGCAATGCCTTTTGGCTCTGATGGTGTTTTTACTCCGGAAGATTTTGTCGCTCGGGTAAATTACGATTTGGCTAATGACTTAGGTAATTTGTTGAACCGGACTATTGCCATGATTAATAAATATTGTGAAGGCAATGTGCCAGCTTATGCTTCCAAAGTGACCGCTTTTGACAGTGAATTATCAACAACAGCTGCAAATGTAGTTGGTCGTTATCATCAAGCAATGGATAAAATGGAATTTAGTGTTGCTTTATCAGAAGTTTGGACCTTAATTTCACGAGCCAATAAATACATTGATGAAACCGAACCTTGGGTATTGGCTAAAGACGAAGAACGCCAAGCCGAATTAAATAGTGTCATGGTACATTTAGCTGAAAGTCTGCGGATTGCAGCTATCTTGTTACAACCGATTATGACTGAAACACCAAAGAAAATTTTCCAACAACTAGGTTTGGATGCTGAAACAATGGAATTAAAAGATTTGCATTTTGGCGAGTTTCCTCGCAATACAAAAGTTGTCGCAAAAGGCACACCGATTTTCCCGCGTTTGGATCAAGAAGTGGAAGTCGCTTATATTCAAAAGAAAATGACTGAAGGTGTAAGTAACCCAGAAGAAGCAGTGAAATGGGAGCCTGAAGAAACTGAATTAATTTCTGTCAAAGATAAACAAATCAAATATGATGATTTTGACAAGGTAGAATTAAAAGTTGCAGAAGTTATCGATTGTCAAAAAGTCAAGGGAGCAGATAAATTACTGCAATTTCGTCTGAATGCCGGCGACAGTCAAGATCGCCAAATTTTATCAGGAATTGCAGAATTTTACCCAGATCCCAAAGCATTGATTGGCAAAAAAGTTGTGATTGTCGCAAATTTGAAACCACGTAAAATGCGAGGACAAATTAGTCAAGGCATGATTTTGTCAGCTGAAGATGAAAAAGGAAACTTGGCGATTGTAGAAGCACCAAAACAAATGCCAAATGGTTCAGTGATTGCTTAAAAAAATAATCGTGTTGTCTCTGTCTTTTAAATAGCGAGGCAGCACGATATTTTTTTATTTCACTGCATTTAGAATTTTTTTCAAAAAGGTCGTTAATAATTTCGCTTCCACACAGGAGTTTCGTTAAAAGTATTTGCTCGTGAGTGCATTCTACTATATAATATTCCTTGTATTTATATGTTTTCATGAGGGAGTAACTAGCAGCATGAGCTGTGGCAACATCACCAACCGAAATTTACTTTCTGGTGTTGCCTTAATTAGTGAGACTTATGTATGTTACGCACATACACAAGTCTATTTTTTTTAGCTGACTTGTGGAGGTTAATTTCAAAGGAGGAACAAAATTGTCAGAAGAAAACAAAAAACAGCAGTTGAGCCAAGCGTTTTATTCCCAAACGCCAGAAGAGGTTCTAAAAGAGTTAGATGCAACTGCTGACGGTCTTAGTGCCGCAGAAGCCAAAAAGCGTCTAAGTGAATACGGTGAAAACGAGCTAGAAGAAGGCAAGAAAAAATCGATGGCGCAAAAGTTCTTTGAACAGTTCAAAGACTTAATGATTTTAGTTTTGCTAGTTGCCGCTATTATCTCTGCGCCCCACGAACCTGTTGATTCTATCATCATTTTGTTAGTTGTTATTATTAATGCTGTGATGGGTGTCGTGCAAGAGTCAAAAGCAGAAGCCGCGATTGAAGCTTTAAAAGATATGTCAACTCCCAATGCTAATGTCATGCGTGACGGCCATGCGTTATCCATTAAGAGTACAGACCTTGTGCCGGGGGATATCGTGTTGTTAGAAGCAGGAGATGTTGTCCCTGCTGACATGCGATTAATTGAAGCAAGCTCATTAAAAATTGAAGAAGCTGCTTTAACAGGAGAATCTGTCCCAGTTGAAAAAGAATTGGTAGTTTTAGAAGGTAATGAAATTGGAATTGGTGACCGAATTAATATGGCTTATTCCAATAGTAATGTTACCTATGGCCGTGGTAAGGGTGTTGTGGTTAACACCGGGATGAATACTGAAGTTGGTAAGATTGCTGGAATGTTGGCAGCTGCTGATGAAACAGAAACACCACTAAAAAATAATTTGAATCACTTGGGTAAATTCTTAACAGCTGCAATTTTAGTGATTGCCGTAATTATGTTCTTGTTTGGAACATTAATTAATGGTACTCCTTGGATGGATATGTTGTTAACATCAGTATCTCTTGCCGTTGCTGCGATTCCAGAAGGATTGCCTGCAATTGTGACAATTATTTTAGCTTTAGGAACACAAGTTTTAGCAAAACGTAATTCAATTATTCGGAAATTACCAGCTGTAGAAACGTTAGGTTCAACAGATATTATTGCCTCTGATAAAACGGGTACGTTGACTTTGAACCAAATGACCGTAGAAAAGCTTTATACTAATGATCGTCAATATCCATCAAGTGAGCATATTCCAGATAATAATATGGCCCTTAAAATTATGAATTACGCCAATGATACAAAATTCAGCCAAGAAGGTGAATTAATTGGTGATCCAACTGAAACGGCTTTAGTAAAATTTGGACAAGATCAAGGCTTTAACGTTACTGAAAAAGTAGCCAAAGAACCTCGCGTATCTGAACTTCCTTTTGATTCAGAACGTAAATTGATGTCTACAATTCACCAAGAAGCAGATGGTCGCTATCTCGTTGCTGTTAAAGGTGCACCTGATGTTTTACTTGGACGCTGTACACAATATCAAGTATTTGACGAAGTAAAAACAATGACAAATGCTGAAGAACAAAAAATCTTGGACAACAATAAAGATATGGCCCAACAAGCGTTACGTGTCTTAGGTATGGCCTATAAATATGTTGATGCTATTCCAACTGACTTACAATCAGAAGTAGTAGAAAATGATTTGATTTTTGCTGGTTTAGTGGGGATGATTGACCCAGAACGTTCAGAAGCAGCTGATGCAGTCAAAGTTGCCAAATCTGCGGGGATTCGTCCAATTATGATTACAGGCGATCACAAAGATACTGCAGAAGCAATCGCTGCCCGCCTTGGCATTATTAAAGCAGGGGATGACGCTGCTGTTTTAACAGGGGCGGAATTGAACCAAATGTCTGATGAAGAATTTGCTCAAAAGGTTGCTAACTATTCTGTTTATGCACGCGTATCTCCAGAACATAAAGTTCGTATCGTTAAAGCTTGGCAAAAAGAAGGTAAAGTTGTTGCGATGACCGGTGATGGTGTCAATGATGCGCCAGCGCTGAAACAAGCTGATATTGGTGTTGGTATGGGGATTACCGGTACCGAAGTTTCTAAAGGTGCTTCCGATATGGTCTTAGCGGATGATAACTTTGCCACAATCGTTGTGGCTGTTGAAGAAGGCCGCAAAGTCTTTTCCAATATTCAAAAAGCAGTACAATATTTATTGGCTGCTAACTTAGGGGAAGTTTTAACATTATTTATTGCCACAATGTTAAATTGGGATACATTATTGCCAATCCATTTATTATGGATCAACCTTGTTACAGATACATTCCCTGCCATTGCGTTAGGGATGGAACCAGCTGAAAAAGATTTAATGAGCCATAAACCACGGGGGCGTAACTCCAACTTATTCTCTGGGGGCGTATTCTCAAGTATTATCTATCAAGGGATTTTAGAAGCTGCTACGGTCTTGTTTGTATATTGGTCTGCTATTCAATGGCCAGTTCATGCGACGTATGAAGCAATCCATAGTGATGCATTAACAATGGCTTTTGCAACATTAGGTTTGATGCAATTGTTCCATGCATTTAATGTGAAATCTGTTCATCAATCCTTATTCAAAGTAGGACCATTCCGTAACAAATCCTTTAACTGGGCAATTTTACTTTCATTTTTCTTAATGATGGTCATTATTGTTGTTCCAGGTTTAAATGATATATTCCGGGTTGCTCATCTTGATTTATATCAATGGGGTATTGTCGTTGGTTCTTCCTTTGCGATTATTCCAGTAGTGGAAATCGTTAAAGCAATCCAGCGTGCAGCAGGTAAAGAATAGTATTTTAAAAGCTGAAGGAAATTCCTTCAGCTTTTTTTATAAAAACTATACTTTTATTTCGTTATTTTATAAAATCAATTTGATAAGTGACAGCACAAAAATTTGGTGGAGCTTAAATGGATGTCAAAGTGAAGTTTCCCAACTTTTTGACAATGAATAATTATGCTGTGACAATCATTTTTTTTATGGGAATAATCCAGACTTGTTTTTTTTCATAAAATGTTATTCTGAAAAAAATAACGTCTTTCTGGTTGACAAACCGATTCTACAGTTTTATGATGTAGACACATTAATAAATGATGACTGTGATGGAAACACAGTAGGATGATAGCCCCTGTTTAAGAGAGCTGGTGGAGGTGCAAACCAGTACACGCTATTGTGTGAATTACATTTCCGGAGTCTTGGCGTAAAGCCACGCGACAGCGTTAAATGTTTGAGTGATATGTTTTATCTTAAAACATATAATTTGGGTGGTACCGCGAATTTTCGTCCCTTGGCAATTTTGCCAAGGGACTTTTTTGTTCTTCAAAATTCTATGGGACTTTAAATGGTTGCTCTTTCATAAAACGCTTTAAAAACATTTTTTAATAACATAACATAATTTTGCTATGCCAGCAGTTTACTGCTTTCATAAATATAGACGGAGGTCAACAAGATGAATATTATTGATGAATTAACGTGGCGGGATGCCATCAACCAACAAACCAATGAAGAAGGTCTACGCAAACTTGTAGATGAAAAGAGCATTGCGCTTTATTGTGGTGTCGACCCAACCGGCGATTCCATGCACATTGGACATTTAATTCCTTTCATGATGATGAAAAGATTTCAATTGGCGGGCCACCGTCCATATATTTTAATCGGTGGTGGGACTGGTACAATCGGAGATCCTAGTGGTCGTACAACAGAAAGAACGTTACAAACAATGGAAACGGTCCAACACAATGTGGATGCGTTATCCAATCAAATGCGTAAATTATTTGGGAAAGATGCCAATATCAGCTTTGTGAACAACTTTGACTGGTTATCTAAGATTTCATTATTGGAATTTCTACGCGACTACGGTAAAAACTTCAACATCAACACAATGTTAGCCAAAGATATTGTTTCAAGTCGTTTAGAAGTGGGTATCTCCTTTACGGAATTCACTTACCAAATTTTACAATCTATCGACTTTTTACACCTATTTAAAACTTACGGTGTGCAATTGCAAATCGGCGGTGCAGATCAATGGGGCAATATTACAGCAGGACTTGATTTGATTCGTAAATTGGAAGGCCCAGAAGCAGAAGCTTTTGGTTTAACTATTCCATTAATGTTAAAAGCAGATGGTACCAAATTCGGTAAAACTGCCGGCGGTGCTGTTTGGTTAGATCCTAAGAAAACTTCACCATTTGAATTCTACCAATTCTGGTTGAACCAAGATGATCGTGATGTCATTAAATACTTGAAATTCTTTACTTTCTTAGATAAAGAAGAAATTGATGCTTTGGCACAAAAAGTTGCCACTGAACCAGAAAAACGCGAAGCACAACGTCGTCTAGCTGAAGAAGTTACTCGCTTTGTTCATAGCGAAGAAGATTTAAAAGAAGCACAAAAAATTACCGAAGCACTATTTTCTGGTAATATCAAAGATTTAAATGCTACTGAAATCGAACAAGGCTTTGGTAAAATGCCGACGGTTGAAATTTCCAACGAATCTGTAAATATCGTGGAATTATTAGTAGCAACTAACATTGAACCATCTAAACGTCAAGCACGAGAAGATGTTTCAAACGGAGCTATAAGTATTAACGGTGATCGAATCACTGATTTAGATTTTGTCGTAACACCATCTGATCATTTCGAAGGGAAATTCGTTGTGATAAGAAAAGGCAAGAAAAAATACTTTTTGGCCAAAGTATTAAATTAGAATTTAATAATTTTTTGCCTTGAAAAACAATGGTTTTCATTTTCCAATTCAAATGATGAACTGGTCTTAAAAAAGTAAAAATCACTGTTAATACGTTACGAGAGCGCGCGACCTGTCTTTACAGGCCGCGCTTTTTTTTATCGTAGCTAAAATAAAATCACTTCACAAAGTTATTTGCCATAACAATGAGGCTTAATTCAAATTAATTCACGAAAGGGGAAAAGACAGATAATTTTAAGTAAATAAATAACTGTGGTTATTTTATTGTTTTGAATTTTCAGATAAAAAACAAGCCACTTTTTCCTTTATTAAATTCTCGCAATTGACTATAACTTTAAAACAATTTAATAATTAAGAAATTGATTAGAAAAGGAGCAAGTTTTGATTTTACTTTTAAAAAAAACAGGTGTAACCTACAAACGACAAAATTTTTATCAATACTTTTTTAGGAGGAGTTCATCATGAGTGAACAAGGAAACGATTTGAATCTAAATGCCCTATTTATTGGGGACAAAGCTGAAAATGGCCAAATTTACAAAGCTTTGTTAAATGAATTAGTAGACGAGCATTTAGGCTGGCGTCAAAACTACATGCCACAAGACATGCCAATTATTACGCCGGAAGAAAAAAGCAGTGAAAGTTTTAAAAACACTGTCAACAAAATGGAAGATGTTTTATCAGAAATTTCTTCTCGCATGCGCAGTCATTCTGTGCCATGGCATACTGCAGGCCGTTACTGGGGACATATGAACTCAGAAACATTAATGCCTTCTTTACTAGCTTACAATTTTGCTATGCTTTGGAATGGGAACAACGTGGCTTATGAGTCATCACCAGCAACAAGCCAAATGGAAGAAGAAGTAGGACATGAATTTGCCCACTTAATGAGCTATAAAAATGGTTGGGGACACATCGTTGCTGACGGTTCATTAGCAAACTTAGAAGGTTTATGGTATGCCCGCAATATCAAATCATTGCCACTTGCTATGAAAGAAGTAACACCAGAATTAGTTAGCGGTAAATCTGAATGGGAACTTTTAAATATGTCTACAAAAGAAATTATGGACTTATTGGAAAGCGTACCAGAAAAGATTGACGATATTAAAGCTGCTTCTGCTCGTAGTGGTAAAAACTTAGAAAAATTAGGAAAATGGTTAGTGCCACAAACAAAACACTATTCATGGTTAAAAGCTGCAGATATTATCGGGATTGGTTTAGATCAAGTTATTCCTGTACCTGTAGATCACAACTATCGCTTAGACGTAAACGAATTAGAAAAAATCGTGCGTCAATTAGCTGCAGAACAAACACCAATTTTAGGTGTAGTCGGTGTTGTTGGTTCAACTGAAGAAGGTGCCATCGACCCAATTGATAAAATGGCTGCTTTACGTGATGTTTTAGCTAAAGACGGCATTTACTTCTATTTACATGTCGATGCTGCTTATGGTGGTTATGGTCGTGCTATTTTCTTAGATGAAAACAATGACTTCATTCCTTTTGAAAATCTAAAAGATGTTCATTTTGAAAAAGGTGTTTTCACTGAAAATAAAAATTATATTTTAGAAGAAGTTTATAACGCTTATCGTGCCATTGAAGAAGCTGAATCTGTCACAATTGACCCACATAAAATGGGCTATGTTCCTTATTCAGCTGGTGGGATTGTTATCCAAGATATCCGCATGCGCGACGTTATCTCATACTTTGCAACATATGTATTTGAAAAAGGTGCTGATATTCCAGCCTTACTTGGCGCTTACATTTTAGAAGGTTCTAAAGCCGGTGCGACAGCTGCCAGCGTTTGGGCTGCACATCATGTATTGCCATTAAACGTTGCTGGTTATGGTAAATTAATGGGCGCATCAATCGAAGGCTCACATCGTTTCTTTAATTTCTTAAACAACTTATCCTTTAAAGTTGGCGATAAAGAAATTGAAGTACATCCTTTAACTTATCCTGATTTCAACATGGTGGATTATGTCTTTAAAGAAAAAGGCAACGATGACTTAGAAGCGATGAACAAATTAAACCATGATGTTTATGACTATTCTTCATATGTCAAAGGTAGCATTTACGGCAATGAATTCTTAACTTCTCATACCGACTTTGCTATTCCAGATTATGGTGATAGCCCATTACAATTTGTGAACCAACTTGGTTTTTCAGATGCAGAATGGCGCCGGGTTGAAAAAGTTACCGTTTTACGTGCCAGCGTTATGACACCATACATGAACAAAGAAGAAAACTTTGAAGAATATGCTGAAAAAATTAAAGTTGCGCTTCAAGAAAAATTGGAAAAAATCTATGCAGAAAAATTAGTACATTCAGCACACTAATCAGTTAGTAGACGGCAGGATCAGTTGCCGTCTGGCAACTGATCGACTGCGGTCCAATTTTAAGGAGCGTGTCAAAAGTGAGTAAGTCAGATATTAATAAAATTAGCTTGGGTACTTTTATCGGACTGACAATGGCATTGTGTGCCACAGTTCGTAGTATCCCAACTTTAGCAGCCGTTGGATGGACGTTAATTTTCTATTCAATTTTTGCTGTTGTCTTTTTTGCCGGCCCTATTTCAATGATTTCCGGTGAACTTTCTACCATGTTGCCAGAAGAAGGCGGTCCACAATTATGGGTGAAAACTGCTTTAGGTAGTAAATGGGGATTTGTTGTTGCTTGGTTGTTATGGGTGCAAATGTTCCCAGGAATGGTAATGGTTGCCTCTACATTAGGGCCTCTTTTAGGTAATACATTTGGTAATGTTGCGTTAGGCAATAATCACTGGTTTGTTTTAGCTTGTATTTTAATTATTTATTGGATTATTACCATTTTGAATTTAAAATTTGATATGGCCAAAGTTGGTGGGAACATCGGTGTTTGGTTAGGAGTTTATATTCCAGTTGTCGTCATGTTTGTCTTAGGCCTATTTTCATTTTTCAAAGTGGGCTTGGTTTCAAATGGCTATTTAGGTGATTTTTCTTGGTCTAAAATATTACCCGACTTGCAACATATTGAAACATTAAAATATTTAGCTGGGATTAGCTTTATTTTCGTTGGTATTGAAATGAGTTCTGTTTATATGCCTCGATTAAAAGATTCAACTAAGAACTATACAAAAGGTGTTTTCATCGCTTTAATTGGTTTGGTTTTATTAAATGTTATTAATGCGATGTTAGTCGCAAATGTGGTTCCTGCAGGCAAAATGGAATTAGCTAATATTACGCAACCTATCATTATTTATTGCGAAATTTTAGGATTACCAACAATTATTGGCAATATTTTCAGTTTCATGGTCTTTATTGGGGTATTATTACAACTTTCTGCTTGGGTAACCGGTCCTTCAAAAACAATTATTCAAGTTGCTAGAGAAGGCTTCTTACCACCAAAATTTGGTTTCCAAAAAGAAAACAAATACGGTGTTTCTAAAAATGTTGTCTTAACCCAATCCATTGTCATTTCATTGTTTGCTTTATTATATGGCGTAATGGATGACGTTAGTGCGGTTTTCTTAACTTTAACAAATGCCACAACAATTGTTTATTGTATCGTTTATGTTTTAATTGCCATTTCTGTTTTGGAATTGCGCAAACACCGTCCTGAAATGGCTCGTCCTTACCGGATTGGTAAAAAAGGTAACGCCTTTGTTTGGGTTGTTAGCTTGATGTTATTATTTTCAATTGTAGTTGTTACTTATGCTACATTGAGAACTTCTACTTTAGCAAATGCATTACTTGTTGCAGCAATTGCAATTGTGATGTTTGTTATTCCTTTGGTCATTAATCACTTTAAGAAAAATGACTGGAAAGTTGCTGTTAGTGACAATTCTACAGACCACTTGCACCATAGTCATTAACAACTTGCTAAGCGTCCTGTCGTAAGTCCTTGCGGCCGGGCGCTTTTTAATGTATTCAAAACCCTGTCCTATTTTTATAAATTGTAAAGAAGGTATTGTTGTGAAAAAAATTTCTACTAAAGAAAGTGCTGCGATTTTAGCAGCCATGTTAGCTATTCTCGGAATATTAATTATCGGATTTCAATTAAGTCCGCATATTCCAATCTTATTTGTTTTTATGTTATTACTTTTATATGGACGTCTGAAAAAATTTTCGTGGGATGATATTCATGGGGGGATTATTAATGGGATTACACCTGGCATTATCCCCATTATTATCTTTTTATTAATTGGGGTATTAGTCGCTTCTTGGATTTTAGCCGGAACGATTCCCACTATTATGGTCTATGGCTTTAAAATTATTTCAGTTCGCTTTTTCTTACCGACAGTTTTTGTTGTTTGTTCGATTGTGGGTTTAACAGTTGGAAGCTCATTTACCACTATTTCAACGATTGGTATTGCTTTTTTAGGGATTGGTCATATATTGGGGTTTCACGATGCTTATACCGCCGGTGCTGTCGTTTCAGGGGCATTTTTGGGCAATAATATCTCGCCTTTATCGGACACAACGAATTTAGCCGCTGGTATTGGCGAAATCGATTTGTTTCAACATATCGCAAATATGCGTTTTACGGATTTGCCAGCCTTTGCGATTAGCTTTTTACTTTATATTTTCTTAGGTCATACGAATAAAACAGCGAATTTGACCAGCGTAAATGATATGATTACGAGCATGCAAAACAATTTTTGGATTTCACCTTGGACCTTAATTCCGTTAGTGGTGTTATTTGTAATGGCAGTAAAAAAAATTCCTGCGATTGCGACGCTTTTAACCGGGGCTACTGTGGCTGTGGTCATTAGTTTTATTCACGACCAAAGTCTAACGGTTCAAAAAGTAGCAAATATTTTGATGAATGGTTTTAAAGCAGAAACCGACAGTGAAAAATTAAATACGCTTTTATCCCGGGGCGGCATCATGAGTATGCTCGGTTCGGCTAGCTTGATTATTTTAGCTTTAGCCTTAGGTGGCTTATTGTTAAAATATAAAATAGTGGAAAACATTGTGGAAGCGTTGAAAAATAAGATGGATAGACCTTCTCGTTTAATTGGTTTGACTGCACTAAGTAGTATTGGCGTAAACATTATCGTAGGTGAACAATACTTATCTGTGATTTTACCGGGGGAAACCTTTAAAAAATCTTTTGAAACAGCGAAGTTAGACAAACGCTATTTAACTAGAACGCTAGCGGATGCCGGCGCGAGCGTAAATGCCTTAATTCCATGGGGCGTCAGCGGTACCTTTATTGCGGGGACTTTGAAAGTAAGTGCGATGGAATATGTACCTTTTGCCTTTTTCCCTTTATTGGCCCCAGTGATTACGATTGTGGTAGGTTTTCTTTTAAATCAACGGCATACGCAGGCAACCCATCCAGTAAGTTAAAAATGGAAATGAAAAGGAGGTGTGACAAAAGTTTTGTCACACCTCCTTTTTTATGAATCAATGGCATTCCAAAAGCAGCTTCTTCGAAAATAAGCGGAAATCTTGCAAAAATTTGAGCAGCAATTTTCTTGAAGTTCCCTCTTACTTCTTGCAACTGATCACTTCTAGCACAACTTCTTCTTGAATCATAAAATTTAATGACGACGAATAATTTTTTTGCGGATTTCTTCAATCAAGATAAGTGGAAGCGGGATACAAATTAGAAATAACCAATCTTGTAATTGGATGCCCGTGGTCCCAAATAATTTTTGTAAGAAAGGAAGATACATTAAGCATGTGATTAAGATCACTTCAAAAATGATTCCACCTAAAATGCGCTTATTTGAAAATAAGCCAATTTGAAACAATGATTGTTTTTCAGTACGACAGTTAAAAACAGCGCCGATTTGACAGAAAACAATTGCCGCTAATGTCATGGTGGTAGCCATGGCATAAACTTTACCATTTGATGCTAATGCGACAGAGGGCCAGCCGTTTAAGTGGTTCACAAAAAGGTAAGCACCAATGGAAATAAGGGAAGCCAACAAGCCATACCAAGCAAATGCTTTTAAAATAATCTGTTTGGTTAACAAGTGTTCAGACTGTTTCCGTGGTGGCTTTTTCATTGTCCCTGCTTCAGTTTGTTCCGTAGCTAAACCTAATGCGGGCAGCATATCTGTACCAAGATCGATGGTCAAAATTTGCATAACCGTTAAAGGTAAAGGAATGGTACCTTTTGATATTAAAAATAATAATGAAGGAATTGCTTCAGGCATATTACTATTTAAAATATAAAGTAAAAATTTGCGAATATTGTTGTAAACAGTGCGTCCTTCTTCAATCGCATTAACAATGGAAGTGAAATTATCATCGGTTAAAATCATATCGGCGGCTTCTTTTGCAACATCTGTGCCAGTAATGCCCATGGCAACACCAATGTCGGCTTTTTTCAATGCTGGAGCATCATTCACCCCGTCACCAGTTGAAGCGACTACTTCACCTAAACTTTGCAGTGTGGAAACGACGCGATATTTTTGTTCAGGGGCTACCCGAGCGAAAATGATTTCATGACGTAAATTTTCTTTTAAAGTCGCCTCGCTCATGGCAGCTAAATCATCACCGGTAATGACCCGGACATCGTCACTTTTTACAATGCCGATTTTCCGTGCGATGCTTTCAGCGGTTAGTCCATAATCTCCGGTTACCATAATGATGCGAATGGCCGCATCGTGGCATTTTTGAATCGCATCCATCACATTTTCTCGTGGTGGATCTTGGCTGGCGGTAATACCAACAAAAATCAAATTTTGTTCGCAATTTTCAATCGTCAATTCTTCGTTAGATTTTAGCGGACGATAGGCAAAAGCTAAGGTTCGTAACCCATCTTTGGCAAAACTGTCATTTTGGGTCAAGATTTGTTTTTTGAGGGTGTCGTCTAATGGAGCAATCTGCCCATTTTTTAAATAGTTCTGACAACAGCTTAAAACTTCGGTAATCCCACCTTTGGTAAAAACGTATTGCTGATTATCATGAGTGTGAATGGTGGACATACGTTTGCGTTTTGAGTCAAAGGGTAGTTCACTTTTTCGGGGATAATCTTTTTGTTCATCAATTAAATCATAATCCGCTTTAGCAGCCAAAATGAGAATACTACCTTCATCGGGGCTGCCAACGAGTTGATAGTGATCGTTTTTTTCTTCGATGGCAGAATCATTACATAAACTGCCAATGCGCAATAGTTGGAGCAAATCTTTTTCTTGAGACAGATCAATTCGTTTAACGCCTTTTTTGACGATACCGTTTGGCTCATAGCCGGTACCAGACACTGTATAGTTTGCATTCGGGAGCCATACTTTTTCAATTGTCATTTCATTTTTGGTTAAAGTTCCGGTCTTATCTGAACAAATTACTGTCGTTTCACCTAGTGTTTCCACGCTATTCAAATGTTTAACCAAAGCATTCTTTTTTGCCATTTTTTGAACCGCCATCGCTAAAGACAGTGTAACTGTTGGCAGTAATCCTTCTGGAATAAAGGCTACGACCATTCCGAGCGCGAAAATAAATGCTTTTGCCCAAGGATAACCAACAAAAAAGACTGCAGCAATAAAAAATAAAATACCAATCACAATAGCAATCATTGAAAGCTGACGAGTTAAAATATCCAGTTCTTTTTGCAAAGGACTTTTCACATCGGTTACAGAAGTTGTTAAAGAGGCGATTTGTCCAAATTCAGTTGCCATCCCAGTAGCTAAAACGACAAACACGCCACTGCCGTTAACCACAGAAGTTCCTTCATAAACTAAATTTGCTTCGGCATATTTACCAGCACGCTTAAGGACTTCCTCTGTTTGAATATCGTTTTCTTTATTGACAGTAGTAGATTCTCCCGTTAATGAAGATTGATTGACTTCTAAGCTGTCAGCGGTTAGTAGACGACCGTCAGCGGGAATATTGTCCCCGCTATTTAAGGTAACAATATCACCTGGGACTAATTCAGAAGCTAAAATTTTATTTGATTGGCCGTTTCGCACGACTTTAACGTAGCTGGGCAGCAACTTTTGAAGTGCGCTTGTGGCTTGTTGCGCGCGATATTGCTGCCAAAAACTAAAGACGCCGTTAATGATGTTAACGAGCCAAATCGCAATCCCTAATTCTGGCGTGCCAGTTAAAAGGGCAATAAAGCCGGCAATCCATAGTAAAATGGCCATCATACTGGTAAAATTGGTCAAAAATGTTTTGAGCATAGACTGCCTTTGTGTGGTTGCAATCACATTTTTACCATATTTTTCCAATCTTTTTTGGGCTTCTTGATCGGTAAGCCCACTTTTTGAACTATCTATCTTTGCGAGACTATCTTCACTGCTTATTTTGGCATATTCTTGCAGTGATTTTGTTTGTGTCATCTCACATCACCACCTTTGCCTATATTTTCCAAGACTCTTAAAAAAAATGCAAAAAATAACCCTTTTTTTCGAGAATACTTTCTTATTAGTAGAAAAACCGCTAAAATGAAATTATCACCAAAAAAGAAAGTAGGAATAACTGTGAGACCAAATCTTGGTTATTATGTCCAAAATATTAATGATATCGTACAAGATACTGAAAAAATTGGGGAAGAAATGAACCCTCATTATGAAATTATTCGTGCTGCCATTGATGCGGACACATTAACTGAATTAACCCCAGAGAAAATTGCTGAAGTGGTAGATGTCTTTACTGCTGGCACCAAAAAATACAAAGCCATGCTGGCACAAATTGAAAAATTACGTCCGCCCGCTAAAGTAATGGGAATCCATAAAAAATTTCAACGTTCTTATGAGAAATACGTGGCTGGCTGTGATGAAATGATTGCCAGCTTACAAACTGAACAAGGAATTGATACCCCAGCTTTTAATGCGGCCGAAGAAAAACAAGATGAAGCAACAGATGAAATTTCATTTTCAATTCAACGGATGACCAATTTGCTACTAGGTAAAAAATAAAAGCTAAATCTGCTATTTTTTAGCAAAAGAGAAACTTGAAAAATTGAATTTCGATTTTTCAAGTTTCTTTCTTTATAAGTAAAAGGAATGATATCCTCCTCTCCAGAAATAGGGGGATCTACTCAGTGGCGTTGAGGCGAAATAGTTAACTGCGTTTGTTTCGCTTTTTAGTCGTCTGGTACATGCGCTACCCGCTGCCTTTCGCTTTTCTTTAGGGTACACTTCGCTCTTTTTTACAAATAAATTGGTGATTGTAGAGTTCCAGGCATGCATTTTTTAAACAAAAATAAACATTTGCAGCCTAGAAAAAACTGAAGCCAACCTTGAAAGGACAGTTGAATTAGCAAAACGAGAGTTATCTAATTTAACTATAACGTTATTTTTATGACAAAAAATATGTTGTCGTTTATATTAAATACATAACCAACAACAACCTTTTTATTTTTCATTTTACTCCATTTGAGAGTAATTACTCCTTTTTCCATTGGGCCTAACCAACCCGATGGTTTTTTTGTGTCTAAAAACTAAAAAAGTGGGATTTATTTTATATTTTGAGATAAATAGATGTGAAATGCTTTTTCGTCATAAAAAAATAGAAAAGAAATTATAAATCAAAAATTTAAATACAAATTAAATAAATGTTTTTTTATAGCATACCAGTGGAATATTAGATAGAGAATATCTAATATTTTTTAATTTTTTATGGAAAAAATTGTCAAATATTTAAAGTCATGCTACTCTTAAACTATTAAAAACGAAATGAGGGATCTTGCATTGAAATTTTAACCAATTTGTTGAAGCTGCATTTAGATGGAAAACTTGGGACGACCAAGGGTTTCGTGTGCAGATTTTCAGGATTGGTTAAATGATAATGGGAGGTCTTTTTGTCTGCCTTATTTATCATCGCTTCTGTGGCGACCGTTCCTGAAAATAGGAACGGTCTTTTTTATAGGGGAATGAGACAGGCGTTTGCGGAAAAAAGGATAACGCATTTGTTTAAAAAGCGATCCTTTATGCAGAAAGCCGGTTTTAAAGCCCTTTTACGAGGTGATAATATGTCAGTGATAAAAATACATGATTTAACTTTTGGTTTTGATAATCAAGGATTGTTGCTTTTTGATCATAGTAATTTAGTGATTGATAGCAGTTGGAAATTAGGGTTAATTGGACGTAATGGTCGTGGGAAAACGACTTTATTAAATCTATTGCAGCAAAAATTTCCTTACGAAGGTAAGATTACGCATCAAATGACCTTTACGTATTTTCCGCAAAAATTAATTGATAAAAACGAAATAACTTATTATGCGCTAAATGAAGTCGCGTCTTTTGAACAATGGCAGTTGGAACGGGAACTCAATTTGTTAGGCCTAGATCCACTGATTTTGTGGCGCCCGTTTTCTAGCCTTTCTGGAGGAGAACAGACCAAAGTTTTACTAGCATTATTGTTTGTTGATGAATCAAATTTTCCTTTGATTGATGAGCCGACTAATCATTTGGATGTACTCGGACGACAGCAAGTAGCGAAATATTTAAAACGAAAAAAGCAGGGATTTATCGTAGTCAGCCATGACCGGCATTTTGTCGATGAAGTGGTCGATCATATTTTATCGATAGAAAAAAGTCAGATAATTTTATATCAAGGGAATTTTTCTGTTTATGAGGAACAAAAAGGATTACGAGATAAGTTTGAATTGGAACAAAACAGTAAGTTAAAAAAAGAAATTGGCAGACTCCAACAAACAGCAGCGGAAAAAGCCGAATGGGCACAGTCGCGTGAAGGCGATAAAACCAAAAAATCAAAAGGCTTCATCGATACTGAAATGCGTCGCGTCAATAAAGGTGCCGTGGGAGCAGATGCGGCTAGAACGATGAAACGCTCAAAAGCGATTGTCAATCGCATAGAAGAGCAGGCAGCCAAAAAGGCGGAGTTATTAAAAGATATTGAAACGGTAGATACTGTAAAAATGAACTTTATACCCACTTATCATAAGTTGTTGTTACAAGTAGAAGATTTCACTCTCCAATATCCCGATAGTAAAGCCTTATTCAAACCCGTATCGTTTGAATTGCGCCAAGGAGAACGGCTGGCAATTACCGGTGCAAATGGTGCCGGAAAATCTTCTTTAATCCATTATTTGATGGGACACTTCAAGGGCATTGGGGAAGGAAGCGTAAATCAACCTCAAAAATTAAATATCAGCTATGTCCGCCAAAATTATGAGGATAATCAGGGAACGTTAACGGAATTTGCGGCAAGCCATCATTTGAATTATGAAGACTTGCTAAATAATCTACGCAAACTGGGCGTTGAGCGTGAAGTTTTTTATAATAAAATTGAAGACATGAGTATGGGCCAAAGAAAACGCGTTGAACTTGCCAAATCACTGGCAACACCAGCAGAGTTATTTATTTGGGACGAGCCTTTAAATTATTTGGATGTCTTTAACCAAGAACAACTAGAAGAGGCCATTAAATTAGTTCAGCCTACTATGTTAATGGTGGAACACGATGAAACGTTCTTGAAAAATGTCGCGACAAAATTTTTGGAACTTAAAAAGCAGCCCTAACAGTAACTGCAAAATAAAAGACAGCCGCACATTTCCGTAAAGGAAGGCGCGGCTGTCTTTTCAATTTTCGACGTTACGAACGTAGTCGTCAAAGTATTTAATCAAATCGCTTTTCATTTTTTGATAATCTTCTTCGCTATATTCTTTTTCTTCAATTTTACCATTGAAAAAAGGTATATTTAATTCTTCTTTTAAACGATCCAAAGCTTCTTGTTGATTCATAATATGTTCTCCTATAACAAATTAAATGATTGGGTTAATGCTTCATATTGTTTTTGCATGGTGGTCAGACGTTTCTTTAAGCTTGTAATGTCGTCATCATCATGAAATAAAACTTGTTTGAGTTCAAAGTAGAAATCATCAAAGGCATTGACAAAAGCTTCTACTTCTTTGGTTTGCAGTTCATTGTTTTGGTCGCAACGAATATAGGCTTTTTCAGCAATAGCATAACCTTCGGCTGTCGTGAGAATCGCTAAATTTTCGTTATAACGACGACTGCTTACTAAATCAAAAACAGATTGACATTTGTTTAATAGATTTGAAAAGTCCTTTAGTAAAAGTTCAATAGGTGTTTTGGTAAACATGGGGGATTCCTCCAATTCTTTTTTTGCTAGTCTTCAAATAAAACACAGACACACTCTGGCGCATAAACATCTTTTTGAACTAAAGTTAAGTAGCCATCTGTTTCATTGCGGGTATAAAGTGACAAATTGTCGCTGTTTTGATTTGCACAAACTACATATCTTCCACTCGGATCAATGGCAAAATCACGGGGGAATTCGCCTTCGGTACTGATTGTTTGGATTTTTTCAATGGTTAAACCATCTGCTGAAACAGCAAAAACGACAATCGAATTGTGACCACGATTGGAAGCATAGACAAAACGACCATCTGCGCTAATGCGAATAGCCGCACCACCATTTGCTCCCGTGAAGTCTTTTGGTAATAAAGAATCTTGCATGATTTCAGCAAAACTACCATCTTCAGGATTATAACTTAAAACCGTCAGGGTACTATTTAGTTCCCCTAACAAATAAGCAATATTTTTAGTAGGATGAAAAACTAAATGACGTGGTCCTGCACCATCTTCTGTTTGATAGACTGCAACTTCATCTAATTTGCCGTCTTGACTGACATTGTACGTATAAACCCGATCGGTACCTAAATCACAAACGACAAGTCGTTTATCTGGAGTTAAATCAGTATAATGCACATGGGGGTTATCTTGATTTTCATTACTGCCGGTTGGCTCATCGTGTTTAATAATGACTTTGGATTCGAGGCTGCCATCTTCTTTTAAACCATAGACACTAATTTCACCTAAATGATAATTTGCACCGTAGACCAGTTGCCGTTGTTCATCGACAGCCACATAGCACAATGGCGCACCTTCTTTTGTAACGGCATTTAAAAAGTTGAAATTTTTATCATATGCGCCACAGCCGCCTTTGCCATCCACTGCAGTAACGGTATAAAGGTTTTTAGCTTTACTTTGCGCTAAGTAAGTGGGGCTGTTTTCTTCAGTAGCCAAACTTAAATTGACCAATTGCTCTTTATCTGTATCCAATGTAATCCGATAAATTCCTTTGCTGTCACGTCGTGTATAAGTTCCTAATAATAAATGCTGTAACATGGTTTTCCTCCTAAATAATTATTGCCAAACTTTAAAAAAAGTTTTTCTTTCAAATAAGCTATGCTGATTCTATTTTACCACAAAGAATCCGCTTTAGAAGTTAGAGAAAAGTTTAGATATGTTATAATGAAAACTGTTAAAACTGTGCTAATAAATGAGTGAAAATGCGAAAAATTCGTTTAATGGATTGAAAAGTAAGGGAGATACACAATTTTCTGATTGGATGAATTTGCAACTTATTCACAGGATGAAAAGATGAAATTAAAAAGTAATTGGATAAAAGATGCAGGAGGCAATGACAAAATGATAACGGGAAAAATTACAGCAATTGGGGAACAAGCAATTGATGTCAATGAAAAATTATTGATTTTTTTTGATGAAAGTGCGACGAATGGATTAAAACCTTACGCAATCATCCAAGATGTACCAAAAGCCGCAGAAATCACTCTTCAAAAAGGAGACGAAATCCGTTTTGGGGATATGAAATATACAGTGAACCACGTGGGCAATACTGCCTTAAAAGGTCTTCATGAAATTCAACATGCTTCATTTGTATTTGATGAGGTGCCAGAATCTGACAGCATTGTAAACGGTGTTTACTTATCACCTTTTGAAGTGCCGCAGTTAGAAGTAGGGTTGACCATTACGTATCCTGGTAAGTAAGAATAAAAAAGCAAAGAGACGATTTTGACTTTGGCTTTTTTATACAGACAAACAGCAGCTAAAATCGTGTTGAAAAATTTCAAAATAAAACGTAAATTGAGCACGCCTTCAATCAAAAAAGGATTAAAGTTGCAGTTGAACTTATTTTTATAATACTAAGAATATTGGAATCCGGAGGTTTGTAATGGAGAAAGATAAAAAAAGGTTATCCTGGTTTTGGAAATGGTTTTTAAATAATCAGTTTGTTACCGCATTGTTGATTATTTTATTAATATTATTAATTTTAAATGCTTTTACTAAGGTTTCTTATCTATTTGAGCCGGTTGCGCAATTTGTCGGCGTTGTTGGTTTACCAATTGTCTTAGCCGGGGTTTTTTACTATTTAATGAATCCTGCTGTTGACTATCTGGAAAAGAAAGGTCTAAAACGAATTTATAGTATTTTTCTTTTGTTTTTACTAGTCATTGGTTTAATTACGTGGGGTGTCGTGGTGATTGTACCGAAAATTCGTGAGCAAACCGCTAGCTTTATTGATAATTTTCCTAACTATCTAGACGTTATTGACCAAAAAGCCAATGAAATTTTAAATGATCCAATTTTTGGTACTTTTAAAGATCAATTTGATAGTTATGGGGATAAAATTACAACTTGGCTTACGGACTTTATCCGCAATGTCTCCAGTTCGACTATCTCTAGTTTAGGTAAAATTGTCGGAGCAGTAGCCTCGACACTGGTCGCTATTTTTACCATGCCGTTTATTTTGTTCTATCTTTTAAAAGATGGTCGGAATTTAGCGCCTTATTTTGTCAAATTTTTGCCAAATAAAATACGTAAACCTACTTTAAAGGTGTTAAAAGAAATGAACGAGCAAGTCTCTTCTTATATTCGAGGGCAATTAACTGTCGCTTTTGCAGTGGCGATTATGTTTATTATTGGATTTTCCATTATCGGATTGGATTACTCTGTTACTTTAGGTGTAGTAGCAGGATTTTTAAATTTGATTCCTTATTTAGGTTCCTTTTTAGCGATGGTTCCGGCTATATTTTTAGGGATTGTCGCCGGTCCTGTTATGTTAGTCAAAGTATTAGTGGTATTTGTGATTGAGCAGACCATTGAAGGCCGCTTAATTTCGCCATTGGTACTAGGCAATGAACTTTCTGTTCATCCGGTGACCATTTTACTGGTACTATTAACTTCTGGTAAGTTATTCGGCGTAGTGGGGGTTATTTTGGGGATTCCTGTCTATGCAGCTGCCAAGGTCTTAATTACCCATCTCTTTGAATGGTATAAAGACGTGTCGCAATACTATCATGAAGAAGAAAAAGCAGAAGAAGAAAATTAGAAAGAAAAAAAGGATAAACAGCCGCATTTGCTTGCGCTGTTTATCCTTTTTTTAAGCTGCTAATTCTTTTAAATCACGCATACCGCCAATTACGTGGACAGCTTTGAAACCGTGATTTTCTAAGAAATTCGCGATGATTTCTGAGCGACGTCCGGAATAGCTGATCACATAATAGGTCGCATTTTTATCTAATCTTTTTAATTCATTAGGTAAGCTTGTCGCTGGTACGGAAATGGCATGGGGCAAATGGCTCATTTCAAAGTCCTGCGGGTCGCGAATATCTAAGATGTTCAGCGCTTCGTTTTGACGTAGCAAGTTAAAATCTTGTACGGAAATTGAAGTCATCTTTCATCCTTCTTTCTTTTTGTAAGATGTTAGTATCTTAGGTTATTTCACTAAAAAATTCAATGTTTTTCTTTTTATCTGATAAAATAATGAAAAGAAAATAAATGTAAGCGATTTTCAAAGCGCCATTACACGGCTAGCTATGAATAAAAGAATGTATAAAAAGAAAAAACAAGAGAGGGAACTCTTGTTTTTCATTATGAAATCCTTTTCTTTGCTAAAGAGAATACGCAAGAACAAGCGTGGGATTAGGGTTTTTCGGGGTTTCGGCGGATATTGTGATTTTTTATTTAAATTTTATCAAAGTTTTGGTAGAGATAGTGGAGGTCAGCCATTTCCTCACAAATTTTGCTGCCAATATTTGTCGCTTTCACTTTTGTACGATTAGGAACTTCTTCAACCAAACGCTTCACGGAAATAATATCTGTGCCATTTGTTACTGCATCGGCAACAGACGTGAAAGGTTGGTGTGCTGCTAATTGCATACCGTAACTATTGGATAATAACGTATAACCAGCGATTCCGGTCGTTTTTTGATAACTTTTTGCATAACCGCCATCGATCACAATTAATTTATTATTCGCTTTAATCGGATCTTCACCTTTTTTCTCTTTTACCGGAGTATGCCCGTTAATAATATGGCCATGGGTGGGTAAACCGAATTCTGCCAACAGCTCTTGACAAATACTTTCGTCGTTACGTAACTGATAGTAAGCATTTTTCTTTTCAATATGGGTGTGTTTATCAGCAATATAGTAACGTTCAAATGTCGTCATCGCTTCTTTACCAAATAAAGAAGAACACTCTCCGGTCCATAAATACCACAGCATATCTGTCGCCAAATCTTCATGCTCGCAAGGATGCATATAACTTTTTCGCACTTGTTCTTCATAAAAATCCAGTAATGCTTTACCGGCATAATTATGGCCGTTAATCCGAAGTGATTTTAAATCCCCATTTTCATGTAAAGGAATACAGCCGTGAAATAACAAATTATCGTTGTAACATAAATACATGGCACCTGCTTCTAACAGAAAATCCATATGACGCTTTAGTTTTTCTGATTCTTGAATTGAAGACAGCAGTCGTGCAACTAAATCTTTTTCTTCAGAAGTTAAAGTTAGTGGCTGTTTGGAATCGATTGTTGGCGCTTGAAAATCAATTAACGGATATTGCTGCCCATTTAAAGTAATCGTCTGGGAAGAATAATCGATGCACGTTAACATATTGCGTTTGTCTAATAAAAATTCTGGTCGGCGCTGAATTAATTGACCCTCTAGTTTAAATTGTAAAATAGCGGTTGCTTGTTGCATTTGATTTAATAAAATTTGCTCGCTATCGGAAAACTCGTGAATATCTTCTGCTTTTAAATTAAAAGCAGGTTTTGGTTGATAGTACTTTTGTGCATAAGTTATTAAGGGACGTAAATTGATACCATACCGTTCTTCTAGAATATCTAAATTGCCGTAGCGTGAAGAAATTCGTAGTAAGTTCATGACAGCTACCGGAGATCCTGCCACAGCAGCTAACCAGACAATATCATGATTGCCCCATTGAATATCAACAGAAGGCAAATTGTATAAGCGTTCCATAATATAATCAGGTTTTGGACCGCGATCATAAATATCTCCGACAACATGGAGATGATCGACGACAAGTCTTTGAATGGTTTTGCATAATGCACTGATAAGAGCTGGTGCTTGATTTAATGCAATAATACGCTGAATAATAGTCGCGAAATAGTCCACTTTATCTTTTTTTGTATCGACTTCTGTCAGCAATTCTTCAATAATATACGCAAATTGGGAAGGAAGTGCTTTTCTAACTTTTGAACGGGTATATTTACGCCCGGCATAATTGGTAACCTGTAAAAGATAAGGAATATTTTTCTGATAGTAAGTAACTAATTGCGTATTGTTTAATGTGGCTTTTTGCAAAGCTAATTTTTCTTCTGGGTAGTAAATTAGCGTACACAAATCGGTAATAGGAACCTGAGGCGCATCTTGAAAGCACTCTTTCACTTTTTCTTTCACGCTGCCAGACCCATTACGTAAAACATGATCAAAAGCATCAAATTCCCCGTGGAGATCACTAACAAAGTGTTCTGTTCCTTTTGGCAATTGCACGATTGCTTCTAAATTGATGAGCTCTGTTAAGACTTGTTCTTTTTGAGGAAATTTTTCCTTTAACAACTGGTAGTACTTCTTTTCCAAATTAACACCTCCGTCACGGTAATAATATAGCAAATTATTTCACTTGTGTATAGTTTGTAAAATGCTTTTAAATAAGTATTTATTACATAAATTTGTTTATTGGTATAGTTCTGTTTGCAAAAGGCGCCGTATGAGATAAATAATTAAGCTCTAAAAGATTAAAAATGCTTTACTCAAAAACAGCGCAGAATAAAGAACTCTGAAAGAACAAAGGGAGCATTTATTACAGCTGTTTTTCCAGTATAATAATGATAAAAGAAGAACAATATAAAAAAGGAGACGATGGATGAATTTATTAACGAAAAATACGTGGCATCAACATTTAGGATATGCTGTAAAAATTGGGATTGGCAGTGCATTGGCGATTTTATTGGCTGAGCTGCTTGGCTTGAATTATGCGGCTTCAGCGGGGATTATTACTTTGTTAACCATTTCCACAACCAAAGTCCAAACGTGGCGTCTATGTGTGCAACGGGTGGGGACTTTTTTGGTAACTGTATTATTGGCTTTTTTGATTCAACCGATTCATCATCTGGAATGGATTAGTTATGGCGTGATTTTGGTTTTATTGGCATTTGGTTTAAGTGCCCGCAATCTATTGCCCACATTATCTGTCAATGCCGTGGTCCTGACTCACTTAATTGCGGGAAATGCCCTCACGTCTACTGCTATTTTCAATGAATTTTGCTTATTAGTTATCGGTTTGGTGATTGCTATTGTCGTCAATCACTTCCAACATTATGAAAGTCAAAAAAAGTATTTGGATTACTGTCGCCAGACGAGTGAAAAGAAGTTCAAAGTAATTTTTGAAAAATTAGCTGTTTATTTAGCAAATAGTGAGATACAAAACCATGTCTGGGATGACATTATTAATCTAGAAAAAGAGCTCCATCACTACACGCAAGTGGCATTTGCTTATCAGCAAAATCGCTTGCCCGTAACAGATGACTTTTATCTTGACTATTTTGAAATGCGGACCCAACAATGTAATGTATTGCACAACCTGCATTACGAAATTAAAAAGCTACGTTTAATTAAACGGGATTCGGCTGTTATTGTGACATTTTTAAATGAAATTGCCACTCATTTTGGTGAGTTGAGTCAGCCCATCCACCAGTTACAGATGGTCGATCAATTGGTACAAAAAATGGAAGAAACCCCATTACCGCAAACCAAAGAAGAATTTTTGCGTAAAGCCCGTCTATACCATATATTGATGGATTTAGAAGAGTTTCTTATTTTTAAAAAGCGCTTTTTACAAAAGCATCATCCTGAAAAAGTTGCAGCATATGAAGCAGAACTTGCTATAGAAGAATAACGAATGTAGACGCAGCAGACGATAAAATATTTTTTGACGTTTGATGCGTCTATTTTATTTTTGCGATAGTGAGGAGGTGCATAGGTTTTTGATGCCAATAAATGTTAATCAAAGTTTTTTTATTAACAGAAATATCAGAAAATTCGCAAATTTGTGTTGACGTATCCTTTAGAATCCTTTATCATTGCTAGCAATAACACAAATGCGAGGATAAGATAAGTACAGATGATGAGTTTCACAGAGAGCTTCGGGTGGTGAGAAGAAGTAGACAAGGGCGTCTGGAAAATGGTCTTTGAGCAAGGAACTGTAAGTTTTTGACAAGCAGTTGACGGGTGTGCCCGTTACAGCACAGTAGTATGAACACGTACTACAATGAGGTCAGATGAAATATCTGATGAATAAAGGTGGTAACACGGAAGCTTGTGCTCCCGTCCTTATTTTGCTTAAGCAAGATAAGGATGGGAGTTTTTTATTGCTGAAAGTTTTATCACGCTAAAAAGGTAGTGAAAAGAGGAGGAAAAAAGATGAAATTGAAAAAATTTGTAACAGGGGTTATTACTTTAGGAGCACTCGTAACATTAGCATCTTGCGGCAGCGGCAATGAAAAAAACACACAAACAGCTGCTGATGATGCGGAAAAAGAAGTTGTGGTGGGGGTAGCGCCGGGACCTTACGGAGATATGGTGACAGATGTTATTTCGCCGCTGACTGAAAAAGAGGGGTATAAACTCACGACTAAACTATTTAATGATTATGTCCAGCCTAATAAAGCCCTTGCGTCAAAACAAATTGATGCAAATTTATTTCAACACACCGCTTATCTGGAAAAATTTTCAGCGGATAACAATTTAGATTTAACAGCTATTGGTACGGTTCCTACCTTGGGAATGGGAATTTATTCTAAAAAAGTCACCCGTTTAGCAGATGTAAAAGATGGGGCAACTGTAGCTATTGCCAATGATGCTTCTAATTTAGCGCGGACGTTACAATTGTTAGAAGCCAATAATTTAGTCACCATCAAAGCTGATATTGATGAAACCAAAGCGACAGTAGATGATATTGCGCAAAATCCTAAAAATTTGGAATTTAAAACCTTAGATGCTGCTCAATTGGCGCGTGCTATTGATACCGTTGATTTAGCGTTAGTCCCTGGGAATTTTGCCTGGGCGGCAAAACTAGATCCGGCAGATGCATTGGCCTTAGAAAAGTTAAAAGAAGAATATAAAAACGTATTTGTCGTTCCCACTGCCGATAAAGAGGGGAAGTTAGCGAAAGCGGTGGAGAAAGTCTTAACCAGTCAAGCATTTAAAGATGCCATTGCCAAATCAGACTTTAAAGACTTTGACAAACCGGCTGATTGGCAATAAACGTCTTAAAGAAAGGACAGTTTTGGGTATGGATAAAATCGTTTTGGAACATGTCACTGTTAATTTTAGTCAGAAAAAAAAGAATTTTGCTGCAGTGGATGATGTCAGTCTTACTATTAAACAAGGTGAAATTTTTGGTGTTGTCGGTCTTAGTGGGGCAGGTAAAAGTACTTTGATTCGCACGTTAAATTTATTACAACGGCCAAGCTCTGGGAGCATAAAAATTGATGGGACAGAAATTACCCAGTTACCAGCAGACAAAGTGCGTAAATTGCGGCAAAAAATTGGGATGATTTTTCAGCATTTCAATTTGATTCATAATAAAACAGTTGGTGAAAATATTGCTTTTGCGCTCAAAGCGGGAAATTACGATAAAAAAGCTTTACCAGAACGGATTAAGGCATTATTGGATCTAGTTGACTTAGGGGACAAAATGGATAGTTATCCTAATCAGTTATCTGGGGGTCAAAAACAACGGATTGGCATTGCACGAGCGCTAGCAAACAACCCGGAAATTTTACTCTGTGATGAAGCTACAAGTGCGCTAGATGTCGAAACAACAGAAGAAATTTTACGAATTTTAGCTGAAATTAATCAAAAGCTGGGCATTACAATTGTGTTTATCACACATGAATTAGAAGTAGCCAAAAAATTGTTTCAGCGCATGGCGGTGATGGAACGTGGCAAAGTGATAGAGGTTAACACGACCTATAATATTTTTGCCAATCCCAAGGCAGGCATTACGCAAAAATTAGTTGGGCGATACTTAAATTTACATTTGCCAAGTGAACTTTTACCTGACTTGGCGCAAGGACGTTTAATTGAATTGCGCTATCAAGGTGACAACACGCTCGCTCCTTTAATTACAGATGTCGCTAAACAATGGGATGTGGCCATTTCAATTATCCATGGCAAAATTGAATACATTCAAAATGACGTGATCGGTATCTTATTAGTATATGTAACTGGTGATAAAGAAGCGGTAGAACAGGCATTTTTGCAATTATCCCAAAAAGTATTTGCGACAAAAGAAATTAAGGAGGCAATCTGATGGCTGAAACAGTAGAAATTTTACAAAATCATTTGCCTAAAGCGTTGGCAGATACTTTTTATATGGTCGCTGTCGCAACTATCATCGGCGTTGTTATAGGGGGCTTGATTGGCTTACTGCTGTTTTTAGCCAATAATGTTTTGTTTTATCAAAACATTATTTTGCACAAAACAGTTGGTTTTTTGGTCAATGCCATTCGCTCGCTACCATTTTTGATATTACTTGTTACGTTAATTCCTTTTTTAGCGGCCATTTTAGGAGATCCCTATACACCAACAGGAGCTGCAATCTCGTTGTCTATTGCAGCCATTCCTTTTTTTGCCCGGGTCGCAGAAGGAGCCTTTGCTGAAGTAGAGGCGGGTATTTTGGAAGCCAGTGTGGCACAAGGGGCTACCACAAAACAAATTGTGTTAGGTGTGATTATTCCAGAAAGTTTGCCCGGATTAATTCGCGGCGTCGTATTGACGATTATTAGTCTGCTTGGCTATTCCGCTATGGTAGGTACAATTGGCGCTGGTGGGATTGGAGATTTAGCGATTCAGTATGGCTATTATCGTTATGAAACAATGGTTTTAATCGTTATTATTTTGCTATTGGTCATTGTCGTACAACTGATTCAATGGGGTGGAGATCGCTTAGCACAATACTTTACCCATTAATTTTTAGCCTTCAAGTTAGGAAGTGAAACATGTGGACAAAAACGTACCAGCAGAATATTTACAAAATAAAATAACCGGCGAAATGGGGAATGCCGCGGGTATTTTTTATCCCACAAATACAGCAGAAGTTGTTGCCTGCGTCAAAAAAGCAAATGAAAAAAAACAAAAAATAATTACGATTGGTGGCTTTACAGGCTTAACAGGAGCTACTTTTGCCAGCCAAGGCGAAGTATTACTTTGTTTAAAGAAAATGCAACAAATTATTGAACTTGATCCGCAAACATTAACTTTAACCGTTGAAGCCGGCACAAGCTTACAAGCTATTCAAACTTATTTGGACAAAACACCATACTTCTATGCACCAGATCCTGGTTCTAAAGAAGCAACCATCGGGGGCACGGCTGCGACAAATGCCGGTGGGATGCGCGCAGTAAAATATGGCGTGACCCGAGATAACGTGCGGGGGATGGAAGTTGTTTTAGCAGATGGAACGCTGCTTTTAGTTGGCGGTTTGAATAACAAAGCCAGTTCCGGCTATGATTTAAAAGATTTATTTATTGGTTCAGAAGGAACATTGGGAATTATTACCAAATTACAATTAAAATTACGACCAAAACCCGCTACCACTCAAAGTATATTAATTGGTTTTAGTAATTTAGCAGCGTTAGCTCCGATAATTTATCAAATTTTAGCTTCCGGCATTACCCCGACGGCTTTAGAATTTTTTGAAAAAAGTGGATTAACGTATGCTAGTAACTTGCTGGAAATTCCAGTACCAAGTGTAGCCGGCGCTGCTTTTTTATTATTAACTGTTGATGGGAATAAAAAAGAATGCCAAGAGCAAATTAATAGTTTAAAAGAATTATTAATAGCCGCCGATATAGTAGCTTTTAGCACTTTAACTGACACAACAGCAGCAGAAATTTGGCAATTGCGCGGTGCTATTGTGTCAGGTGTAGAAGCGATTAGCATTCAGGAACCACTGGATATTGTGGTACCGATTAATCAAATTACCAGCACTATTTTATATATGAAAAAATTGGCGCAGCAATTGGAATTAGCCGGAGTCTTCTTTGGACACGCTGGGGATGGCAATATTCACGCTTGTATTATGCGGCAAAATTTAAGTGATGTGCTTTGGCAAAAACGTTTGGAAAGCTTTTTAAGTCAGCTTTACCGGGAAATTGCAGCAAGAGGGGGATTGCCTTCTGCTGAGCACGGAATTGGTTTATTGAAGAAAAAATATTTTATTGAAAATATTGCTGCAGAAAAATTGAAACTTATGCAGCAAATTAAAACAGCTTTTGATCCCATGGGATTATTAAATCCTGGTAAAATATTTGACTAATTTTAGGAGTGTCTCCATTCATGGAGACACTCTTTTTACTTAAAAAGAATATTGTTTTCACAAGGAATAAGGAGAATATGCCAAGGTTATTGATCTCGCTATGGGAAGGATCTCTAGAGCACTAACCTGAAATTTCAAGAGATGTAAGCGTGATTTATCAAGGTTTCGTTGGATTGTTTGAAATCTGAGTAAGTCTGTTTGCTTTTTTGTTGGTTTATATACATAATTTTGATTTATTTTGTATTTTATAACGGTATTTTAAAATAAAAGTTGCTATATTTTGTATATTTATGTATATTGATAAAAATTAAGGTTGGTGATTTTATGACATATCTGTTTTCCAATTATCAAAGGAAATCTTATGAAATTATGGCGGGTACTGGCAGTTTTTTAATTGATGATACAGGAAAGCGATACTTGGATTTTACCAGTGGCATTGGGGTTTGTAATTTAGGTTATAACAATCAACGATTAAACGCAGCATTAAAAAGCCAAGTAGATCAATTGTGGCATACGCCCAATCTTTATCAAAATCACTTGCAAGAAGAAGTCGCGGAAAAGCTTTGTCGCAATTACAATTACTTAGCTTATTTTTGCAATAGTGGAGCAGAGGCAAATGAGGCAGCGATTAAATTAGCACGTAAAGCGACTGGTAAGAAGCAAATTATTACCTTTTGGCATTCATTTCATGGGCGAACATATGGCGCGATGTCTGCTACTGGGCAAAAAAGTATTCAAAAAGACTTTGTACCCTTAGTTCCTGACTTTATTCATCTACCTTATAACGAATTTGAACCTGTAAAAAAAGCCATAAATCACAAGACAGCAGCAGTGATGTTGGAAGTTGTACAAGGCGAAGGGGGGGTACTGCCAGCAAATAGAGAATGGTTAGCTACAGTAGCAAAATTGTGTCAAAAAAATAATTGCCTTTTAATCGTCGATGAAGTCCAAACAGGAATCGGCCGATGTGGGACTTTTTTTGCATTTGAAGATTATGGCATTGTACCAGATATTGTCACTCTGGCGAAAGGGTTGGGAAATGGATTTCCAGTAGGTGCAATGTTAGCCAGAAAAGAACTTGGTGTAGCCTTTGGTCCTGGTAGTCATGGTTCAACTTTTGGCGGTAATAAAATGGCAATGACAGTAGCCAAAACGGTTATCAATGAAATAGCCGAACAAAATATTTTGGCAAATGTTACTGCTCGCAGCGAAGAACTATTCTGGGGCTTAAAAGAAATTGACAGTCCACTGATTAAGACAATTCGCGGGAAGGGACTAATGATTGGGATCGTTTTAAAAGATGCGGAGATGTTACCACTCGTCTTGACAGCGTTAGAGGAAAAGGGCTTACTCACTTTACGCGCTGGAAAAAACGTTTTACGTCTTTTGCCACCTTTGACAATCACCAAAGGCGAGATTAATCACGCCTTGCATATTTTATCGGAGATGTTTTCTCAATGGAAATAACAATATACTGTGTTTAAAAGCATTTTTTTCCTTAAGTTTAATATTTTTTTATATGCGTTTTTGTATAAAAATATAAAAAATAGCTAAAATATTAATAAAAAACCATTGACCTGTTAAACGCTTATGTTTATAATCAGATTAATTTAATAACTTTTGTTTTATTGAATGATTTTTGGAAACGAGGTGACAAAATGATGAAAGCAGCCATAATCGGTGTAACCGGGTATACAGGCTTAGAATTGGTCCGGTTAATTCAAAGACATCCGATTTTACAATTGGGGACTTTACACAGCCATTCGCAACATACAGCAAACAGTGTAGCCCTTTATCCCCATTTACAAGGGCTTGTAGAACAAGCAATTACTCCTTATACACCTGAAAAAGTAATGGCAGAAAATGAGATCGTCTTTTTTGCAACTCCAGCAGGCGTCACAAAAAATGAAGTGGCAGCTTTTGCCGCCGCCGATTTTCCCGTCATTGATTTATCAGGTGATTTACGTTTAAAAGATGGTGAAGTTTATAAAAAATGGTATAAAAGCGTACCTGCCAAAAAGGAATTATTAAAAAAAGCGCAATACTGTTTACCTGAATTTATGGAGACTAAACCGGGGAACTTGATTGCCAATCCCGGATGCTACGCTACGGCAGCACTTTTAAGTGCGATACCGTTAGTAAAAGCCGGCTTGATAACGGATATGCCTCTTATTTTTGACGGGAAATCAGGCTTAAGCGGTGCGGGAAAATCTCTATCAGATCATAGTCATTTTGTTACCGCTGATGAAAACATGACACTTTACAAATTAAATGAGCATCAGCATATTCCAGAAATTATCCATGGTTTGCAACAATTTGATTCGTCTTTAAAGACAATTCAATTTACTACTAGTCTAATTCCCGTCAAACGAGGGATTATGATGACTCTTTACGCCAAAATAAAAAAAGATGTTACAGAATTAGAACTTTATGAAGCTTATACTTCTTGTTATCACAACCGTGACTTCGTCCGAATGCAGCCACTTGGCAAGCTGCCCCAGTTGCGCCAAGTGGTGGGTACCAATTTTTGTGATATCGGGATGGGATTGAATCCCCAAACCGGTATTTTAACCGTGGTAGGTGTCATTGACAACTTAGTCAAAGGTGCCAGCGGCCAAGCGCTCCAAAATTTTAATTTGTGGGCGCAATTAGACGAAGACACAGGTTTAAAGGATATCCCCCTTTATCCTTAAAAGGAGCGAAAAGCAGATGCAAAAAATTGATGGAACGATTGCCTCCCCCAAAGGTTTTTTTGCCGATGGTAATCATTGTGGTTTAAAGTACAAAAATCCCGATATCGGTTGGGTATACTCTCAAACCCCGGCCACAGCGGCGGGAGTTTTTACTACCAATCAAGTTAAAGCAGCAACAATTATTTATACAAAAGAAATTTTATTAGATGGAAAATTACAAGCTGTTGTAGTCAATTCCGGTAATGCCAATGCCTGTACTGGGACTCAAGGGTTAAAAGATACACAAAAAATGGCAGCACTAACTGCTGAAAAATTAGAAATTGCCCCAGACTTAGTAGCAGTAGCATCAACAGGAATTATCGGTAAGGCACTTCCGATGGAAAAAATTGCGATGGGAATTAAAAGCTTACACAAAGGAGATGGCGATAATTTCGCCAACGCCATTTTGACTACCGATACATTTACTAAAAATGTCGTTTATCAGACAGAGATTGAGGGTGTCTGTATTACCATGGCTGGCTGTGGCAAGGGTTCTGGAATGATTCATCCCAATATGGCAACGATGTTAGGCTTTATTACGTGTGATGCAACGATTTCGAGTCTTACTTTACAACAATTACTTTCAGAGCTAACAGAGGTCACCTTTAATCAAATTACTGTTGATGGGGATACTTCCACGAATGATATGGTACTTATAATGGCCAATGGTGAAGCAAAAACGGCAGAAATTCAGGTGAATACAGCCGGCTATGACCAGTTCAAAAAACTTTTGCAAACCGTAATGGAAGATTTAGCTCAAATGATTGCAAAAGATGGGGAAGGTGCTACGAAATTAATTGAAGTTGTAACAAATGGAGCACCAGATGATTTTACTGCCCGCATGATCAGTAAGTCTGTAGTGGGCTCACCATTGGTCAAAACAGCGATTTTTGGTAAAGATCCTAACTGGGGCCGTATTCTTTGTGCAATTGGCTACAGTGGCGTCCCAATTAATCCTGAAGCCATTAAAATAGAATTGGGCAATCAAATTGTTTATGAAAATGGAATTCCAACTGTATTTGACGGACAGTTAATGGCCGCAGAACTTTCTAAAGCAGTTATTAAAATTTTTGTCACATTACATCAAGGGTGGGGACAAGGAAAAGCTTGGGGCTGTGATTTGACTTATGATTACGTCAAAATCAATGCACTCTATCACACATGACAATTTTAAAATCAAATTAGCAAACGATTTTAAAATTAAAGGAGGGAAAAAATGGAAAATAGTGAGGTCATTGTAATTAAAATGGGCGGCGTCGCTTCTGATAACTTGGGTGACGCTTTTTTTCAACAATTAAGGCAGTGGCATAAAGAAAATAAAAAAATTGTGATCGTACATGGGGGTGGGCACTATATTTCCAAAATGATGACATTAATGAACTTAAAGGTCGAAGTAAAAGACGGATTACGTATTACTGACAAAAAAACGTTAGAGCTCACCCGAATGGTGCTTTTGGGTCAAGTTCAACCGTTGATTACCACTGCTATCCAAAAAGCCGGTCTCCAACCAGTAGGTTTAAATGCAGGTTGTAATCAGTTAATTCAAGGCGATTTTATTGATCAGGAAAAATTAGGTTATGTTGGAAAAGTCACACAAATTGCCAATGAACTGCTAGAAATATTATTTTGTGCACAGCAAATACCTGTTATTGCCCCTTTAGGTGTTACTGCAAAAGGGCAGTGGCTAAATATTAATGCTGACGAAGTTGCTTGCCAAGTAGCAGCCAGTCTAAAAGCAGACAAACTTTTTTTATTAACCGATGTACCAGGTATCAAGCAGAAAAATGAGTGGCTAGAGGAAGTAGATTTGCTACAATTAAACCAATTATTAAAAGAAAAGATTGTTACCGGCGGTATGGTACCCAAAATAAAAAGTGCGCAAAAAGCCTTGTTGGCTGGCGTCCACTCCGTTTGCATTACAAATGCGATTAATAGTAAAGGAACCCATATTTTAAACCACATACACACCCTTACTTCTGTATAAACATAAATTCTGCCATTAAAAAGAGGCAGAATTTTTTTTATAGACATCCTTTTTAAGTCAAATAATCAAAAAACGTCATTTCATCAGATAATTTTGTATTTTTTTTCCGAAAAAGTGATAAAATGCAATTTGGTATAATGTTTAAAGACGAGTTTGCAAGCAAACACGTTTGTTATTTGAAAACAAGAAGGGATATCATTTGCGACAAGACTGTTTTCTAAGTACAATAATCTTGTCGGAAGGGGAGTAAAGAAAAATGGCTGAATTTGCACTATCGGCGGCGGGGCTTGAAACCGTGGCATTACGCGTTAAAAATCGGAACTTAATGATTGAATTCTACCGAGATATTATTGGTTTTAATTTGAAAAGAGAAGAAAATGAATTAGCAATCTTTGGCAATACTAAAGTTAAAAGCGAACTGTTATGGTTGGAAGAAAGCCCTTATGCAGATGACCATACAGGGGAAATTAAGAAACTACAACGGTTGTGTTTGGTAATTCCTTCTGAAAATGAAATGGCAGATTTAGCGCAACGGTTTGTTAAAGCAAACTATCCCATTAAAGATGCCTTAACAGATGAGGAATCGACTGGAATTTTAGTAGCAGATCCAGAAGGCAACCAGTTAGAAATTTATTTTGGCTCTAAAAAAGAACATCAAAATCCGGTGAAGCTCGATCTTAGTACTTTAGCAAAAAAAGCAACTGGGGAATTCCCGCAGCTATCAGAAGACGTTCATTTTGACAAAATCCATTTAAATACCAGTCGCTTAAAAGAACAACAAGACTTTTTAGAAAATGTAATTGGATTGAAAGTTCAAGATGAAACAAGTGGCATTTTAGCGTTAAATGGTGGGAATTTTCACGTAGGATTGTCCGCTGGAGAAGGTGGCACTTTAGATCTTGCAACTGATGATGTTTTAGGCTTGGATTTTTTACAATTCCGTGTGCCGCAAGCTGATATTTTGGCGTTGGCAGATCACTTAAAAAATAGCGAGATAGAATTTTTCATCGATCGCAAACAGCAAATTATTACAATTTATGATCCGACCGGAATTGAATGGTGGTTCATAAGTGAAGAGAAAAAACGACACTAATTCTTAAATCTGGACGAAAAGTCCAGATTTTTTTTGTCCTAGGTAAAGAGATTATATGATTTTCATGTAGCACCTCTCTATGGAGATAAGTCAAAATTTTGGAAATATGAGAGCCATTTATCTAGATTCTGGCTTATTGTGGGATAAGTAAGCGAGTGGCTTCAGCCTTTTTATGTCTGTTTTTATCTGCAGATTTCTAAGTTAAATGATAATGAATAATTTTTTTTAGATATGCCAACGACTATCTCGTTGTTTTATGAAAAGTAATGGTAAAATCAAAGAAAAATGATAAAAGGTGAAAAGATGTATCCAAAAACCAAAGCATTCATTCAAGCGCAGTTGGAAGCGGCTATTTTTCCTAGTGTAGCTTTTGCTTTTATTGAAAAAGAGGCTATAGAAGAAACCATCTGGGGGCAACAGATGATAGTCCCTCATCCAAAACAGCTGCAAAAAGACATTTTATTTGATGTGGCTTCATTAACAAAAGTAGTTTGTACAACGAGCGTCATTTTACGATTAGTAGAACAAGGACGTCTTGATGTGGATCTACCCTTAAAAAATTACTTGCCGACTTTTCAAAACCATCAGATTACATTGCGACATTTACTGACTCACACCTCAGATATTCAAACGTGGATAAAAGGTCGTGATCAGCTAAATAAAGAGGAGTTAAAAGCGGCTTATTTAAAACTGCAGCCAGGAGAAAATTTGGGTAAAGTGGTGCAATATACCGATGCTGGAACAATTTTACTGGGCTTTATGTTAGAGGAAATTTATCAAAAATCAGCGGTAGAAATTTTTTATACCGAAGTTTTAAACCCTCTTGGTATGAAGAATAGTATATTTTTGCCACCAGAAGGACTAAAGAGAAAAATTGCTCCGACTGAAGTTTTACCAGATGGAACAATTTTACAAGGTGTGACCCATGATCCCAAGGCACGAGTGCTAAAAGAAGAAGCAGCTAATGCCGGTCTATTTACCAATTTAGCAGATTTGGAAATTTTTGCCCAAATGTATTTAGCCAAAGGCAAAGACTATCTAAAAAAAGAGACTATTGCCATGCTTTTAAGGGATCAAACACCCCATCATGACGGAAAACGATCTTTAGGCTGGGACTTAAAGGATACAAAAGATAGACAAAAGCGTCATTTGTTATTTCATACCGGCTATACCGGCACTTTTCTTTTATTAGATCCAAAAGAACAAAGTGCGTTTATCTTTTTAAGTAATCGTGTTCATCCTCATGACGATCGGGCTCTTTATTTGGAAAAAAGAGATGAAATACTGGATTTATATTTAAAAGAAAAGGCTCACAAATTTGGAAAAGTGGTATAATATTTCAAGACAAGTTGTTATAAGTTATAAAGAGAAGAATTATTCTTTTTTAACACAAAATGAAATAGTACAACTAGGAGGAAATTGATAATGGAACCATTATTTATGAAACCTGTTTTTCAAGAGAAAATTTGGGGTGGCAATCGCCTACACACAGTTTTTGGTTTTGACCTGCCCAGTGATAAAATTGGAGAAGATTGGGCAATTAGTGCACATCCGCATGGGGTGAGTGTGATTGAAAACGGCGAATTTGCTGGTCAAAAACTAGATGAATTGTGGCAGAACCATAAAGAATTATTTGGCAATCCGACAGAGCCGGTTTTTCCTTTATTAATTAAAATTTTAGATGCAGAAGATGAATTATCGGTGCAAGTACATCCTGATGATGCGTATGGTATGAAACATGAAGGGGAACTGGGTAAAACAGAGTGTTGGTATATTATTGATGCTGAACCGGGTGCTGAAATTATTTACGGACACCATGCTAAAACAAGAGAAGAATTAGCTGAAATGATTCATGATGAACGTTGGGATGATTTATTAACACGAGTACCTGTTAAAAAAGGTGACTTTTATTATGTCCCAAGTGGCACGATTCATGCCATTGGTAAAGGTATCATGATTTTAGAAACTCAACAAAGCTCTGATACCACTTATCGTGTGTATGACTATGACCGTCAAGATGATCAAGGTAATACGCGAGAACTACACATTCAGCAATCCATTGATGTAACAACTGTTCCTGCTCGTAAACCGGAATTAAATGTAACAGAAGTAAAAAAGGGGCAATCAAGTATTATTACGTACTTAAAGACAGATTTCTTTAACGTGTATGAATGGCAAGTTAATGGTGAGCTTCATTTACAAGCCAATGCGCCTTATACACTTTTGACAGTGATTGATGGTTTTGGCGAATTGAAAGTAAATGGAAAATCTTATGAAATGCCAATGGGCACCAGTTGTATTATGCCAAATGGTATTTCCAATTGGACCATTGAAGGCAAATGCAGCATTATCGCCTCCGAACCTGGCAAAAAAGAATAGTCTTCTACAGAGAAAAAATTCAGTCTAGCGGATTTTTTCTCTGTTTTTTTGAATAAGAATTGGATTGTCATTTCTTTTTCCCATTTGATTTTAAGCAAATGAGAGAAGCGTTTTAGGAAGAATGGTAGCTGTGGGTTAAAACGTTAAAGGAGGAGAGGCTTTTGTTTTATGCACCATTACTTTTAACTGTAGTAGCAAATTTGTTGTATCATTTTGCCTCAAAAAGTGTAACTGTAAAAAGTAATTTATTTTTTTCACTCTTAGTTGTCTATGGGATTGCTTGGTTAATTTGTCTGGTGTCATTTTTGTTTCGCAGTGACAAAAATACTATTGCCCAAGAAATTCATTATTTGAATGGAGGAACGATTTTATTAGGAATTGCGATTGTTTTTGTCGAAGTAGGTTATTTGTGGTTGTATCGAGTTGGTTGGCCGATGAGTGTGGCAGCAATTTTAGTGACAAGCTTGTTAACGCTGCTTTTAATTCCGATTGGGATTTTTATCTTCAAAGAACCTTTTTCGTTAAAAGAGGCAGCGGGTATTTTATTTTGTTTACTTGGCGTCTATTTATTGCAATAGTAATTAAAAAAGCAGCTGGTAAAAAAGGATTATGAAGAACCTTTTTTACCAGCTGCTTTTACTGAACTCAATTTAATTTTGTTAGATCTAAAACAGTTTCCCGTTGAATAAGTTGGTGAGGCACAATCACTTTAATGCCATCTGTCAGTTGTTGATTAATTTGTTCCATTAATTTTTGTGTAGCCATTTTTCCCAAGCGTGAGACATCCACATCTAAACTGGTGATATAAGGATGAACTAAGGTGGAAAAAATGGAATTATTAAAACTAATCAAAGAGATATCATCAGGAATTTTTTTGCCATACATTTGGACCAACTGCATAATACGCATCGCAAATAAATCATCAATCACGACAAGCGCAGTAGCTTTAGTAGCCTCTAAAGTATTTTCAAATAAAATATAATCTTCAGGAGCCTCAAATTTAACGGCAGCATGTGTAGTTAAATTTGCAATCATTAAGGCTTTTTGATAGCCAAAATAACGCTCAAAATAAAGATTTTCTCGCGTAGTATTTGTTACAAATAAAATATTTTTATGCCCCCGCTGAATCAAATAATCGGTTGCTTGTTTTCCTAATAATTGGTTGTCGTTATCGACAAAGATAATTTCACTTTCTTTTTGATAAGGCTGTCCAATTAAAGTAAAAGGAATTTTGTTATCCGCCAAATAAGCAATAACAGGATCGTGATTATCCGAATACGTTAAAATAAATCCGTCAACTTGCTTTTGTAAATGCATGCGTTTGACATTTTCCAAAAGCGTTTCAAAATTGTTAGCCGAAGCGACGGCGACTGACATATGATAAATGCTGGCTTCTTCGTTAACAGCTTCAATAGTTTCCAAATAAAAAGGATTGCCCAAACGCTCCTTTGAATCTAAAGGAGGCAAGATGATGCCAATGGCACTGGCAATTTGTTTGCCCAGATTTCGTGCAGTAACGTTTGGTACATAGCCTAATTCTGTCATAACTTTACGTACTTTTTTCTTGGTCTCTTCTGAGATGCTTGGGTGGTCGTTGATGACGCGAGAAACCGTGGAAGTTGCAACACCGGCTTTTTTAGCGACATCTTTTACAGTGATACTCATGGGTCTGCCTCCAAGTTTAATTGAAATGGATTCTTTTGCTATCATAGCAATTTTAACGCCAGAAAACTAGCCAAATTAACGGAATAATAACAGATACTTTTTTATTACGCATTCACTACTTTGATTTCATAAAAATAATTGTTGTCATTTTAAAATGGAAAATCAGAAAACGCCCGCAGAGTGCGGGCGCAAGAACTAGTCTTTCATAGCAACTGTGATTTCGTCTGCTAATTCATAACTTTCATCATAGAGAGTCACAGATATGGCGTCACCAGAAACAAGTTTTAAGGTAACATTTTCTTTTTCAACTGTTACAGCCAACAAGCGACCGCGATAGTTAATATGAAAGGCATAACTTTCCCATTTGCTTGGTAAAAATGGTGCAAAAGAAAGTGTTTCGTGATCGGTTTTCATTTGTGCAAAGCCTTGTACAATGGCTAACCAACTACCAGTCATCGATGTAATATGCAAGCCGTCTTCAGTATCGTTATTGTAATTATCCAAATCTAGCCGGGCCGTGCGTTCGTACATTTCCAAAGCCTTTTCTTCCATGCCTAGTTCAGCTGCTAAAATAGCGTGAATGCTGGCAGAAAGAGAAGATTCATGGACGGTCATTGGTTCATAGAAATTAAAGTTTTTCCGTTTTTCTTCTAAGGTAAATTGATCAGAGAAATAATAAATTCCCTGCAGCACATCTGCCTGTTTAATAAAGCAAGAACGTAAAATTTTATCCCAAGACCAATGTTGATTTAAAGGTAAATCAGCTGGATTTAAATCGGTTACAGGCATTAAGTCTTTGTCTAAGAATGTATCATGTTGGACAAAAACACCTAATTCTTCATCGACTGGCAAATACATATTGTTGAAGATGTCTTCCCATTGATCTTGTTCGCTTTGGGGAATTGAAACAGTCGCCACATCTTCAAAACGACGGTAATTTTCCAAGGTATATCGCAATACCCATGCAGCTAAAATATTGGTATACCAGTTGTTATTAATATTATTTTCGTATTCATTAGGTCCCGTAACACCGTGAATCATATATTTTTGGTGCCGTTTTGAAAAGTGAACGCGATCCGCCCAAAAACGCGCAATCGCAGTTAAAACTTCCAAACCTTCATTTTGTAAATATGTCTGATCACCAGTATAGTTGGTATAGTTATAAATCGCATACGCGATAGAACCATTCCGATGGATTTCTTCAAAGGTAATTTCCCATTCATTATGACATTCAATTCCAGTAAAGGTTACCATTGGATATAAAGCGCCGGCTAAACCTTGTTTTTGTGCATTAATATGTGCTTCTGGTAATTGATTGTGACGATATTTCAAAAGATTTTTGGTAACTTTTGGTTCTGCCAAGGCTAAATAAAGAGGTACCGCGTAAGCTTCAGTATCCCAATAAGTGGCACCACCATATTTTTCGCCAGTAAAGCCTTTTGGACCAATATTTAAACGTTCATCGTCGCCATAATAGGTTGAAAATAATTGGAATAAATTAAAACGAATGCCTTGCTGTGCAGCTGGATCACCATTAATTGCCACATCGGCTAATTCCCAACGTTTCTTCCAAGCTGCAACTTGTTCTTCTTTTAAAACATCAAAACTTTCGCTATACGCAGTCATTAATTCATAAGCTTTCATCGCTTGGTCTTCTTCTGGCACATCGCGACTGGTTAAAACGATAATTCGTTTTTCAAAATAAATGGTTTCGCCTGCTTTTGCTTCATAACGAAAAGATTGTGAAATCCCTAATGGTGCAGGTGTAGTTTCAAGGGCGGGCTGGTCGTGTTTCATCATAGCCGTCACGCTAAAACGTTCAATACCAAAGTTGTTTGGAATCGTTTGGACTGTTAAATAAGTACCATCACCTTGTGTACCACTGTCTTTTTCTTCCCAGAATAATTCATCATAGTTGCTGTCTTCATTGCGGACATTACTATCTAATGCAGAATCAATCGTAATTTCAGCAGCCCCAGTAATTACCTCAGCAGTTACTTTCAAAACAGCTAGTTCTTTTTTGACAATGGATAAGAAGCGTTCAAAATTAAAACGCACTGTCGCGTCAGCTAATTTAATCGTAAAGCGACGTGTTAAAATCCCCGTTTGCATATCTAGTTCCAAATGAAAGTCTTCATGGGGAATTGTCGCTAAGTCAATGATTGTGCCGTTGACGGTAATATTTAACTTTAGAAAGTTGATAGCATTAATGACTTTGCCAAAATAATCAGGATAGCCATTTTTCCACCAACCAACGCGAGTTTTATCTGGATACCATACACCTGCTAGATAAGTGCCTAAATGATGGTCACCTGAGTATTGTTCTTCAAAATTTCCCCGCATCCCCATGTAACCATTACCAGTACTTGTCAGTGATTCTTGCAAGCGACGATTTTGTTTGTCAAAAGTTTTGGTAGTGATTTTCCAGGGGTCAATGTCAAATAGGCGCTGAATCTGATTCATTTTTATAATCCTCCTTGTGTTGTCTTCGTTAACTAAATAATAAACGCAATCGATTGCGTAAGTCAAGCAATAATTTGCAAAAAAAATTCTACGAAAGTTTTTTTAACTAAAAAGAGAATTATTTTCCACTGAAGGGACTTTTTTTGTTTATTCTCTAATTTATTTTGAAAACCTGGGTATAAATAAAAATCTAATTTTACCTTTACAGCAAAAACGAACTCCGCTATAATAATTTGCAACGAAACCGATTGCGTTGTTTGCGCAATTGGAAAAGGATGTAATTATTCATTGTAACAACGGGAAATTATTAAAGGAGTGAAGGTCTGTGAAAGAAAATCTGAAAAAATTAATTAGTTTTGAGTTTTGGCAAAAATTTGGTAAAGCATTAATGGTTGTCATAGCAGTTATGCCAGCTGCGGGCTTAATGATTAGTATTGGGAAAACAATTCCTATGATGAATCCGGAGATGGCGGCTTTAGTGACAACAGGTGGTGTAATTGAAAACATTGGTTGGGCCATTATCGGAAACCTTCATCTTTTATTTGCTTTAGCAATTGGGGGAAGTTGGGCCAAAGAAAGAGCGGGTGGTGCTTTTGCGGCCGGATTATCTTTCATTTTAATTAACCGTATTACCGGAGCGGTTTTTGGTGTGACAAGTGAAATGCTAGCTGATCCAGAAGCGTTAACTAAAACGTTATTTGGCACTAAAATTATGGTAAATGGTTTTTTTACTAGCGTTTTAGAAGCTCCAGCATTAAACATGGGGGTTTTTGTCGGGATTATTGCCGGGTTTGTAGGGGCGACAGCTTACAATAAATATTACAATTTCCGCAAATTACCAGATGCATTAGCCTTTTTCAATGGAAAACGTTTTGTACCTTTTGTGGTTATTTTCCGTTCGATTTTAGTTTCGTTAGCTTTAGCAATTGTTTGGCCTGTAATTCAAGCAGGTATTAATAATTTTGGTTTATGGATTGCACAATCACAAGAAACAGCGCCAATTTTGGCACCGTTTTTATACGGAACATTGGAACGTTTGCTCCTACCATTTGGGTTGCATCATATGTTAACGATTCCCATTAATTATACGGAATTGGGCGGTGCCTATACGATTATGTCTGGGGCACAAGCCGGACAACAAGTATTTGGCCAAGATCCATTATGGTTGGCGTGGGCCACTGATTTGGTTAACTTAAAAGGTCAAGGGGATATGTCTCAATATGAATATGTATTAAATCATTTTACACCAGCACGTTTTAAAGTTGGACAAATGATTGGGGCTTCTGGTATTTTGATGGGTCTAACATTGGCTATGTATCGCAATGTGGATAAAGACAAACGCAATGCTTATAAATCCATGTATCTTTCTGCTGCATTGGCTGTCTTTTTAACTGGGGTAACAGAACCACTAGAATTTATGTTTATGTTTGCTGCGGTTCCATTGTATGTGGTTTATGCAGTTGTGCAAGGGGCAGCTTTTGCGATGGCCGATATCGTTCATTTGCGAGTACATTCGTTTGGGAATATTGAATTGTTAACCAGAACCCCAATGGCTATTAAAGCTGGTTTAGGGGGAGATTTGTTTAATTTCATTTGGGTAACGATAGTCTTTGGCGTCGTGATGTTTTTTATCGCTAATTTCTTAATTAAAAAATTCAATTTTGCTACGCCTGGACGTAACGGCAATTATGAAAATGATAATAAAGATGTCGATACCACTACTGTCACAGCAGATGGTAAATTGGATCCAAACTCCCAAATTGTGAAAGTTATCAATCTTTTAGGTGGAAAAGAAAACATTATGGATGTTGATGCGTGTATGACGCGTTTGCGCGTTTCCGTCAAAGATCCTGCCAAAGTTGGTGGCGAGCCAGATTGGAAAAATGCCGGAGCGATGGGATTATTGGTGAAAGACAAAGGGGTTCAAGCTGTATATGGACCAAAAGCGGATATTTTAAAATCAGATATTCAAGATGCCATTGATTCCGGAATGGAAATTCCACAAACAGAAGTGATTGCTCAAATTAGTGAAGAAAAAGAACCCCAAGAATATAAAGGGGTAACAGAAACAATTGTTAACGTAGCAGATGGTGAAGTTAAGGCGATTTCAGCAGTGAATGATCCTGTTTTCTCTCAAAAAATGATGGGAGACGGTTTTGGTGTAGAGCCTAAAAATGGGATTGTCTATGCGCCTGTTTCTGGGACAGTTACCAGTGTCTTTCCTACGAAACATGCATTAGGTTTACTGACAGATAATGGCTTAGAAGTATTAGTGCATATGGGAATTGATACAGTAGACTTGAAAGGTGTGCCATTTACAGTCAATGTAAAAGATGGTGATAAAGTTTCAGCTGGCGATGTGATTGCTCAAATGGATTTAGCCGCCATTAAAGCAGCTGATAAGCAAACGACCATTATTGTAGCCTTTACCAATGCAGATGAAATTAAGTCTGTGACTTTGACGAAAACTGGAGAACTTAACGGTAAAACAGAAGTAGCCAAAGTAGCACTGTAAATAGAAAAGGATTGCGCTAAAAGACGCTGCGTCTAAAGGTGCAGTCCTTTTTCTTAGGCATAAAAGTGTGCTATTCTTGAAAGAACAAAGATGGGAGCAATGAAATGAAATTTTTAACTTTAAATTGTCATAGTTGGCTGGAAGAAAATCAAGCAGAAAAATTAACACAACTTGGGCAAAATATTGCTGCAAATGATTACGATGTCATTTGTTTACAAGAAGTTAATCAGCTGATGACCAGTGAAATAGCTGTTTTAGATGATTGGTTTATTCCCAGTAGTACAGATGTGACCATTCATGAGGACAATTTTGCTTTGCGTCTACAAGAACAATTGCAATGTCTAGAAAAAGACTATTACTGGAGTTGGTGCTATAACCATATTGGTTATGATCGCTTTTATGAAGGCGTCGCGATTTTAGCCAAAACACCTTTTTTTGCCAAAGATAGTTTGGTTTCAAAGACAAGTGATGTAGCGGATTATCATACCAGAAGAATTTTAACGGCTTTAACAGAAGTAGAAGGGCAGCTTCTTCAAGTAGTGAGTGGTCATTTTTCGTGGTGGACAGAAGGTTTTTCTTTTGAATGGGAAAAGACGCAAGCTTTTTTTGCAAATAATTCTTATCCTCTTGTTTTAATGGGGGATTTTAATAACCCAGCCCATACACCAGGTTATGAATTAATCTTAACAAGTGACTGGCAACTGCAAGATAGTTTTTACGCGGCCGCAAAACGAGTTGGCGACCACACAACTTTAGCAAAAATCGCTGGGTGGGAACAAAGTTCAGGAGAACGGATTGATTATATTTTTATGACCCCTGAATTTAAGGTAATTGATCATGAAGTCATTTTTGATGGTGCCAAAACACCAATTGTGAGTGATCATTTTGGCGTGAGTGTTACGGCACAATGGCAGTAAAAGTATAAAAAAGCAACAGCCATCTGGGAGAAAAAAGATGGCTGTTGTTTTTTTAAATAAAGTGGGTGAGTAATTCATCTAGGGCTGAATCGGTAAAATCTTCAATTACAAGCGAAACACCTGGTAATGAAGCTAAAGTATCTTTTTTGACAGATGTCGCAACCGCAACTATTTTTGCTGGATTAGCATTATAAGCACTCGCAAGACCAGCGGGGGCATCTTCAAAAATGACACATTCTGCAACAGGAAGATTTAAGCGAGCAGCCCCTTTTAAATAAGGGTCCGGATCGGGCTTACTAATCATAGTGCCATCGTCATAGACAACCTGATTCAGATCAAACCATTGTTTTAACCCCAGTGTTTCAAAATAGAAATCTAAATTTGTTTTACCTGAAGCTGTGGCGATGGTAAAAGGAATTTGGTGTTTTTGCAACCGGGTTAAAAATTCTGGCACACCTTTTAGCAAAGTATAATGGGGATCGGCCAAGCAGATTTTACGATAGATTGCTTCTTTTTCTTCTGCATAATCCTCAATTTCTTTTGGTGTTAAGGGGCGGTTAAAAACATGTTCTAAAGTGTGTTTCGCATTTTTACCATGAAAATATCTGGCAAAGTCAGCATTAGAAACAGAGGAGCCGGTAACTTCAGTAATAAAAGTTTGCCAAGCGTCTTCGTGTTTGTTTGTATCATTAAGCAACGTACCATTAAAGTCAAAAAGTATGCCTTTCATAATCAACCTCCAAGGATTAAAAAGTATTTTGATAAACCATTTTTTTATTTAAATAGAGAAAAAATTACTCCCTCAAATTTTTAGCATAGGCCGAATTGGCAATGCGTATTTGATTGGGAAATAATTTTGCAACCCGATGAAATGCCGCTAGTACATCTTTTGGGATAAACACAGGAGCGATAAAATTTTTGCCGGCTGGACCATAGCCGGTAGGAGTATTTTGCAGCCGACTTATTTCACCAAGCAGTAAAGTAATGTAGTGCTCCAACTCCCACATTCCCAAGAGGTTGCGGTCAAATTGTAGCTGATTGTTTTTGGTAATGACATTTACTTCATAGCTGGCGTAATTAATAACAGTGGTTTCAGGAGCAGCCTTAGTTAATGTAGCTCCCATGCGGCGCTGCATCGTTGCATCTTGGCATAAAATCAGCGTATTGCTGGGCAGGTGATTTGTTGCCAATACCTCCAGTAGATTGGAAATGTTATTACCGCAATTAGTCGATTTTTCTTCTAAATAATCGGCGTTATGTTCTGTTTTTAGTTGCAGAATATCTTGAAACATTTTAGCTTCGCTAGCATTTTTTGTTTGGATTTGAGGATAAAAATGATTAATTTTTGAACGTAGCGCATCGGTGGTGTGGCCTTGGCCACCAACAATTAAGTAATGTTTGGCCACCTGGTTCTTCATGGCGGTTATCATGACATCGATTCCAGCTAAAATACTGCCGCCGAATAAAATAAAAGCGTCTGCTTTGGTTTTATTGTATTTTTGATAAAGAGCACTTTGCGATAAAGTAGTAAGATCGCGTACACCGCAAAAAGTGCTTAAAAGATTTAAATCATCAGCAAGAGTTTCCTTCATTTTCTATCTTCCTTTGGATTTACCCCATTGGGATGCTTGGGTAAGCCTTATTTTTGATAATTTACTATTAATTTTATTATACGCAAAAAAAGCTAGAATAGGGATGTTAGTTCCATATTCTAGCTTTTTGTTTAAGGTGATTAATACCAGGCAGGTTTTTTGCCAGCAGTATTTGGCTTATTTACACCAAAGGATTGTGTGATATATTTGTTTGGTTCTTGCATAATTTCAGTCACGAAAGCGGCAATGCTTTTTCGTGATACTTCTGTTCCTTTAAAAGGTTCTCCTTTTTGGGTTAATTCAAAATCAACTTCGTCTTTATTGGTTAACCAAGCAGGTCGGATAATAGTGTAATCCAAATCAGAATTTTCAATGATCTCAGCTGCGGCAGCATAGGTTTCCAAATAGCCACCATCTAACATTTGATGATTCCATTTGCCAAATTCGCCAGGGACTTCATCGTAAATGCCTAAAGTAGAAATCCAGACTAAACGCTTCTTGTTAGCAGCATCCATTGCTTTGACAATATTTTTGGCTTGGTCTTCAATATTTTTACCGGCTAAATTTGCGTACACGAAATCAACATCTACTAAAGCTTTGACTAAATCATCAAAATTAGCGGCATCGCCTTCTATCACTTCTTCATTTTTGCGGACATTTTGGATTCGGTTAGCATCGCGTAAAAATAGCCGAACCAAATTAGGAGAATCAGACGTTTCTGATAATCTTTCTCTGACAAGTTGAGCTATTTTTCCATGGGCACCTAAAATTAAAATTTTCATCTTTTTTCACCTCAATCAAAGCCTATACCTTATTGAATGAAGGTACAAAAAAAGAGTCTTACCATGAAAAAGCAATACGACAAAAGAAGACATCTGTCGTATTGCTATCAACTTAAGCTGTTAAATCTGCCAATTCTTTTTTATTTAAAATAATGTAGCCCCCACGGCCTTTTTGCAAGATACCTTGTTCTTTGAAATTTGTCATAGTACGTAAAAGATGACGATAGCTCACATTTAAAATAGCGGCGCAGTTATTCAACTGAAAAGAAAAACGGCCTTCTTTTTCGTGTTCTAAAATAAAACGTGCAAGGCGTGTTTCCACCGGTTCGCTTAAGGAATTGGCTAGACTAATGCCTGTATTCAAGCGATAGCTAAGAAGTTGACAGGTATGTTTTAAAAAACGTAAATCATTTTGTAAAAGTGCCCGGTATTGCAATAAATTCACACAGACACAAGTACAAGGCGTCATAGCCTTAACACTACTTCTGGGGGTGGTTTCCCATAAGGAAGAGGCTTCACCGATAATGGTCGCTTCGTAACAATAATTGATACAAATATTTTGTGTATCGTAGGCGTAAGAATAGACCATGGCCGAACCTTCGACAAGAAAATACAAGTACTTAGATGGTGTGCCCGCTTGGATTAAATCCTCATCTTTTTCAAAAGTACGCAAAGTCGCAATTGAAAATAAATCGGTATCCAAGTAATCTTGCAAGTTATGGCTAATAATCGCTTCTTTTAACTGGCTTTTATCCAATAGCTGTTTCATAAAAGCGTCCTTTCTCACATGTGCGTTTTGTTATTTTTGATTATAACGGTAAACAAGTAAAAAAGCATCCTTTTTTGCTTGTTTACGGCGGTAATGTTCGGGTTTTACCTAAAATTTACAAAAAAATTACCGTCAAAGTGACACAGGTCATTTTTGTTTCGAATAATTCTTGCTATTATGTGGAAGCAATATAAATCATTTTCCAATAGGGGGAGAAAAAATGCGTTTCAAAATGTTGGCGACCGGTCTTTTAACGCTAGGAATTTTAGTTGGTCTTGCAGGATGTGGTAATGAGCAAAAAGCACAAGGGAATACAAAAGAAAAATTGGTAGTTCAATTTGTTCCTACTAATAATGATGGTTCCATGGAAGCTAAAACAAAACCATTTGCAGCGTATTTATCTGAAAAGTTAGATAGAGATGTCAGTGTAACATTAGCAACAGATTACTCTACTATTGTGGAAGCAATGGCTTCTGGTCAAGTAGATGTAGGCATTATGCCTCCAGCAGCATATGTACAGGCAAAAGACATGGATGCAGCAGAAGCATTATTAACCTCTCAATTAGGTGCATACGATCGAAAAACAGGCTTACCCACCGATAAATTGACGAATACTTTTAAAGGTGAAATTTTGGTGAAAGCCGATAGTAATTTAAAAAATTTAACTGATTTAAAAGGGAAAAAGATTGCGACTTTAAGTCCAAATTCAGCGAGTGGCTACATTTATCCAGTAGCAGAATTAAAAGATGCTGGTATTGACCCTACAAAAGATGCCACCCTTACCACTGTCAATGATATTCCGAGTGAAATGACGGCAGTTTTAAACGGTCAAATGGATGCTGCTTTTGTTTTTGAAGGAGCCCGCAATGTTTTTGCATCAAAATTTAGTGATCAAGATCTCATGAAAGATTTACGGGTTTTATCATTAACACAAGGGGATATTCCCAATGACGCGATTGCAGTGCAACCGAAAATGGCTAGCCAACTAAAAAAAGAAATTAAAGATGTTTTCTTAGCGATGCCAAAAGATGAAGCCGGTCAAGAAGCAATGGCTTTATGGGGACACAAAGGTTATCAAGCAGCAGCAGATAGTGCTTATGATACAATTCGCGAATATACTAAAAAAGCTTCCGAATAACAAAATCGCCAGTTCTTAAGAGCTGGCTTTTTCTAACTGCTTGGCTGTTAGAAATTAATTTCTACTAAATTAGGAGCGAGATACATGATTGAATTTAAAAATGTCGCCAAAGTATACCCTAATGGCGTCAAAGGTTTACAAAATATTAATTTAACGATTCAAAATGGGGAATTTGTTGCAATCATCGGCTTGAGTGGAGCAGGAAAAAGTACGTTGTTACGTTCTATCAATCGCTTGGTTGCCACAACTGCGGGTGAAATTATTATTAATGATGAGTCGATTACAAAAGCGGGCAAGAAAAAATTGCGCCAAATTCGCCGCAATATTGGTTTGATTTCCCAAAGTTTTAATCTTGTCAAACGCAGTACCGTCCAAAAAAATGTGTTATCTGGTCGACTGGGCTATTACTCCACGTGGAAAAGTATTTTGGGCTTGTTTACCAAAGAAGATTATGAAAAAACAGCGACAGCCTTGGCACAAGTGGGTTTATCTGATAAATTGCATACCCGGAGTGACGAATTAAGTGGTGGGCAACAGCAGCGGGTTTTAATTGCCAGAGCATTAGTACAACAAGCCGAAATTATTTTAGCCGATGAACCTGTTGCTTCCTTAGATCCAGTGACGGCAGAAAAAGTGATGGAAGATTTAAAACAAATCAATCAGAGCTTAAACAAAACGATTATTGTTAATATTCATTCTGTACCGTTGGCAAAAGCCTATGCTACTCGGATCATTGCCTTAAAAAGTGGCGAAATTGTCTTTGATGGCGCAGCGGAAAACTTAACGGCGCAGCGTCTTAGTGAGATTTATGGTAAGGCCTATGAAAAGGATGTGGCGGCCAATGCAAATTAAAGATACTGTTCACTTTAATTGGTACAAGCACCTCTTTGTTGTCGTTGTTTTATTGGTCTGTTTTCAAAGTAGCGTGGTTTTGACTGGGGCTGACTTTCAGGCAGTTTTTCAAAATTCCAATCAAATGGGGATTTTTTTAGCGCGCTTTTTAAAGCCGGATTTTAGCTACTTGCCAAATCTTTTAATGCCTCTAGTCAAAACACTGCAAATGTCTGTTATAGGAACTTTTTTAGGGGTGTTATTTGCCGTTCCAATTAGCTTTTTAGCCACCCAGGTCGTAACAAAACAGCGTATGCTGTCCTATATTATCCGCTTTTTCTTAGGTGTCATCCGCACAATTCCTAATTTGCTGTTGGCAGCATTATTTGTTGCTATTTTTGGTATTGGTGAAGCAACTGGTGTCCTAACGATTGCCGTTTTTACATTTGGCATGGTTTCTCAGTTGGTTTTTCAAGCCATTGAAACCATTGACTTTGGCCCAATCGAAGCCAATGAGGCTGTGGGAGCCAATAAAATGCAAATCGCTATTTGGTCTGTTGCACCGCAAGTCATTAATCAGATTATTAGCTACACTTTTTATGCCTTTGAAGTGAACGTGCGGGCTTCAACGGTTTTAGGTTATGTTGGAGCTGGCGGGATTGGTGTAATCTTGAATTCTTCCTTGGCTTTAATGCGTTACGATCGGGTAGCGATTATTATTTTGACGATATTTGTGGTAGTAGCGATTGTGGACGGTTTAAGTGAAGCAGTTAGGAGGAGATTGGGATGATAATCAACCAAATTAGTAAAAAAACATATTTTTTCCTCCTGTTACTTTTAATTTTAGTCATTTATTCCGCAATAGGAATTGACTATAGTAGTTTAAAAACTTTTTCTCTTGCGATGGGTAAAGAAGTTTTACAAGGATTAGCCCATCCAGATTGGCACTATCTCTATGACGGCAGCGGCGAAGATTTAATCAGTCTTTTGCTACTGACGATTGGTATTGCTTTTTTAGGAACTTTTATCGCAACTATTTTAGCATTGCCGCTAACTTTAATTAGTGCCAGCAACTTATGGCAAAGTTATCCGTGGGTAGCCAAAATAGGCAAATTTATTTGTAACATTTTACGAGCATTTCCTGAACTGGTATATGCGATTATTTTTGTCAAAGTTGTCGGACCAGGACCTTTTGCTGGGGTGATGGCGATTGGAGTACATCAAATTGGGATGCTAGGTAAATTATTTACTGAAGAAGCAGAAGGGATGAATGAAGCCTTAGTAGAGGATGCAACAGCGATTGGTGCCAATTTTTGGCAGATTGTTTTTTCAGTAAGAATTCCTTATTTACTACCAATTTATAGCTCGTTAGCATTAAATCATTTTGAAATTGCGGTTCGTAGTGCTGCAACATTGGGCTTAGTTGGTGCTGGCGGAATCGGGGCACCGCTGATATTTGCCATCCAAACTCGAAGTTGGGATCGCGTGAGCATCATTTTATTAGGAGTCGTGGTAACTGTCTTTTCCTTAGATTTGTTTACCGGCTGGATTCGTAGGAAGTTACGCTAATGAAAATTTTACAATTATCTGATCTGCATTATCGTCAAGAATATCTCCCCGCAGAAAATGGGTACCAAGAGATGCTGACGAAAATGGAAAATCCTTTCCATTATATCGATGTTGCGATAAAAAAAGCGAAAGAACAAGCAACAATTGATTTGGTTCTAATTACGGGGGATTTGACCGAGGATGGTGAAGTGACAGATTATGCTTTTTTAAAAAAATATTTTGACAAAGCATTTCCCAACACGCCTGTCTTTGTGACATTAGGAAATCACGATATTAAAGAAAATTTTTACCAGGGATGGTTGAGAAATGTTCCAACATCCCATTACTATAATTTTGTCTACGCATTTAAAGATTTCTATTTGTTGTCCTTTGATAGTTCGGTGTATGGTAAAGCTGACGGACATATCGAGCGGGGACAATTAAATTGGCTGGAAGAAATTCTTTCTACCCATCACGATAAACCAGTTTTATTTATGACTCATCATCATTTACTTGAAAAGCAATATGCGACGCCCCCATTACCCCAGTCTCAGCAAGTATGGCAGATTTTAAAACGTTATGATGTTTTAGCAGTTATAAATGGCCACACCCATAGTCATTATCAAAAGACAGTAGGTGAAATTCCTTATTATACTGCTGATGGTCTTTCATTTTTAGGGCAAGATGAAGGGACCGGAATTGTGCGTTTTATTCAGCATGCAGGATTTAGTCTTTATGAATTAAACGAGGGACAATTTGCAGAAATTAACGCAGAAGTAGTGACGAGTGGTCGCTTTTTACAAAAAGTAGATATGCGGTTGTGTTAATGAAATTAAAAAGCACCTTATAAAGTCAGTCAATGACAAGACTTTATAAGGTGCTTTTTGATGTGATAAAGAGCATCAGAAATCAAATTTCTGAGATTTTTCCAAAGAGCTAGCCGCTGCCTTTAGCTTTTCTCAATCCAGCGTCACAAACGAATTCTCTACGGTAATAAGCTGAAATTTTAAGAAATTTGGAGAGCAATTTATTAAAATTCCAGCTTATTACTTGAGAGTTGAGTACGTTTGTTCCGCTTTTCCTGTTTTAAGCAATTTCAGCTAAAGTTGGTACATCTATTGCCCCATATTTTTTTTCCAGAGCAGTTTTTAATAAGCGGTAAGCTAATTTTTCATTGCGAGCTAGAATTGGCCCGTGGAAATAAGAACCATAAACATTGCGGTAAATGACACCTTCTGTTTGATCTTCCCCGTTGTTGCCTTTACCTTCGACAATTTTACCCAAGGGACGTTCCCCTTCGCCTAGGAAAGTGCGACCGTTGTGATTTTCAAAGCCGTAATAAGTTTCGTCAAATTCTTCATTGTGAATGACGATATCGCCAATAAAGCGGTTGTTATCTTGACTCAAAGTATAATGGTCCAATGCGCCAATCCCATTGATTTTTTCGCCATTGGCTCCCATATAATAATGGCCTAATAATTGGTAACCACCACAAATAGCTAACATGATTCCATCGTTTTCAATATAATCGGTTAAGTCGGCTTTTTTCTGCTGAATATCTTCTGAAACAATCAATTGTTCAAAATCTTGACCGCCGCCAAAAAATACTAAGTCATACTTGGTTGCGTCAAATTTTTCATGGATACTAACAATTTCTGTATCTAATTGAATACCCATTTTTTTTGCCAAATATTGTAAAACCAATAAGTTACCGTTATCCCCATAAGTGTTTAACAGGTTGCCGTATAGATGGGCTAATGTTAGTTCATAATCAGCCACGATCCATTCCTCCTTTAATGTAACCTTTTTCCGCCAATTTTTTTCGTAATTGTAACACGGCAGTATAAGTTGCCAAAATATAAACATTTTCAGTTGGTAATTTCTTAATATCTTCAATAACTTCGTCTAAATCTTTTGTTTCGGTTAATTTATCGTCAGTAATGCCCGCTACTTTTAAGCGTAAAGCCATATCTTTGTGACGTTCACCACCAGCAATCACTGCGGGAATGTTCATTTGAGCAAAAGCTTCATGATTACCATCCCAAATCCAGCTGACATCAATTCCATCAGCGTAGTTGGCATTTAATAACGCCACTAGTGAAAAAGGATAAGGGGAGAGGCCGATCATGTCGATAACTTGATTTAACCCCACTGGATTTTTGACTAAGACTAAGGTGCATTTTTTGCCATCAATGTCGATAATTTCTTGTCGACCAAAAACTTTTTCATCATAGCCAAGACCTGCTTTGATTTTTTCCGCAGGTACATCGTAATACTCCGCCACAGCAGTTGCTGCTAACGCATTGTAGACATTGTACATGCCGCCTACTTCAATGCCATATTCTTGACCGTCTATAATAAAATCTGCGGAAGTATTGTCCATGGCTACCATTTTGGTTAGTTTATAATCTAATTCAGGTCGATGAAATCCGCAGTTAGGACAATAATATTTCCCAAGATTGGCATAAGTAATCATTTTGTAGTGCAAAATATGATGGCATTGCGGACATAAAACGCCATCGGTATTATAGTGGGCCATTTGTTCTTTGTCAGGCAAGTGATCAAAACCATAATATTTTCGCGGATTCACCGTATCCACGGAATTGAAAATAGGTGAGTCGCCATTACATAAAATTGGGGCATTGGGGGATTGTGCAGCGCCTTCTACAATTAAACGATAAGTTGTATAAATTTCGCCGTAACGATCCATTTGATCACGAAAAATATTGGTAAAAACAAATAATTCCGGCTTAATATATTCGGTTACTTTGCTTAGGCTGGCTTCGTCAATTTCTAAGACCGCAAAGTTTTTTTGATTTTTCTTTGGTTTTGCGGATAAAAAGGTCGAAACAATACCTTGAACCATATTGGCACCAGTCGGATTGGTCAACACTTCATCAAATTGCTGTTGCAAAATATTGACCGTTAAAGCAGTAGTAAGCGTTTTTCCGTTGGTACCGGTCACGACAACTACCTCATAAAGGTCAGAATAGTGATCCAAAACATTGGGATCAATTTTTAAAGCAAGTTGGCCGGGATAACTAGAGCCGCCTTTAAAAAATGTTTTTAAAATCCATTGGGCACTTTTACCGGCAAAAATCGCCAGGTGACTACGTAAGCTCATAAATTCTGTTACTCCTTTTGGTTAAACTAACGTTAAATTGTTTCATAAATTCAACTTATCATACCATAGTCTGAATACATTACGGTAACACCTTTGCTTTTTCTTAAATTTTGCTTGTAACCGATAATTTAAGTGTAAAAAAAGCTGCAGGAATTTTCCTGCAGCTGCGTTTAAATTAGCCAATAATAATTTGTTCTGTCGGGTATTCATACCCCTGATCGCGGGTTTCTTTTGGAATGAACAATAACAGCGTATATAACATGCCGATACGTCCGATAAACATTAATAAAGCGATAACGATTTTTCCGACAACGGATAAATCAGCGGTAATACCAAGAGATAGCCCGGTAGTTCCAAAAGCGGAAGTGACTTCGACAATAATGGCAATTAAAGATTGTTCTTCAGTGGCACTCAGTAATAAAACACTAAAAAAGCACATGGCCAGTGACAACATAAAAACCACAACTGACTTTCTCACATCCGCATCACTAATACGACGGCCAAAAATGTTAATATTATCTTCACTTTTTAGAAATGAGGTCATGTATAGGCCGATGATTGCAATGGTTGTCGTTCGTACACCACCGCCGACAGAACTAGGGCTGCAACCGATAAACATTAATAAGGAAAAAATAATCAAGGTGGTAACTTGAAATTCTCCCAGGTCATGAATTTGCAAACCAGCGTTACGGGTCGTCATGGAATAAAACATGCTGTTCATCCAGCGACCAAAAGGATCAATGGCAGCAAAGAGGTGATCTCTTTCCAATAAATAAATTAAAAGTGTGCCGCCAATAAATAAAATGACAAAAGCTAAGACAGCAATCTTAGTAAAAAGTGAAAAACGAAAAGGAAGCCGTCTTTGAATTTTCTTGCGCCGGTATAACACCCATTCGTAAAAATCCATTAAAACGGGAAAACCAATCCCACCAATAAAAATCAAAAACATAATGACTAATAAGAAAGGATAATCATGGGCAAAAGGCATGATGGAGTCTCCCGTTACATCAAAGCCAGAATTGGTGACAGCAGAAATTGCTTGATAAAAACCGTAAAACAGCGCATCACCAAGTTTGTGATAATAACCTTGCCATAAAAAGTAGCCAGCAAATAATAGGCCAAAACTCACTTGAAAGACTAAAATCATCGTGAAAGTAATCCGGATCAAGCGTACAATCCCACTTAAACGCGGTTGATTCATATCTGTCATAATCAATTGCCGTTGTTTTAAAGAAATCTTGCGGCGAGAAATAATAAAAAAGAAGGTGGAAATCATCATAATGCCTAAACCACCGATTTGAAATAAAACTTCCAACAAGATAACGCCATTATCATTGAATACATGATTGATATTGAAGGTCGTTAAGCCGGTCACGCTCACGGTACTAATTGCCATAAATACCATGTCTAAAAAAGGGACATGAACATTGGGTTGTCGGAAAAAAGGCAAATAAAAAAGCAGTAATGAGATTACCGTCATAATTAAATAGTAACTTACAATCACTTGGATGGAAGAAACATTACTGGCAATAAAAAAACGTGCACGACGCGATTTTTGCCGTAGCACTCGCATAATATGCATAAAAAACTCCTTTAAAGTCGCATTCATTTTCTTTAAGTATAGCAGACAACTAGAGAAAATGCGGTAAATTCATATGCCTTAATCCACTATCTTTGGAAATTAAAAAGTGAAAAATTTTTAAAATTAAAGCTGAGCATTAGAAAAAAAGTACTGTTTTGCCAAACTCTTGTCATAAAATGTTCACATTTTCTGGCTACTATATACACATACCAACAAACAACCCAAACCCAACAAACTTTTCTTTTCATTTTCTTACTCCCTGAAAAGCTGCCGTCAACAATTTGACGGCAGCTTTTTGTTTTTTCCAAGGGGAAATAAGTTTTTAAGAGACTGTCTCTCCTTCACCAAAGAAATTCCTACTGTAAAAAGCTGACTATTTCCGCTATAATATCAAAGAGTGAAGCGGAGGAATTGGTGAATGGCACAATTATTTTTTAAATATGGCGCAATGAATAGTGGTAAAACAATTGAAATCTTAAAAGTTGCCCACAACTATGAAGAGCAAGACAAACCAGTTGTCATTATGACTAGTGGTTTGGATACACGTTCTGGTGTTGGGAAAGTTTCCAGTCGCATTGGCTTAGAAAGAGAAGCATTGCCAATTTTTGCGGAAACCAATATTTTTGAAACCATCAGTAATTTACAGTTTAAGCCATATTGTGTTTTGATTGATGAGGCACAATTTTTGCAAAAACAACATGTTTTAGATTTTACTAGAATTGTAGACGAATTGAATATTCCCGTGATGGCGTTTGGTTTAAAAAATGATTTTCGTAATGAGTTGTTTGAAGGTTCAAAATATCTATTACTTTATGCAGATAAAATCGAAGAAATGAAAACTATTTGCTGGTTTTGTCACAAAAAAGCAATTATGAATCTTCACTATATCGACGGTAAACCCGTCTATGAAGGGGATCAAGTCCAAATTGGTGGCAACGAAGCCTACTATCCAGTTTGTCGCAACCATTATTTTCATCCAGAAATATAAGAAAAAAATTATATTTAGCAGGTTGAGTTGACCGCTAATTATCTATCTCATAATAAAGGAGCAAAAATAAATTATGTATGATCAGCTGCAGGCAATTGAAGATCGTTACGAAGAATTAGGCGAGCTGTTAAGTGATCCAGATGTAATCACTGATACACAACGCTTTATGGAACTTTCAAAAGAAGAAGCTAACACCAGAGAAACCGTTGAAGTTTATCGTCGTTACAAGCAAGTTGTCGATGGTATTAAAGATGCCGAAGAATTATTAGGTGAAAACTTAGATGACGAAATGGCGGAAATGGCCAAAGAAGAATTAAGTGATTTGAAAAAAGAAAAAGAAGTTTTAGAAGAGCGCATTAAAATTTTATTATTACCAAAAGATCCAAATGATGATAAAAATATCATTATGGAAATTCGCGGTGCTGCCGGTGGCGATGAAGCGGCACTTTTTGCTGGTGACTTATTTAACATGTATCAAAAATACGCTGAAGCGCAAGGTTGGAAAGTAGAAGTGATGGACGCCAATATCACGGGTATCGGCGGTTATAAGGAAGTAATCATGATGATTACCGGTGATAATGTCTACTCAAAACTAAAATACGAAAGTGGTGCCCACCGTGTCCAACGGGTACCTTCAACAGAATCACAAGGCCGGATTCACACCTCGACTGCAACGGTTGTCGTGATGCCAGAAGCAGAAGAAGTTGAAATTGATATTGCAGACAAAGATATTCGTACAGACATCTATCATGCCTCTGGTGCTGGTGGACAGCACGTCAATAAGACAGCCTCAGCTGTGCGGTTGACTCACATTCCAACTGGCGTTGTAGTAGCCATGCAAGATGAGCGTTCACAAATAAAAAACCGAGAAAAAGCGATGAAAATTTTACGCGCGCGTGTTTACGACCAAATTTCTCATGCCGCCCAAAGTGAATACGATGCAACGCGTAAGTCTGCAGTCGGAACAGGAGATCGTTCTGAGCGAATTCGCACCTATAATTTCCCGCAAAATCGGGTGACTGATCACCGTATCGGTTTGACAATCCAAAAACTAGATCAAATTTTAGCCGGAAAATTAGACGAAATTATCGATGCCTTAATCATGTACGATCAAACATCGAAATTAGAAGAGATGCAAAATGGTTAAGACCTATCGAGAAGCTCTGTTAAGAGCTTCTTCTTTTTTAGAAGCTGCAGGCAAAGAAGGGCATAGCATTGAATTTGTCTTTTTAGCGCGCAAAGGTTGGAATAAAACAAACTGGTTATTAAATATGAATCAGCCGATTTCTCCTGCAGAGCAAGCACAAATTGAAGCTGATTTAAAACAGCTTTTGCAAAATGTGCCACCGCAATATCTTTTAGGCTATGAGTATTTTTATGGACATCAATTGAAAGTAAATGAAGCGACTTTAATTCCGCGACCTGAAACAGAAGAATTGGTTGATTGGGTCTTAAAGAAAAATGCAGCGACTCCAAGTAAAAAAGTGGTGGATGTGGGGACAGGGACAGGTGCAATTGCAATCTCTTTAAAGTTAGCGCGGCCACTTTGGCACGTGACTGCTGTTGATATTGTGCCAGAAACATTAACCGTTGCACAAGAAAACGGGTCCACTTTAGGTGCGAAATTGCATTTTGTATTAGGGGATACTTTATCTTGGGCTAAAGAAGAGTATGATGTGATTGTCAGCAACCCGCCTTACATCAGTGCCAATGAATGGGCGTTGATGGATGAGAGCGTGCGGGAATTTGAACCTAAGATTGCATTATTTGCCGCTGAAAACGGCTTAGCAATTTATCGTAAATTGGCAAGGCAAGCGCAAAAAGTTTTAGCTAAAGAGGGTCAAATTTTTCTTGAAATTGGTTTTATGCAAGGAAAAGCTGTCGCTGAAATTTTTCAACAAGCTTTTCCTCAAAAAAAAGTTGAAGTAAAAAAAGATTTAAGTGGTAATGAACGAATGGTCTATGTGTATTAATTATTACGCAAACTTGTGGAAAAAAATTTTTTAAAATTGTTTCACGATTAAAAAACATAGCAGGGAGAACTGTTTCACAAATAAAAAAGTTATTAACAAACTTTTGCACACTTGACAAATCTGTTATCCACAAAAAGTGGATAACTTTAATAGAATTGTTGAAAACTCGCTTATTTTGTTAAAAAAGGATGTGGATAAGAATTGGAAACGAAGGTATACCAAACCGACCAACTACAAGAAGCGGCACAAAAATTAAAAGAAGGAGAGCTGATTGCTTTTCCCACAGAAACCGTCTATGGATTAGGTGCGAATGCACTTTTACCAGAAGCTGTCAAGCAAGTCTTTGCCGTCAAAGGACGCCCCAGTGACAATCCGTTAATTGTCACGGTAGCAAACTTTGAGATGGTAAAAGATTATGTGGATAACTTTCATCCCTTAACTGAAAAAATCGTTGAAACTTATTGGCCCGGACCATTAACTTTGATTTTTACCATTAAAAAAGCTAGTTTACCGCCTGTCGTTACAGGTGGTTTATCCACAGCTGCTTTTCGGATGCCTGCTAATAAAAAAACACGTGATTTAATTGCTTTGGCCAAAGTACCACTAGTAGGACCCAGCGCTAACACTTCTGGAAAACCAAGTCCCACTACAAGTGAGCATGTTTATCATGACTTAAAGGGAAAAATTGCCGGAATTGTCGATGATGGTGCTGCCCAAATTGGCTTGGAGTCAACTGTGTTGGATTTAAGTGATGCAACCAAAGACCCTGTGATTTTACGACCTGGAGCTATTACGCAAGAAGAATTAAGCAAAACTTTAGGAGTACCTGTTTTGCTGGATAAACATTTAGTTAGTGAATCCGAAGCTCCCAAAGCACCTGGGATGAAATACAAGCATTACGCACCGGATACAAAAGTTTTATTGGTAAAAGATGGGGATTGGCAAAAAGCCAAAGAGTGGGTAAAAGACAATCATTTGCGTGCGGGAGTTTTGGCAGGCCCAAAAGTTTCAGAAGAGATGCGCTATGATACAGCCTGTGTCTTTATGTACAGTAAAGATACAGCAACAGCTGCTGCAAAAGGTTTGTTTGCGGGCTTACGAGCGCTAGATGATGCGGCATTAGATTTGGATGTAATTTTAGCAGAAGTTTATCCAGAAAACGGAATTGGGGCCGCCTACATGAATCGCTTGAAAAAATCTGCCAATCAACAATATTTTACTGCAGAAGATTAACGCAAATAAATAAGGGGCGAAAGATTTCTTTTGCGCCTTATTTTTGTGATACAATTTCAATACTAAGTGGCTTTGATACTTAGGCTAAAAGTTCGAGGAAAAAGAGTGTTAATTAAAGGAGTGGCTAAAATGGATTATCGTGAATTTGACCCAGAATTATGGGAAGCTGTGAACAATGAGTTTAATCGTCAACAAAATAACTTGGAATTAATTGCTTCAGAAAATATTGTTTCACCTGGCGTTTTGGCAGCTCAAGGCAGTGTATTGACCAATAAATACGCAGAAGGCTATCCTGGGCGTCGTTATTACGGCGGCTGTGAATTTGTTGATATTGCAGAAAACTTGGCGATTGATCGGGCTAAAGAATTGTTTGGTGCCCAATTTGCGAATGTCCAGCCCCATTCTGGTTCACAAGCCAATACGGCTGCATACTTGGCTTTGGTTCAACCTGGCGATACAATTTTGGGAATGGACCTTTCAGCTGGGGGACATTTAACCCATGGTTCTAAAGTAAACTTTAGTGGTAAAACTTATCATTTTGTCAGTTACGGTGTGGATCCGACTACAGAAGTGATTGATTATAATGTCGTGCGAATCTTAGCCCGCAAACATCAACCTAAATTGATTGTTGCTGGTGCAAGTGCTTATTCACGCACAATTGACTTTGCCAAATTTAGAGAAATTGCCGATGAAATCGGAGCCAAATTAATGGTTGATATGGCACATATTGCCGGTCTTGTTGCTGCTGGTTTACATCCATCGCCAATTCCTTATGCCGATATTACGACGACCACGACGCATAAAACTTTACGTGGACCACGTGGGGGTATGATTTTAACCAACGATGCTGATTTAGCCAAAAAAATTAACAGTGCTGTTTTCCCTGGTATTCAAGGTGGGCCGTTAGAACACGTGATTGCAGCAAAAGCTGTTGCATTTAAAGAAGCGTTAGATCCAAGTTTTAAAGATTATAGTCAACAAGTTATCAACAACGCCCAAGCGATGGCGAAAGTCTTTAATCAAACGCCGGAAACGCGTCTTGTTTCAGGAGCGACTGACAATCATTTATTATTAGTAGATGTTAGAGGCTTGGATATTACTGGTAAAATCGCAGAAAATATTTTAGAGTCTGTCAATATTACGTTGAATAAAAATTCGATTCCTTTTGAATCATTAAGTCCAATGGAAACTAGTGGAATTCGCGTAGGAACCCCTGCTTTAACAAGTCGTGGTTTTAAAGAAGAAGAAAGTACTCAAGTTGCCCAGTTAGTGGTTAGTGCTTTGAAAAATCGCGATAGTGAAGCTGAATTGGCGAAAATTAAAGCGAGCGTAAAACGTTTGACTGATCGTTTTCCCATTTACCAAGATTTAGAAAAATAGCTTTTTAACCAAGTGGTGACCCTTTGTGGTGGCCACTTTTTTATTGGTAAATTAAGATGGTAGAAGCGGAATATCATCTTTTATGCTACTAATAAACAAATGCTGATTTTTATCTGCATTAGATTGTAGTATGATACTAATTAATAAGGATTAAGCAAAAAATGTTTAAAAAAAGTAATGATCAGCAGTTTTCATAAGGAGTGAATCAAATGATTGCGTTACAACAGTTGGGAAAAGATTATGGGACAAAAACAGCATTACAGAATTTGAGCTTAAATATTAAAGAAGGCGAAATTTTTGGCTTTTTGGGTCATAATGGTGCCGGAAAATCAACTACCATTAAAAGTTTAGTCAGTATCATTGAACCGACACGGGGACGAATTTTATTTGACGGTCAAGAATTATCGACTAATCGTATGGAAATCAAAAAAAGAATAGGCTATGTTCCGGATACGCCGGATATTTTTTTACAGTTATCAGCAGGGGAATATTGGGATTTGATTGCCGCAGCGTATGAGTTAGAAAATAAAGAAAGTCGGCTAAAAGAATTAGTAGAATTATTCAGTATGGAAAATCATGTGAATGAAACATTGGCGAGTTTTTCTCATGGGATGCGGCAAAAAACCATTATTATTGGGGCGCTATTGCCAGATCCAGATATTTGGATTTTAGATGAACCGATGCAAGGCTTGGATCCTCAAGCATCTTTTGATTTGAAAGAATTAATGAAACAGCATGCGGCCAAAGGAAAGACAGTTATTTTTTCAACTCATGTTTTAGATACAGCCCAACAATTATGTGATGAATTGGCAATCTTAAAACAGGGGGAGCTGATTTACAACGGTTCCGTAACAGACTTGTTAGCAGAAAATCCAGAAGAATCTTTAGAGGCAATTTATTTGAAAATGGCTGGCAGAAAAAATAGCGAAGAAATTGTCAAAGAACTAGCAGGTGAGAGCGATGAGTAAGCAATTAAAAGCTTTAATTGCCGTCAGTTTACGTTATTCCAATCCACAAGTAACGGATCGCTTGCGTAAAAAAGGACGCAAAAATTTATCTCAGGCAATTATTAATCAATATTTGTTATCTGGGTTAGTTTTTTTGGCAGTTTATGGCTCTATGCTTTTTATGACCAATTTTGCTAAAATGCCCGGAACATTTACGTATTTTGCCACGTTATTTTCTCTATTGGGTTTATCCCAAGGTGTAAGTGTTATCTATAATATTTTCTTTGAAAGTAAAGATTTAGGAAGTTATTTGCCATTACCATTTAAGCAAAGTCAAATTTTTATTGCCAAAAATATTGTCGTTGCTTTATCGGTAGTGCCTTTTATTATTCCACTGCTGGTATTGTTTTTTCTAACGAGCTTAAAAAGTGGGTTAAATATCATTTTGGCGCTCTTTATCAGTGTTGCATTGTTTATCGTTGTACTCTTAATCTTGTTTGCAGTGTGCAGTCTAATTGTTTTTGGTTTGACACGCACAAAAGTTTTTCAAAAACATAAGAAGTTGATGACCACATTGCTTTTGTGGGTGACCATGGGCTTGGTTATCATTGGAATCATGTTTATGAATCAGGATACTGCAGACAGTTATGTAACTGACCGCAACATTATTTTACCAATGTTACCGTTGTTTCATATTACTCATGCCCCTTTTTCGAGTACGGGGTTGTTGAGCCTAGTGGGAATTATCGCTTTGTTACTAATTTTGGCTTTCTTAGTAAAGTGGCAAATTTTACCGCAACTTTATGAACAAGTCACAAATATTTCCAGTACCGAGCAAGTCGTACGGCGAGTTCACAAGAAAAACCAAAACTTACAACAAGTTTTACGGCGTTATAATTTTGAACTAGTAAAAAATCCTTCTTTAATTACGCAAGTCCTTTCATCATCTCTGGTTTTTCCAGTGGTCTTTATTGCCACTTTTGCCATGAATGGCGATTTAAGTTTAAAAGATTTACCAATAAAATTTGCCGGTGTTGCATTTTTTGGTGGTCTTGTTTTAGCTTTAATGACGATTAATCAAACTTCTTTTGTGGGGAATCTGATTTCTTTAGATGGCGAAAATTATACGTATATGCAGACTTTGCCGATTAGCCGCAAAGACTACTTGGTAGAAAAGTTTAAAGCAGGACTTTTAATTCAAGGCGGCATTACGTTAATTTTAGCTTTAGCGGCAGGCGTGGTTTTAAAAGCTTCTTTATTATTTATTCTGGCCTTTGTAATTGGAGCGATTTTGGGAACAATACTGTTATCGCAATTTTATTTTGTCAGAGATTATCGTTTGCTTTTGGTGGATTGGACGAATTTTAGTCAACTTTTCTTACGGGGAAGTGGCCGTGTAGGTCTAATTTTTATGATGTGGGGGAGTATGATTGTAGGGGCCTTATTAATTGGCGGCTACGTACTACTTTTAAATCTCGTGAATGCCACTTTGGTAAATGGTGTTGTAGCGGCGGCCATAGTAATTGTAAGTTTTGGATTCATTTATTACTATCGTCATAATTTCTGGCAAAAACTTGATCAAGTTTCCTGGCAACGTAAAATTGACTTAGCGCGGCAGAAAAAAATGAAGTGATGAGTTGTTAAACCGTCTTATTTGCTTTAAAATAAAATAAAAACTAAAGGAGCTTTTACAATGGGCAAATTTCAAGTAATTGATCATCCGTTGATCCAACACAAATTAACGATTATTCGTGATAAAAATACAGGGACAAAAGTATTTCGCGAGGTTGTTAATGAAATCGCAATGTTGATGGCTTATGAAGTATCTCGCGATATGCCATTAGAAGATATTGATATTGAAACACCAGTTGCACAATCAACACAAAAAACATTAACTGGTAAAAAAGTTGCAATTGTACCAATCTTACGTGCTGGTTTAGGTATGGTAGATGGTATCTTGGAATTAATTCCAGCTGCTAAAGTAGGACATGTTGGCTTGTATCGTGATGAAGAAACCCTACAAGCTCATGAATACTTTTTCAAAATGCCAGAAGATATCGACAACCGTCAAATCTTTGTTGTGGATCCAATGTTAGCTACTGGTGGTTCTGCTATTATGGCGATTGATTCATTGAAAAAGCGCGGGGCTTCCAATATTAAATTTGTTTGTTTAGTAGCGGCTCCTGAAGGTGTACGGGCGTTACAAGAAGCTCATCCTGATATTGATATCTTTACAGCAGCTTTAGATGATCATTTAAATAAACACGGTTATATCGTTCCAGGCTTAGGGGATGCTGGTGACCGTTTGTTTGGTACAAAATAAACCTTTTGAAAAATACCGATTGGTTTACCAATCGGTATTTTTTTTATGGGAATAAAAAAAAGGTAAACACAAAATGTTGATGAGCTTATCGGATAAGACACAATATATTGTGGATAAGTCTGTTGATATTGTGTATAAGTAAAAGAAACTAATTTGAGGGAGAGCCTGGTTTGTTTCTAATACAGGTTAATATATTCACTCACCAGGATTCGTTTCTTTTCAAATAAAAGCAATTATAAATCTCTGCCCCAAATCCTGCCCCAAGATGAAATTTAGGTAAAATATACAAAAAAAGAAGCCTTGATATTCAAGGCTTCTAGCAATGCCAGCTGCAGGAATCGAACCTGTGACCTACGCGTTACGAGTGCGTTGCTCTACCGACTGAGCTAAGCTGGCGAGTACGATAGAAATTATAGCAAAAATAAATTATTTGTAAAGACAAAACACTTCTATGAAACAATGACTTAGAAAATTTTCACAAAGTGTGGTATACTAGTATTAATTAAAGGGAGGTTTTCTATAGTGGCAAGTTTTGGTAAGTTTGAAACAACAATCATCCCATCAGATGCAGGCAGAGGATTTCAGGTCGATACCCATGTGAAATTTACAATTTACGGAAAACCGCAGACCGGTACCGTCACTAAGCAACTAAAAAATTCTGCAGTGGTTGAGATCGACGAAACCGGCGAAAATCAACAACTTATGACCCAAAGCAATGGTGTTGTGATTATTAATTACAAACAATTAGAAAAGCTAAAATAGTTTTCTTTTGACTTGAGTTGACATTCTCTGTCGACTTAGGTCCTATTTTTTTGGAATTTATTTTTTGTAAGTTGGTTTTCTTCAGATTAAGGTAGTTGTCCGCAATTTTTTAAATTTTTCCTAGGGTATTATTCCCTTCTTTTCTTTCTTTTCATTAACAACTATAATGAGGAAGTGTACTTTTTTACTCTGGCAAGAGTTATATCATATAACGTAGGAAAAACACGGCTATTGTGCAGATAGTGGTGTCTCGCTTTATGGACTAACGTGCTTTTTTCAGTTGAAGTTTTGAATAATTTAAAATTAGAAAGCAACGCCTCAAAATTTTGTCTGGATACCAAAAAGCTGACGTAAGTTTTTAAAGCCTTTTGGAAAGAAGAGGAATCATGGAAAATAGACGATCAAGAAATGACAATCGGATTGATTATGGTGTGATTTTGCCAGTCTTTCTGTTGTGCTTAATCGGGTTGGCAGCTTTGTATGTCGCCTTAATGCATGATCGCAACAGTCCAAGAGTGTTAGCCGGCGTGGCTAAACAAGCTGTTTGGTACGGCGTGGGCACAGTGGCAGTCGTGGTGATTATGCATATGAAATCAAAATGGATTTGGAAATTAACGCCTTACGTTTACGGTGCTGGTCTTGTGATTATGACCTTATTATTGAAATTTTATGACCGGAATCTAGAAAATGTAACCGGGTCGAAAAACTGGTTTACTTTTGGTCCCGTGAACTTTCAACCAGCTGAGCTGATGAAAGTTGCGTTAATTTTGATGTTGGCATTAGTGGTAACGACCCACAATGTGAAGTATCGCAACCGTAATCTGCCAACAGATGGTTTACTTATTTTAAAAATTTTAGCTGTTTCATTACCGGTTTTGATTTTAGTAATGTTACAAAAAGACTTCGGGACGATGTTAGTATTTGTCGCCATTATTGGCGGTGTCTTTTTAATGTCGGGGATATCCTGGCGTATCTTAATTCCTCTGATTGCTATTTTTGCAATCATAGGGGGAGGAACAATTTTTCTCGTGACAACAGATGTTGGACGGGAGCTTTTATACCACGTTGGATTCAAATCGTATCAGTTTGCCCGGATTGATTCCTGGTTAAATCCTTTCCATGATATGCAAGGGAACTCTTATCAATTAGCTTATGGCTTACTGGCGATTGGTTCTGGTGGGATGACAGGAAAAGGGTTTAATGTCAGTGATGTTTACGTGCCAGTCAGAGAATCAGATATGATTTTTACTGTTATTGGTGAAAATTTTGGCTTTATTGGCAGTGCATTTGTTATCCTCTTGTATTTCATTTTAATTTATCATATGATTCGCGTATGCTTTGATACCAATAATGAATTTTATGCCTATATTGCGACTGGAATCATTATGATGATTTTATTCCACGTTTTTGAAAATATTGGTGCGAATATTGGTCTTTTACCATTAACTGGTATTCCTTTACCTTTTATCAGTCAAGGTGGCTCGGCTATTTTGAGTAATATGATTGGTATTGGCCTGATTTTGTCGATGCGTTATCAAGCAGAAACAAAAAAAGATGCTACTTTAGCTTAAACGTGGTAAAGTGAATGCGGAAAATAAAAGTAAAGGAGCAATGCCTATGCTGACTTTATATTGGTATCCAAAATGCAGCACTTGTAAAAAAGCGAAAGCTTGGCTGGATTCGCAAGGAGTTGCTGTTCAAACACTTGATATGGTACAAAATCCACCAACCGCTGCTACTTTGCTGCAATGGATGGAAGAAAGTGATTTACCAGTACGCCGCTTCTTTAATACAAGCGGAATGAAGTACCGTGAAATGGGTCTAAAAGATCAAGTACCAAATCTATCACCTCAAGAAGCTAGTGAATTATTGGCAAGTGATGGAATGTTAATTAAACGTCCAATTTTAGTGCGTGACGACAAACTTTTGTCGATTGGCTTTAAAGAAACTGAATATGAAGGGGTCGCGAAATAAGATGCAACAAAAATGTTTGAAAACAAAAGATAATTTGTGGGTATTGTACAATGGAAATGAGTATGTCGTTGGTTTAACGGAAGCTGCGCAATCTGATTTAGGTAAAGTAACTTTTGCCTCATTGCCAAAAGCCGGTCAAACGTTCAAACAAGGCACACCTCTAGTTGAAGTAGAAGCAGAAAAAGCAGTCCAAGAATTTCCAGCCCCATTAACGGGAACGATTTCTTCTGTAAATGAAAAAGCATTGGAAAATATCGATGCTTTAAATGATGAAGATGAAATGAATGCGTGGTTGGTGGCATTTAAAGATGTCGATGCGACGGAATTCAACGAACTATAAATTTTTGAACTGTAAAATTTTTCTGAAAATATTTGACAGGTGATTTTTAGCTTGTTATAATTTCAGCAATAACTTGAAAGCTTTGAAAAGAAGAGTACATGTCGCCAACATTTCACAGAGAGCCTGGGAAAGCTGTAAACAGGTAATGAAGGTAAGATGGAAGATGGTCTTTGAGCAGAATAAGTGAGCAATAGCAAGCTTATTACGGGGGTGCCCGTTATAGCACGACAGTATGCACCGATAAGGTAAGTACTGGATAAGGTTATAGTTGTGAAACTGTAACAAATTAAGGTGGTAACACGAAATTGCGACAGCTTTTCGTCCTTTTGTAATTGAAAGAATTACAAGGATGAAAAGCTGTTTTTTTATGATGTGAAAGTAAAGAAAAGAAAGAGGCTGAAAAAATGGCTTTAATCCAACTGACAGATGTCAAAAAGAGCTTTGACGTCAAAAAACAGACAATTCATGCGGTGGATGGTGTTTCTTTGACAGTTGATAAAGGGGACATTTATGGGATTGTCGGCTACTCCGGCGCAGGTAAATCAACATTAGTCCGTTTATTAAACGGATTAGAATTAGCAACTAGCGGTAGTGTAATTGTAGATGGACAAAATATTGGGACACTCAAAAATAAGGAATTACGCGACTTTCGTAAAAATGTCGGAATGATTTTCCAGCATTTCAATCTATTGTGGTCACGGACTGTTTTAGAAAATATTGAATTGCCCATGGAACTTGCAGGTATTTCAAAGCAAAAGCGGCAACAAAAGGCTCAAGAGCTGCTAGCTTTGGTTAATTTAGAAGGTCGGGGGGATGCTTATCCGGCTCAACTCTCCGGGGGGCAAAAACAACGAGTAGGCATTGCCAGAGCGTTAGCCAACGACCCCAAAATCTTACTTTGTGATGAAGCAACGAGTGCCCTAGATCCGCAAACGACAGATGAAGTGTTAGAATTATTATTAGCTATCAACCAAAAATTAAACTTAACAATTGTCTTAATCACCCATGAAATGAATGTTATCCGCAAAATTTGTAATAAAGTTGCTGTGATGGAAGCAGGCAAAATTGTCGAAGAAGGACAAGTTTCTGAGGTCTTTCGTAACCCACAACAAGCAGTTACCAAGCGGTTTGTGCAGCAAGACTTAAAACCGAGTGAAGATCCAAAAGAAGTCTTGCAAGAATTTATCGCTGAAAATCCCAATGGTGTGTTAGCGACGCTTGTTTTTAAAGCAGATAACGCAAATGAACCGGTGATTTCACAAGCAATTCGCCAATTTGATGTCGACATTAACGTAGTTTATGGAAATATTCGCCAATCAAAAGAAGATTCATTTGGCTCTTTAACAGTACTGATTACCGGTAAAGAAGATGCCATCGACCAGACAATGGCTTTCTTTTCAGCACAACAAGTAGGAGTGGAGGTGTTGCATCGTGGATAAAAGCTTTTCAGAAACGTACCTGAATTTTGATAAAGTCGATTGGGCAAAGATGCAGACATCAACACTTGATACCCTTTATATGACAGTTGTTTCCATGATTGTAGTTTTTGTTTTAGGTATTTTATTGGGATTGTTGCTATATAGTTTAGGGCGTAAAAAAAGTGCTGGTTATCAGATTTTATACAATGTCGTCTCCATTATTAGTAATATTTTCCGTTCAACGCCGTTTATGATTTTAATGGTTTTGATTATTCCTTTTACTAAAACATTGGTCGGTAGCATGATTGGTGCGAGTGCTGCTTTACCGGCTTTAATTTTGTCAGCAGTGCCATTTTACGCCCGCTTAGTGGAAATTGCTTTTCGTGAAGTTTCGCCAGGGGTGCTAGAAGCAGCTAACGCAATGGGAGCAAACTATGGGCAAATTATTTACAAAATTTTAGTACCCGAAAGTATGCCGGCTTTAGTTTCTGGTTTTACCGTGACTTCTGTTTCCATGATTGGTTTTACTGCAATGGCCGGTGCGATTGGTGCCGGAGGTCTAGGGTCGCTTGCTTGGTCAGAAGGCTTCCAATTAGGCAATCAAACTGTCACGCTGGTGGCCACCGTGATTATGTTACTCATCGTCTTTATCGTACAAGGTCTGGGGGATTACTTCACACAAAAATTAGATAAACGCTAAAAGTGTTGGAGTTTAAAAATTAAATTATAGAGGAGAAATGAAAATGAAAAAATTATTTGGTTTAGCAACAGTATTACTTGCCACAGTAACATTAGCTGCGTGCGGCAGCAGTGCAAAAGATGACACCGCTAGTTCTTCAGCTGACACAACAAAATTAGTGGTAGGCGCTACGACTAGTCCTCACGCTGAAATTTTAAATGAAGCCAAACCGCTATTGAAAAAAGAAGGTGTGGATTTAGAAGTCAAATCATTTACCGACTACACATTGTTAAATAAATTATTAGCTGAAAAAGAAATTGATGCCAATTACTTCCAACACAAACCATATTTTGAAGATCAAGTAAAAGAAAATGGTTATGACTTTGTGGACGCTGGTGCGATTCATATCGAACCAATGGGCATTTACTCAAAAGATATTAAAAGTGTAGACGATATTAAAGACGGTACAACAGTGATTACCTCTAATTCAAATACCGACTGGGGTCGTATTTTGACTATTTTTGAAAATGCTGGATTAATTAAGTTGAAAGATGGCGTTGAAAAAACAACGGCTACTTTTGATGATATTGTTGAAAACAAAAAAGACTTAAAATTCAAACATGATATTGATCCTGGTCTATTAGTGCCAACCTATGAAAATGAAAAAGATGCCTTAGTAGCCATTAATGCCAACTTCGCTTTGACAGCAGGACTAAACCCTGAAAAAGATGCTTTGTTGCACGATGACGATAATTCTCCTTATGCAAATATTATTGCTGTTCGCAAAGGAGACGAAAATAAACCGGCTATTAAGAAATTGATTGCAGCGTTACACAGTGATGAAATGAAAAAATTTGTTGATGATAAATGGAAAGGTTCCGTTAAAATCGTGGATGCAAAATAATGAAATTGCGAAAAGAGCAGTCGCCAAAGGGGGGCTGCTCTTTTTTTGGTAGTTTTTTTAGTAATAAAAAACAAGGTACGCTCTAATTTGACTATAACATAACGCTGTGATTTTTTGTGGAGATGGATATTTTTTATAAGATAATAAATGCACCTTATAAAAAGTTGTGGATTCGCCATTACAAGTAAAAAAGAGAGGGTAATGAAACTGAAGATAGCAAATAAAAAAATGAGAAATAACTAAGAATCAAGACGAGAAATTTTAGGTTTTTGGGTGCTTAATTTATAATTATTCTAAATTAAAAATAATTAATTTTATAATAGTAAAAGAATAGACAAATTTGGGGATCTGAATTTGCTTATCATTCTCAATTAGCGTAAAATGAGTGAGAATGAAAATTGATGGAGGCGAGACGATGGCAACGTTAGAAATTAAAAATTTACATGTAGCAATCGAAGATAAAGAAATTTTAAAAGGCGTGAACTTGACACTGAATACCGGCGAAATTCATGCCATTATGGGGCCAAATGGAACAGGAAAATCGACTTTATCGGCAGCAATTATGGGCAACCCTAATTATGAAGTAACCCAAGGTGAGATTTTATTAGATGGGAAAAATTTATTGGAAATGGAAGTTGATGAGCGGGCACGGGCGGGTCTGTTTTTAGCGATGCAGTATCCAAGTGAAATTCCTGGGATTACGAATGCAGAATTTATGCGGGCAGCGATTAATGCAAAACGCGAAGAAGACAATAAAATTTCCGTCATGGAATTTTTGAAAAAATTAGATAAAAAAATGGAATTATTAAATATGCCAGAAGAAATGGCAGAACGCTATTTAAACGAAGGCTTTTCTGGTGGCGAGAAAAAGCGCAATGAAATTTTACAATTATTGATGTTGGAACCAACCTTCGCCATTTTAGATGAAATTGATTCTGGTCTTGATATTGATGCTTTAAAAGTAGTGGCAAAAGGGGTAAATGAAATGCGCAATGATGATTTTGGGGCGTTAATTATTACCCATTACCAACGGTTGTTAAACTATATTACACCTGATGTGGTGCATATCATGATGGATGGACGTGTTGTGCTAACAGGCAATGCTGATCTTGCAAAACGCTTGGAAGCAGAAGGTTATGCCGGTATCAGTAAAGAATTGGGTATCGATTACAAGGAAGAAGTTTAAGAGGAGGTCAAATTAATGACAGAATTGAAAAAGTTACTGGCTGATGTGACCACCTTTTCTGCTTATAAAGAAGAACCAACTTGGATGTTGGAATTACGTTTGGCGGCTTTAGAAAAAGTGGATGAATTGGCTTTACCTAAAATTGATCGCGTACGTTTCCATCGTTGGCCACTATTAAATGTGACAAGTGAACATTTAACTGTGGAACCAAAAGAAGCAGGGGTCGCAGCTTTTGATGTGATGGCAGATAATCCCATGTTGGTGCAAACAGACGATACAACTGTTTTTGAACAATTGCCGCAAAATTTAGTGGCACAAGGGGTTATTTTTACTGATATTTTTACCGCAATGCAAGATTATCCTGAATTAGTCAAAGAATATTATATGACCAAAGCTGTAACACCTTTTGAAGACAAATTAACTGCAGCGCATGCCGCTTTTATGAATAGTGGATTGTTTTTATATGTTCCTAAAAATGTTGTCATAAAAGAACCAATTGAAGCAATTTTAAATCAAACTGGTGCAGAACATTTCTTTAAACACATTTTAATTGTCGCTGAAGAGCATAGTGAGTTTACTTACTTAGAACGCTTTAGTTCAACTGACGAAGTTGCGAAAAAACAAGCTGCCAATATTGTGGTGGAAGTAATTGCTAAAGCTGGTGCCAAAGTGAAATATTCTGCGATTGACCGTTTAGGCGTAGATTTAACCACTTATTTGAATCGTCGTGGGCATGTGATGCGAGATGCAATGGTGGATTGGGCCATTGGCGTTATGAACGACGGTGATGTAGTAGCAGATTTTGATACGGATTTAGTCGGCGATGGTGCGCATTCTGAAATTAAAGTCGTAGCCATTTCCGCTGGTAAACAGATTCAAGGAATTGATACCCGGGTTACTAATAAAGCGCCTCATTCTATCGGTCATATTTTGCAACACGGTGTCATTCGTGAAAAAGGAACTCTAACCTTTAACGGTATTGGCCATATTTTAAAAGGGGCAAAAGGTGCAGATGCCCAACAAGAAAGTCGTGTTCTAATGCTTTCTGATAAAGCTCGCGGGGATGCTAACCCGATTCTTTTAATTGATGAAAATGAAGTAACTGCTGGACATGCTGCCAGTGTTGGTCGGGTAGATCCAGAAGAAATGTATTATTTAATGAGTCGTGGCTTGCCAAAAACAGAAGCAGAACGGTTAGTCATTCGAGGTTTCTTAGGATCAGTGATTACAGCGATTCCTGTTAAAGAGGCCCAAAAAGAATTTATTGACGTGATTGAAGGGAAGTTGAATCAATGATTGATGCGCTAAAACTACGACAAGATTTTCCAATATTGCATCAATTGGTTAATGATGAACCATTGGTTTACTTAGATAACGCGGCGACTACGCAAAAACCAGAAGCAGTTTTAGCTAAAGTAGCAGCTTATTATCATCAAGATAATGCCAATGTTCATCGCGGTGTTCATACTTTAGCAGAACGGGCAACGCAATCTTATGAAAGTGCCCGCGAAAAAGTTCGCGCCTTTATCAATGCCAAAGAAACAGCAGAAGTATTGTTCACCCGTGGAACTACGACTGGTTTAAACTGGGTAGCCAGCAGTTTTGGAGGTAAATTTGTTGAAGCTGGCGATGAAATCGTGATTTCTTATATGGAACATCATTCCAATATCATTCCTTGGCAACAATTAGCCAAACAAAAAGGGGCCAAATTGGTTTACATTGACATTACGCCAGAAGGTTATCTGGACTTAGCCGATGCCAAGCGTAAGATTGGAGAAAAAACCAAAATTGTTTCCATTGCCCATGTATCAAATGTTTTAGGCGGTATTAATCCTATTAAAGAATTAATTGCTTTAGCCCATGAAAATGATGCAGTCATGGTGGTCGATGGTGCACAAGCTGCGCCTCACATGAAAGTAGATGTCCAACAATTAGACGCTGATTTTTATGCTTTTAGTGGGCATAAAATGTGTGGACCGACTGGAATCGGCGTGTTATATGGCAAACGTCAATGGTTGGAACAAATGGAGCCAGTGGAATTTGGTGGCGAGATGATTGACTTTGTTAACCTCTATGACAGCACTTGGAAAGAATTACCGTGGAAATTTGAAGCCGGCACACCAAATATTGCCGGTGGAATTGGTTTGGGTGCTGCAGTAGATTACTTAACTGAAATTGGCATGGATGAAATTCATGCGTATGAACAAAGTTTGGTTGATTATGTGATGCCAAAATTAAAAGCGATTGAAGGGGTAACTGTTTATGGTCCGCAAGATCCAAAAGATCATACCGGTGTCATCGCTTTTAATATTGAAGGGCTCCATCCTCATGATGTGGCGACGGCCTTAGACATGGAGGGTGTCGCAGTGAGAGCCGGACATCACTGTGCCCAGCCATTATTGAAGTATTTAAATGTGCCAGCAACGGCCCGGGCAAGTTTTTATTTTTACAATACTAAAAAAGATGCGGATCGTTTGATTGATGCGATTCACAAAACAAAGGAGTTTTTCCAACATGGCTCTATCTAAATTAGACAATTTATATCGCCAAGTCATTCTAGATCATTCCAGCCATCCGCACCATCGCGGAACGTTGGGAAAATCAAATGTGACGATTGAAATGAACAATCCAACTTGTGGTGATGTGATTCATTTGGAAGTAGAAGTAAACGATGGCATTATTTCAGATATTGCTTTTGATGGCAGCGGATGCTCCATTAGTACAGCGAGTGCTTCGATGATGACAGACGCTGTGATTGGAAAACCACTATCAGAAGTGGAAAATTTGGAACAAATGTTTTCTGACTTGGTTCAAGGAAAAGATGTATCTGATACTGACAGATTAGGAGATGCGGCCATGTTAAGCGGGGTCGCAAAGTTTCCTACGCGCATTAAATGTGCAACATTAGCTTGGAAAGCGTTGGAAAAAGCTGTTTTGGATTCCAACAGTGGAATTGCGGAAACAAGTTCCGTTCATCCACATGAAAAAGATATCTTAGGGGAAGACAAATAAACATTTTTCCTTGTGAGACTGAAACTATAAGCAATACCAAATAAAGTAAGGAGTAGTGATCGCATGGGTGTTCCTGAATTAGAAGAATACAAATTTGGTTTCCATGATGACGTCAAACCTGTTTTTAGTACTGGTGAAGGTTTAACCGAAGAAGTAGTTCGGGAAATTTCCGCTGTGAAAGGCGAACCGGAATGGATGCTGGATTTTCGTTTGAAATCACTAGCAGCATTTAATAAAATGCCGATGCAAAAATGGGGTCCAGACCTTTCTGACATCGACTTTAATAAAATTAAATATTATCAAAAGGCCAGTGACAAACCAGCGCGTGATTGGGATGATGTTCCTGATAAAATTAAAGACACGTTTGAAAAAATTGGGATTCCAGAAGCAGAACGGGCATACTTGGCTGGAGCTTCTGCCCAATATGAATCAGAAGTGGTTTACCATAACATGAAAGAAGAATTTGAAAAGTTGGGGATTGTTTTTACGGATACTGATTCAGCCTTAAAAGAATATCCTGAACTTTTTAAAGAGTACTTTGCGCAATTAGTACCACCAACAGATAATAAATTGGCGGCATTGAATTCTGCTGTTTGGTCTGGTGGAACCTTTATTTATGTACCAAAAGGCGTGCGGGTTGATACCCCATTACAAACGTATTTCCGGATCAACGCTGAAAATACCGGTCAATTTGAACGGACATTGATTATCGTCGATGAAGGGGCGAGCGTCCATTACGTAGAAGGGTGTACCGCACCTACTTATTCCAGCAATAGTTTACATGCGGCAATCGTAGAAATATATACAAGAAAAGACGCTTACTGCCGTTACACAACTATTCAAAACTGGTCAGATAATGTCTACAACTTGGTTACAAAACGAGCTAAAGCTTATGAAGGCGCAACCGTTGAATGGATTGATGGGAACTTAGGTGCAAAAACCACAATGAAATATCCAAGTGTATACTTAGATGGTGAAGGCGCACGCGGTACCATGCTTTCTATCGCTTTTGCCGGTGCTAACCAAATTCAAGATACTGGTGCCAAAATGATTCACAACGCACCAAACACATCAAGTTCTATTGTCTCAAAATCTATTTCAAAAGATGGTGGGGAAGTGAATTATCGCGGCCAAGTAACCTTTGGTAAGAAAAGTACTGGTTCTGCTTCACATATCGAGTGTGATACGATTATTATGGATGAATTATCAAAATCGGATACTATTCCATTTAATGAAATTCACAACAGCCAAGTGTCACTTGAACACGAAGCGAAAGTTTCTAAAATCTCTGAAGAACAACTTTACTACCTGATGAGCCGGGGCCTATCAGAATCAGAAGCCACTGAGATGATTGTCATGGGCTTTGTCGAACCATTCACCAAAGAACTTCCAATGGAATATGCGGTTGAGTTGAATCGTTTGATTAGTTATGAAATGGAAGGCAGTGTGGGATAGGAATTTAAAGAGTGCCAAAACGTTGTTAATTCAATGTTTTGGTACTCTTTTTTTGTGCTTTTTAAGATTGGCTACGAAAATAAAGATACTAGTGAAGTCGTTCTCTACCTTCTCAGCAGCTTTTTCATTGGTAAATTATAAGACATTAAGAAGTATAACTAGGAAAATAATTATACAGGTAGTTGTCAGGTAAATAATGTTTTCAAATTTTCGTGTCTTGGTTTTAAAAAAGAAACCAGGCTCAGTTGAAAAGAAATTACTACGATATTTAAGTGGGATAAAATTTCCTATTAATATCCCTAACAACAAGAGATAAAATGGCCAGTTTGGTGTAATTCCTCTAGCTAAAAATGCCCATACTAACGAGATTCCATAAATTATATACTGAATGAGTGTTACAATAAAAAAATTTTTTTATCCTTACTCAAGGTCGGCTCCGCCTTGTAGACTATATTTGTTTCATTTTACCATTCCAGTAAGCACCTAAATAGAATATTTTATACTTTTATAGATTATTCTGAGATAAACAATGGGTAATGTGAATTTTTTATGGATTGTCTCTATTAAGAGATCAGTGAACATAGACTTATAAATTTGTAAATCTATTTCCAGTTTTTCTACCGGTTTAAACTCCTTTCTAAATTTTAAGTTATTTTAAAATAAATATTTTTTAGAAAGCGCTCGCAATCTTACTTTAAAATTGTTATGCTAAATATAACAAGGAGGAGATTGTGATGTTTAAACGAGGTAGCTACTCGATGTAGTTTTATTTGATGGGCACTATATCGAGTAAAAATTTCCTGTCAATCTAAGCTATATCGCTCTCACTGATAATTTATTAGGAGATGAAAGCATGAATATAGCATTATTAAAAAAACAGTGGTTACAAAGTGAAGCAAACCAAAAGAAATTTAGCGGTTGGGATTTTTCTTATTTAGAAAATAAGTATTTTTGTGAAGTTCCTGATTGGGATTATCGTAAAATTGTCTTAAAATATTTGAAAAAAGATATGCAGTTATTGGATATGGGAACAGGTGGGGGCGAATTATTAGCAACATTTGGTCATCCTTATGAAAAAACTGCTGTGACAGAAGGATATGAAAAAAATTATCGTTTACTTTTAGAAAGATTACGTCCAAGAGGTGTTAATGTTCAATTTGTTAATGAACAAGATGAACTAAATTTTCCTGAAAATGCTTTTGATATCGTAATTAATTCCCATGAATCATTTGATATCTCTGAAGTGAAACGTGTATTAAAGCCTGGAGGTATCTTTATTTCCCAACAAGTTGGTGATTTTAATGGGGTTAACCTAGCCTCGCGGGTTATTCCCGACTACAAAAAAGAGACTTTTGATTTCCATCTTGCATTGGTGACGAAAGCTTTAAAAAATTACGATTTTGAGATTTTGTATCAAAATGAAGCCTATTTGAAACAAGAATTTTATGATATGGATGGTTTAATTTACTACTTGCGGACAATTCCGTGGGAGTTTCCTGATTTTTCTGTCGTAAACAATTTTGTTGAATTACTTGATTTACATCAAGAATTGCTAAGACGAGAAAGTATTTTCAATTTGCAACATCGATTTGTCTTTATTTGTCAAAACGTGAAGTAAGGAATCGCTAGTAATTTTATCTGTTTTAATTCAATCATATTGATAAATCGCGACATTATTTAAATAATGTCGCGATTTTTTTGTATAAGCCAATCTTTTTATAAGATTTCGCCTTGTTGGTATACTGAAGTGGAACTCATTTTGTTTTGAAATAAGATGGAATGCTACAAAAGGAGGTTTTTGATTGGCCAAAGTCGTTTTTTACGGTGCTATTAGTTTAGATGGGTATTTAGCAGATAATGCGGACAATTTGCAGTGGTTATTTGATACGAATTTAGCTGGGGTGTCAACTTATGAAAATTTTGAAGAAAATGTTGCAGCGGTGGTAATGGGGCGAGTGACTTATGATGAGGTAATAAAGTTACTAAATGGTCAATCACTTTATCCTCATAAACAAAAGATTATTTTTTCCCGTAGTCGTACAGATGAAATTGATGAAGGGTATTTTACCGCTCAAGATCCTAATAAAGTCATTGTTGATTTGAAAACGCAGGTTCAAGGCTATATTTGGATTGTAGGTGGTGGAAAACTTTTGACACATTTAATGGAGGCCGATTTGCTAGATGAATACTGGATTCAGATTGCACCGGTATTCTTAGGGAATGGCAAACGGTTATTTCCAACTGGTGATTACCAACAGCGCCTTGATTTTGTTGATAGCACAACGATGGGAGAAATGGTAGAACTCCATTATCGTAAAAAAATGGAATAAAGAAGGTGTGGACGTGAAAAAATGGCGTTGGTGGCAAAAAATGTTGCTGGGAATTTTGGTTGTTTTTCTATTTGTGGCTGCAGGTGGTAGCTTATATCTAAAAGAGAATACGTATGCGCCAAGTAAGGATGCAAAAGTGATTAAACCCACAAAAGTGACAAAAGACTATGCGCTTTTTGTCAGTTCACAGCCAAATAAAAATGAAGAGCAAACCAACCTCATCTTTTATCCCGGTGCTTTGGTGGCACCTTCTAGTTATCGGATTTGGGCCCAAGAAGTAGCAGATGCAGGTTATTCTGTTTATATTTTGAATGTGCCGTTAAATTTAGCAGTACTTGCGCCAAACAAGGCGGATGTTGTCCTAGCGAAAAATGCCCAAGCAAAAAATATTTTGGTAGGCCACTCATTAGGTGGGGTGATGGCTAGTCGTTATGCGCAAAATCATCAAAAGGAAATTGCCGGTATGATTTTTTTAGCTAGTTATCCTGATGAAAAAGGTTCACTCAAAAAAGTGAATATTCCCGTCTTATCTATTACTGCAAGTCAGGATCAGGTTTTAAATAAAACCCAATATCAAAAATCAAAAGCCTATTTGCCAGATAATACTACTTTTGCAGAAATTAAAGGTGGTAATCATGCTGGTTTTGGCAGTTATGGTGCGCAAAAAGGTGATGGCAAAGCCACAATTTCTAATTCACAACAACAACAAGAGCTTAGCAAGTATATTATTACTTGGTTAAAGGAAATCAAGTAGAAAAATCTTCTTGTAAGTAATTGTAGCAGTAATCTCCAAAGATCATCAGTTGTCGTCTTTATTTAGAAAGTAAACAATGTATTTTGTTTAATAGAAAGGTTTATATAAACTTTTATGTATTCTATTTCTAGTGGCCTATTCCCTCGCTAAAGATGTTGGTAAAAAAATTTTAAAATTGAAAACGTTATTTCAAATGAAGCTGTGAAGAATTTATGATTTTTTTTCGTTTGAAAATTAAGTATGGGCGTAATAAATTAAAAAGATAATGATCCAGTATAAGGAAATCACTATTAAATCAAAGGTTTTAAGCTGATAGAATAACGTTTGTTTTGGTTTTTGTTTTATGAAAATTATTATGCAAAATGCTTGCAATTACTAAAAATGGGTGTATAATGACACATTGTCACATGACATGGCGTCATTTATTTAAAGTGAAATTTTTTAAAGTAAGGAGGAGAGATCATGCCAAAGGAAACCTTTTTTCATCTGACAAAAGAAAAGCAGCAACGTATTATGAAAGCTGCGAAAAAAGAGTTTTCCAGAGTTCCTTTAGGGGACGCGTCCATTGCGCAAATTATCAAGGATGCTGGTATTCCTCGCGGCAGTTTTTATCAGTATTTTGAAGATAAAGAAGATCTTTATTATTATTATTTTCAAAGTATGCGGCGAGATAGTCAGCAAGAACTGAATAATGCGATGAAAGAAGCGCAAGGACAACTTTTTGATGGTTTTGAAATTTACTTTACCAAAATGGTCAAAGAGGTTTTACATGGAGAAAACGCGGCGTTTTACAAAAATTTATTTATGAATATGGATTATCGTTCTTTTCATAAAGTTGCGCCCCATTTTGGCAAGCAGAGTCCGCCACCATTTCATGCAGCTGATGCACGGCAGGAACACCGAGAGAGTATGCAGGCGTTTTATAACATGATTGATCTGACAACTTTAAAAGTTCAAAATCAAAAAGAGTTAAAAATTCTAGTCAAAATGTTGATGCATGTAGTATTTTCTACTGTTGCAGAAGGGTATCGTCATCTGATTGGACAAGATGATTTTGATATGCAAGAAGCTTTGTATGATTTCTCAATGAAGCTTAATTGGCTAAAAAGTGGTGCTACCAAAACAAAAGATGAAAAATTTAATAGGTAAGGAAGGTTGCAGACGTGAAATTATTTAAATATCTGGGCAAATACTGGTATGCAATCCTAGCGGCACTCGTACTCTTAGGAATTCAAGCCAACAGTGATTTGACATTACCAAGCATTACGTCAGACATCGTCGACGTAGGGATTCAACAAGGTGGTTTGGAAAATCCAACCCCTGAAACAATTCGAAAATCTACGCTTTCAGCAGTTGAACTATTTATGACTGATGCTGAAAAAGATACGATTAAAGAAAACTATAAAGCCGGCACGAAAACAGTGGATGGCAAAAAAGTTGAGGTATACAACCTTAATTTACAAGAAGGTATGACCAAAGAAAAGTTGGCGAAAATTTTTGAATTGCCAATGATGATGCTGGCTTCTTCTCAGGCCAAAGATTCAAAAGATGGCAATGCCGCCAAAGAAATTTTGGATACTTATCAAAAATTAGGTACAGATAGTAAAAAAGCACAAGAATTAGGCGCTCAAGCCAAAACGTTAGGCGAACAAGCCCAAACAGCCGCTGCACAAGCACAAACGGCAGCAGCAGCGGGGGATATGGCTACAGCTCAAACAAAAGGCGCGCAAGCCCAACAACTTGGTGATGAAGCCAAGGCTAAAGGTGCTGAAGCCCAAAAAATTGGCGATGAGTTGAAAAAAACGAATGATGCACTGCCTGAAAAAGTAGTCGAAGCGCGAAAAGAAACCAAAGCAGGACTGGGCGACATGGGCGAAGATTCCATGAAAACTGTCGGCGTCCAGCTAACTTTAGCTGAGTATAAAGCGTTAGACAAAGATACTAAGCAAATTCAAACCGACTACATGATGAAAAAAGGAACACAAATGATTATCTTAACTTTAATTTCAGCAGTCGCTGCAATTTTAGTAGGTTTAATTGCTTCTCTTGTTTCCTCTTCAGTAGGTAAGAACTTGCGGGTGGGTCAATTCAATCAGATTTTAAATTTCTCTAATGCAGAGATGGAAAAATTCTCACCAGCTTCATTAATTACCCGAAGTACCAATGATATTCAACAAATTCAAATGGGGTTAGTAATGACCATTCGTATGGTCTTATATGCACCAATTTTAGGACTTGGTGGGATTTATGAAGTTTACAAAACCGGTACGGGTATGGGCTGGATTATCGGTGTGGCCGTTGGTTTAGTCTTGATTTTAGTTTTGACATTACTCGGTTTTACAATGCCAAAATTCAAGAGCTTACAAAAATTAGTCGACCGTGTAAATTTGGTTTCCCGCGAAATTATTACCGGGTTACCTGTTATCCGTGCTTTCTCTCGTGAAAAATATGAAGAAAAACGGTTTGACGGTGCCAATACTGATTTAATGAAAACACAAATGTTTGTTAACCGGGCAATGTCTATCATGATGCCAATTATGATGTTACTAATGAATGGTATTTCGGTCTTAATTGTTTGGGTCGGTGGTCACAATATGGATGCCGGTCAATTACAAGTTGGGGACATGATGGCCTTTATTACTTATACAATGCAAATTGTCATGGCCTTTATGATGCTTTCAATGGTTTCAATTATTTTACCTCGTGCCAACGTTTCTGCTGGACGTGTGGATGAAATCTTAGAAACAAAACCAACCATTACTGATCCGGACCAACCACAAGATGATCATGACTTTACTGGAGAAGTGAAATTTGAAGGCGTTACGTTCCATTATCCTGATGCCGATGAAGATGTGTTACATCACTTGAATTTCACGGCTAAACCTGGTCAAACTACAGCTTTAATCGGTTCAACTGGTTCTGGTAAATCAACTGTTGTTAGTTTGATTCCACGTTTGTTTGATGTTTCAACAGGCCGTATTACCATTGATGGTGTGGATATTCGTCAAATGAGTTTACACAAATTACACGATTTAATTGGTTTTGTACCGCAAAAAGGTGTTTTATTCTCCGGCGATATTAAATCCAATATTAAATTTGGTGATGTCGACGGTATTTCTGATGAACAAATGAAAAAAGCAGCCATGATTGCGCAGGCAGAAGAATTTATTGATTCAAATGATGCAGGTTATGATCGAGCTATTTCTCAAGGTGGAACGAACGTTTCGGGTGGTCAAAAACAACGTTTGGCTATCGCTCGTGCTTTAGCGAAAGATCCGAAAATCTTGATTTTTGATGATTCACTTTCTGCATTAGATAATAAAACTGATGTGGCGTTACGGCGGGCATTAGCTGAAAACGTTCAGGGGATTACCCAAATTATCGTGGCACAAAAGATTTCGACAATTTTACATGCCGATAATATCATCGTTTTAAATGAAGGTCGGATTGTTGCACAAGGTACTCACGAAGAATTGATGGAAACATCTGCTGTTTATCAAGAAATTGCTTCTTCACAATTGAGTAACGCTGAATTGGGCTTAGAAGCAGAATAGGAGGCGAAGAAAATGGCAGAAAATAAACAACAAACTCCCCGTGGCGGTCGTGGCCCAATGGGTGGTGGCATGGCCGGTGGCGAAAAAGCCAAAGACTTTAAAGGTACCATTAAAAAATTAGTCTCCTATATGGCAGATTACAAGATTGCAGTCTTGTTTGTCATGATATTCGCAGCAGCGTCAACTGTTTTTAATATCTGGGGACCCAAAATATTATCCAAAGCGATTACTGAATTATTCAATGGCTTAATCAAAAAATATCAAGGTACTGGTGGTATTAATTTTGATAAAATCGGTCAGATTCTACTCTTTATGTTGGGATTGTATTTGGTAGCAGCACTCTTTGGCGTGATGCAAGGCTGGATCATGTCGACTGTTACTCAAAAAATTACTTACCGTATGCGTAAAGAAATCACCGAAAAAATTAACCGGATGCCAATGAATTACTTTGAAAGTCGGACAACAGGTGAAGTTTTATCCCGTATTACTAATGACGTGGATACTTTAGGACAATCACTAAACCAATCTGTTACCCAGTTAATTACCTCCACATTTACCATCGTGGGTGTAATTATCATGATGTTATCTATTTCTGTTCAAATGACGGGAATTTCGGTTTTAATTGTGCCAATTTCCTTAGTATTAATTATGTTTGTCGTGAAATATTCGCAAAAATATTTTGCTACCCAACAAAAATATTTAGGTAAAATTAACGGTCAAGTAGAAGAAACTGTTGGTGGCTATAACATTGTTCATTTGTTTAATGATGAAGAAAATGCCATGAAAGAGTTTAAAGAACAAAATGATATTTTATTTAAATCAGCATGGAAATCACAATTTCTTTCAGGTTTGATGCAACCAATCATGAACTTTGTTGGTAACTTAGGTTATGTCGCAGTGGCAATTATTGGTGGGATTTTAGCTTACAACGGCACAATTACCGTTGGGGATATTCAAGCCTTCATTCAATATGTCCGCAACTTAACACAACCAATTGCGCAACTAGCGCAAGTTTCGAATATGTTGCAATCAATGGCAGCAGCAGCGGAACGTGTTTTTGAATTCTTAGGTGAAGATGAAGAAGCCCAAACTGTTGAAAATCCGGTTAAAATCGGGAAAGTTAAAGGTGAAGTGGACTTTGAACACGTACACTTTGGCTATACACCAGATAAAATTATCATTAACGATTTTAGCAGCCATGTTGATCCAGGGCAGATGGTGGCAATCGTTGGGCCGACGGGTGCTGGTAAAACGACAATGGTTAAATTGTTAATGCGTTTTTATGACGTGAATTCTGGTGCTATTAAAATTGATGGACATGATATTCGTGACTTTAACCGGGCTGATTTACGCCAAAATATTGGGATGGTTTTACAAGATACTTGGTTGTTCAAAGGAACCATTATGGACAACTTGCGCTATGGTAATTTAGATGCAACTGATGAAGAAGTTTATGCCGCAGCCAAAGCCGCCCATGTTCATCACTTCATTGAAACATTACCTGGTGGCTACAATATGGAACTAAATGAAGAGTCTTCAAATATTTCACAAGGTCAAAAACAATTATTGACGATTGCGCGTGCAATTTTAGCTGATAAACCGATTTTGATTTTGGATGAAGCGACATCTTCTGTTGACACACGGACGGAAATCTTAATTCAAAATGCCATGAATAACTTAATGGCGGGTAGAACTTCTTTTGTTATTGCTCACCGTTTGTCAACAATTAAAGATGCAGACAAGATTCTTTACATGCAAGATGGGGATATTAAGGAACAAGGTACCCATGAAGAATTATTAGCCAAAGGTGGCTACTATGCTCAACTTTATAATTCTCAATTTGAAGAATTAGCAGGCTAAAATTAAATACCACTAAACGTCTCTTACTTCGCACTATAATTCGAAGTAAGAGACGTTTTTTTTAAGTAAAGAAATTGTATAGTTTTTAGCAGAAATAATTCTGGAGCTATCTAAGGCGTTGTTGTCTAGCTACCCGAACGGCACTATCTACGGCGACAACAAGCTGAAATTTTAAGAAATTTGAAAAACCATTTAGCTGGATTTCGTCTTATTACTTGTGATGATTGAGAGCTGAACGAATCTGTTCAGCTCTTTTTGATTACCTTTTTATTTCACATAAAAACGGGTCTATGGTGTAATTAAAGAGAAAGTTTTAATAAGGGAAAATCACCCTAACAAAGGGAAATAAAAGTCTTTAACACAATAAACGAATAAAGGAGAAAAGATGAAGACAGCCATTATTTATGCGACAAAATATGGAGCAACAAAGAAGGTAGCTGAAAAATTGGCAACAATGATTCCAAAAGCTACCGTCTTGCCGCTAGCCTTTGTGCACGCGGATGTATTAGAAGATTATCAAAATATTATTATTGGTTCCCCTATAACTGCTGGAATGGTTGATAAAGAACTGAAGGCATTTGTGGGAAACTACCAGGAAAAATTAAAACAGCACAACGTAGGACTATTTCTTTGTGGACTGCAACCGGAGCAAGCATCAGAAGTTTTTGTGGAAAATTTTTCTGCTGAATTATTAACACATGCCACTGTTAAAGCTTTTGTTGGTGGAATTTATGATCCAACCCAATGCAGTTTTTTCAGTAAACTGGTGATGAAAAAAGTCGCCGGGTTAACCACCTATACTAATCAACTTGATGAAGACAAAATTAACGAAATAGCTGCGCAATTTTCTTAAATAACCGGTAGAAAGCAAGTAGGGTGTTAATAGAATTTTAAAAAGTTTTTGCTATAATAAAACAAGCTATCAAGAGAAGCTAAGAGAACAGGCTCTATGACGCTTCAGCAACCTGTCTTAGGATAAGGTGCTCCATCCTGCCCAAAGGAAAGATAGGAGGAAATAAGATGAAAAAAAGATTTACAGGTGACTATGCAATTTATTTGCGTTTTTTAGTTCGGGGTGGCCCTAGAAGTTTTGCCGAAGCCATGGCATATCATCATGTTAAGGAAAAATTTCAGCATTTGACCATTTCAAAAGAAGATTTAGATGCTATGAAAGTGCAAATGGAAGAAGAAAAAGAAGATGCAAATGAAAGACTGCGTAAACTCACTCGTTCACTGACACCAGGCACATTGATTAAAGGGGAATTTCCAACCCAAACTACAAAACAAAAAAAATCGCATTACGATCAGGCAATCCCTAATAACGTGGTGACTTTTCGAAAAAGAAAAACATAAAGAATAAAAAAGTTCAAAAAGACAGTTGTGATTTCTTCCCAAAATTAGCTAAAAAACTAATTTTTGAAAGGTAATTCACTAAGGCTAGTCTTTTTGAACTTTTTTTATTTCATCTGAGGCAACAACCTGACGAATTAATTCGAATAGTTTTTCCATTATCGGCGGTAAAATACTGCTATTGCGATAGACAAGGGAGATGAGAAATTGAGGCTGATTGTTATCGGTCAAATCCAAGGTAACGAAATTATCATCTGGATTAATGGCCAATTCCGCTAAAAAACCAACTCCCATGCCAGACTTAATCATGCCCTTTAAAATATCTAAATCATCACTTTGATAAATGACTTGGGGATCCAAATTATTTTGCTGACAGAGACGTAAAAAAGCATGGTGATGGACATATTGCTCACTTAACAATAAAAATTTTTCTGTCGCCAGTTTCCCAAATGCAATCTCTTTTTGCTGTGCCAAGGGATGATTTTTAGCCACTACAATTTTGAATTTCTTTTTTGTTAAAATTTCAGCTGATAAAGACTCTTCTTGAATCGGATCTAATGATCCAATGAGACCGACATCCAATCTACCAAGTTTGACTTGACGTAGCAAATTCTCTGAACCTTCCCGCCGAATGATTAAGTGAGGTAAGATATCTGCTTTTAGCAATTGAGGTGATAACTTGGGGAAATAATAATTACCAATAATAGGAGGTAGCCCTAATGGTAGTTTTTTGATTGTCAAATGGCTGATTTCTTCTTTGGCAATCCGTAACTCCCGTAAAATTGTATTGACGTGCTGTAGAAATTGGCGGCCAGCATTAGTCAATGCGACATGTTTATGTGCTTGACTACGATTGACTAAGGCAATATTCAATTCCGATTCTAATCTTTTTATTGCATAAGTGATAGTTGGCTGGCTCACATGATAAAATGCGGCAACTTTTGAATAGTTTTTTTCTAAGGCAAGACGTTGAAAGTATTCTAAATCACGAATATTCATCTGAGCTCTCCTAATTGACGTATGTAAATAAAAACCTGTATCCTTTTCATATAAACAATATTTATCATAACGTTTCTTTTTGACTATAACAAGCGGCAGGAACTATTCTAATCGGTGTAAAGGATATGAAAAATAGGAGGAAGATAGTATGAAAGGCATTGAAGTGTTAAATAATCCATTTTTAAACAAAGGAACTGCTTTTACAAAAGATGAAAGAGAAAAATTAGGTTTGGTCGGCATGTTGCCTAGTCACATACAAACGCTAGAAGAACAAGCAGTCCAAGCTTATGGTCAATATTTAAGTAAGACTAGCGACTTGGAAAAACGAATTTTTCTAATGAACATTTTCAATACTAACCGTACCTTGTTTTATAAATTAATGGGTCAACATATTGTAGAGTTTATGCCTATTGTTTATGATCCAACCGTAGCCGATTCAATTGAACAATACAATGAATTATTTGTGCAACCACAAAATGCCGCCTTTTTATCAATTGATGCACCAGAAGATATTGAAGCAAGTTTAAAAAATGCAGCTGCCGGCAGAGATATTCGTTTAATCGTCGTCACAGATGCAGAAGGTATCTTAGGGATTGGTGACTGGGGTGTCAACGGTGTAGATATTGCGATTGGTAAATTAATGGTATATACAGCAGCCGCTGGTATTGATCCTAGTCAAGTCTTACCTGTATCTTTAGATGCTGGAACGAATAATGAAAAATTATTGCAGGATCCTTTATATTTAGGCAATAAACACGAACGTATTTATGGTGAACGTTACATGGATTTTGTCGATAAATTTGTGACAGCTGCTACAAAATTATTCCCTGAACTGTTATTACACTGGGAAGACTTTGGCCGGAGTAATGCCGCGACTATTTTGGAAAAATATCAAGATAAAATTACGACGTTTAATGATGATATTCAAGGAACTGGGATTGTCGTTTTAGCCGGCGTTTTGGGAGCAATGAATATTGCCCAAGAAAAACTCACCGATCAAACCTTTTTAACTTTTGGGGCTGGTACTGCCGGGGTCGGAATTGCTAACCAATTATTAGATGAATTAATTCGTGAAGGCTTAAGTGAAGAAGAAGCAAGAAGTCGTTTTTATTTGGTAGATAAACAAGGTCTGTTGTTTGAAGATACACCAGATTTGACAGAAGGGCAAAAAGCTTTTGTACGTAAACGTGATGAATTTGATCAAAGTATTGATTTAACCAATTTAGAAAATGTGGTAAAAACTGTTCATCCAACGGTTATGATTGGTACTTCAACCCAACCGGGTGCTTTTACTGAAACGATTGTAAAAGAAATGGCTGCACATACAAATCGTCCCGTTATTTTCCCACTTTCAAATCCAACCAAATTAGCTGAAGCAACAGCAGCTGATTTAATTCATTGGACAGAAGGTAAAGCTTTAGTAGGTACAGGAATTCCGGCTGCAGATGTAGAATATAACGGAGTAACTTACCAAATTGGGCAAGCTAATAATGCATTAATGTATCCTGGTTTAGGGTTAGGTATTATTGCATCGACTGCTAGTCGGGTAAATGGTGAAATGTTATCACAAGCAAGCCACGCTTTAGGTGGTTTAGTTGATACTTCAAAACCAGGTGCCGCAGTCTTACCACCAGTTGCAAAACTTGCTGAGTTTTCAGAACGAATTGCAGAAGTTGTGGGGCAAAGTGTCTTAGATCAAAAATTAAACAAAGAACCAATTGAAGACATTAAAGCCGCCGTTAAAGCAACAAAATGGGTTCCTGAATATTAAAGAGAGAAGGGATTATTGTGGTATTCTTTCAATCAATTCAAAGTGTTATTAGTATTATTTTGATGATTGCATTAGGTTATATCCTGAAAAGACAAGGTTGGTTTGATGATAATTTTGGTAAAAATATTTCCAGCTTAATTACAAAAATTGCGTTACCAGCTTCAATTTTTGTTTCCGTTTTAAAATATTTGACTAAAGATAGTTTGGTTTCATTATCTGGTAGTCTTTTATTTCCAGTTTTAGGCGTTATTATTGGTTATCTTATCGCCTACCTATTAGTAAAAGTGATGAAAATCCGGCCAGGACGTCGCGGCATTTTTATGAATGGGGTCGTAAATGCGAATACTATTTTCATTGGGTTGCCGTTAAATATTGCTTTGTTTGGTGATAAGGCGTTACCATACTTTTTAGTTTATTATGTGACGAATACGATTTCGACTTGGGCTTTTGGGGTATTTTTAATTTCAAATGATGACCCTACAAAAGAAAAAGGAAGCCAAAAAGCTAAATTAAACTGGAAAAAATTATTGCCACCACCACTATTAGGTTTTATTGTGGCATTAATATTTCTAATTTTTAGTATTCCTGTACCAAGTTTCATCAATGCAACATTAGGTTATGTTGGTGGAATTGTAACACCGTTATCACTACTTTATATTGGGATTGTCTTATACGATGCTGGTTTGAAGAGTATTCGTTTTGACCGAGATACTGTGGTAGCATTAATTGGTCGTTTTGTTTTATCACCAGTTATTTTGATTGGTTTAATTAGCTTAGGTTCATCTATGTTTGATATTCATTTGGCTAGTTTATTAAAACAAACATTGATTGTTCAATCAGCGACACCAATGTTAGCCGTATTACCAATTTTAGCGGCAGATGCCCATGGCGATGTTAAATACGCAACGAACTTGGTAACAACAAGTACCATTTTGTTTGTTGTAGTAGTACCAATCTTAATGGCTATCGTCCAATATATTTAACAGAAAAAATAGAACATTCAAACACAAGCGCTACTTTCATCATTTTTATAATGGTAGAAGGGTGTTAGTGGTTTGAATGTTTTTTTTGATCGCAAAATTTTTGCGAAAAATCAAAATTAGAATATTTACTTTATTTTTTGCTTTTATTTTATACAATAGGATAAAATAGAATTAGATGAAAAAATAAAGTGAATTGGGGGAGAAAAGATGAGTGAGTATTACTATATTCTATCTTTGTACAAGGAAAAACAACGTTATGGTTTAAAAGTAACTCTTTTAACAGCTGTTTTATTGTTAGGTGTAAGTTTTATTGTCGCATTGGATTTGTTTCGGATGAATCCGCTGATTTGGTATTTTATCGCCATGGGAATTGTTTTATTTCAAATGAAGAAAATGAAAAGAGAAAGTGAAAACTACGATCAATTAGTTGATTTTTTAAAGCGCTATCAATCAGAAACGCTTCAAAATGATGAACTTGTTTTCTTTATTGATTATCAGTTACAGCATTATTTTGAACGAGAGTCGCGTGAACTATTTGCTCGTTTGCAAAATAAAAACACAACTGATGATGTAAAAGCGATCAGTGATTTGCAGGAAATTATTGGAGAAATTACTTCTTATTACAATTATCTTTCTGATGATCAGGAATTAAAAGAAGATATTGAGATTTCTTTACAATGGTATCGCGATTCTATTGAAAACCGCAAACAAAATTTGGTTTAGAAAGGAGTAAATATGAAGTTAAAACGGGATGTTTTAGGTGTAGTGCTAGCTTTTATGAGTACGGGTTTAGTTGCAACCGGTTTAAATAATGATGCATATCAAACCGTTTATGATACACAAGCGAAACAAGAACAAAAAGTACAACAAGCACTTAACTCTGAATTTATTACGCCTCCAGATAAAAAAGAATTGCAGCAAACTGTCACAACCTTTGCAAAAGTAAAAACCAGTGAAAATCGTAGTAAACTTCAAGATAAAATAAAGCAACAAGAAAAATTGTTACATAAAGTTCACTTAAGGTTGATCAAAAAAGAAGCCAAAGTAGCGGCACAAGAATATGATACTGTAACAGCAGATTTGGCTGACTTAAAAGAAAAAAGCCAAGAGCCCTTTATTACAGATGATGATGAAAAACGCGTTGCTGTCTTAACCGATGAATTAACTGAAATTAGTTCACCGCAAAAGGTAGAACCTGTCCGAACGTTAGCGACCAAGACAGAAAAATTAGCAGCAGAAATGAAAGAGAATCAAGCAGAAATGCTAGATTTTGTCGCTAACTTAAAAGAAGATAATAAGACAGTCAAAACGTTGCAAAATCATAAATTTTTAACTAAAACAGATAAGACAGAATTGGCTACATTACAAAAGGAAAATGAAAAATATTTTAAAGACGCCCACGATTTGCATGTCTTAAAAAGCCATCGTGACAATTCCCAAAATATCGTGACAACTTTACAAAGTCGTGCCACTGCTACGGAACAAGATTTTAAAGAAAATGAAAAAATTGCGCGGGAATTGATTAAAGCAACAAATGAATTATTAGCCAAAGGAGATTTGAATTCTGACGAGAAAACAGAACTCAATCAAATTAGAACTGCGCTAAGTGATTCCTTAAGCTTAAAAAATTATCGACCTGGTGACTTAAGTAACAGCTATACTACCCTGAAAACCAATTACGATAGCTCCTTTAAAATAAGTAATGAACGTCAGGCAAAAGCAAAACAGCTTGCAGCAGAAGCCGCTGCTCGAAAAAAAGCAGCCGAGCTTAAGGCGGTAAAAGAAGCACAAGAAAAAGCAGAACGCCAAAAAGAAGCGCAGGGGCAAACAGTTGTGAACACCCCTTCAAATAATGACACCCCTACGGCTATTCCAACATCTGGCGGGTGGCACCAAGCGCCCAGTGGATATAAATTTTTAAAAGTAGAAAGTGGTAAAACTTATGGTCAAGTAAAAAATCCAGATAACTTTAGTTTAATTACGGTAGCGCAAGCCGCAAATTATACTCCAGGGCATGGGAATGGTTCTGCGAAACAATAAGATAGATTGAAGAGCAGTATTGCTGCTCTTCAATCTTTTTTTATTTGGCAGTGTAATCTCTTTTATGAACTGCTAAAATTAAGAGAAGACAAAAATGAAAAGAGGGACGAGATGACACAATTTAAAATTGCATTTTTTGATATTGATGGTACATTAGCAGATAATACATTACCCCATGATTTAAGCATTTTGGAAAGAATTCCTTTATCTGCTAAAGAAGCATTGCGTCAACTAAAACAAAATGGGATTGAACCTGTGATTGCTTCAGGGCGCAATCATTTAATGTTGCGAGAATTTGCCTCTAAATTAGGTGTTGAAAGTTTAGTTGCCTCCAACGGCACACAGGTTTTGTACAAAGGAAAAGAAGTGGCCTGTCATCCAATTGCACATTCGCTCTTAAAAGAAACAATGCTGGAATTTGACCGCCAACAAATTCGCTATATTATTGAAACGCCAGAGCGCTTTTTGGCGACCAGTAAAAAAGTGGCGACAGAAGATGCTGCTGCAAAATATATCGAGTATGTCGCAGATATCAAAAGTTTACCACCTGATGTCATCCAATTAATTGTTCGTCTAGAAGATCGTAAAGCTATTCAATTAGAAAGTGAATTACTAGTTGCAGAAAAAGTTGCACCAGTGGTAATGGACGTACATTTATCCCACGTATCAAAAGCAACTGGAGTTCATGAAATACTGGAAAAATTAAACATTAAACCAGAAGAAGCGTTGGCCTTCGGGGATGAGGAAAATGATTTGGCAATGTTTGATGCAGTTGGATACCCAATTGCAATGGGAAATGCCTGTGATGCTTTAAAAGAAAAAGCAAAATTTGTCACCGATAAAGTTGGAGAAGACGGTATTTGGCTGGCCTGTCAGAAATTAGGATTAGTGCAATAAAAAAACACCTGCAAGTTAACTTGGTTTGGAGTAAACCGAGGTAACAAGCAGGTGTCTTTTTATTCAAATTCTTCGTATTCGTTAGGATCTTGATCGTTAATGCGGCCATCGGCTTTATTTAGTGCCGTAATCGCCTCAATTTCATTTGGCATTAAAGCAAAATCAAAAATATCCAAGTTTAAACGTTGATGCGTTAGTGAACTTGCTTTAGGAATCGGCACAATACCACGTTCATGGTGCCAGCGTAAAATAATCTGACCAGCATTTTTATGGTATTTTTTTGCTAAATCTTGAATCAAAGATTCTTTTAATGATGCGCTGGCGCGACCCAAAGGACTCCAAGCCTCTGTTGTAATACCGCGTTTTTTATTTTCTGCTACCATTTTTTCTTGTGTCCAATAAGGATGTAATTCAATTTGATTAACGGCAGGGGTGACACCTGTATCACTGATGATTTTATCTAAATGTTCGGGTTCAAAATTTGAAACACCAATTGAACGGATAAGTCCCAATTTTTGAGCGGTTACTAATGCTTGCCAAGCTTCAGAATAAAGACCACGTTTTGGCAATGGCCAGTGAATCAAGAAAAGATCAAAATACGCTAACCCCATCCGCCGTAAAGATTCTTGAATAGACAACAGTGCATCGTCGTAGTGATGGTATTTTCCCGGTAATTTTGAAGTGATAAAAAATTCTGCACGGGGAATGCCAGAACGGCGCACTGCCTCACCTACAATTCCTTCATTATCGTAGTTTGTCGAAGTATCAAGGGCACGATAGCCATCGTGAATAGCACTTAAAATTTGTTGCATCCCATGGTCGCCACGAATTTTATAAGTTCCAAAACCAAGAGCAGGGATATAATTCCCGTCATTTAAAACAAAATTTGGTACTGTCATCATTACTCCTCCTTAAAATGTTCTTTTTTTAAACTTATCACGAAATTGAATTTGAGTGAAATGATAGGGTGATGGGTACGGTAATTTTAAGAATAAACTTGCCATATCACTTTTCTTGTCATAATCTTTCATAATAGTTACAATTAGATTAGAAAAAAATGAGGTTGCGAAAGGAAGGTGTGGCAAGTGAAACGGATATTTTGGATAATGGGCACATTACTAATTTTAGCAAGCGGGGCTTGTGGCTATTTTTTATATCAAAATCAACAACTTTACCATCATTCACTAGAACAAGCGGAAAAAGCGATTGTAAAAAAAGATTACCGAAATGCTGCTATTCATGTGGAACGGGCATTATTCCTGAAAAAAGGTTCAAAAGAAGCATTGGCCTACAAGCAACAGTTAGAACCGGCAATGGCCCTTAGTGAAGACAGGGACATGGATTTGGCGTTTGTAAACCAACAGATTAAGAAAATTTTGCAGATTCCTCAAGGTTCAGCTGAGTTAAAAGCACAAGCACGCACTTGGCAAGAAGAAGTTACAAAGTTGAATGATGAGAAAAAGGAATGGCAAAATAATTTAACAGAACTAAAAACGGCATTACAGCAAAATAATCTTGTTAAAGCAGAAACTGAACTTGAAAGTTTAAATAAGGCGGATGATGGCGCGCAACATCTGACAGAAATTTGCGAGCAACGTGATACTTTAGCTTTAGAGTTCGAGATGATCATCACTAAGAAAAGTGAATTGTTGCAAAAGGATTTGGATAAGGCTAAAGAATGGCTTACGTTAGGAAATTATGAAGAAGCAGCTAGCATTATTACTCCTATCGCAACTAAAGAAAACGCCAAAGCTTTAGCAGATGTACAACTTGAGGCTAAAAAGTTATATGGAATCATCCAGCAACATGAAGAAATTGAAAAAGCAATGTAATATGCTATCTCCTAAATGTAGAAAAGACAGAAATGTTTTCTTTCTACATTTTTTTATGCTAATTTGTTCATAGTTCGTGGTCTTTTGTATCCCAGTAAAAAATGGGGAAACAACCTTAACATAAACAGTTTGGTTTTCTTTCTTGTGATTCGTGAGTAAAATGAAAGAAGAGTTAGCTTCTTTATTAAAATTCTTGCTGAAGGCATCGGCTGGACAAAAAACAAATACTATATTCTTCAAAAAGATTTTATTGCGAATTTGTAAATGAAAGAAGGTGTTTCGATGAAAACAAAAGGTATCTTATTTATAATAAGTAAGGAACAATTAAAGCCAAATCTTCAGCATGTAGCCAATGAAGTAGCGAAACAGCTCTCTGTCCCGTTTAAGATTTATTTTTTTAAAGAAGAAAATAGACTTGAAGAAGATGTTTTAGAGCTGATTGCAAAAGGGTGTCATGAAATTATTTTCTTACCGGTTTCGTTGTTTTCATCAACGGAGATTCGTGAAACTTTGCCCAAGCGGATAAGTGCAATTTTAGCGCAAAGAACAAATGTTACGCCAACTTTTTTGAAGCCTCTGGGTAGTACGCATGCCATTTTACATTTTTTAGCCGCACAATTAGCGCAGCAAGCAAATCTTTTACCCCAAGGTGTTTTATTAATCGCCCAGGCTAATTTGAATGATGCTGCTATTTATGACGAATTAAAAGATTTGGCCCAAAAATTAACCATTATTTCGGGTCGTAAAGTCTATTTTGCGAGTGTCTCTGGTAATTTTTCTTATCACTCAGTTATAGCTCAACTAAAATCCCCACTACTTGTTCAACCACTTTTAATAGATACTACTTTAGCAAGAAAAGTCACCAGTGAAATTGGTACATTGCGAGGACAACAAGATACTATTTTACCTTCTTTAGGGGAAAGTCAGGTATTAAAAAAGGCCCTGTGGGAACGATTAAAAGAAGTTGGTGGCATTAAAAGTAGCCCCTAATAAGAGCAGAGTATTTTTAAGGTCCAGGAGATTAAATGAAAGATTGCTTTGATAACCTCATACTTGGATAGTAAAAGGTATCAGTAATTGTTAGAATTTTCTTGACAATGTAAAGTAAGCTGGATACAATAAGTGCAATAATCAAAAGTGATGATAAGAAATAGTAAGTAAAAATAAGATGACAGGAAGTTGCCGGTAACTGAGAGGCGCGAGATTATTTTTACTGAATTCCTCTTTGAACTTCGCACCGAAAAAAGTAGGCTGCGACGGATGGTGTGCCTTCGTTAAATGGGCCAGGGTATAAGTATTTTTTGTACCTGATGAGGTAGTTTTGCGCGAGCAGACTATAAAAAAAGGTGGTAACACGAGTCTATTTCAGACCCCGTCCTTTCTGAGGAAAGGACAGGGTCTTTTTCTTTTATTGCGAAAATAAAAATTAAAAGGGGTAGATGAAGATGTTTAAAGCAATTAGTAAAAAAATTAATGCAGAATCCGTTAAATCTTTAGCCAAATTATCTGAAGCTGAAGCTGCACAAAAAAAAGCACGCGATTTGGAATTGGAAAAAATTATTACTGGTGAAGATGAACGTATTTTATTGATCATTGGCCCTTGTTCTGCCCATGAAGAAGAAGCAGTGATGGAATATGCTCGTCGTTTGGCAAAACTTCAAGCAGAAGTGGGAGACAAAGTTTTCATGGTGCCACGTATTTATACCAATAAGCCCCGCACCAATGGGGATGGTTACAAGGGATTATTACATCAGCAAAATCCGAACGGTGAAAGTAACTTAATTCGTGGTATCGTCTCAGTACGTAAATTACACAAACGGGTTTTAACGGAAACGGGTTTAACGACTGCTGATGAAATGCTCTATCCTGAAAATCTGGAATTTGTCGAAGATTTGGTAAGCTACATTGCCGTGGGGGCTCGTTCAGTAGAAGATCAGCAACATCGTTTTGTTGCCAGTGGTATTGATCAGCCTACCGGTATGAAAAATCCGACCAGTGGTAACTTAACAGTTTTATTTAATTCTTTATATGCCGCACAGCAAAAACAAGAGTTCATCTATAACGGTGCCGAAGTCGAATCTTCTTCTAATCCATTAGCGCATGTGGTGTTACGAGGTGGATTAAATGAAGTAGGCAAAAATATTCCCAACTATCATTACGAAGATTTACTGGAAGTTACTTCGCGTTATGAAGAGGGGAATTTTAAAAATCCATTTATTGTGGTTGATACCAACCACGATAATTCTGGTAAAAAATATTTAGAACAAGTTCGAATTGTCAAAGAAACTTTGGAAAACCGTAATTATAACGAAAAAATCAAAAAAATGGTGCGCGGCTTTATGATTGAAAGTTTTATTGAAGATGGACGTCAAGAACCCGACGGCACTGTTTTTGGAAAATCTATTACTGATCCTTGTCTTGGTTGGGAAAAAACAGAGGAACTGGTGCGCTACATCGCCGAACATGCGTAAGTAATTTGTTAAGATTTATAAGTAATAAAAAGATTTTTTAATAGAAATAAAATAACTTTAGATAAAATGTGATTTTTATCTAAGGTTATTCTTTTACCTAAAAATGGTGTATTCATGCTTGTTTAAATTTATATTATTATTTTATTAGGATAAAAAAGCGGATTAAAAGAACGTTTTTAGTATTTGTTAAACACGCTAAAAAAGAAATGACAGCGGTAATAATTTGAATTTTCAGAAATTAAAAACATTTAAAATGGCGGTCTATCAAGGTATTGATGTAAAAGCAACTTTAATACTTATTTCAATTATCTAAAAAAAATTACAAAAGAAACGTATGATTTTTGACTAGAATAACTTATAATATTGTTATCGTATAAAGAGAGGATAGAGATATGAAGAACAGTAAGAAACGTGATTTAACAAAAATGCGAACGCCTCACACTTATGTCATTATTTTTATGGTTGTTATTGCGGCGTGGCTATTGACCTTTATTGTACCAGCCGGAAAATTTTCCACTACAGAAGTTGAGTACAAAGATGCCAATGGTGAAGTGGCAACACGGACGGTCTTAGAACAAGATACCTTCCGTTATGATTATCCGCTAAATAAAGAGTTTGTCTTTGATAAGCTTGAAAATTTGGCGCAAGATCAAAAAGAGCTTGATGAATTAGATGTTAACAAAGAAGATGTCCAAGGAGTCTTAAAAGAAGGTGAAAATAAGCTTTCTCAAGAAACACTCGATGGCATTAATCTGACGGATGATACACTGTATAAATTATATGGTGATAAAATTTATGATAAGTCAGAGAAATTACACAAGACGGCCAAAATTTGGGGTACAGATGATTTTAATGGCTTTGGCTTTTTAAACTTTGTTTTTGAAGGTTTAGTTTCCGGGGATAAATATGGCTCCGCAGTCGGGATTGTCGCATTAATCCTAGTCGTTGGTGGCGCTTTTGGAATTATCATGCGTACAGGCGCAATTGACGCGGGGATTTTTGCTTTTATTTCTAAAACTCGTGGTTTAGAGCGTTTAGCGATTCCGCTATTATTCTTTGCTTTTTCATTTGGTGGTGCTACTTTTGGGATGGCCGAAGAAGTTATTCCATTTTCAATGGTCATGGTGCCTTTTGTAATAGCGCTGGGATATGACTCCATTGTCGCAGTTACAGTTACTTACGTTGCTTCTCAGGTAGGGAATGCGGCATCGTGGATGAGTCCATTTAGTGTTGCGGTGGCCCAAGGGATTGCGGGGATTCCAGTCTTATCAGGTGCAACCTTCCGTTTGGTGATGTGGTTTGTGATTACGGCACTTTCTGCTTTATACTTATCCATTTACGCAGAACGTATCCGTAAGAACCCAATGAAATCAGAAGTTTACGAATCAGATGCACACTTTAGAGATCAAATTCAAAAAACTACCGATGAAAAGAAACCTTTCTTACTTGGTCATAAATTGATCTTAATTGAAATGTTAGCAGTTTTAATCTGGATTATTTGGGGAGTAACCCAAAAAGGCTATTACATTCCAGAAATTGCTTCTCAATTCTTTGTAATGGGCTTAGCAGCCGGCGTTATTGCGGTACTGTTCAAACTAGACGATATGGGGTGGAATGATATTGCCAAAAGTTTCCAAGGCGGTGCAGCTGATTTAGCTGGCACGGCGATTGTAGTTGGGATGGCAAAAGGAATTTTACTTGTTCTAGGTGGTTCAGATGCCAATATGCCATCTGCTTTAAATACTATGCTCCATAGTGTTGGTGGATTATTAAGTGGTGTACCGGCAATGGTTGGTGCGTGGGCAATGTATATTTTCCAAAGTCTATTCAACTTAGTCGTTACTTCAAATTCTGGACAAGCTGCGTTAACAATGCCGATTATGGCTCCTCTTGCCGATCTTGTGGGCGTTTCACGTCAAGTAGCAGTTTTGGCTTACCAATTAGGGGCTGGATTCGTCGATGCCTTTACACCGGTTTCAGCAAGCTTAATCGGGGTTTTAGGTGTAGCACATATCGAGTGGGCAAAATGGGCGAAGTTCCAAATTAAGATGCAGGGCTTCTTCTTTATTTTAGGTTCAATCTTCATCATTGCAGCCATTGCAGTTGGCTTACAGTAACGATTTAACTTCCTCTTTTTAGAGGGAGTTTTTTTATTATCTTGTTGACCTGCTATTGTAAAGGTAAAAAAGGTAACGAGAATCATTTGAAAAAATTAGGAAGTTGATTAGAAATATTGAGGTGGTGTGTTATTTATTTGCCTGCGTGGTATGATTAGCATAGATTTTATATTTGAGGAGGATCACAATGAATAAAGAAGAAATGAATATGTTAGGGTTTCAAATTGTAGCGTACGCAGGAGATGCCCGGAGTTCCCTTTTAAAACTTATTCGAGAAGTTCGCAATGGTGAATTTCAAAATGTCGAAACATTATTAGCCGATGCTGATACCAGCTTAAAACAGGCACACAATGCACAAACTGAAGTGTTAGCAAAAGAAGCGGGTGGAGAAGATGTGGAATTAGGATTCATCTTTATTCACGGCCAAGATCACCTGATGACAACAATATTGTTACGAGAATTAGCAGAAGATTTCGTAAATCTTTACCAAGAAAAATACGCAAAATAAAAGGATCAGCTGTCGGATTTTTGACAGCTGTTTTTCTTTCCTTTCGATTATCCTATTTTATAAAGGTAAACCTCTTTTGACAGTTATAACTTTTTGTGTGAAATCCTGTATGGGCGCAAGCTATAAAGTAGATGCCAGAAAAGCCAGAGCAGCTTTACTGTTTTTTCGAGTAGGCAAATCTAAGAGAAAGGATAAAAAAAACCTGAGTTAGATTTTGAAATCTAACTCAGGTAAATGTAAGTAATCTAGTAGATTAAATAATTTTTTTATTTTTATAGCGTCGGCGGAATAAATTGATATCAATTACTTTATTCACTTTATCTTCTGTTTTTTTTACAGGATCAGATGTTTTCTCCGGATTAATCGGTGTTAGTGGTACTGTCGTTCGATCCGGTGTATTGTAATCATTTTGTATCTCTTCTGTTGGGACTTCATTTTTTTCCTCGGTAATTTGTTTTTCAAAATTGAAATTACCGTCAAAATTCTCAAAAATTTGGCGTTTATTGGAAAGGTGATAGTAAACGATTTCGGGTGGCACGCCAAAACGCGCAGGAATCATGGTCATCCCTATTCCAGTATTCACTGACAAAATCGTATTTTTAGTTGGTAAATACAAACTTTCTGTATAACGTTTGGCACCTTCAGTTTTTATATAGAGATGAGGTAGCCGTATTTGACCACCATGACTGTGTCCGGATAAGACCAAATCGTATTGTGCTAAATTAGTGATTGCTTCAATTTGATCGGGCTGATGGGCTAATAAAATATGCCATTCTGCCAATGTAGAATCAAAATTGTAATGTGGTTTGCCGCTGCTTAAATCATCAATTCCAACAATATTCATCGAAATTTTAGCATCGGATCCAAAAACTTCTTCATTTACCAATGTCGTAAAGCCAGCTTCTTTTAATACTTCTTTAACAAAGTATTGGCCACCATGTTTATAATCATGATTGCCCAAAACTGCGACTTTCCCCATGGGGGCTTTCAGCCGTTTTAATTTTTCAATAAGACGGTCGGTCTGTTTTTTAGGCCAGTGTTTGTAATCATCAATCAAATCGCCTGTAAAAACGATAATGTCTGGCTGCATTTCCATCACTGAACGAATAATTTTATTCATCTTACGAGGTTTAAACCAACGCGAAAAATGCATATCGCTAATATGAGCGATGGTGACATCTCCTTCATGAGCAAACATATCGTAAGCGTCAGAAATGTCTAACACCCGCTGTTTATTTTTGCGAATCAGGTAATGCCGTTGTTTCAGCCTACTAGGTTCGATAAGAAATGCATAAAATGCGAGTGCGAGTAAGATGGTGATTATACCTAGAATCAACTGCACAAAACGGCCTCCTTTGGAATTCTGTCAACTAGTATAGAATATAAGATTATGGGGTAAAAAGCAATCGAACATGGGATAAGATTTTGCTAAATTTCGATGATAAATATTTCGTTTTCATTACAAACAAAATAAACGCCTTCCGTATCTTGACAGAGGACGTTTAAAATGATTAAAAGCTGATGATCACTTTATTTTTCGGAGTTTTTTTGAAGAATTTTGACGCAAACGGTTGTTCTTTTTCGGAATAATAAATAACAACATTTCGTAAGGCGTAGTTATGAGAAACCACAAAAGGGAGAGACTAGTGAAACCTTGACGATAAAATTTTTGCAAAATGAAATGCAGTCCGATTAGCCCAAGCAGCAACCCGCCGTTTTTTAGCCAAAAAGGATCAAGAGTTGTTAACTTTACAAGTAAGGAAGTTACAAAGGGAAAGGCATAAAAGAAAAATGCCATCAGATTTAGCTGCCAATTACGTTTTAATTCCAGTAAAGACAAGACAAATAAAATGGCCGATAAGATAATTCCGAGTGGCGGGAATAATCCACTTAAAAAAAGATAAACCGCACTATACAAAATCATAAGTGGTCCTCTTATGACGGCTGCGATACCAATCAAGGCAAAAATTAAGAGTAATTGACCGGTAAAACTAAATTTTATTAAGAGGCCAAATAAAGCTAAAAGTAGAAAATGTCCCCAGGTTAAAGTTTGTTCTTTGGTGTACTGATGATATTTTTGGCGCAAATAATGCGCAAATTGAGGGTAGCGATGGTTAAAATTTTCGATAATTGGTTCCTCCGTTCTGGACGCTCTTCACGATGAATCTTTCTTTGTGAAAAGAGCTGGAGCTATTTTTTGTAATAGTAGTCCATTATCGCTTTTTTAAATAGCGATAGTATCGAAAGATTACAAATAAAAAAGCTACTTTAATTATAAAGAATAGTGCTGTTTTTTAATCAGCCTTAGGGCGGATTTTTGAAAAATGTGCATACATTTTGTGATGCAATTTTTTGTTTTTTCCAAAGGATAATCGAATTTTTTTGTAAAAGTCTTATTTTGCGGTAGCTTTGCTTTAGACCCAGACAGTTTTGTGCTAAAGTTACTAATGAAACGGCGCCTAGTAAAAGAAAGTATGTCGTTTTCTCTTTTATCTGTTAAACGCTAAATTATTAAAGAAAAATTCCAATTAATTTTTTGCTACTAAGATTTTTGATCAAAATACTTAAGGAAGTGAACCATGTGATTTTTGATTCGCATACACATTTAAACGCAGAACAATTTAATGATGATATCCCTGAAACATTACAACGCGCCCAAGAACTTGGCGTGACAGAAATGGCGGTAGTGGGTTTTGATACCCCAACAATTGAGAAAAGCTTGGGATTAAGCCAAGAATATGCCAATATTTTTAGCATCATTGGTTGGCATCCTACCGAAGCGGGCAGCTATAACAAAGAGATCGAGGATAAACTTCAAGAACAATTAACTTCACCAAAAGTAGTGGCTTTGGGTGAAATCGGCTTGGATTATTATTGGATGGAAGATCCAAAAGATGTGCAAGAAAAAGTATTTCGCCGTCAAATTGCTATTGCTAAAGAAATGCATTTACCCATCAGTATTCATACCCGAGATGCAATTGAAGATACCTACCGGATTTTAAAAGATGAAGGAGTTAAAGACATTGGCGGCATCATGCACAGCTTTAGTGGCAGTGGTGAATGGGCTGAACGCTTTTTAGACTTGGGAATGCATATTTCTTTTAGTGGTGTGGTAACTTTTAAGAAAGCTTTAGATGTCCAAGAAGCAGCAAGGCTTGTCCCCTTAGATCGTCTATTAGTTGAAACCGACGCACCTTATTTAGCCCCTGTGCCTTATCGGGGGAAACGTAATGAACCGGGGTATACTCGTTATGTCGTGGAAAAAATTGCGGAGTTGCGGGAAATGCCGTTTGAAGAAGTCGCTACACTTACTAGGGAAAATGCGCATCGCTTATTTGGAATTACGCAATGAAAAAGCCGGTAATTGATGAAATCATTGTCGTTGAGGGAAAAGACGATACCAGACGCTTGCAAGAAGTCGTGCAGGCAGACACAATTGAAACGATTGGGTCGGCGATTAATGACGCCATTTTGACGCAAATTGAACATGCCCAAGAAACGCGGGGCGTGATTGTGTTTACCGATCCTGATTTTTCTGGAGAAAAAATCCGCAAAAAAATTATGGAAGTAGTTCCGGATGCAAAACACGCATTTTTACCTCGCAAAGAAGCCACGCCCACGCGCAGATACGGTAGTCTTGGGGTAGAACATGCGAGTAATGATGCCATTTTGGAGGCGCTAAAAAAAGTGGTGGCCCCAGTAGACAACCAAGAAGAAATTCCATTAATTAGTAGACAAAGTTTAATGGATTATGGTTTAATAGCGGGAGCTTCTGCCAAATTATTGCGGGAAAAATTAGGCGATAAGTTGCGCATCGGTTATACAAATAGCAAACAATTGACTAAGCGGTTGGCTATGTTTCGTATTACCGCTGACGAATTAGACACAGCGATGCAGGAAATCAAAAAAGAGCTGGAGGATGACCTTGAAAGACACACGTGATATTGCAACCCCCTCAAAAACAAAAGAGATTTTACACAAACACGGCTTTACTTTCAAAAAAAGTTTAGGTCAAAATTTTTTAACGGAACCAAACGTTTTACGTAAAATTGTGGCAACTGCTGAGATAGATGAAGCAACAAACGTCATCGAAGTTGGGCCTGGGATTGGGGCTTTGACAGAACAATTGGCCAAATCAGCCAAAGAAGTTTTAGCATTTGAAATTGACGATCGTTTAATTCCGGTTTTAGCAGATACTTTACATGCCTATAAGAATGTCAGGGTCATTCATCAAGATGTCTTAAAAGCTGATTTAACGACATTAACAGCCGAAAATTTTACGGATAATACGTTACCTTTAAAAGTTGTAGCGAATTTACCTTATTACATCACCACTCCAATTATGATGCACTTTTTAGAAAGTGATTTACCAGTAGCTGAGATGGTTGTGATGATGCAAAAAGAAGTTGCGGATCGAATTTCAGCAGATCCTGGCACCAAAGCATATGGTTCTTTATCCATTGCAGTCCAATATTTTATGGAAGCAAAATTAGCTTTCATCGTTCCCAAAACTGTATTTGTTCCCCAACCGAATGTTGACTCTGCCATTTTAAAATTGACCAGACGTAGCCAGCCTGCAGTCAATGTATTAAATGAAAAAGAATTCTTTAGATTAACTAAAGCCTCTTTTCAGTTGCGGCGAAAAACATTGTGGAATAATTTACTCCATGCTTATGGCAAAGATGATGCCACTAAGCTTTGGCTGACAAAAAGCTTGGCACAAGCGGACATTGATCCTAAACGGCGGGGTGAGACCTTGTCATTAAGTGAATTTGCCGCTTTGAGTAATGCCATGATGACTATTACAAAATAGAACACAGACAGCTTTCTACGAAATTGGTGGAAAGCTGTTTTTTTAGGTAAGGGGATTTTATGATTTTCACAAGGGATAAGAAGGCTATACGGCAGGTTATATGTCTGGCGTAACGAACGTTTTAGGGCAATAAGCTGAAATTTCAAGATAATTGCCGAGTAGTTTATCAAAAATTTGTCTTGTTGCTTGAGAGATAAAGGCGTACGTTCAGCTTCTTTATCAGAATAACAAGCAAACGATTATTGTTAAAAATTAAAAGGTGAAGGAAAAAAAGGGCCTATTAGACTGTAATTGTAATAGAGATGAAATTTTTCATTCCTTTTTCTTGAAAAATAGAATATATGTCTTGACACCTAAAATGATTCCCACTAAAATAAGGAAGACTTAAGTGTCTTGACACATCGTGCGAGATCAAAATAAACGTCAGGTTTTTCAAGGAGGAAAAAATGAGAAATAACTCTGTGCGACATCTAACCATTGCAGCATTATTAATTGGGTTAGGGATTATGATACCAATGGTCATGCCAAAAATTGTGATTGGTCCGGCATCGTTTACATTAGCCAGTCACGTACCTTTATTTATTGCCATGTTCTTTTCACCAACAGTTGCTATTGCAGTAGCGTTAGGAACTACATTTGGCTTTTTAGTTTCAGGTTTGCCAGTGATTATTGCTTTACGCGCATTAACGCACGTTATTTTTGCGACAATTGGAGCACTTTATTTACAAAAAAATCCACAAATCGTTCTACAAAATGGCCAGTTTACGTTGGGAAATATGCGTTTTCAAATGTATAATCTCGTATTAGGGTTAATTCATGCGGCGGCTGAAGTAGTTGTCGTTTTAGCCTTTAACATGATTAACTTAGGAACGCCAGGAACTTATGATGGCGGCGTCTTTTATTTCTATTTTGTCTTATTAGGTTTTGGTGGTGTGGTTCACAGCTTAGTGGATTATAATATTGCTTACTTTGTAGCGGGGACATTAAGTAAACATTTTGATATTCCAGTTTTCACAAAAGCAATGCAGTTGCAAAAAAAAGTAGCTGGTAAAGTGAAAACAGCAGCTTAAAAAAGTTCAAAAAAAATCCTGTCGTAATTTGCGACAGGATTTTTTTATCTTCTGTGTTTCAATCAGCTATAAGAAATAGGAAAGCTGACAATGAAAAAGTCAAAATACCTTATCTCAAGCGTTGTAAACGGTTGGAACCTTAACGTTCGTTTTAAAATTTGAAAGAGGTAAGACCGTTAACTTGTTGGTGGGTATGATTCGTGCTATATTTTAGGCGTGGTTGTAACAAACTACAAATATGACAGAGTAGGAAATAAAGCGTTAAGTGTCTGAGGGATGGGATGTTGCCCTTGGGACGAAGAATTATTTTATAATTCGCGGTTTTATTTTCGCATTCGCTGCATTATTTTTATGCGGCAGCTCTATTAAGGAGATGCTGAAGTTATGAAAAGAAAAGTCGACGCGTATATGATTGCAATCATGGCGATGTTAATTGCTTTGATGGTAGTATTGTCGCAAGTTTTTGGGTTTGAAACCCAGTTGTTAAAAATCACGTTTAGCTTTGTGCCAGAAGTGGTAATGGCAACTTTATTTGGTCCTTTTTGGACTGGGGTAGGTGCGGTAATTGCGGATGTGATTGGCAATACTTTGTTGGCTAAAGCCCCCTTTTTTATTGGTTTTACCTTTAATGCTTTTTTAGGTGGACTAATTTACGGTTTTTTCTTTTACAAAAAAGAAATTACACTAAAAAATTCGCTAATGTGCGTAATTGTCAATACAGTGGTCTTTAGCTTTTGCTTAACGCCATTGTGGTTGTCTTTGATGTACGGGATTGATTTAACCAATCCTGGTTTGTGGACAACACGCTTGATTAAAGCGGCCATTATGATTCCGCTGGAAACGATGATTATTTATATTGTAGGGCGCGCTTTGCCTTACCGCCGGTTGGCAAAACGCCTACATTCTAATTAAATACTCAAGTCCTCCATCCCAGGACGTAAGTAACCGCAAGAGTTGGCTTTTTACTGATTCTTGTGGTTTTTTTAGCGTGGTTTGTAATCTCTCGTGGTAGAATAAGGGGAAGATAAAATCATAGTTCGTGTGTGTCTAGGAGGAAAAAATGAAAAAGTTTTTAATTATTCTTTTAACAGCAATTATTTTAGTTTTGGGAGGATTTTTTATTCTAAATTTATTTTTTGGCTTTACCGATTCCCAAACCAATGAAAAAGAGACTGTTCAGTCGGTTTCAAGTGAAACAAAGGAAACGACCACTGCCAGTAGTGAGGAGTTTGATAGCGTGCAAGATACATTGAAAAAAATGACTTTAGAAGAAAAAGTTGGTCAATTATTTTTTGTCCGGGTACCAGAAGCAAATCAGGTAGAAGATATTGCAACTTACCATTTAGGCGGCTACGTTCTTTTTGGGCGTGATATGGAAAATGAAACCAAAGAAAGTTTAACAGACAAAATAAAAGGTTACCAAGATGCTAGTAAAATTCCTTTACTGATTGGTTCTGATGAAGAAGGTGGAACTGTTACCCGGGTCAGTCAGAATCCCAATTTAGTAGCGGCACCTTTTGCTTCGCCGCAAGCTCTTTATGCAGCCGGTGGTTTTGCAGCCATCAAATCAGATACCCTCAATAAAGCAAAAATTTTACACGAATTTGGAATTAATACAGGCTTGTTTCCCATCGCCGATGTGGCAACAGACCCCAATGCCTTTATTTATGATCGTACAATTGGTTTGGATGAAGCAGGTACAAGTGAATATGTTACTACTGTGGTAAAAGCGTTGGCTGCTGAAAAAAGTGGCTCGACATTAAAACATTTTCCCGGCTATGGGAACAATCGCGATTCACATGTTGAAATTGTCCGGGATACGCGTAGTATAAAGGAATTACGTCAAACAGACTTTAAACCTTTTAAAGCTGGTATTAAAGCCGGCGCAGATAGTGTCTTAGTCTCTCATAACATTGTGGATAGCCTTGATCAAACTAAGCCGGCATCGATTTCTAAGCCAGTTCATGATGTTTTACGCAATGAATTGGGCTTTAAAGGTGTCATTATGACCGATGATATGGATATGGCAGGATTAGCAGATTTTATTTCTCAAGCGGATGCAGGGCTAGCGGCATTACAAGCGGGTAATGATCTGATCATGTCTTCTAGCTATCAGGTCCAAATTCCTAGAATTTTATCTGCCATAAAAGCCGGCGAGTATTCAGAAGAAGAATTGGATACTGCAGTCACACGAGTTTTGACTTGGAAAAAAGAATTGGGTTTATTACAATAAAAAAACACCGTTGCAATTAGTCTTGATTGCAGCGGTGTTTATTTTTGCAGTAGATAAGCTATTTCAAGTTAGGATTGCTCAAACTGTGCACGGTAAAGTTCGGCATAATAGCCATTTTGAGCTAGTAGACTCTCGTGAGTTCCTTGTTCAACGATTTGTCCTTGATCCATTACGAGAATTTTATCAGCGGCTTGAATAGTAGCGAGCCGGTGGGCAATAACAAAGCTGGTTTTTCCTTTCATCATCGCCAAAAAGGCAGCTTGGATTTTGCGTTCGGTCAATGTATCGACTGAACTGGTGGCTTCGTCTAAAATAAGCAGATGGGGTTGTGAGATCATAGTGCGGGCAATCGTTAACAGCTGTCTTTGCCCAGCAGAGATTTTCACGCCGCTTGTCCCAATAAGAGTGTCGAGTTTTTGTGGTAACCGGGTAACATAATCGTACATATAGGTTTTCTTTAAGGCATCATAAATGAGTTTCTCACTTGCTGCAGGATTGCCATAAGTGAGATTTTCATGCAAACTCGCATCAAAAAGCCATGTGTCTTGTAAAACCATACCAAAACTTTGCCGCAAACTATCGCGGGTTAATTGGCGAATATCATAACCATCCAATGTGATTTTTCCTGCATCGACTTCGTAAAAACGCATTAAGAGATTGACTAAGGTGGATTTTCCGGCACCGGTTTTTCCGACTATTGCGACGGTTTCCCCAGGTGTCGTTTTAAAATTGAAGTCACGAATTAATAGTTGCCCTTTGGTATAACTAAAATCAACATGTTCAAAAGAAACAGCGCCTTTGACCTTGGTTAAAGTGATAGCGTCAGGAGCATCTGGCGTTTCAACTTTTTGATCCAAAATTTCAAAAGTACGGTTCAAACCGGCAATCGCTGTTTGAATTTGCGTGGTTATACCGGAAAGTTCAATAAAAGGCTTGGTAAATTGGCTTGCATAAATGGTGAAACTCGAAATTACCCCAATTGTTACCAATTCGCTGCCGTTTAAAACTAATAATCCGCCCACAAAACCGACGGCCAAGTAAGCTAAGTGATCGACAAAACGGGACATAGGATTAGTTAAAGAAGAAGAAAATTGCGCTTTTTGCCCCCTTACGTTTAATTCTTGATTAAGAACTTCAAATTTTGTTTGATTGACTGCTTCTTGCTGAAAAGCTTTAACGATTTTTTGATTGCCCACCATTTCAGTGACAAAACCAGAAATTTCTCCGACGATTTCTTGTTGCCGGGCAAAGTTAGCTTGTGAGCGCGTCGCAACTAGCCAACTAACAAAAAAGATTATTGGTGTCGCGACTAAAACAACGCAAGTTAAGATGATATTTAGACGCAGCATTACCACCAAAGCGATAAGCACCACCGCCACACCGGAAAATACTTGATTAAAAACTGCCGCCACAGCAATGGCAATATTGTCCATGTCATTAGTAAAACGACTGATGATATTACCATGAGGGGTCTGGTCATAATAGCTTAAAGGTAGCTTATTTAAATGAGTAAAGGCATCTTTACGTAATTGTCCAGCTGAAAAATAGGCAATTTTATTGGATAAACGTTGAATAAATAACTGACTAAAGACAGTTAGTAAAACGACACTGGCAAAAAGTAATAGAATATGATACAAATGTGCAAAATTCACTTGGTTTTTGCCAAGCATTTGATCAACGGCTTGACCGATTTGGTAAGTAATATAAACACTGGTTCCACCAGCTACTATACCTAAAAGGCCAGCAAGTAAAATTTCTTTTTTAAGGGACAAGAGATAAGGATTAAACCGTTTTATTACGGACCAATCAATTTTTTTTGGCTTCATGCTGAGACCTCCTCTTGTGATTGAACGATCGCTTGATATTCTAGGCAAGTCACCATTAGTGCTTCATGAGTTCCAAGCCCCACTTGATTTCCGGCATCTAGTACGAGGATCTGCTGTGCTTCTTGAATCGAGCGAACACGCTGTGAAATAATGATTAAAGTTCCTGCCAGTTCTTTTTGCAAAGCTTGCCGTAATTCTAAATCGGTTTTATAATCAAGCGCGCTTAAGGAATCATCCAGAATTAAAATACGCGGTTTGGCAATCACTGCTCGAGCAATGGTTAGACGTTGTTTTTGACCGCCGGAAAAGTTTTTGCCACCTTCAAAAATTGGTGTATTCAACCCCTGCGGTAAGGCCGCAACAAACTCTTTTGCTTGCGCTAATTCAAGGGCATCCCAACACTCTTTGTCGGTGGCATTTTTTTTGCCCCATTGGAGATTTTCTTTAATAGTACCGGTAAATAAGACCGCTGTTTGGGGAACCATCGTGATTTCAGCCCGTAAATTAGTTAAAGGCCAATTCCTTACATCAATGCCATCAACCAATACGCTACCTGCAGCTACATCATAAAACCGAGGAATAAGTTGGGATAGAGCTGATTTTCCGCTGCCGGTAGGACCAATAATTCCCAGTGTCGTGCCGGGGGCAACTTTAAAATCAATATCTTTTAACACAAGACCAAATTGGGGTGCAAAGCGAAAAGAGACATGCTGAAAAGCAATTGCGCCTTTTTGGGTAGCTGTTGCTGTATTCACTGAAGCAGTCGTCACTTCTTGCGTGGAAGTAGGAATACTAGGTGTAGTTTCCAATACCTCATTGACGCGATTAGCAGATGCTGCGGCGCGGGTAAAGATAATTACCAAGTTGGATACGACAATTAAAGCCAACAGCATTTGATTCATATAATTGACTAAGGCTAAAATTTGTCCTTGCTGTAAATGACCGACATTCACTTTAAAACCACCCACATAAAAGAGCACCAAAATACCAATATTCATGATAAAAGTTGTAGTGGGGGTTAAAAGAGCCGAGATATTTGTCACGCGCACATATACATCTGATAAATCATCTGTTCGCTTGGAAAAGCGTTTGATCTCTGTCTTACGTTGTGAAAAAGCGCGAATGACCCGGACACCACTTAAATTTTGACTCACCAGTTCATTAATAACGTCCAGTTTTTGTTGTACTTTTTGATAAAGAGGAACCGTTGTTTTAATAATGAAAAACAAAATAAGACAAAATAGCGGTAATGTGATTAAGAAAATGATGCCGGCTTGCCAATCAATGGTAAAGGCCATGATAACTGCCCCAATACTTAAAAATGGCGCGCGAACCACCAAACGAATGAGCATTGCCAAGGCCAATTGTAATTGATTAATGTCACTGGTCATGCGTGTAATCAGCGTATCTGTCCCAAATAAATTTAATTCCGTATGGGAGAAACTATTAATCTTTTTCAACACTTGATTGCGCAACTCGGTCCCGAAATTTTGTGAAGCCACGGAAGCATAATATTGGCAGATAACTGCACATAAAAGCCCAACAAGGGACATAAGAATCATCCAGCCAGTCATTTGCCAGACAATCTTACTATTATTCTGTCGAATTCCAGAATCCACTAGTTGTGCCATTAAGAGGGGAAGAATCAGTTCAAAAACAGCTTCTAAAAATTTGAAAAAGGGACCTAAGATAATCTGTTTGCGATATTTTTTGGCGTACACTAATAATTTGAACATGGAAAAACTCCTATCTATTTAATAAAAAGTGCTGATAATTTCAAAAATATTCTCGTGAAAATGATATTATTGCACTTAAGCTATCCTAATCTGGCTACTTTTCTTATTGTAACCTAGGAAGGAAATGGAGAAAAGCAGAGGCTTTCATGGAGAAAAGCGAACAAAGTTTGATACAATAGTAGTAATTTATAAATGATGTGCAATATTTTGCAGTAAAATAGGTAAAGAGGAGATTTCGTATGAATGAGTTTATTACAGTAGTGCTCCTATTCTTTTGTTATTCTTTTATCGGCTGGTTATGGGAGACTATATTTTGTTCGATTAAGGCGAAAAAATTTGTTTATCGCGGGTTCTTGATGGGCCCTATCACACCAATTTATGGCTTTGGTATTTTAATGGTATTGTATTTTTTACGGCCCTTCCATAATAATTTACTACTATTATATATCTTTGCGGCTGTGCTGGTGACAATTTTGGAATATGTCACAAGTTACGGTTTAGAAAAATTATTTCATGCTTCATGGTGGGACTATCATGACGTACCGTTAAATATTAATGGACGGGTAGCCATTCCGGTTTCTTTGTTTTGGGGCATCGGTTGTGTGTTGATTGTAAAAGTTGTTCATCCCCGCGTCATGTTAGGCGTTAATTGGTTGGCTGAGCACTTTGGTTTTTATCTGCCGGTCATTTTAATTGCGATTATGATGTTTGATTTGGGTTATACTTTAGCTAACTTGGCTTCTTTCCAAAGTATGACCAAAAAAATTGCTGCAGAATTGGATCAGCGTAAAGAAGAACTCAAAGACAGTTTTGATGAGAAAAAAGATACCGTTCAGCAACGTTTGGCATTAAGTCAGTATTTCAAAGAACATCCAGAAGCTGAAAGTGCTTTTCCCCGACTGAATTTTCACCAAAGAAGACTGCTAAAAAACTTTAATCGTCTAAAATTAGACAACGTTAAAAGTCTAGAAAACGTGCGTCAGTATGTAACCAATCGCAAAAAAAATTAGTCTTATATTACAAAAATATTACGAAAAAACAAAGCGAGCAAAGGCCAATACTTTGTTCGCTTTTTAGTGTAAAAAACTTTTTAACAGATGCCAATTTTCTTTTACTAGAACAGACGCTGTAACAAAATGTAATCTAACTGAAATGATACATACACCTTTCCTTTGTATAATAAGGGGCGTTGGAGATTAGAAAAGAAAGGTGTGGATTTTGTGAAAGCAAAAAAATTGGTGACAGTTTTGACGGCTGTTCTAGCTATCAATCTTGTTAGCCCGGTGTTTGCTGCTGCGGAATCATTGGACTCTTTAAACGAACAGGAGTCTACTATCACACGTCAAAGTAACCAAATCAGCGCCGAGGTACAAATGGCCTTAAACGACGTGAATGACAAATATGATCAAGTAGAAAAAACAAAAGCGGAAATCGCGGAAAACGAAGCAGCTTTAGAAAAAGCGCAAAAAGATATTGAAGCCACTCAAAAAAATATCGCAAAGCGTAAAGAAATTATGGCACAACGCCTAAAAGAGATCCAAGTAAACGGGGGAGCACAACGAGATTGGTCCGTTTTACTTGATGCAAAAAACCTACAAGAATTTATCAATCGCGCTTATGCTATGACACTATTGCAAAATGCGCAAAAACAAAAAGTGGCAGATTTAAACACTGAAAAAGAAAAACTCGAAAAACTTGAAGCGACTGTTCAAAAAACAGCCACAAGCTTAAAAACAAACAAAGTAAATCTTGAAACAGAAGCTAGTGAATTAGATGGTAAAATTGCTAATTTGAAACAACAATTAGCTGAAAATCAAAGTACGTTACAAAAAATTGCTCAAAGTAAAGAAGTTGAGACAGCCCGTCTAGCTGCTGAAAAAGCTGCCAAAGAAAAAGCTGCAGCTGAAAAAGTTGCTGCCGAAAAAGCAGCGAAAGAAGCCCAAGCGGCCAAACAAGAAGAAGCGGAAAAATCAACAAGTTCTAGTAGCAATAGTTCTTCTACTAGTTCGGAATCTAGCACGAGTAACTCAAGCCAAGAGAATAGTAGCGAAAATAATTCAAGTTCCAGCAGTTCAGAATCCAACACGGGCAACAATACCAACAATAGTGGTGACAACTCCAGCAGTAGTGGCCGCACACTAACGATGGAGTCGACAGCTTATTCTTATGCCGAAGCTGGAGCAAGTTATTTAACAGCTAGTGGCACAGACTTACGTGAAAACCCCCAAGCTGTCGCAGTTGATCCAAGTGTCATCCCATTAGGCACTGTGGTAGAAGTACAAGGTTACGGTGTTGCATTAGCTTTAGACACAGGTGGTGCAATTAAAGGCAATATTATTGATGTGCATTTCCCAACAGTGGCCCAATGTACCCAATGGGGACGTCGACAAGTTCAAGTGACAATTCGTGGGTAAAAAGTAAATAAATAAGATTAAAAGTGGTACCAATACATTGGTACCACTTTTTATAGGAAATAAATGAGAACGTTGCAATAAAGCAATGCATTTCTTTTTATTTTTTTCGTTAAAAGATGAAATTTTTGTTAAATTTTATAAAAAATTCACGAAAATTTCTTTTTTTGTCAGGGTTATTTCGAAAATGAAAGAGTTTCCGCCTCTATTATCTCTACAAACATTCCTTTTTAATTTGTTATAAAACTTGTTTTAAAAAAATTTTTTTATTCATTGATTGTGAATATATTCCTTAATTTTTAATAACTAGATACAATAATAGAGTTTATATTTTTTTGTTTTTGTTATTTTAATTTTTTTCTAAATAGTCTTTTTTCAAATAACTGTTGTTTTCTTAATCAAAATGAGTTTCCTTAAGAATTGGATTTGCCCTTTAAAATTGCGTGTTCTTCACGTATAATAAGCTAGAGCTTTTTTGTGCAATTATGTTATCTATATTGAAAATGTTAGTTAGGAGCGTGTGTCCATGGGTAACCCCCTTATTAAAACGATCGCAGTCGCAGCTGTGGGAATAGGAGCAGTCGCGATTTGTTTTGTCGGTTATCGTGAAAACAGCAACAAACAATATCAACAAAAAGTTAGCTACGCAGAAACTGCTGTAAAAAAAGACGAACTTTCCATTAATGATGTAAATGAAGCCATTACAAAACTTTACACGAGTAAAGATAAAGTCTTTTTGAAAAAAGATTTAACGGAAGCTGAATTAACTCAGACGGGTGCCAAATTAGACGGCATAAAAGTTTCCGCAGATGATTTTGGTATTGAAGACAAAGACATGCCGAAAAATATGAAGAACATTGCAAAGGAAAAAGAAGCGCTGAATAAGCAAATGGCCGATGCAGAAACAAAATTTGCCATTCAAAATAGTGTGAACGCTTTGTTTGAAAAGCCAGTCAGTGATTGGCAAAAGGCCAAAAATGATGTCATCATCAAAACAAAGCTGAAAGATACTGATGTGGGTGCAATTAGAGAACGCTTGAGTTTTGTGGATGAAAGTGACTGGGCAAAATTAGTTAAAACCTACTTATCTTATGCTGACGCACAATTAAAACGGGTTGCAGAAATTAACCAGTCGCTTAATAGTATGTTAAAAGACGGAAAAGTTACAAATGCCGCAACGTATGAAAAATATTTGAGTTTAGTCGAAAGTATTAGTCAAGTACGTAATCAGAATTTAAAGGCAGACTTTACCGAAAAAGCCGATACAATTTCAAATCAATTGGGCTTAGGTAGTTCAACCAATTCTTCAATAGCAAGTGATAGTTCCGATTATGGAACAGAAACACAAGATACAAATGTGGGTGAAAATAATACTAATTCAGAAACCAATTATGAGGATAATTATGCTGAAACAGATACTGGTTATTAGAAAAGGAGAAAGCAATGTCTAGAGGAAAGAAAATTGTTTTAGGAATCGTCGGTTTTATTGCGGTGCTTACAATTGCGGCTGTTGGGATTGGTGCAAAAGTTTATATGGACTTAAGCGGATCGGTACAAAAAACATACGAGTCTGTCGAGCGACAACTTGATACTAAACGTAAAGAAGATCAAGGCAAAGTAATCGCAGAAAAAAAACCATTTTCGGTTTTATTACTTGGCATTGACACGGGAGATTTAGGCCGAACAGAAGTTGGTCGTTCGGATACGATGATGGTTGCGGCGGTTAATCCCACATTGAAAAAAACGTTAATTGCAAGTATTGCCCGCGATACATATGTCGATATTGTCGGCAAAGGGACAAAAGATAAAATCAATCACGCTTACGCTTTTGGCGGTGCAGGGATGTCGATGGACACAGTGGAAAAATATCTGGATATTCCAGTGGATCATTATGTTGCCATCAATATGAAAGGTTTGAAAGAACTTGTGGATGCAGTAGGCGGTATTACTGTGAGTAACGATCAAAAGTTTACACAAGATAATTACACCTTTGAATATGGCAAAATCCATTTAGATGGCGATCAAGCATTGTCGTTTTCGCGGATGCGACATGAAGATCCACGAGGAGACTATGGCCGACAAGAGCGTCAACGAAAAATCGTTGAAGGTGTCGCCAAAAAATTATTAACTTTTGATGGTGTAACGCGTTATAAAGAAGTGTTAGATGCAATGGAAGAAAATGTTAAAACGGATATGAGTTTTGATGATATGAAAAAAATTGCTGCTGATTATCGTAGTGCCTTTTCAGATATTCAACAAGATCAGTTGCAAGGCGAAGGCTTCATGCAAGAGGGTATTTCTTATCAACGGGTAAGTGAAACAGAATTAAATCGTGTGCAAACGGAATTGAAAAAAACACTCGATGTAAATAACTAGAGAAAGTGGCGGAAAAATGGAAGAGACAATTAGTCTGAAACAAATTTTTGATATTTTACGAAAACACTTGGCTTCAATTTTTATTTGTAGTTTTGTAGGATTGGCATTAGCTGGAATTGCAACATTTTTTATTATCACACCAAAGTATAGTTCACAGGCACAATTAATCGTGACGTTACCACAAGGGGATGCAACTACAAATCCCAATGACGTCAATACAAATTTACAGATGATCAATACCTATAAGGAATTGGTTACCGGCGATTTGGTAATTGATCAAGTCAAAGACCGTTTGGAATCTGAGTACAATTTAGATATGACAGCAACTCAAATTAAAAGTGCACTAGAAGTAACACAACAACAAAATTCATTGATGTTTTCAATTAAGGCAACAGACAGTAGTGCGATTAATGCTGAACATATTGCCAATACAACGTCACAAATTTTCCAAGAGACAGCTAAGGATGTTTTAGAAGTTAATAAAATTTCCATTATTTCAAAGGCAACGGCAAGCATGGCCCCAGTGTCACCGAACAATAAGTTAAACCTAGCGATTGGTCTTGTTTTAGGCTTAATGATTGGGATTGGGTTAGCCTTCTTATTGGAATTATTAGACAGAACAGTCAAAGACGATAAATTTGTTTCAGAAGATTTAGGTCTGACTATTTTAGGTACGGTGCCACAAATGAGTCAAAAAGAATTAGATGCAACGATTCAAAAGAAACCGTTAATTCCATCTTTTAAAAAGGCTAGTACAAATAATGATAGTAAAGAAAATAATGTGTCTCGGCGCAGCCGCTCACGTGTCTAAGGAGAGTAATCATGTCAAAAAAACATACAGAACGTAAAGGCACTCAAACTCATCCGGTGAGTTTAATTACTTTAGTTGATCCATCCTCACCAATTTCAGAACAATTTCGGACAATTCGAACCAATATCCAATTTGCTTCTTCTGCCGATCGCAAAATTAAAACAATTGTTGTTACATCTTCAGGTCCAGGAGAAGGCAAATCAACCAGTTCAGCCAATCTGGCGGTCGTTTTCGCCAAATCTGGACAACGTGTTTTATTGGTCGATGCCGATATGCGTAAGCCAACAGTATACAAAACTTTCAAATTAAATAATGAAGTAGGTTTGAGTACAGTTTTGAGTACACAAAAAAGTGTCTTAGAAGCCGCACAACAAACCACTGTTGAAAACTTATCAGTATTAACTAGTGGACCTAAGGCACCCAACCCTTCTGAATTATTAGGTTCTGCTCGAATGGACCAAGTGATTGACGAAGCCCGTAACTTATACGATATTGTCATCTTTGATATGCCACCAGTAGTTGCAGTAACCGATGCACAAATTATGGCTTCAAAAGCGGATGGTACAGTGCTGGTTATTCGTGAAAATGTATCCCGCAAAGAATCATTAATTAAAGCTCGTGATTTATTAAAAATGGTTGGTGCACGGGTTTTAGGCGTAGTCTATAATGGTGCCCAACACACTAAAGATCAAGGTTATTATTATTACTATGGTAGTTAAATTTAAGGAGTGAGAAACGATGATTGATTTACATTGTCATATTTTACCGGGAATCGATGACGGGGCAGAAGATTTAGATGCAAGTATTGCTATGGCTGAAAAAGCAATAAGCCAAGGAATAACCCATATTCTTTGTACCCCCCATCATAATAACGGCAAATATACCAATCCAAAATCAGAAGTTGTTTCTCGTGTCTTGAATTTACAAGAGGAACTGGATCGACGCAACTTGCCCCTAACCATCTTAGAAGGTCAAGAAGTGCGGATTACAGGAGATTTAATGGAAGAAATCGCAAGTGGCCAGATTCTGTTTACTGATTTAGATGATACATATATATTAATTGAGTTCCCGACAATGGATATTCCAGCTTATACTGAAAATGTTTTTTTTCAATTACGTAGCCTTGGAAAAATACCAGTGATTGTCCATCCAGAACGAAATGCTAAATTTCGTGAGGATCCCAATCGGTTAATTGAGTATTTGGAGATGGGATGTTTAGCGCAACTAACTGCACCAAGTTATGTTGGCGTTTTTGGAAAATCAATTCAAAAGACAGCAAAAGAAATGGTCGAACACAATCTGGTGCAAATGGTTGCTTCTGATGCCCATGGGGTAAAAAAACGTAATTTCTATATGAAAGAAGCCTATGAGGCAATTGCTAAAGATTTTGGTGAAGAAAAAGTTGTCGCAATGCAACAAGTAGCAAAAGACTTGTTAAATGGGGATCAAGTTGAAATGCCACTGTATACGGCAGTTAAAAAGAAAAAATTCGGGTTGTTTTAGGGGGAGTAAGTGTGGTTGCATTAACACGAAAAAGAAAAATTACGATATTGGTTGTAGTTGACTGCCTATTAATTGCGTTAGCTAATTTTTTAGCTTATTTATTTATGAAACCTTTTGTACCAATTACAGAAAGCTTCGTGATGACTTCCACAGGATTATCTGTTGGCTTGTATTTGATTTTTGGTTTTGTTTTTCGAGTTTTTACCAGAATTAATCGTTATACCAATTTAAGGGAAATGATTGCTATTTTTTTAGCAACTACTTCACAATCAGTAATCAGCGTTGTTGCCTTATCTATTTTCTTTGATGAACGTTACAGTCGCCGCTTAGAATTATTTACATATATTTTATCAACTTTTCTAATTATTAGTAGTCGCCTGATTTGGCGTCTTTTTGTCGAATGGCGCAATATGCATGGAACAGATAATGAAGATGTGAAACGTACTCTTATCGTTGGCGCAGGTGAAGGTGGTCGAATTTTACTCAATAGTTTTTTAGGCTCTAAAACTGCCGGAAATATTGATGTTGTGGGATTTGTCGACGATGACCCTAATAAACAAAAAATTTATCTTTCGGGAAGAAAAGTATTAGGTTATGTTCAAGACTTACCCAATCTTATCGAAGAAAAGAATATTGATATGGTTACGATTGCCATTCCATCACTATCACGAAGAAAATTGCGTGAGATCTTTCAACTTTTAGAAAAATATGAAGTGAAGGTCAACACGATGCCTTCGATGGAAGAAGTTGCTGCCGGTAAAGTTAGTCTTTCACGCTTAAAAGAAATTGATGTAGTCGATTTATTAGGGCGGGATGAAGTAAAATTAAATATTGCCTCAATTAAAGATCAATTGACAGGTAAAACAATTCTAGTAACCGGGGCTGGCGGATCGATTGGTTCAGAGATTTGTCGCCAAGTAGCCCAATTTAATCCAAAACGAATTCTATTACTTGGTCACGGAGAAAATTCAATCTATCAAATTCATCGTGAATTGACAACAAGTTATCAAGATAAAGTAACTGAGTTCATTCCAGTTATTGCTGATATTCAAGACCGAAAATTAATCTTTAATTTAATGGCCCGTTATCAGCCAGATATTGTGTATCATGCTGCGGCGCATAAACATGTTCCTTTAATGGAATATAATCCCAGAGAATCCGTTAAAAACAATGTGTTTGGTACCAAAAATGTAGCCGAAGCCGCAAAAGCAAATCATGTGAAAAATTTTGTCATGATTTCAACTGATAAAGCCAATAATCCACCAAATGTGATGGGATCAACCAAACGAATTGCAGAAATGATTGTAACTAGTCTAAATGAAGCTGGAAAAACGAAATTTTCTGCTGTGCGCTTCGGGAATGTTTTAGGTTCTCGCGGGAGTGTTATTCCATTGTTCAGAGAACAAATTGCAAAAGGCGGTCCGGTGACGATCACTGATTTCCGAATGACTCGTTACTTCATGACAATTCCGGAGGCAAGTCGCTTAGTAATTCAATCTGGCGCACTAGCTAATGGTGGCGAAATCTTTGTCTTAGACATGGGTGAACCAGTGAAGATTTTAGATTTAGCGAAAGATATGATACGTCTAAGTGGTTACACAGAAGATGATATTGAAATTGTTGAAGCGGGTATTCGTCCTGGTGAAAAACTTTATGAAGAGCTACTGCTAGATAAAGAACGTAACGATGAAGAAGTTTATGAAAAGATTTTTGTTGGGAACATTAAAGGCTTTGATTTAGAGCACGTTATGACGTTTGTTCAAAGTCTAGCTAATGTTGATGATAAAGAATTGGCTAAAGAAGTTGTTGCTTTTGCCAATGCATCTAATAAATAGGAGGAATTATGCGTGTATCAAAATAGCATAAAAAGAGTCGTTGATTTTATTTTAGCGCTAATGGGAATTATTATTCTCTCACCAATTCTGTTAATTCTTTGTATCGCTATAAAAATTGACTCTCGTGGTCCGATTATTTTTAAACAAAAAAGAGTGGGGTTAAACAAGAGTCACTTTAATATTCTGAAATTTCGAACTATGAAAGTTGATACTCCAAAAGAGATGCCAACCCACCTGTTAGAAAATCCTGATTTTTTTATTACAAAAGTAGGGAAATTTTTACGCAAAACTAGTCTTGATGAATTACCCCAGCTTTTTAATATCTTAAAAGGTGACATGGCCGTCATTGGACCACGTCCTGCACTTTGGAATCAATATGATTTAATTGAGGAAAGAGATAAATATCAAGCTAATGATATCCGGCCAGGATTAACCGGTTTGGCTCAAATTAGTGGTCGTGATGAATTAGCAATCCCTGTAAAAGCAAAGATTGATGGTGATTATGCACAAAATATCTCTTTTATAATGGATTTAAAGTGTTTCATTGGTACAATAGTTGCAGTGTTCAAAAGCGATGGCGTTGTTGAAGGTGGAACAGGTACATTAGAAGAAAAAGAGGAAATTCGATGAAGCGGATATTGATTACAGGAGCCGGAAGTTTCATTGGAACCTCATTTGATAAATATATGAAACAATTTAATAATGAATATAAAATAGAAACGATAGACATGAAGGGGGATCAATGGAAAGAAAAAGATTTTTCTAGCTATAATTCAATTTTCCATGTTGCCGGTATCGCACATGCAGATGTTTCTAAAGTTAGCGAAGAAACAAAAAAATTGTATTATGCTGTTAATTGTGAATTAGCTTTTGAAACTGCCCGGAAATATAAGGAAGATTTGAATGGTCAAGCGGGACAATTTATATATATGAGTTCGATCATTGTTTATGGTGAAGAAACTAATATTAATAAAAAACGAGTTATCACAAGGGACACCCAACCTAATCCATCTAATTTTTACGGTGATAGCAAATTACAAGCGGAAAATAAGTTGATACCGTTAATGGAGGAAGATTTTAATGTTGCCATTATACGTCCGCCAATGATATACGGTGAGGGTAGTAAAGGAAACTATCAAACATTAGTTAATCTTGCGTTGAAATTACCCGCATTTCCTGACATTAAAAATGAACGATCCATGTTAGCAATTGAAAATCTTTGTTCATTTGTAAAAGAGTATATAGATAAAAATAGTAATGGTATTTTATTTCCACAAGATCCTGATTATGTAAGAACAAGTCGAATGGTTAAAAAAATTGCCAGTGAGCATAATCGAAAGATATATTTATTTTCTTGGCTGAATTGGCTAATCTATCTGCTGGGATTTGCTCCTGGTAAAGTTGGAAAATTAGTTAATAAAGCATTTGGAAATTTAGTGTATGAAAAATAAGAGGTGCTGAATTGAAAGTTGCAATCATAAATTGTTTTGAAACTTATAATATAAGAGTTAACCAAGTTGAAAAATATTTTCTAAACAAAGATCACGTTGTTGAAAAATATTTTTCGGACTATTCTCACAGAGAAAAAAAGACAATTAGTCAGAAAAAAGACGAATCAATAACATATATTAAAGTTCCTAAGTATAAGAGAAATATTTCTTTTTCTAGATTATATTCTCATTATACTTTTTCAAAAAAAGTAAGTATGTTATTGAAAAATAGAGAGTATGATTTGATATATATATTGATTCCGCCTAACTCACTCTTGAAATTTATCCTTCAAACTACAAATTTTAGAAATATATGTGTTGATGTTATTGATATATGGCCTGAAGCGATGCCATTTAAGAAATTTAAAAAACTATTTTTTTTAAATGATTGGCGTAGATATAGAGATAATTATATTAATAAAGCTGATTTTATTATTTCTGAATGTAATTTATTTAAAAATGAACTATTACGCCATAATGGGCAGCTTGCTATATCAACTGTTTATTTTTATGGCGGTGAAAAAAGAGAAACTGACTATATTCCTTATAATAAAAAAAAATTATCTTTTTGTTATATTGGTTCTATAAATAATTTACTGGATATTAACTTATTATGTGATTTTTTTCTGTTATTAAATGAAAACTGGTCTGTATCATTAGAAATTATTGGTTCAGGGGAAAAATTAGATGCTCTTATTTCTAAAGTTGAAAAGACAGGAGTAAAAGTTACTAGTCATGGTAATATTTTTTCTGATGAAATTAAGGAAAAAATTATTAAAAATTGTAATTTTGGAATTAACTTAATGAAAGATTCTACTAAGGTAGGGTTGACGATGAAATCAATTGAATATATGAAATTCGGATTACCATTAATAAATAATATTCCTTCAGATACTTGGGAATTTGTAGAAAAATTTAATGTAGGACTAAATATTAAAAATGAAAAGTTAAATGATAATATATCCTTTTTCTATAGTTTGACTGAAGATAAAATGGCGCAAATGAGAAATAATACCTATTCAACATATATAAAACTGTTTTCATATGAATCTTTTAATAAAAAAATGGATCAAATTTTTTATGAATTTAATGGGGAGAATTAATAATATGAAAAATGAAGCTTATGCAATTATTGTGAGCTATAATCCAGGAAATGAATTTTTAGATGTTATCACTAGTTTATCAAATCAAAATATAAATATAGTTATTATTGACAACGGAAGTACTGATATTAGTTATAACATTGCAGAATTTTTTACTCAAAATAAAGATGAGAATATTTCGATAAGGAGACTCTCAAAAAATATAGGATTGGCGAAAGCCCAAAATATTGGAATTAGAGAAATTTTAGAGATTGAAAAAGGGAAAAAAGAATTTATTTTTTTCTTTGATCAAGACACAATTGTTCCTGTAGATTATGTAAAAAAAATGATTAACGCATATAATACTTATGAACAAGCTAATCCATCTGTAAAAATCGGTATTTTGGCTCCAAACTATTTAGACAAAAATATTGGAGATTTTGCTCATTTCGCAGAATTAACTTCCAATTCTTACCGTGATAAATCTTTTAAAAGAGAACGTTTTTTGGAGGTTTCATTCGTAATATCTTCAGGAAGTATGATGACAATAGAAGTCCTAAGAAAAAACGGTCGATTTATGAACGAGTTCTTTATTGATCAAATTGATACTGAATATTGTCTTAGAAATTTGAGTAATGGATATAAAGTTATCGCTACATCTGATGTTTTATTAAAACATACAATAGGTAACAGGCAAAAAAAACAATTTCTATTTTTAACTATCAAACCTAATTATCATTCTGCTTTAAGAAAGTATTTTATCTTTCGAAATGGCGTAATTACTATGCAAAAATATAAGTCGGAATTTCCAGGATTCAAAGTATTGATGCTGAAAAGATTTATTCACGATTTTCTTGGAGTAGTCTTGTATGAAGATTCAAAATGGGAAAAAATAAAAGCCATGCATAGGGGTTTAAAGGAAGGATTTAAAGCTAATTATGATGAATACATCTAGAAGTAATCTATTAAATGGTAGTAATAGAAAAATTCCTTCGGTAATTTATTATTTCATTTTATTTTTTTTGTGGATTATTTTTAGCTTTAACACATCTAATGTTGACTTTTTGACATATAAAGCTATTTACGAGGTACTTCCTTTTTTACCTTCTTCAGAAAATCTGGGATTAGAACCAGGAATAGCTCTTATTATGAGACTTTTTTCTAAAACTAATCTGTCATTTGATATTTTTTTTATGGCAATGGGAACTATATCAATTATTCTTCTAAATGAAATCATAAAAAAATATTCGATTAATAAAACGGTGTCGATACTACTATACTTCTTTTTTCCCTTTTTTCTGGATATAACACAGTTTAGAAATACTCTAGCGTATTTTATAATACTATTAGGACTTCCTTTCTTAATAAAAAGAAAGATTTTACCCTATATAGTTCTTGTACTATTTGCTTCTTTTTTTCATATTTCTGCTCTTTTTTATTTATTATTTCTTTTTTGTTTTGTAAAAAATATAAGGAATCTGCAATGGGGGTTATTAATAGTATCTTTGGCGGCTATAATTTTAAGGCCTATCATTATTAAATTAGTTTCATTTTTACCAATGGGTTACAAATATTCTATCTACTTAAATGGGACCTCCTTTATTGTAGTCAGTATGGTGTATATAATGTTGGTTATCAATTACTTTGTGTCAATTAGAGTGTCACAAGGAAATATGGAATTAAATGATAAGTTTAATTTTATGAACAATAATCAGATGGATTTTACAGAATTGGTGCCAATATTAAATCTAATTATAATATGTTCTATTCCTCTCATAGCATTGGACATTGATTTTTTTAGAATTGTAAGAAATTGTTTTTTACTTAACTACATCAATTTATCAAATTCAATTTATAAAGGGAAATTAATGAAGAGTACTGTTGGCTATGTTTTGATCACCTTCGTTATTTTATTCGTATTTTCTTACTTCTTTTTATATATGAATCAAACTGATTCAGTTGTTTTAAAAATATTACAAAATAATAGTCTCTTTAATTGATAGGAGGAGTGGTTATGTTTAAACAATTTTTAAGAAATGTAGTTCATTTGTTATCAAAAATACTCTTGATTACAAAAAAAAAACCTTATGTTGTTGATGTTGAATCTACAATTGATTTCGTTATTAAAAATCACGTATCTGTGAGTAGATTTGGTGATGGAGAGCTTCGTTGGATGATAGGCGAGGAAACCGGCTATGGCTTTCAACAATCGGATAAACTATTAGCGCTTCGTTTAAGAAGTGTCCTGGAATCTAATATTCCCAATCACATAGTATGCATTCCAAATGTGTTTGGAAATACAAAATATTTAATTCCTGGAAATCGTGTTGCCTGGGATATTCATAAACTTAAATATGGAAAAAAGTGGCTTAGTTTAATGGATAGTGAAAAGACATATTATGATTCTAATATGACAAGGTTTTATATCGATTATAACGATAAAACTTTATCTGAGCATTTATTCAATAAAATTAAACTTTTATGGGATAATCGGCCAGTTCTGATAGTTGAAGGAGAATTTACTCGATTTGGCTACCAAAATGATTTACTCGCGAATTCTACTAAAGTTCTTAGAATTCAGTGCCCGGCTGAAAATGCTTTCAGTCTTTATGAAACGATAGAAAAGAAAGTATGTGAGACTAGACAAACGTTACCGGAAGATACCTTGATACTGGTAGCTTTAGGTCCTACAGCTACAGTTTTAGCTGCAGATTTAGCCAAAAAAGGATTTCAGACAGTTGATATTGGCCATCTCGATTTAGAGTATGAGTGGTTTTTAAAAGGTGCTAAGGAACGAATTAATTTAGACGATAGATATGTCAATGAAGTTGACAATGGAACAATTATAAGCACGTTTGATAATGAAAACTATAATTGTTTGAAAAAGGAAACAATACTAACAATTAAGTGAATTTATTAAGGAGTAAATTATGTTTTCTATAGTAGTCCCAGTATATAATGTGGAAGATTACATTTATGAATGTTTAGAGAGTATTGCAATGCAAACAAATTCTAACTTGGAAGTTATACTTGTTGATGATGGAAGTACCGATAATTCGTCCACTATTTGCAGAGACTTTGCAAGTAAGAATGATAATTTTGTTTATTTAAAAAAAATGAATGGTGGATTATCAGATGCAAGGAATTTCGGATTACGACATGCAAGCAAAGAATATGTAATATTTGTAGACGGAGATGACTATATAGATAAAAGTACAGTTGAAAATTTAGAAAAATATCTTTCCAAAATTTCTTATAACCCAGATATATTAGTTGGTGAAGCGTATTCATTTGGACGCTCTTATTTGAAAAAATATAGTACCTTTTATAATTTAGATGTAGAATTTGATGGTATAAGTTATTATAAGAAATGTTTGGTAAATAACTATCTTGAAGTTCCAACTTGGCTACATATATACAGAAGAGAGTTTTTAATAGAAAATAATCTTTTTTTTAAAGATGGTATATTCCATGAAGATGAAGAACATACGGTGCGATGTTATTTATCAGCTCGTTCGATAATAGAGACCGGACTCTATTTCTATTACTATAGAATAAGAGAAGGATCTATAATGACTGATAACCGGAAATTTCAAAAGAGAATTTCTGATTTGAAGGACACTTATAATACGTTACGCCAAAAATTGATTGTTATAGAAGATAAAAAATTATTGAAATACTTTGATTCATATTGGGTGACTGTATTTTTACATTACTTTATGCTTATGGGTACCTCTGATTTAACTTCAGCTAAACAAATGATTTCACCGAGGTTTATTTCTAAAATGAATAGTGTCGGAATAACAAAAATACGTAAAACTATTTTTGTGGTAAATCCAAAAATATATCTTTGGATTCAAAGAAAATATTTAAATTATAGAAAAGTATAGAGGTTTATATGAATAAATTTAAGTCTATCAAAAGAATAATATTGAAAAGAATAGAATTAATAGCATTTTTTATTAAATATAAGAATAAACAGAAATTTATTATTTTCAGTACTCCTACTCATGGCAATTTAGGTGATCAAGCTATTGCTTTTGCTCAAGAAAATTTTTTAAACCATTATTTTCCTAATACTCCTACTATTGAATTAAACTTGATTGATGTCGCTAGAAATTTGAATTTCATCAAAAAAAATAGACAATCAAAAGACATATTTTTTATTCATGGTGGTGGTAACATGGGAAATCTATATCCAATTGAAGAAGATGTTAGATTAAGAATTGTTTCTACAATTAATGACAATCAAATTTTTTCTTTTCCACAATCTATATATTTTGAAGATAACGACAATCGGAGTTTTTATTATAATGAAATGAAAAAGATTTATCAAAATAATAGTGATTTCAAATTAGTTGCTCGTGAGTCTATTTCTTTGAAAAAAATGAATCAAACATTTCCTCAAAACAAAGTTTTGTATACTCCAGACATAGTATTTTTTTTAACTGGTGTATTAGATTTTAATGAGTTGCATCAAAGGGATAATGTGTTAACTTTATTGCGAGATGATAAAGAGAAAAGTTTAGATAAACAGATTGAATTCAAATTTTTATCATATCTAAAAAATAATTTAAATTATAAAATTGATAAAGATGACACCCAATTGGGAAACAATGTATTTATCTCAAAAAAAAATAGACAAAGATATGTTTTTGATAAACTAAATCAGATTATGAAATATGAATTTGTTATTACGGATAGATTACATGGTATGATTTTTTGTTATTTAACTAAGACACCATGCCTGGTATTACAAAATAATAATTCAAAAATAAAAGCAACATATAATGATTGGCTTTTATCTTGTAAATTTATTAAAATGCTTGATGACACCCAATTAGATAATCCTACCTATGTAAATGAATCTATTTCTGAAATATTGGAAGCAAGCAGGTCAAATAATTATTTAGACGACAAGTTTTTTCCGTTAGTTGAGGCGATAAAAGGTAGCGAGGAAGGAAGTTTTAGTAAATGAAGGGTATAATTCTAGCAGGAGGATCCGGCACACGCCTATATCCTTTAACAAAGGCAACATCCAAACAACTTATGCCGGTTTACGATAAACCGATGATTTACTATCCAATGTCGACATTAATGTTGGCAGGAATAACAGAAATTTTAATTATCTCTACCCCACAAGATACACCACGTTTTGAAGAATTATTTGGTGATGGACATGAATTAGGAATTCACATTGAGTATGCTGTTCAACCAAGCCCTGATGGTTTAGCACAAGCCTTTATTATTGGTGAAGAATTCATTGGAAATGATAGTGTCTGCTTAGTTTTAGGGGATAACATTTATTACGGTGGTGGCTTATCTAAAATGTTACAGCGTGCAGCTACAAAGAAAGTGGGCGCAACTGTTTTTGGTTATCATGTCAATGATCCTGAACGTTTCGGTGTAGTTGAATTTGATGAAAAGATGCATGCTATCTCAATTGAAGAAAAACCAACAGAACCGAAATCAAATTATGCCGTGACAGGTTTGTATTTTTATGATAATGATGTCATTGAAATTGCCAAAAATATTCAGCCTTCACCACGTGGAGAATTAGAAATTACGGATGTCAATCAAGTGTATATGGAAAGAGGAGATCTTTCTGTTGAGGTGATGGGACGTGGCTATGCTTGGTTAGATACAGGCACACATGAATCTTTATTAGAAGCATCTACTTTTATTGAGACAATTGAAAAACGACAAAATCTTAAAGTGGCGTGTTTAGAAGAAATTTCATATCGGATGGGATATATTACAAAAAAAGAATTAAAAGAATTAGCCCAACCATTGAAGAAAAATCAATACGGACAGTATTTACTCCGTTTAGTAGAAGAGGTGTAGTGATGGGGAAAATTAAAGTAACAAATACAAATTTACAGGACGTTAAAATTATTGAACCAGCAGTCTTTGGAGATCATCGTGGCTTTTTTACTGAAAGTTATTCCGAACAAGATTTTAAAGAAGCTGGAATTACATATAATTTTGTTCAAGATAATCATTCGCTTTCGACCCAACCTGGTGTTTTACGCGGATTGCATTTTCAAAAAGGAGAAGCGGCACAAACGAAATTAATCCGTGTTGTTTCCGGTGTCGTCTTAGATGTGATTGTGGATATTCGTAAGGGAAGCCCTACTTATGGAAAGTGGGAGGGCTATCTATTGTCAGAATTCAATCATCGTCAATTATTGGTACCAAAAGGATTTGCGCATGGTTTTGTCACCTTAACACCGAATGTTAACTTCTTGTATAAATGTGATAATTATTACAATGCTGAAGCGGATGCTGGTATTGCTTTTGACGATCCAGATTTAGCTATTGAGTGGCCAATTGCTTTAGACAAAGCAATTCTATCAGATAAAGATAAAAACCATCCAACTTTAAAAGAATTTGAAGTAGAAAATCCATTTGTCTATGGTGAAAATTTAGGAGGTTGAAGTAGTGAAAAATATTATTGTTACCGGCGGAGCTGGTTTTATCGGATCAAATTTTGTTCATTATGTGGTAAATAATCATCCTAAAGTTCATGTAACAGTATTGGATAAATTAACTTATGCTGGCAATAAAGAAAATTTAGCTGGATTACCTTCTGATCGCATAGAGCTAGTAGTAGGAGATATTGCGGATGCTGCTCTTGTTGATAGCTTGGTAAAAGAGGCGGATGCTGTTGTTCATTATGCTGCTGAGTCTCATAATGATAATTCGCTAAAATATCCTTCTCCATTTATTCAAACGAATATCGTAGGTTCTTTTGTTTTATTAGAAGCGTGTCGTAAATTTGGTGTACGCTATCATCATGTTTCAACTGATGAGGTATATGGAGATTTACCATTACGTGAAGATCTTCCTGGGCATGGCGAAGGTGAAGGAGAAAAATTTACCGATCATACACCTTATAACCCGTCTAGTCCGTACTCTGCTTCTAAAGCGAGTTCAGATTTATTAGTTCGGGCTTGGGTGCGCTCATTTGGTTTACAAGCAACCATCTCCAATTGCTCGAATAATTATGGTCCTTATCAACACATTGAAAAATTCATTCCACGCCAAATTACAAATATCTTGAGTGGTACTAAACCAAAACTTTATGGGGATGGAAAAAACGTACGCGACTGGATACATACCAACGACCATTCTTCTGCAGTTTGGTTGATTCTCACAAAAGGTAAAATTGGCGAGACTTATCTTATTGGGGCCGATGGTGAGGAAGATAATAAAACTGTAATGGAAATGATTTTGGAAGAGATGGGCTTACCTAAAGATGCTTATGAACATGTTAACGATCGCCCAGGGCATGATTTGCGCTATGCTATTGATTCTACAAAATTGCGTGAAGAGTTAGGTTGGCAACCTGAATTTACAGATTTCCGAGCTGGTTTAAAAGATACCATTGCTTGGTATACAAATCATCAAACTTGGTGGCAAGCTGAAAAGCAAAAGGTTGAAGACAACTATGCCAAACAAGGCCAATAATAAATTGTAGAATTAGAGCAGGAGGATTCCTGCTTTTTTAGGAGGAAAAAAATTGATTTTAATTACAGGTGGGAATGGCCAATTAGGGACTGAATTACGTCATTTATTAGATGAAAATAAGGTTGAATATATTTCGACTGACGCAAAAGAGATGGATATAACTGATGGGGAAAAGACATTACAATTTATTATGGACTTGAAACCAGATGTCATTTATCATTGTGCTGCCTACACCGCTGTAGATAAGGCCGAAGACGAAGGAAAAGAATTGGATGAACGAATTAACGTAGTTGGAACTGAAAATGTTGCAAAAGCAGCGAGAGCAGTTGATGCAACGATGATTTACATTAGCACAGACTATGTCTTTGATGGCTTGAAAAAAGGACATGAGTACCGTGTAGACGATACCACAAACCCACTAAATGAATACGGGCGGACAAAACTTTTAGGTGAAGATTCTGTAAAAAATACGCTTGAAAAATACTATATTATTCGAACTTCTTGGGTTTTTGGACAGTATGGTCATAATTTTGTTTTCACGATGCAAAACTTAGCAAAAACGCATGATACACTGACGGTTGTGAATGATCAGTTTGGTCGCCCAACTTGGACACGAACATTAGCTGAATTTATGCTTTTTGTGATTGAAAATAAGGCAGAATATGGCACATATCATCTATCAAATGAAGGTAGTTGTTCCTGGTATGAATTTGCAAAAGAAATTTTGAAAGATACAGATGTGAACGTTTTACCCGTCACCTCAGTAGAATATCCACAAAAAGCAACACGGCCGCAGTATTCGGTGATGGATTTATCTAAAGCAGAAAATTTAGGTTTTGAGATTTTAAATTGGAAAGCTGCGCTTCTCAGTTTTTTTAATTCTATCTAAATTCTTTTATGATAATTATACTTTGCTCTTTTATTGAAAAGAATAATGATATTGGAAGGAACATAATGAATAATTTTTCTCAACAAAGGCAGACTCTAGTTAATATTCTAGCTGCTATAATTGTATTTACCATCAACACAGGAATAAACCTATTGTTATCTCCTTTTATTGTTCGAACATTAGGAGTTTCAGCTAATGGTTACATTCAGCTTGCTAATAATTTCATAACATATGCTTCATTAGTAACTATCGCATTAAATTCAATGTCATCGAGATTTATAACTGTGGAGTATCATCAGAAAAATATTAATAAAGCAAAAGAATATTATACCTCTGTCTTTATAGGTAATATTGTTATATTAATCATATCTTTAATTATTAGTATAATTATTCTCGCTTATCTTCCAGATTTAATTACTATACCACAAGACATGGTTATATCAGTAAAAGTGCTTTTTGCAACTATTTTTCTAAATTATTTTATTACTATCGGTACACCTGATTGGTCAGTTGTGGCGTTTGCAACTGGAAAAGTTTATATTCAGTCAATAGCTAATATACTCTCGAATATTATAAAAGCTATTATTATAGTTATAATGTATAGCTTTCTTCCAACCAATCTTTTTTTTGTTGGAGTTGCTGCTACTGCGGCGACTATAGCATTAAAATTGTATATGTTTTATAAAAAGAGTAAATTACTACCAGAATTAACGATTGAACGTAAATCAATCAAATTTGATGCGATTATTGAATTGATTTCCTCTGGTATTTGGAATACAGTTAATCAAGTAGGAATTTTGTTAAGTCAAGGATTAGATTTGTTAATAAGTAATATTATGTTAGGTTCAGCTGAAATGGGAATACTATCTTTAGTAAAAATGTTTCCAACCTTGATGAGTTCATTCTCTAGTACATTGATGAGTGTATTTGCTCCTAACTTGACAATTTATTATGCTAAACAACAAAAAGAAAAGTTAATATCTGAGATTTATAAAGCTTCAAAATTATCTACGTGCATACTAACTCTCCCTTTTACATGGTTTATGTGTTTTGGAACGTCTTTTTTTAGATTATGGGTTCCTTCACAAAATGCGGAGGAATTACAAATTTTATCGATTATTAGTTGTATTGGATTAGTCTTTACAATGGGAATACAGGTGCTTTATCAGATTTTTACTACTGTAAATAAATTGAAACTAAATTCTCTAGTATTTTTAGTAACAAGTTTTCTATCATTTACTTTTACTATAATATTAGTGAATTATACAGATTTGGGCTTAATTGCAATATGTGGTATAAGTAGCTTTTTTAATATTTTGAAAAATTTATTTTTTGTAGTACCTTTTAGTGCAAAATATTTAGGATTAAAAAGTAACACGTTTTATCCACTGGTTTTTCAGAGTATCAGAGTTGTTAGTGTATTACTTGTTACGGGCTTTTTTCTTAGTAAATTATTAATTGTTAATTCTTGGATAACTCTTTTGCTATCAATAGTTTTATTTGGTGGATTAGGGTTATTGATTAACTTTTTTACACTTTTAAATGAAAATGAACGAATGGAACTACTAAGGGTATTCACAAAGGAGAGATAAAATTTTGGAAAAAATATCAGTTATCGATATTGAGAGGGAGAAAAACTACTTTAATGTCAAATTTGAATATTCTCAAGGCCTCTCTTCATATTTTAATGATTGTAACTTTTGGTGTGAATATGAAGACGATATTAGTTTAGTACCGACAGGAATACTACTTATTCCATTCTTGTCCAATATTTTGCCGATTATTTGGATAAAAAATGTGCGGGTAGAATTACCTGAACTAGATCAAAAATTTTTTCATTCATTAGATAAGATTAGACAAGGATATAAAGATATATATCCAGAATTAGAAGTAAATGGAGAAATTATACCAAAAAAAGTAAAAAATTACGAAAATAGTATTGATGAACAGAAATCAATTCTTTTTTTTAGTGGGGGAGTTGACGCTACTAGCAGTTTATTACAACTTTTAGAACAAAAAGCTTATCCTTTATTAGTGACTATATGGGGAAGTGATGTACCTATTCAAGAGGAAGAGGGATGGATGCGAAAATATCATATAACAGAAAAAATATCAAGTGATTTCCAATTGCACTCAACTTGGATTAAATCTAATTTTAGAGAATTCATAAGCGAAATTAATCTGAATGATTTATCGCATAGATTGATTAATGATGGTTGGTGGCACGGTATGCAACATGGAATAGGCATAATATCACTCGCAAGTCCTATTAGCTATTCTCGGAATATTGCTATGCAGTATATTAGTTCAAGTTTTTCATCTCAAGATTCTAATCATGCTGCAAGTGATCCTAAAATTGATAATGAATTTAGTGTTTATAAAACACAAACCTTCCATTATCAATATAATATGACTAGACAGGAAAAAATTCATATGATTTCAAAATATGTAAAAAAATATGATTGTAATTTACATATCCATGTTTGCTGGCAAAATAAAACTGGTATTAATTGTGGAAAGTGTGATAAATGTATGCGTACGGCTTTTGGATTCTTAGCTGAGGGAGTGGAACCTAAAAAAGTGAATCTGGAAAATTTTTCGCTAAATTGGGCAAAAAGAAATTTCAAAAATATTGCTATTTTTGAAATGTTATTTCACCCATATAGAATTCCTATTTGGGAATCAATTAGAGATGCTGCGAGATTAGAAAATCATGATCTTCCTAATTATTCGATAGAGTGGTTCAAAAAAATGGATTTTAGAAAAGAAGTTAGTGAAGCTAAAAAGAACAAATTTATATTCATGCTGAGAGTAAGATCTTTTTATTTTAGAAATAGAATCCGGAGTTTTGTGGATTTATCTAAATAATATAGGACTCCAAGTATCCCGTTGATAGGAACAGATTAATCAACTTTAGTAGTAAAAGTTTTTGTGCTATATCTCGTTAACTGTGGAGGTGCTCCCATCTACAAAAACATAATCCGCTTAATAGCGTTACTCACTATCATTATAATGTATACGACTAAATTTTATTTTCTATCGTTAAATACAGTATTGGCCTATATTCCTCTAGAGTTATCATTTCATATCAAGGATACGCGTTCGCCGATCTTACAAGTTATTTTAGGTTGTATTTGGTTATTATTTTTACCGAATATCCCGTATCTTGTGACTGATATTGTCCATTCGGATATGTTGCAGTTATATAATTACGCTGATGGAAGTAGTTTACCGAGTGTGCGCTTATGGGCGCTTTTAATCGCGTTATTCTTAGTGATATTTGCCTTTAATTTATGGGGTTTTTCTGAGTTGTTAAAGTTAGCACGCTACTTTAAAGACAAGTTTCAGATACATCCATTTGTCATGCGTATGATAATTGGTGGGATTTGTTTTCTATCTGCGATGGGAATATATGCCGGGCGATTTCCGCCACGGTTACATTCAATTTATTTTTTAACAGATCCATTGAAAGTATTTGATATTATTTTTGTACAATGGTCGCAAAAAAAATTAGAGTTCGTTTTACTGTTTTTTATTCTTCATTTGGGTATTTTAACTGTACTATATATTCAAAACTTACTAATGGAACGAAAATTTGAAAATATTTAATTAGAAGGCTCAATTATCGTTGTGATAATTGAGTCTTTTTACCTTCCCATTAGCTCTCTTTTTCATTTTATGGTACTTTTGAATTAGGAAAAGGTTTTTAAAAATGAAAGTGAAAAGTGATTGGGAGGGATTTTCATGAATCGATATCAAAATATTTTAGTGGCAATTGATGGGTCAAAAAATGCGGAAAAGGCATTTTATGAGGCAGTTGCCCTAGCTAAAGCGAGTAATGGAGCATTGTATTTGGCTTGGATTATTGATGAAGCGTCGCTTTCGACGAGTTCTTTTGCGGTTTCTAAGATTTTAAAAGAAGAACAGGAAAAAGCCAAAATGGTTTTGGAAAATTTAGTTTCTGAAGCGCGTAATGCAGGGATCGTGAATGTCAGTCAAATTGTTGAAGTAGGGGATGTAAAGGATACGATTGCTGAAAAAATTCCGGGTGAATATCCGATTGATTTAATTGTGGCGGGCGCTACGGGGAAGGGATCTTTGACTCGTAAAAAAGTAGGTTCGACTATTCAACATATTGTAAATCACGCACCTTGTAATGTTTTAATGGTGAAATAAAAAATGGTGTAGCCGTCAAAATAGGTGGGTTCATTTTTGATAGATCAGAATAAATAAAAGCGGCTAACAACGATCTTTAGAGATGTTGTCAGTCGCTTTTTGTATGCATAATTTTTCCAATCCATTGAAGAGGGGGATCAATGGATTGGAAAGAATTAACAACTTAGTTTGTTTCTAAATCGTGTAAGAAGAGTCCACTTAATAATTTTGGTTCAAACCAGGTTGATTTTGGTGGCATAATTTTTCCAGCATCAGCGACATCTAAGAGATCTGTCATCGCGGTTGGATATAAGGAGAAGGCTACTTGCCACACGCCACTATCGACGAGTTTGACGAGTTCTTCTGGTCCGCGGATGCCACCGATAAAGTCAATGCGTTGGTCGATTCGAACGTCAGTGATGCCAAAAATTGGCGCCAAAACATTATTTTGCAGTAAAGATACGTCTAGGTGTTCGACTGGATCATTACTTTTAATCGTATCTTTTGCGTTCAATGTATACCATTGTCCGGCAAGATACATTTGAATTTGTCCAGGAGCTTGTGGCTTTTCTGTGGTCGTTTTTTCTATTGTAAAGCCAACGCCAACTTGGTCAAAAAAGTCGTCTGGTAGAGGAACATTGACCACCCGATTGTATTCCCAAATGGCGAGTTCGTTTTCTGGAAAGACGATTGCTAAGAAATAATCACTTTCAGTACTGTTAGTACCTTGTTTTCGTTTTTCTAACCCGACTTTAACAGCCGATTCTGTACGGTGATGCCCGTCTGCGATATATAGCGCTGAAACATCTTCAAATAACGTAGTTAGGGTTGTCACAATTTTGGCATCATCAATCACCCAGACTTTATGATTTACATCATGGTAGCTGTTAAAGTCATACACTGCTTCATGATTTTTTTGCCACTCTTTTATTATGGTTTGAATTTTATTCTCTTGGCGATAAGCCAAAAAAATGGGACTGGTATTGGCATCACAAGCTTTGATGTGATTGATCCGATCGATTTCTTTTTCTGGTCGGGTAAATTCATGTTTTTTAATATTCCCATTGACATAATCATCAATCGACGCAGATAAGGCAATCCCGGTTTGGCTGCGACCATTCATCGTCAACTGATATAAATAAAAGTAAGGTTTCTCATCTTTTTTTAGCCAGCCTTTTGCTAAAAAGTCAGCTAAATTGGCAGCAGCTTTTTGATAGACTGCTGGATCATAAGGTGAGATGTCTTGGGGTAAATCGATTTCTGCCCGATCAATATGAAAGTAGCTATAGGGATTATCTGTTGCGAGTTCCTGCGCTTCTTTACTGTTAATCACGTCATAAGGTAACGCGGCTACTTTTGCGGCTAAATCTTTAGCCGGACGAATCCCTTTAAAAGGTTTGATTACGACCATTAATAGCTCACCCCCGGATTTTTAATGACACGAACGCGAATAATATCGGGATTTTCCTCTAAACGCGTGGCAACGGCTTGGGCATTTGCCTCATTGTCACAAGCAATGTCCACTAAGGTATAGGCATAGTCATCACGACCACGGTTAACCATGTTATCAATATTAATATTCATAGCAGCAATAGTCGAAGAAATTTGGCCGAGCATATTGGGAATGTTTTTATTAATAATGGTAATTCGATAAGGGGAGTGAAAGGCCATTTCCACAGTGGGAAAATTGACTGAGCGTTTAATCGTCCCTTCTTCTAAAAAGCGTTTTAACGTTCTGGCAGCCATTTTGGCGCAGTTCACTTCGGCTTCTTCAGTAGAAGCGCCTAAGTGAGGCAAAACCAAAACTTTTTCATGGTGCAATAATTTTTCGTCAGCAAAGTCTGTGGTATAGCCTGCTAATTCACCAGCAGTTAAGGCCTCTAATACGGCTGCATCATCTACAATCCCGCCGCGGGCAAAGTTGAATAGTTTGGCTGTCTTTTTCATTTTAGCCAGTTCGGCTTTCCCAATCATGCCTTTGGTTTGATCGGTTAAAGGCACATGAACAGTGACAAAATCACAAGTTGTTAAAACTTCGGCTAATTCATTGGCACGATGCACCCGCCGTGAAATGCTCCAAGCGGTATCGACTGAAACATAAGGATCATAACCGACTACTTCCATGCCTAAACGATAGGCATCGTTTGCAATCATAGCGCCAATTGCACCCAGACCAATCACGCCTAATTTTTTCCCTTCTAATTCATGACCGGCAAATTGTTTTTTATTTGCTTCGGCTTGTTCTTCCACGTCAGCACCTGTTAATGTTTGCACCCACTGAGCGCCTTTTAAAATTGGACGAACAGATAATAAGAGACTGGCCAGCACTAACTCTTTGACTGCGTTGGCATTGGCACCTGGGGTATTAAAAACGACAATGCCATTTTCAGTACATTTTGCTACCGGGACATTATTGGTACCCGCTCCAGCGCGAGCAACGGCTACGACGCTTTTGGGAAAATCGTAATCGTGTAATTTTTGACTACGTAAAATAATACCATCTGGGTTTTCACTTTCATTAATCGCATAGTTTTCTTTATCAAAACGGTTCATGCCTTCTGGGGCAATTGCGTTAAAGGTTTTAATATGAAACATCCTAAGCGCCTCCGTTTTCTTTTTCGAATTTTTCCATGAAAGCAACTAGAGCTTCCACACCTTCTTTAGGAAAAGCGTTGTATAGACTTGCCCGCATACCACCGACTGAACGGTGTCCTTTTAAGTTTTCAAACCCTGCGGCCAATGCTTCAGCGTTGAATTTCTGATCTAATTCTTCATCCCCAGTCACAAAAGGAATATTGGTAATTGAACGGCTATCAGGGTGAACCGGACTGGTAAATAAGTGTGATTTTTCGATAGCGTCATAGAGTAATTGCGCTTTTTCTTGGTCTTGCTGTAAAATCTCAGGCAGTCCACCTAAGTCTTGCAACCATTTGAAAACTAATTGTGCCATGTAAATCGCAAAAGTTGGGGGTGTGTTGTATAAAGAATGGGCGTTTGCTTGGACTTTATAATCAAGCATCGGTTCTTTTACTTCACATAAACCCAGTAGATCATCCCGAATAATGACGACCGTTAAACCTGCCGGACCAATATTTTTTTGCGCACCGGCATAGATAATACCAAAATCCGCAACATTGTAATCATTGGCTAAAATATTTGACGACATATCGGCCACAATTGGGACATTGCCTGCATCCGGAATGTTTTGGAAGGCTGTACCGACAATCGTATTGTTGGTAGTAATGTGCAAATAAGCAGCATCTTGATCAATCATATCCGGTGTAATTGTTGGAATATAACTAAAATTATCTGCCGCTGATGAAGCAATCACTTCAACTTCGACATTGTCTAAAGCTTTGGCTGCGGCAATGGCTTTTTTAGACCATGAGCCGGTATTAACATATAATGCTTTTTTATTTTGCGCTAAATTTAAGGGTACCATTGTAAATTGCAGACTGGCGCCGCCTTGTAAGAATAAAACATGATAATTATCCGGAATATTCATTAATTCTCGTAAGCGTTTTTCGGCGTCTTTAATAATTGCATCAAAAAGGGAGGAACGATGACTCAACTCCATCACGGACATACCGCTACCTTTGTAATCCATAAACTCGGATTGGGCCTGCTTTAAAACGGGTGTGGGTAATACGGCAGGACCGGCTGAAAAATTGTAAACAGTCATAGCTATTCTCTCCTTTGAAAAAGTAATTTTAACTCTAAATGAGTTATCGCTTATTGTAACAGATGAATTTCAGCATTTAAAGGTATTTTTCAGAAAATTGCAAATAAACAACACCTAACAAGTCTACGTTAGAGTCAAGAATACAGCATGATAAGTGAAAATAATCACAAATAATTCGATTGAAATAACGAAATATTTTAAACTTTTTTTTCAAATATTATTTGACATTTGCGTGAGATATTTCGTTGTTAATGTGTAAGGGCGCTACTTACAAAAAAATGCTTTTGAAATCGGCCGTAAAAGCATAAGTTACCACAAAAATAGTTATTCTAAGGAGGAAAACAAATGAAAACACATGTTAGTACCAATTTAGCCGTCACTTTTTTAGAACCAGGGAAAGAGCGTCTGACCAAACAAAAATTTAACAATAGCATTGAAAATCCCGTTGAAGCAGATGTCTTAACATTTGGCCGTGCTTTTCGCCAATTATTGCCAGAAGATGTGGCCTATAACAGTGTGATTGAAACAAAAGAAGTCGAATATACCGAGTAATCATTATTACGCAAAAAAGACGTAAAAATTTGAGCAAGAATTTTAAAGGAGGAAAACCAAATGAAAAAACTACATTTAACCTTTTTGAACAGTGAAGGAAAGAAACACAAAATGATCCCCCGTATTGCCAATGAAAACTTAAGTGCACAAACCGTTCGTCAAGTGATGGAAGAAATCAGTGGGTTACCATTATTTGTCAAAAAAGATGTCACACTCTTTGTGGCACCTGCTAGTGCAAAATATGTCGAAACCATTGAAACAGAGCTTTTTGCTGAAGAAGTTTAAAACAGATGAATGAGGGACTGTAGAAGCGGATGATGATTGGAACGATCGTCTCTTCTACATTCCTTTTTGAATAAAAAATTTTATTCGTAGGAGGAGACTATGATTCCAAAACCAGTAATTATTGATATTAGTGAATGGCAACTACCCGAAGCCATTGATTACAAAAAACTAGCTCAAAATATCGATGGTGCGATTGTCCGGGTGCAATATGGCTCATTGCATCGTGATGTTCATTTTGAAACGCACCTTAAGAAGTTGAAAGAGCATCAGATTCCAGTTGCAGTTTATGCGTGGGTAAGAGGAACGAGCCTAGCTGACATGCAACAAGAAGCAAGAGATTTTTACCAGCGGGCTAAAAGGTTTCAGCCAAATTTTTGGTGGTTGGATGTGGAAGAAAAATCTTATCACAACATGCGCAATGGGTGTGAAAGTTACCGGCAGGAGTTAAAACGTTTAGGTGCAAAAAAAGTGGGTGTCTATATTGCCAACCATTTATATAAGCAATTCAATCTTGCCGTAGAAAAATTTGATGCAATCTGGATTCCCGCCTATGGGCAAAATAATGGCGGGTATGAAGGATTTAATCCGACTTGTACGAATCGCTATGACATCCATCAATATACTTCAAATGGACGTATTCCAGGTTATAAAGGGCTGCTGGATTTGAACCGATTAGCAGGAGGCAAAGACTTTGCCACGCTTTTTGGTAACAAGATACCAGCATCTGAAAACTCCAATTCCACGCCAGAAAATTCAGTTGAAAACAGTACAAAAGGAGGTTTGGCAAAAATGAAAACCATTACGTTAAATACAGCAGTTTATCTCAGAGAAAAAGCAGATACAAACGGGCAAGTGATTGCTTTGATGCAAAAAGGAGAAGGGATAAAATTTGATGATATTATTTTAAACCAGGGTTATTTGTGGGGCGTGCAACCGCGTACGAAAGGAAAGAAAGGTTACATTGCATTAGGAAAAATAACAAGTTATGGTGGCATAAAATAAAAAATAAGACTTGGATATCTAAATCCAAGTCTTATTTTTTGCTAGTAATCTAGCCATGATGACGTAAGGAATAACACTCTCCCCTACACGTTGACGGAAATCTTCCCCAAAATTTCCCTTAAATTTATTATAGTATAGGAACGCGATAAAGTTAAATAAAGTGACTTTCCTAAAAAAGATAAAATAATTGAGTAAAATGAATTTATTTGTTATGATACTTACAATTAGTAAGCTTGTTTAGAAGGAGAAATTTTCTCACAGATTTGTCGTAAAAATAAAAGTAAGAGACATTTTATTTAAAAAACAGCTAATAAAATTTATTTGGCCGATTGTGCTTTTTATGACGTTATTAGAACTGCTCATGGAGGTAAAAAAATGAAGTATTTATATGATGCGGGTACCACAGGTGCTAAGAAGTTACTGCTCTTACATGGTACGGGTGGTGATGAAACGTCCCTTGTAGATATTGCCCGCTTTTTAGATGGTGGTTGTGAGATTTTATCGTTTCGTGGCGAAGTAGAAGAAGACGGGATGAATCGTTTTTTCAAACGTAATGGTTTAAATCAATTTGATTTAGTGAGTTTAGAAGAAGAAACCGACAATTTATATGAGGAGATTAAACGGGTTAGTAGTCAAAAAGGAGTACCGTTAAGTGACTGGATCCTAGTTGGCTACTCCAATGGTGCCAATATTGCGGCTCATTTATTACTCGAACGAGAAACAGAATTAACTCAAGGTATTTTTTTCCATCCCATGTCTTTAGGTGTCCACCAAGAAAAATTTTCTTTACAGGATAAGCGAATTTGGCTTTCCTTTGGTCAAGGGGATCCAATTGTTTCACCAGCATCTTTCAATGAATTGGCAACAGCTTTTGATAGTCGCGGGGCGGATTTAACAATTAAACAGACTAAGCAAGGGCATCAATTATCTGCTGATGAAGTAAATCATGCCCGTAATTGGTTACACAATATTTCTTTATAGCAGTAGAGGGCTACCATTTAGAAAATGGCAGTTCTTTTTTGATATGCTTTAATTGTCGTAATTTTCTGAATCGTTTTTTAGTATTTACTGAAATTTATTTCAGATTGTGCTAAAATAGCAAAAATATCAATTCCTTGTCAAAGACAGGTGAAATTTGTACTTAGGGGTGTAGTGGATGGAAAAAGGATATCGTATCGCTGTTGTGGGTGCAACAGGCGCGGTCGGAACAAAAATGATTGAGATGTTAGAAGATACTACTTTGCCGATTGCCAGTGTCAAATTGCTGGCTTCCAAACGTTCTGCTGGTAAAACCAGAGAATTTAAAGGCCAAACATTGACGATTGAAGAATTAGTACCAGATTCTTTTAATGAGGTAGATTTAGCGCTATTTTCAGCTGGTGGTGGGATTTCCAAAATCTTTGCCCCAGAAGCGGTAAAACGTGGCGCTGTGGTGGTAGACAATACCAGTCATTTCCGCATGGATCCAGACGTGCCCTTGGTGGTACCTGAAGTAAACCCTGAGGCTTTAAAACAGCACAAAGGAATTATTGCCAATCCGAATTGCTCAACCATTCAAATGATGGTGGCTCTAGAACCCATTCGCCAAAAAGCAGGCTTAAAACGTATTATCGTATCGACTTACCAAGCCGTTTCGGGTGCCGGTGCCAAAGCAATAGAAGAGTTAAAACAAGAAGCCAAAGATTTACTTGCAGGTAAAACCAAAGAGGAATTAAATCCGCAAATTTTACCGGCTGGCAGTGATAAAAAGCATTATCCGATTGCTTTTAACGCACTCCCACAAATTGATGTTTTTGCTGAAGATGATTACACTTATGAAGAGTGGAAAATGATTAACGAAACGCATAAAATTATGGCAGATAATGCAATCAAAGTGGCGGCAACCTGCGTCCGTATTCCTGTCGTTAGTGGCCACTCGGAATCGATTTATCTTGAAACAGAAAAACAACTAACACCGCAAGCGGTAAAAGATTTATTAGCACAGGCTCCCGGAGTAACATTACAAGACGATCCAAGCCAACAAATTTATCCGCAAGCGCTAAATAGTGTCGATCAAAAAGATACTTTTGTCGGACGCATTCGTCGTGATTTAGATGTGGAAACCGGCTTACACATGTGGGTTGTTTCAGACAACTTACTAAAAGGTGCAGCATGGAATTCGGTTCAAATTGCCGAAACGCTACACGAAATGAATTTGGTTCGCGTCCCAAAATAAATTAGAACAATTACTTAGCATTTGGTCACAAGTCGCTCATCCATTCTTTAAGCTACGATAGGAGTTTAAAGTTTGGATGAGCGACTTGTGGCTTTTCTTTTAAAGAAAAAGAACTTAAGAAAGTTTTAGTGCAAACCGCTTCCACGATAATTTAGCAGTTTGCCGCAACTTTTTGTAGCGTTATAGTGTATAATGGACAGTGGCGAGTTGGGCACAGAAAAGTAAATAACTATTTATATAGAAAAAATTTTGAGAGGTGAATGTTTTTGAGTAACATCAAAATCATTCCACTAGGCGGCGTTCGTGAGAACGGTAAAAATATGTACATCGCCGAAGTGGAAGATGATATTTATGTATTAGATTGTGGGTTGAAATACCCTGAAAATGAATTACTGGGAATTGACACGGTCATTCCTGATTTTACCTATTTAGAAGAAAATGCAGACCGCGTTGTCGGAGTCTTTTTAACCCATGGACATGCGGATGCGATTGGCGCATTGCCTTACTTTTTGGAAAAAGTAGAGGTTCCTGTTTTTGGTACGAAATTAACAATTGAATTGGCAAAAATTGGTGTTCACAAAAATGAAGCCACAAAAAAATTCCGTGAATTTCACGTTATTGATGAACATACGGAAATTGACTTTGGCACAACCACAGTGGGCTTTTTTAGAACGACCCATTCCATTCCCGACTCCGTTGGAATTACGTTAAAAACCAAAGTAGGAAATATTGTTTATACTGGCGACTTTAAGTTTGATCAAGCGGCAGTGCCAATGTATCAAACAGACTTTGCCCGTATTGCTGAAATTGGCAAAGAAAGAGTTTTAGCACTTTTGAGCACTTCAAGCAATGCTGAAAATCCAACACCTGTCGCTTCTGAACGACAAATTGCCGATGAAGTGTATGACACGATTAAGTATTGGGAAGGGCGCATCATCGTTGCCGGTGTCGCCAGCAATTTGCAACGGGTACAACAAGTTTTAAACGCAGCTTATCGTTGCAATCGCAAAGTTGTTTTAACGGGTCAAGATTTTGGTCGGATTATTCGGACAGCGATGAAATTAAACAAATTAGAAGTTCCGGATGAAGATTTGTTTATTACCCAAAAAGAAATGAAAAACTATCCACCAGAAGAAATTATCGTCTTAGAAACTGGTCGAATGGGAGAACCGATTAAATCTTTACAACGAATGGCCAATGGTTCACATCGGACACTGCGGATTCAAGAAGGCGATTTGGTATATATCACCACGACGCCAACAACCGCAATGGAAACCACTGTGGCAAAAACAGAAGATATTGTCTTTCGAGCTGGCGGCACAGTGAAACAAATTTCGGATAATATGCGGGTTTCAGGCCATGCTAATCCTGATGATTTACAATTAATGTTAAATCTTTTGAAACCAAAATATTTGATTCCCATCCAAGGGGAATATCGACAACTTGCTGCCCATGCTGAGCTAGCGCAATTAACTGGAATTCCTTTGAAAAATATCTTTATTACGGCTCGTGGCGATATTTTAGAATATAAAAATGAGCAAATGATTCAAGCGGGTTCGGTTCCAGCGGAAAATGTCTTGATTGATGGCATTGGTGTCGGCGATATTGGCAACATCGTGTTACGGGATCGCAAGATTTTATCAGAAGACGGGATCTTTATTGCGGTGGTCACCATTAATCGGCGGGAGAAAAAAATCGTTTCTTCCCCTCAAATTACTTCTCGTGGTTTTGTCTACGTTAAAGCCAGCCGCGATTTAATTCGTGAAAGTGCCGAAATGGTCAGTGAAATTGTAGAAAAACATTTGCAAGATGAAGAATTTGAATGGAGTAAATTAAAACAAGACATTCGGGATCGTTTAAGCCGTTATTTGTTTGAACAAACAAAACGTCGCCCCGTTATCTTACCGGTTATTATGGAGTCTTCCCAACGCCAAAAAAGAAGATAAGCAAAAATCACTGAAACCAAATAAAAGGTTTCAGTGATTTTTTTTGTATGTTTGAAGGGCTATAAGTTTTGACAAGAAAGCCAAACTACCGCAATACTTTTGTAAATTTGGGCTGTATACTTGAGAACTGTAGTCTATTTACAAAACATTTCTTATTTTTTAAACAAAATCTATGAAATCTTTCTGAAAAACGATTATACTATTTTAGTGACGCTTTTTGATAGCAAGATAGCTGTCGGAGCAACAAGTTTTATTTTCTAAGAAGGGGAGTTTTACATGCATACATATCAAGAAGATAAGGTGGTTCAAAAAAATCGCTGGTGGATTTTAGTTGCAGTTTCGATGTTTACTTTTATGTCCACTTTGGATGGGAGTATTGTCAATATTGCCTTACCGACTATTTCAAAAGATATGCAAGTACCAATGAATCAATCTGAATGGATTGTTTCGATTTATTTAATGATGGTTTGTGCCTGTTTATTGTTATTCGGGAAAATTGGGGATAGCTGGGGCAAAATTAAAATTTATCGGATTGGCACGTTAATTTTTGTGATTGGCTCTTTACTGTGTGGATTTAATCATTCGTTGGCTTTCTTGTTGTTTGCCCGTGTAATTCAAGCGTTAGGTGCTGCGATGACTATGGCGACTAATACAGGGATTATTACAGAAGTTTTTCCAATGAATGAAAGAGGTCGGGCACTGGGAATGATTGGTGCTTTTGTTTCTTTAGGATCTATTGCCGGTCCTGGTTTAGGTGGTTTGATTTTAGCGCATTTTTCATGGGCTTATATTTTTTGGATTAATGTACCGGTGGGGATTATTACTATGGTGATTAGTGAAAAATTCTTACCAAAAGATATTACATTAAGCGGGCAAAAAATTGATATGGGTGGTTTTGCTGCGATTGCGGCTACAATCATGACCTTTTTTGGCGGTGTATTTTTAGGGCAAGAACATGGCTTTTTAACCCTGATTCCTTTAGTATTATTTGCTTTGGCAATTATTAGTTTCATAGTCTTTTTATATGTGGAAAAGAAAGTTAAATTACCTTTAATTACTTTTAGCATTTTCAAAAATAAAGTATTTACCATGAGCTTAATTACGGCATTGCTGATTTTTTCTTCCAACTTTTTTGTCAATGTCGTGATTCCATTTTACTTACAAAGCGCTCGGGGTCTTTCACCTAGTTATGCTGGGCTTTTAATGATGGTTTTTCCATTTCTAATGGTGATCGGTTCTCCTTTAAGTGGGTATTTAACAGATAAAATCGGACCAGAAATTTTAGTTTTAATTGGTTTAGGAATGTTGTCAGTTACCCAGTTGATGTATATGTTTATGCATGCTGATTCACCATTGTGGTATTACGTGATTGCAACTGCTATCATGGGATTGGGGAACTCATTATTCCAATCCCCGAATAACACGATGGTTATGAGTAGTGTCACCAAAGAAAATCTGGGGGTAGCGGGTAGCTTGAACTCTTTTGCCCGTAACTTAGGGATGGTTATCGGGATTTCAATGGCAACGACGATTTTATATGATGCCATGAGTTCTAAAATGGGGGAACGCGTAACAACCTATATTGCCAACCGGCCAGATGTCTTTATTTATGGGATGAAAATTACTTTCCTAGGTTCCTTTTTACTTTGTTTAGTGGCGCTGCTTTTGACGCTTTATCGCGTGAAAAAACAAGGAGGCATCAGAAAACATGTCTAATGCAGTGGAAGAATTTTTAATCGCAAAAAATGTACCCTTTGAAAGTTTTACTTTTGATGTAAGTGATGAAGAAAATGGTCGCGCAGAAGCTGAAAAATTACAGTTAGCTGTGACGACAATTTACAAGACTTTGGTTTTAAAAGGAAACAAAACAGGAACGGTAGTTGCTTTAGTTCCTTTAGATGGGCGGTTGGATTATAAAAAAACCGCCAAAGCTTCGGGTAATCGTAAAGTTGGCTTTCCGCCAATGGAATATGTCTTAGAAGCAACTGGATATCCTCATGGTGCGAATACGCCAATCGGGATTTTCATGCAACATCCAGATTATGTTCAAATTTTTGATACCAGTATTTTGGCACATGAAGAAGTGATTGTTTCCAGTGGGGAATTAGGTCACAGTGTTAAAGTCCAGGTGAATGACTTGCTGACATTAATCGCACCGATTCAAGCAGATATTTTATCGGCTTAATCTTTGGGAGAAAAACAGCTATCCTTTTGCGCTTTTGGCATACAGGATAGCTGTTTTTGTTTTTTACATGATTACTTGGCTGTCCGCAATGCATAAGAGTCGAGCAGAATACGGGCCATAATAGAAAGCGGCAGGCGCGAGCGCACCTCATAATCTGGAAAAAAGGAGCCTTCTGATTTAAAGCCAATAAAAGGAATTTCGATATATTCTATTAAAGAAGAGTGGCGACTAGCAGTAAGCAGCACTGTGCCAATTTCCGCTTCATAGCAATTTTTAGCCGCAACTACCAATTCTTCGGTTTCGCCATTTAAGGAAACAAAGATAACGACATCTTCTTTGGTGAGTTTACGGGAAATATTGCGAATAATATTAGGATCGGTATGAAGTTCACAATATTTATTAGTAAGCTGCAGTTTGACCATCATTTCTTGGGCGATTAATTCAGAAAAGCCGCGGGCAAAAATCATAATCCGCTTAGCTGCGTGGATGCGTTGAATTGCATCTTCAATATTGCCGATTTCAATCATATTAATAGTCCGAATAACCTCTTGTTCATTTTTTAAAATAGCCATTTTAATACCTTCATCGATTTTGTCCAAATGGGAGAAATTGATGTTGGTATTTTCTTTTTCTTTTAAAGAATGTTTGAAAGCTGTAAAACCTTCGTACCCTTTCTTTTTCATGGTACGGACAATAGTCGCAGTCGAAACATTGGCTAATTCGCTTAATTTAACAATGGAATAGTGAGGGATATTTGTTATATTTTTTTGAATGAAATCCCATAAATACTGTTCTGATTCACTTAATCGTGGGTCCATGATGATATCCTTTCCAATTAGTAGTTGTTATTATTGTAACTTTATATCAAACTGATGTACAGCGCTTACTAAAAGTGAAAAATTTTTCAGCTATTCCCAATATATCTGAAAACATTTACATAGTTTCCTATTGCATAATAAGGATGAAAGGAGGGGCAAGATGATTTATACATGTACCTTAAACCTAGCAATAGATCTATTTATTGAAACTGATACGATGCACCCGCATACTGTCAATCGCACGCAAGATGATGACATTCAAGCCAACGGCAAAGGGGTTAACGTTTCATTAATTTTAAAACAATTGGGAATAGACAATACCGCATTAGGCTTTCAAGCCGGTTTTACCGGACACTATATCAACGATTTTTTAAAGGAAAAAGCAATCAGCACTCATTTTATTGAAGTTCCCGGTATGACGCGGATTAATGTTTTTACTCAAGTAAACGAAACTGGCGAAGAATTTAAATTAGTCAATAAAGGGCCGGAAATTCCTGCCGAAAAAATTACTGAGTTTTTGCAAACGCTAAAAAAAATACTGCAACCAGGCGATTATTTATGTGTTTCAGGCAGTCTGCCGCAAGGAGTATCACCTGAAATTTTAGTAGCTATCAGCCAAATCTGTGACGAAAAAAACGTCAAACTCATTATCGACAGTAGCTATAAGGAAGTTTTAGAATGTCTACCTTATAAACCTTTTTTGCTAAAGCCCAATGAGGAAGAATTAGCTGCCTGGTATGACGTCCAATTACAAACAAAAACAGATTACTTGGCTTATGCCAAGCGTCTGATAGCAGCGGGGGCTCAAAATGTTTTACTTTCTTTAGGCGGGGATGGCGCCATATTTATTAGTAAAGAAATGGTTTTAATCGGAAATTCACCCAAAGGTCAAGTAGTCAATACTGCTTGTGCGGGGGATACATTACTCGCTACGTTTCTTGCAGGCATGATTAGTGATCAGCCACCAGCAGAAACCTTGAAAAAGGCTATTGCTGCTGGTAGTTCAACCGCTTTTCGTAAAGGGTTGACGGATTTTTCTGATGTAAGTCAGTTGGCAGAACAAATTAAAATTGAAACACTTAAAAGTAGCGACGTGGAAGTTTCAGTCTAAAAGCAATTAAAAAAGATAAAAAGAAATGAGGAGAGTATAAAATGGCGAAATATCAAATTATTGCAGCAACAGGTTGCCCGACAGGTATTGCCCACACCTATATGGCTCAAGAAGCCTTAGAGCAAGCAGCAAAACGCAAAGGAATTACAATTAAAGTGGAAACACATGGACAAGTGGGAGTCGAAAACGAGCTGTCTCCTGAAGAAATCAAAAATGCCGATGCCGTTATTATTGCAGCGGACAAAGATGTTCATGCCGAACGTTTCGCCGGTAAACGAATTATTGATGTTTCTGTTAGTAAAGGCATTAAAGAAGCTGATCAATTAATTGATGATGCTCTTGCTGGAAAAGGAAAAATTTCTGCACTTGCCAATACTATCGAAGAAGCGCCTACAGAGTCTGGTCAAATGAATTTGGGTCGTAGCATTTATAAAAACTTGATGAATGGTGTTTCCCATATGTTGCCTTTTGTTGTGGCTGGTGGGGTAATCATTGCCGTTTCTTTTGCCATTTGGGGTGTTTACTCTTTTGATCCCAACGATCCAACCTACAATGCAACGTCTGCTATGTTCAAATCAATTGGCGATGGGGATGATGGTGCCCATTATGGCAGCTTATATCGCAGAAGGAATTGCCAAACGTCCGGGTTTAGTTGTCGGTTTTGTCGGCGGTCTATTAGCTAATTCTGGTGGAGCTGGTTTTCTAGGTGGGATTTTTGCCGGTTTCTTAGCTGGATACTTTGTTTTATTATTGCAACGTTTGTTAAAAGTTTTACCAAAGCAATTAGATGGTTTAAAAGCAATTTTCTTATATCCGGTGATTGGTGTTGCTGTCGTTGGTACAATCATGTCATTAATTGCTGGTCCGATGAAAACTGTTAATGAAGGAATGATGAGCTTTTTATCAGGCTTTGAAAATTCTTCACCATTAGTGTTAGGAATTATTGTCGGGTGTATGTGTGCTTTTGATATGGGAGGTCCTGTCAATAAAGCTGCTTATGTTACAGGTACAGCGTTGTTAGCACAAGGAAACAGTAGTTTTATGGCAGGTGTTTCAGCAGCTTGTATCGCACCGCCACTTATTACAGGTTTTGCAACATTGTTCTTTGGCAAATATTTTGAGACTAATGATCGCAATGCCGGCTTGGTTAACTTTATCTTAGGTTCTACACATATTACAGAAGGTGCCATTCCTTTTGCTGCTAAAGACCCGTTGCGTGTGTTACCAACGATGATGTTAGGTTCTTCTATTGCGGCTGTTTTAACGTATATGTTTGGTGTCCAAGTCCCTGCACCCCATGGCGGTTTCCTCGTATTACCTGTAGTTGATGGGAAATTACAATGGGTATTTGCCATCTTAGTTGGTTCTGTTGTTGGGGGCGTCATTCTCGGACTAATTCAAAAAAACCGCGTAACAAAAGAAGCAACCAAAAAAGCAGAAGCCAAAATCGGAGTACAAACGTAATGAAATAAAAGCTGCAGGAAACTGCTGCAGCTTTTTTAAGAAAGGTGAAAACCATGAGTTTAATCAAAACAGACCATATTTTTTTAAAAGAAAATTTGACTACCCAAGATGAAGTTATGCACTTCTTAGCTGCAAAAGCTACTGCATTAGGACTTTCAAATGACGAAAATAAAGTATATGAAAAATTATTAGAACGCGAAGCAGAAGGGACTACTGGTATGATGGATGGTTTTGCTATTCCCCATGCTAAAGATGCCAGTATTAAAGACGCTGATATTCTCATTGTGAGTTTGAATAATGCAATTGATTGGCAGAGTTTAGATGGGAGCCCAACAGACTTTATTATTGCACTATTTATTCCCGACTCTGAAGCTGGAACTACGCATTTAAAACTTTTATCCAGTGTGGCCCGCCTTTTAATGCATCAAGATGTAACCAAAGGATTAAAAGCTGCTACGAACCCAGAAGAAATCGCAGCATTATTAAACAGTAAATTAGCAGAAATTTAAGGAGATTTTTTATGACAACAGAAGCAAAAAAAGCCTTTATCAAACAATTAAGTGACAAAAATGGTGTGATTTCCGCACTCGCCATCGATCAACGGGGCGCTTTAAAGAAAATGATTAATAAGTATCAAGATACAGAAGCGCAAGGTGTTCAAATTGAAGATTTCAAAAAAATTGTCTCCTCTGAATTAACCCAATATGCTTCTTCTATCTTACTTGATCCAGAATATGGTTTACCGGCAGCTAAAGTAAGAGCTGAAAATGCTGGGTTATTATTAGCTTATGAAAAAACAGGATATGACGCTTCAACACCTGGTCGCTTACCTGACATCTTGTCTATCTGGTCGGTTAAACGCCTTAAAGAAGCAGGGGCTGACGCTTGTAAATTCTTGCTTTACTACGATGTGGATGAAAGTGATGAAATTAACGACCAAAAAAAAGCTTTCATGGAACGGATCGGTTCAGAATGTGCGGCAGAAGATTTACCATTCTTCTTAGAGCTCGTCTCTTATGATGCCAATGATGCTGACGCCAGCACTAAAGAATATGCTGTGAAAAAACCGCACAAAGTTATTGAAATGATGAAAGAATTTTCTAAACCACGTTATGGCGTCGATGTATTGAAAATGGAAGTACCAGTTAATATGAACTATGTGGAAGGTTACGCTAAAGGCGAAGTGGCGTATACCAAAGAAGAAGCGATGGCTTACTTCAAAGAACAATCAGAAGCAACGAATCTACCATTTATCTTCTTATCAGCCGGTGTTTCGGCAGAATTATTCCAAGAAACATTGAAATTTGCCAAAGAGGCAGGTTCAACTTTCAATGGTGTCTTATGTGGTCGGGCAACTTGGGCCAATGGGGTGGAATCGTTCATTACAAAAGGTGAAGAAGCTGCTAAAGAATGGATGCGTACACAAGGTCGTAAAAACATTGAAGAGTTAAACGAAGTGTTACAAGCTACGGCAACACCAGTTGAATTTTAAGAAAGTTAGCGAATTAAAAATAAATAAAATTAAATTATTCAACTATAAGTAAAAAGACCAGAAAATCCGGAAGTTGTTTTCAAACGATGGGATTTTCTGGTCTTTTTGTCGTAGTAGTGAATTTTCTTCCACGCTTTATTTTAATGTTTCCAATAGTTTGGCGCTGGAAGTAACAAGGCTTATCTTAGGATACAATTTTGTCATGAAGATTTGGTGCAGTTCTTCATCGCGACTACTACAGGCATCTTCGATTACGATAACACGATAGCCGAATTGATAGGCATCTAAAGCGGTAGCATAAACACCATTTTCTGTTGCAACGCCAGTTAGAATTAAGGTCTCAATGCCGCGCCGACGTAGTTGTAAGTCCAAATCTGTTCCAAAAAAAGCTCCTGGGTTGTGTTTGGTGATTGTAACAACATTTGATTGCGTTGAATTTTTTATTTCAAGGCAAAGTTCGTCATAATCTTTTGCTAGTAGTAGAGGTTGACGTTTTTTTACATCAAAATTTAAGTAACCAAAAGTAGTAGCATCTACTTTAACCACAGCGACCAAACCAATTTTTTCGACGAGTTCAGTTACGAGTTGGTTATTTTTATAGAGGATTTCAGAAGCTGAATAAGGAGTTAGATTGCCACTGGTTAAAATTCCTTTTTGTAAATCAATGACGACTAAAGCGCATTTTTGTAAATCAAGGGTGGTAATCATATTAATACCGACTTTCTTTTAATTGTGGGAAATTGGTTGTATAGTTCAAAATGTTTAACACGATAAATAAGGCAGATACAAAAAAAACATAGCGATAATCAAAGTAAGCTGATACAGTTGAACCGATTAGAGGCCCACCAATAGCACCAATGGACTGCATCGTTTGGTTATAGCTAAAAATTCGCCCGGTTGCTTCTTGGGGACTATTTTGCGATAAAATAATTTGTACACTTGGTGCGAGGGCTGAATCGCTCACCCCGATAAAAAGACGAAGTAAAATGACTTGCCAAATGACGTGACTAAAACCTAATGTTAGATAGATAGTAAACGATAAGACAAGCCCAAAAAGTAAAATTTTATATTGCCCAATTTTGTCACCTAAACGTCCAAATAAGGGGGCAAAAAACAGCATGACAATCCCTGGTGCAGAGGCAACGATACCACTATAAATAGTGACAAGCTGTGGATTATGTACGAGTTGACGGACATAAAGGCTTAAAATTGGACTGATGGATTTGTCTGTTAATTGCAAAATTGTCGTGGTTAAAAGCATGGCAATAATTACTTTAGGATGATTGATAACTTGTGTTAACGCTTTGGCACTTAAAACTTTATCCTTTGGTTTAGGGGTAAAATGTTCTTTGACAAAAAAGACCGTTAATAAGAAAACAAAAAGCATAATGATGCCAGTAATCCAAAAAGTCATACGATAACCGGCATGAGCAACTACCACACCACCAAACAAAGGACCTAACAAGGTACCAGCTACGGTTCCAGTTGAAAGAGTTCCAAGGACACGACCAGAATGTTCTTTTGGTGTAATGATTGCCATTAAAGCAACCGAATTACTTGTATAGCCAGAAAAGGCTCCTAACAAAAGGCGTAAAATAAGTAATTGCCAAGCTTTTGTCACAAATCCCATGGAGAAAATCATGATTGCCATACCCAAGCTAGCTCGAAGCAACATAGGTTTGCGCCCTTTTTGATCGGCTAGTTTACCCCATAAAGGTGAAACAATCGCCATGGTAATAAAAGTACTAGCAAAAATTAAACCAGATTGAAAACTTAATTCTTTTTTGGTGAAATCACCTAAAGTGTCTACGTATAGTGATAAAAAGGGTGAAATTAGGCTGGAGCCAATGCCGGTCATAAAGCTACCAAACCATAAAATAAGAAGGTTACGCTTCCAGAGTTCACCCGTGGCAAAATAGTTTTTTAATTTTGTCAAAATAGTCACTTCACTTTCGTTTCATAGGTTAAACTACGAATCGTAGTTTGTCAACTATCATTAGTAGTTTAAAAGGCTTTATGGTAAAATGACGCATAAAGGAGGGGTTTTATGAAACGGCGAGATTTAACACCGGAAAAAATCATTTTGACCTATATCGCTTTAGCCGAAAAAATGGGTTTAGCGCAAGTCACATTTCCGCGTTTAGCTGAAGCGTTAGCGATTAAGCCACCATCTTTATATAATCACTTTAAGAATTTGACGGACTTAAAAGTTCATACGGCAATTTTTCTTCAGGAAAAATTATATGAATATTTGACGACACAACTGATGGGAAAATCAAAAGAAGCTGCCTTATTAGCCTACGGTGAGACTTATCGAACTTTTTCATTGAAGTATCAAGCGGTTTATGAATTGTTAAATACGATCCCAAGCTTCAATAATGAGGAGTTGCTTTTAGCTGGTCGGAAAAATACGGTCTTATTGTCTCAGTTACTCTCTTCTTTTGGACTATCAGAAGAAGAAATTTTGATGGAAAGTCGAGGATTTCGTAGCCTACTTCATGGTTATGTTAGTTTGAGCCAGTTGGGGTATTTTCAAAATACTATGCTAGATGCAGATGAAAGTTTTGTCGCAGTATTGGTACAATTTGTTGAAACTATTACCAAAAAATCAGAAAATAACGTTCTTTAAAGGGAAATACTTAGCAAAGGTAGTGTCATCGTTTTATTATAGAAATATGATAATCTGAAAATTATCAGGACTAATGGAGTCGTAAAGAATCTCGCTTCAAAAACCACTTGGGTACAATTTCACATCAGCTTTACGGAAGAGAAAGTTGTATCTTACAGTAATAAATTAGATATTTTCAAAATGGTTTTTCGCATTTTTTTGTTCTTCTGATTATTTTCATAGAAGTTACTTATAAGTAAGACGTATTCTGTTCATAGTAAGGGTCGGGTAATGAAATTGTTACAGCTCCAATCTTCTCTCAAGCTGGAAAATCGGAAGGTAGAAAGACAATTTCTGTTAATTCCGATTTTTTTCATGCCCTTTTCTGTTTAAGTCTGTTACAATAGAAAAGTGAAAACTGTATTAGTTTTATTTTGTCTATTAAGGAGGAGAATCAATGAAAATCACTTATCACAGTCACTCTGTAATCGCTATCAAACTGGATGATGGTACTGATTTATTATTTGATCCGTTTATCACGGATAACCCTAAAACAGATTTAGTCGCAGAGAAAGTAAAAGCAGATTATATTTTAGTGACACATGGACATAGCGATCATGTTGGCGATATGATTCCCATTGCCAAAAATTGTGATGCCACGATTATTGGAATGGTGGAATTGTGTACTTTTGCAGAAAAAAATGGTGTGAAAAAGACACATGGAATGAACATTGGTGGGAAGTTTGATTTTCCTTTTGGACAGGTGAAAATGGTCCATGCTCAGCATAGTGCGGGTTATGAAGTAGATGGTCAAATGCTGTATTTAGGCGAACCTGCTGGCTTTATTATTCAAGCGGAAGGCAAGACAATTTACCATGCCGGTGATACTTCAAACTTTGGTGATATGGCGCTCTTTGGTGAAGCTTTTAACATTGATGTGGCTTTTTTACCAATCGGAGATAATTTCACTATGGGGCCAAAAGAAGCAGCTTCAGCGGCTAAACGATTAAAAGCCAAACAAGTAGTCCCTATTCACTACAATACATTTCCATTAATTGAACAAGATCCGCAAGCTTTTGTTGCTCTTTTACCAGCTGGTGTGGGCAAAGTGATGGCAGTGGGGGATAGCTTTACTTTATAAAAGAAACCACGCAATTAATAAGCGCTGGATAGAAAATTTTACACCATAACTAGGAGTGGGAAAATGGCAACAAAACATGATTTGATTTTGGCTCACATCGAAAGCTTGCCCGTGGGGGATAGAATTTCGGTGCGGGGCATTGCTAAAGCGCTGAATGTTAGTGAGGGCACGGCTTACCGCGCAATTAAAGATGCAGAAAATATCGGGTTAGTTTCCACAATTCAACGCGTCGGCACCATTAGAATTGAACGGAAATTAAAGAAAAATATTGAACGATTAACCTTTGGCGAAGTTGTCCAAATTATTGAAGGCGACGTTTTAGGGGGCAAAGCCGGATTAGATAAGGTTTTGCACAAATTCGTAATTGGTGCTATGAAAGAAGACGCAATGGCGCGTTATATCACGCCGGGTTCTTTAATGATTGTAGGGAACCGCGAGGGCGTGCACCGTTTAGCCTTAAAAGAAGGTGCTGCAGTTTTAATTACCGGTGGTTTTGATACCACCAATGAAATTTGTCGGTTGGCCGATGAAGTTGAAATGCCGATTCTGCGCACCACCTATGACACTTTTACCGTTGCGGCAATGATTAACCGTGCCCTAAGTGATCAATTGATCAAAAAAGATATTATGCTCGTAAGTGATATTTTCACGCCTTTAGAGAAAACATCTTATTTGGATATTTCAGCCACAGTGAAAGATTATAAGCGCCTAGCAGAAAGCACAACTCATTCACGTTTTCCTGTAGTGAACAAAAATATGCGTCTGGTAGGTATTGTGACGCCCAAAGATATTTTGGAAAGACAAGATAATCAAGCCATTGAGCGCGTAATGACCAAAGAAATCAGCTATGTAAAACGCGAAATGAGTGTGGCTTCGGTTAGCCATCAAATGATTTGGGATGGCTTAGAAGTAATGCCGGTGGTATCAGATGATTTAGGTTTAGTCGGATTAGTTTCCCGACAAGATGTGATGAAAGCCATGCAATTGGTGCAACGGCAACCACAGATTGCCGACACTATTTCCGATCAGATTACCGGTGATATCCAACTTGTGGATCAAGATAATGAGGGCAATAAGCTTGAAAAACCTTATTATACTTTTACAGTTACACCGCAAATGGTCAATGAGGTGGGGACGATTTCTTTTGGCGTGTTAAATGAAATTGTTGCCAATGCCGCTAAGCGCGCTTTGTTACAACAACAACGGCGTAATACGTGGATTGAACAAGTGAATTTACATTATTTGCGACTCATTCAATTAGAAAGTAAAATCGCGATTCACACGCGCATGTTGGAATTAGGACGGCGCAGTGCCAAGTTGGAAATTGAAGTTTATTTAGAAAATACATTAGCGGCGTTGGCAATTGTTACGTGCCAAGTATTGGAACGTCCATAAGTTAAGGTGAGAAAATGAATATTAGACACGAAATTTTAAAAGCAATCGAAGAATATGATCGAATTATTATCCATCGCCATATGCGCCCAGATCCTGACGCATTAGGATCACAAGTAGGACTAGCTGAAGTGTTACGGGCCAGTTTTCCCGCAAAAGAAATTTATCAAGCTGGTGGGCCTGTTGAAGGATTAAATTATTTGGCAGAAATGGATGAAGTGCCAGATGAACTTTATAAAGGGGCACTGGTAATTGTTACCGATACAGCAAATTCGCCGCGAGTGAGTGATCAACGATATGCTAATGGGGCAAAGTTAATTAAAATTGATCATCATCCTAATGATGAGCCTTATGGTGACTTAGTGTGGGTCAACACAAAAGCCAGCAGCTGTAGTGAGATGATTGCCGACTTTGCTTTTTCATTTCCCGATGTTTTAAAAATTAGTGTAGAAGCTGCACGTCTTTTATATGCGGGGATTGTCGGCGATACGGGACGCTTTTTGTACCCGGCAACGACTTCTTATACGCTGGAAATTGCCGGTAAATTATTAGATTTTGGCTTTGATGCAGCGAAATTAAATCGCGAGTTGCAACAAATTTCGTTAAAAGTGGCGAAACTTTCTGGTTATGTTTACGAAAATATTGAAATTGACGACAATGGTGCAGGACGCGTTATTTTACCGCAAACGTTATTGGATGAATTCCAAGTGGTGGATTCAGAAACGTCGCATGTCGTCTCTTTACCTGGCACAATTGATGTTACGCTAGCGTGGGGGATTTTTGTGCAGCAACCTGAAGGCTATTATCGGGTACGGTTGCGTTCAAAAGGACCGGTTATCAATGAAATTGCGAAACGTCATCATGGTGGTGGGCATCCGTTAGCCAGTGGGGCCAATGCCAAAGACTTGGCTGAAGTTGCTGAAATATATCAAGAAATTCAGGCAGCTTGTCGCAAATATCGGCAACAGTAAATAAATAGAGTGCTATCAAAAAATACACTTTCTAAACTAACCCGTTATCACAACATTTGCTGTGGAGGAGGGCCAATGTTAGAAAGTGTATTTTTTCCTGTGGAAATTTTGGGGAAATATCCGTTTTTAGACTAGTCTAAATCTAAACCTAAAGCAGTATTATAGGCTTGTTCATTATGTTCACATTGATCCATACCTTGTAATTCGTCTGTCTGGGAAACACGTAAAGGCATGAATCTTTTTATAATGCTAATAATGATATAACTCATGGTACCCGCAAAGGCAATCGTGATAAGGATACTTAATATTTGAGCGATAAATAAATTAGACTGTCCAAAAATTAACCCCGTCTGACCGCCGATGGCAGGATCTGCAAGGATACCTGTCATAATGCCGCCGAAGATTCCACCGATTCCATGACAGCCAAAGGCATCCAATGCATCATCAAAGCCAAGTTTTTCTTTCACGAAGCTAATCCCGTAGTAACAGACTGGACTAACGAGTAAGCCGATTAATAATGCTGATTGAATGGAGACAAAACCTGCCCCTGGTGTAATTGCAACTAGACCAACAACAGCGCCGGTACAAGAACCCACAATTGATGGTTTACCATGGCGTATTTTTTCTAAGCCCATCCATGAAAGCATCGCTGCAGCAGCTGCTGTATTTGTTGTAAGTAAAGCGTGAATGGCCAGGCCATCTGCGGCTAATGCACTACCAGCATTAAAACCGAACCAGCCTAACCACAATAAACCTGTACCTAAAACAACAAAAGGTATATTGTGAGGAACATGGCCGCTTTCTTTACGCTTACCAAGTACAATTGCGAGCACTAAACCAGAAATTCCTGAACTAATATGAACGACATTGCCACCGGCAAAGTCCACTGAACCAAGTTTATCTAATAAACCGCCGCCCCAAACCATATGAGCCATAGGTGCATAAACTACGATTAACCAAGCCGCTAAAAAAAGAAAAATCGCCGAAAAACGCATTCTGCCTGCCACCGAGCCAGTTAAAATAGCAGAAGTGATTAAAGCGAACATCATTTGAAAAGCAGCAAAAAGTCCTTCGGGGATGCCATCTCCTTTTGTCATAGAAACATTTTGGAAAAATAATTTATCCAAATTACCAATGAATAATCCATCCCCACTAAAAGAAAGGCTGTAGCCAACTAAAACCCAGATGATAGAGGCAAGTCCCAAGGTACAAATCGACATCATCATAGTGTTTAAAATATTCTTTTGTCGAGAGAGTCCACCATAGAAAAAAGCTAAAGCAGGGGTCATAATGAAAACTAAACCAGTACAAATGACAATAAAAGCAACATTTCCCGTGTTCATATGCATTCCTCCATTTCTTTATGTTAGAAATCGTAACACGGTTTTTCGGGTATTACCAGTATTTTGTGGCAATTTTACAAATTTTCTGAAGATTAATCACTATTCGTGTTAGGAAACTTTACATAAAATAGAGAATCGAAACTAATGCCACCAATTTGACGATAAAAAAGCACCTTATCAAAGGAAATCGCTCCTTTAATAAAGTACTTAAGAAAATTTTTACCAGCAAACTTTTTATGATAGTGAGATTAGCCCCGTAAATCATCTAAAAATTCTGTTTTACCAGCCGTCTTTTCATCTTTCATTTTGATAACTTTTGCCGGAGAACCAGCGACGACAGCGCCTTTTGGAACATTTTGCGTTACGACAGAACCGGCGGCAACGACAGCACCTTGCCCCACGCGTACACCTTCTAAAACGACAGCATTTGCGCCAATTAAAACATCATCTTCTATGACAACTGGATCAGCAGAAGGTGGTTCTAAAACCCCTGCTAAGACAGCACCTGCGCCAATGTGTGCCCGTTTACCTACGGTTGCCCGAGCGCCTAAAATCGCACCCATATCAATCATGGTTTCTTCACCTACTACGGCACCAATATTAATGACAGCTCCCATCATGACAACTGCATTTTTTTCAATCACCGCTTCATCACGAATGAAAGCCCCTGGTTCAATTCGAGCCTCAACTTTGGTTAGATCTAGAAGGGGAACGGCTGAATTGCGGCGATCATTTTCGAGATAAAGATCTTCAATTTTTTCTGAGTATTTCTGTAAAAACTCTTGAATATCTTGGTTGTCACCAATTAGTACCCATGAATTGTAATCTCCGAAAATTTTTATTTTATCATGGCTTAAACCGCCAAAATTACCTCGTACATAAGCTTTGACGGGTGTTTTTTTCTCTGCATCTTTAATATACTTTGCAAGAGCATACGGGTCAGTAAAATGTAAATCGGACATAAAAAAACCTCCTGGTAAATAATTTTAAGCTAATAAATCCTGCATACTGTATAAACCGGCATTTTGGTTGATTAAAAATTCAGCAGCCTTCATGGCGCCATTGGCAAAGATATCCCGGGATAAAGCGGTATGTTTAAATTCTAGAATTTCATCAGACCCGGCAAAAATTACCGTATGCTCCCCAGGAATAGTCCCCCCGCGAACAGCATGAATCCCCATTTGATTGAAGTCATTTTCCAAATCGTTACCGGCTCTGCCAAAAAGATATTCTTTTGGTGAAGTAAGTGACTGGTTAATACTGTCAGCCAATAATAAAGCCGTTCCACTAGGTGCATCTTTTTTCTGGTTATGATGTTTTTCGACAATTTCAATATTAAAATCACTTTCTAAAGCTGGGGCAGCTGCTTGTAATGCTTTTATTAAAACATTAATGCCTAAAGACATATTGGCAGAATAAAATAGTGGAATGACCTGACTGGCTATTGGGAACATGGCTTTTGTATCAGCTGATAAACCAGTAGTTGCCACCACTAAAGGTAATTCTTTGGTCACACAATTTTTAATTAAAGTGGAGACTGCACTATAATGAGAAAAATCAATTACAACGTCTGCTGTTTGCGTAACTTCCTCTAAGGAGGCATAAACGGGGAAAGCAGCATTTTTTTGCGGTGTGTGATCAATACCGGCCACAATTTCAAAGTCCAAATGTTGATCAAACAGCTTTTGCAAGACTTGACCCATACGACCATGGCAACCACTTAAAATCACTTTTTTCATGAAATACTCCTCTCATAATTTATTAAAAGATTGTTCAAAAGAGACAAGCTGAACCAAAAGGAACAGCCTGTCTAAAGATTATCCTACTTACTATTTTACTGTGCTAACTTCTAGCAAAAAAGTAAATCTTTTATCTTTATTACTAATTAATTCAAATTAATCCATGATTTTTCATGGCTGTCTTTAATAATTGTAACGTGTCGTCCTCTGGTTTGTCTAATGGCAGTCGATAATTCATTTCGCATCTGCCTAAAAGGCTGACCGCTGCTTTAACGGGGACTGGATTAACTTCTTTAAATAGGGCATGAATTAAGGGCAATTGTTGGAGCTGCATTTTTTTTGCATTCGCTATATTGCCATCAAAAAAATCATGAACCATCTGGGTTGTTTCACTAGGTAAAATATTGGCGATTGTGGAAATTACACCAGCTCCCCCCACAGAAAGAAAAGGGAGAACTTGATCATCATTCCCAGAGTAGACGGCAAAATTCTCATCGGCCAGCGTACAAATCTCCACCACTTGAGAAATATTGCCACTGGCTTCTTTAATCCCTACGACATTGGGTAGTTTTTTTAATTTTGCTACCATACTGGGGGTCAAATTCATGCCTGTTCTGCCGGCAATGGAATAGAGAATAATAGGGATATTGACGCTCTTGCAGATTGCATCATAATGTTTGACTAAACTGCTGTTGGTCGCTTTGTTGTAATAAGGCGTAACCACTAGTAAGCCGCTAGCGCCAACTCTTTCAGCTTCTTTTGATAAGTAAATGCCATGTTGTGTATTGTTTGAGCCAGTACCAGCGATAACTGGAACGCGACCGGCTGTTTGTTTGACAACTGTTTCAATGACGGCAATATGTTCTTCGTCTACCAAGGTAGAGGCTTCTCCGGTTGTGCCGCAGGCGATGATAGCGTCGATGCCTTTTGCAATTTGCCACTCCACTAATTGTTTCAACTTATCGAAATCTACCGTTCCATCTGCTTTCATTGGGGTAACAAGCGCAACGCCAGCTCCTTTAAAAATTGCCATATCAACACATCCTTTTTTTAAAATATTTACTTTCACAGTGTTTCTGGGTAAAATAGAGAGAAATTAAGAAAATATTCAGAAAATATTTTTTATACGGTATTTATCACTATTTACAAAATAATATACTATAATGTCAAGAAATAGCAAAGGTTATTCTCGATATAATGAATATTTTTGCAATTTTGTAAAATTATGAGATTCAAAAGAAAATCTGTTAGCGCGAGTGTGAAAATAGAAAAAAGGGATGATTCAAATGGAGATACGTGAAGAGATTCAGGCACTATTACCAGAAGTAACCAAGTTTCGCCAAGATCTGCATCAAATTCCAGAATTGGGATTACAAGAATTTAAGACTTGTTACTATTTGAAGCAAGCTTTGGCTAGTTTAGGAGTAAAAGAAGTTCATGAAGTGCTTGAGACAGGGTTAGTTGCGGTCTTTGCCAGTGATAAGCCGGGAAAAACATTAGCCTTTCGGACAGATATTGATGCTTTACCCGTGACAGAAGAAAGTGGTGTCCCCTTTTATTCACAGCATAAAGGGCGGATGCATGCATGTGGTCATGATGGTCACATGGCGACAATGTTAGGCTTTGCGAAATATTTAAGCGAACATCCTGAAAAAATTAGGGGTACGATTGTTTTGATTTTCCAACCAGCAGAAGAAGGCCCTGGTGGTGCACAATTAATGATTGATGCAGGGGTCTTAGATAAATTTGGTGTGGAACAAATCGTAGGTTTACACGTTTTCCCCGACTTTGCTGAAGGCGTGATCGCCTGTAAAAAAGGGGGCATGATGGCGCGTAATGGTGAAGTAAATATCACAGTCTATGGGAAAAGTGCCCATGGTGCCCAACCGCAGCAAGGGGCAGATGCTATCTTAGCGGCTGCAGCGATTATTCAAGGTTTACATACGATTGTTTCCCGCAATTTAAGTCCTCTTGATTCTGCCATTTTAACTTTTGGTGAAATTCATGGTGGCGATGCGATGAATATTATTCCCGGAAAAGTAGAACTTCACGGTACAACACGGGCCTTTTCTGATACAGTTTACGATACGTTAACAACACGGGTAACGACTTTAGCAAGTGAGATTGCTAAAGCTTACGATTGCTATGCAGAAGTCGATTTTAACCATATGTATCGGGTTGTAGAAAATGATGCGAAAATGGTGGAAGCTTTAAAAGTTGTGGCAGGAGATAGTTATATTACTTCACCGCCATACTTATTAGCAGAAGACTTCTCGATGTTTCAACAAAAAATTCCCGGCTTATTTTTCTTTGTCGGTATAAAAAATGAAGCAAAAGATTACGTCTATCCACTTCATAGTAGCAAGTTGCGTTTTGATGAAAAAAATTTGTTGGGCGGGATTCAGTGCTATGTGGACTTAATAGAAGTGTTAAATGAGGAAGGTGCGTGAAGAAATGTTTCCACAGCAAAATAAAAATGGCCATTTGTATTGGGGAAATTGCGATACTGTTGCATTGGCTCAAAAATACGGAACGCCGCTATATGTCTATGATGAAAATTTGATTCTAAAAGAATGCCAAGCATTAAAAGATGATTTTTTAGATAAATATCCTAATACCCGGGTAGCATATGCCAGTAAAGCTTTTAATACAATTGCGATGTTGCAATTAATTAAAGATGCCGGTCTTTCTTTAGACGTTGTCTCTGGTGGCGAATTATATACCGCAATCGCTGCTGATTTTCCGGCGGCAAGGATAGAATTTAATGGAAATAATAAATCAATAGCCGAACTGGAAATGGCAATTGACTATGGTGTCGGACGTATTATTGTGGACAGCTTACAAGAAGTCGCTTTAATTCAGCAGATTTGTCAACAATTGAATAAAAAGGCACACATTATGTTTCGCATTACCCCAGAAGTCGATGTGAAAACCCATGCTTTTATTTCGACAGGACAAAAAGATTCCAAATTTGGCATCCCTTTAGAACCAGCAGTTTTATATCCGCAAATTGAAAAAGTTCTTCAAGCGGAAAACTTGGAGTTTTATGGCTTTCATTTTCATGTTGGCAGTCAATTAAGTGATAATGCTGCCCATCTTGCTGCAACGCAAGTAGCGTTAAATCTAATGTTGGAAGTTAAAAAGCGTTATAACTATCAAGTCAAAGAATTAAACTTTGGGGGCGGCTTTGGTGTTTGTTATACCAAAAAGGATATCCGTCAACCGTATCGCTACTTTTTAGATCCTATAATGGAACTCACAGCAGCTTTTTGTTTAGAAAATGATTTGGTGCATCCAGAAATTGTGATTGAACCCGGACGCAGTATTGTAGCGGAAGCAGGAATTACGCTTCATACCATTGGCGCAATTAAAGAGCTACCCGGTTTAAGAAAATATGTCAGTATTGATGGCGGTATGACCGATAATATTCGTCCTGGGCTTTATCATGCACAATATACGGGTGTCGTCGCCAATAAAGTTGATGAAAAACCAACGCAAAAAGTAACGATTTCGGGAAAAGCGTGTGAGAGTACTGATTTATTGATAAAAGATTTACCGGTTCCTGACGTTTGCGCCGGCGATATTTTTGCCACTTTTACCACTGGTGCCTATGGCTACTCCATGGCCAGTAACTATAATAAATTACCTATCCCTGCAGTAATTTTTACAAAAGACGGCCAAGCAGAAGTAGTGGTGAAAAGACAAACTTATGCGCAAATGATTCAAAATGAAGTAAAAAGATAAGGGCGTGATGAGATGCAAATTCCTTTTGTAAAAATGCAAGGTGCTGGCAATGATTTCATTGTAGTTAATAACCTTGAACTGAAAATGAGTGCCGCAGAGTTAAGTGACTTAGCTAAAGGGGCCTGTCGTCCGCGCTTGTCTTTAGGGGCGGACGCAGTCATGGCGGTTGATAAAGCGCAAAATGGTAGTGATTTTCGCATGCGTTTTTTCAACGCTGACGGCTCTGAAGCGGAAATGTGTGGCAATGGCGCCCGCTGCATTGCGCGTTATGCCTATGAAAAAAATTTAGCACCGAAAAATATGGTCATTGAAACGCTGGCTGGTGAGGTTTTAGCCTGGCGCTTAAGTCAAGCTAGCTACAAAGTTCAATTAAATCCGGTCACAAAATTTTTGGTAAAAGAATTTGAAGGAAAGATAGTTTACTATGTAGAACTAGGTGATCCAGCTATTCCTCATTTGGTGATGCCAATGACAGATTTAGCCAAAAAAGATTTGAATAATCTACGTGAATTGGCTCAAAAGTTACGTTATTGGGATGAATTACCCAAAGGCGCAAATGTTAATTTTTATGATAACAAAGCTGAAGTGATTGTCCGTACATATGAACGGGGGGTAGAAGATTTTACACTAGCTTGCGGTACAGGTTCAGCCTCAGTGGCTTATGTGGTCAAGCAAATAGAAAAAAATGCTGAAAATCCCGTTGCATTAACCGTGTTAGGTGGTAAGCTAGCAGTAGAAGTTCAAAATGAACAGCTTTTTCTAACGGGGCCTGCTACTTGGATAGCAGAAGGCAATTTAAGCGAAGAAGCACTTCATTAAAAAATTCAAAAGAAAATTGGTGACATATGTTAGAAGCAATTATTTTTGATATGGATGGTGTGTTGATTGATTCGGAATATAGCTATTTTGAAGCCAAAGATAGTATTTTAAAAGATGAAGGAATCACTGTACCTGGCAGTTATCATAGTAAATTCATGGGCACTTCTTATCAGTATACTTGGGAAACGATGAAAGCAGAATTGGGTTTAAAAAAAAGTGCGCCAATTTATATCGCTGAAATGATTAAACGACGGGAAGAAATTATTAAAAGAGATGGGATTAAACCGATTAAAGGGGCAAAAGATTTCGTGAAAAGATTAAAGACAGCTGACGCTATCCTTGCTGTCGCTTCATCTTCCCCTTTGACGGAGATTGAAAAATCATTGACAGAAATTGGCATTTATACTGACTTTGCAATTATTACAAGTGGAGAAGAGGTAGAACATTCTAAGCCAGCGCCAGATGTCTATTTATTAGCAGCAAAACGCTTAGGAGTAACAGCTAAAAACTGTTTGGCAATAGAGGATTCTCCCAATGGTAGTATTGCGGTCAAAAAAGCCGAGATGGTGGGAATAGGCTTTGCTAATCCTGATTATCCTACGTTGGATTTAGTATCGGATAGGATAGTGACCACATTTTCAGATTTGGATTATGCTAAGTGTCAGGAAATTTATCAACAATTTCGTTAAGGATAGTATCCTCAATCAAAAAATCAATATGTAGCGAAAACGTAAAAATTAGCCTACCAGCTGATTCTTACGTTTTTTTGTTTTGAAAAGTCTCGTCTGATTTATCAAAGCAAATGATGCCATTTTTGGTCTGGAGTCTAAAATAATAGCTCTAAAAAAATTGAACAGTAAAAATATCAATTTCCAGCAAAATATCTTGGAACATGGATACACATTAAAAGTTATTTTTTCTGTCTTTGGTTAATATAAAATTCGTTATTTTTATTTTCTTTTTCTGCTGTGGCATAGTTTTCAAAACGTTTAAAAAGACGCGCTTCAAATTCGTTGCGGGGCGTGAAAGTTTTACCTTGTTTCTCTTTAATAGTCTTTACTTGTTTCAAAAAAATCAACTCCTATAGTAATTTATGGAAAAATATATTCCTTTGTTGTTGTTATCTTAGCAAGAACATTTGTTATATAAAAAAGTTATGCTTATCTTTTTTTATTTTTATTAAAAAAATTTAAAAAGACTTGATAGTAATCAATTTCTTGCAATGATTTTTTAGTTAAACTAAAGCCATCAAGTCAAGTAAAGGAACAGATGATAACATCAAAATGATGCCGGCCTATCTTTTTTTATTTCATTTTAAAAAAGGTTACACAGATTTGATGACGATAAGGAGGAGAAAAAGTGAAATATCAACAGCTGATTTTACGAACAGGCTATCATGTGGAACTGTTGGATAAAGCTGGACTAGAAGAATTATAAGAGCTAAAAGAGCTAAAAGAGCTAAAAGAGCTAAAAGAGCTAAAAGAGCTAAAAAGAGCGGATAAAATCTTATTATCCGCTCTTTTTAGTAAGAAAACAGAAGTTGTTTTTGTTAAGAAGAAGTAAAAATTTATTAAGCGGGTTAATACCTTTCCAATCGCCTCTTTTCAGGGGCTCTTTTTTTAGGTAAAATAAAAGCTACGAAAAAATTTTAAAGGAGAACAAACATGTCACAATTACCGAAATGTCCAGAATGCGGGTCAGCGTATACATATGAAGATCGCGGCTTATTTGTTTGTCCAGAATGTGGGCATGAATGGAGTGCTTCTCAAGTAGATGAGCAAGTAACAGGAGTGGTTGCAAAAGATGCCAATGGTAATTTTTTACAAGATGGCGATAGTGTGACCGTGATTAAAGATTTAAAAGTAAAAGGTGCTTCGAACCCGATTAAACAAGGAACCAAAGTAAAAAATATTCGCTTGGTGGAAGGCGACCATAATATTGACTGTAAAGTAGATGGTTTTGGGCCAATGAAATTAAAGTCAGAGTTTGTCAAAAAATTATAAACTTCCTTCCGATTCTCTTCACAATATTTTCATGAGTAACATGGTAAAATAGACTTAGTTAATTTTATCTGATTTCATGAGGGAGGAAATGATTATGTATGGAATGGGTTATGGCTTTATGCCCTTTTTTGATCCAACGATGATCTTAGTAATTATCGGTTTGGTGCTTTCTGGGATTGCATCAGCTTATGTAAATAGCACGTTTAGAAAGTACGATGAAGTAAAAAGCCGCAATCATGTAACGGGCACCCAAGCGGCGCAATACATTTTAAATGATCAAGGGATTAATGATGTAGGTGTACAAGGAATTGCTGGGAATTTGACAGATAACTATAATTCGCAAACAAAAATGTTGAGTTTATCAGAGGCGACGGCTCAATCCACTTCAGTAGCGGCCATTGCAGTAGCCGCCCATGAGTGTGGACATGCGGTACAAGACGCCAAAAGCTATGTGCCATTACGTTTGCGGGCAGCAATCGTGCCGGTAGCGAATTTCGGCTCAACTTTAGCTTTTCCAATTATTTTAATTGGCTTTTTCCTAAGTGCGCCAAAATTAGTGACGATAGGTCTTTGGGCGTTTTCGTTGGCGTTGATTTTCCAATTGGTAACTTTGCCAGTTGAATTTAATGCTTCGGCTCGAGCTTTGAAAATTTTGAGTAATGGTAATTTATTATCTGATGAGGAATTACCAATGGCACGAAAAGTATTGTTTGCCGCAGCATTAACTTATGTGGCTGCTGCTGTTGCCACTTTCTTACAATTGTTGCGCCTTATATTGATCTTTGGTGGGAATCGCAGAGATTAGTCTTTTTAATACGTGATCGACTTTGGTCGGTGGCGTATTTTTTTATACCTTTACTCCTGCAAAAGTCTTGATCTAAAGCAAATCTTTGCACTTTTGGCAAAGTTTTGACAAAATAATAAGTATAGGAAACGATTGTGATAAAAATCGAGCTGGAGGCACGACATGAATAAAAAAGAAATTGGAATACGCGCGCTTGTGGCGCTAGTGGGAGTGGCTATATTGGCATTAGGGGCCACCACTTTACGGATGGGGAAAGTGGGATTAGATCCCTATACGTCGACAAATATTGCACTGGGAGAAAAATTTGGATTATCATTAGGTGTCTATCAATTGCTGGTGAATCTCATTATTTTGGTATTGATTTTTATTTTTGGTAGAAAATATATTGGCGTCGGCACGGTAATCAATATGGTATTAGCTGGCTTTTTCATTGATTTTTATACCGAAATTTTCACCAATCTAAATTGGGTAGCCGAAACAATTGTAATGCAAGGAATTTTTTTGATAATTGGAATTTTACTTTTTAGTTTTGGTGCTTCTTTATACATGGGTGCTGAACTTGGTAATGCACCATATGATGCGATTGCGCCTGTAATTGTTGATAAAACTAACGCACCTTATCGCGTGGTTCGGGTGATTCAAGACGTTACTTTCAGTGTTGTCGCCTTTATTTTTGGTGGTCCAATTGGGATAGGTACTTTTATTAGTGCTTTTTTAACGGGACCATTTATTAGCTTTTTTGATAAAAAAATTACCCACCCCGTTGTACATTCTCTAACGAAAAGTTCTTCATACTAATAATAAAATCGGTGTGAATAAGCACTGCTTCTCAACGTTAAAAGCGCTTTTGTTTTTGCTATTTTTGGCTCTGTGCTATGATGAAGATGTAGGAAACTTTATAGATAGGGGCTGACAAAGATGAAAAATAAAACAAAAGTGACAATTGGATTAAGTATTGCGGCGGTGGCCGGAATTACAACAGCGGTGATTGCATCAGATGCTGTGATTAATAAAATTCGTCATAAAAAAGACCGATATAAAGTAAAACAATTCGTTGGCGATAAATTTGATGGCAATGAAAAATTAATGTCAGTAGTGGATAATTTATCCGATGATGAGTTAGATTCATTAATGGGTGTCATGAAAAAAATTAAATCCGGCCGTAAACAAATTTCTGTCTATGGGGATTCGTTAAAAGAAACAACGGAAAGTTTAAAAGATAAATTAAGCGGTTTGATCGATCAAATTGTCTAATAAATAAAAAAAAGAGGGGCCTCATCTTTCGGGCTACCTCTTTTTTTTTGACTCTTTTATAGAAAAATGAGTTTAAGCAAATTTTTATAATAAAAAAAACGAAACCGAAGTCTCGCTTAACGTCTTTTTAATCAGACACATGGCAGATCCTGCTTAGTGCTGCTTCCTTCCAGATCTGACACAATTCACAAGCCTGCCATTGTCCTAGCCTTGCGGCAAGAATTAGTATAGCGTATTTCCGGCTGTTTGGCTAGTCTTTTTCAAAAGTTTTATTCAAAGGCTTGTTTTAAAGCGGGTTTGGGGACTTTTTCGCGGCTTTTCTTTTTTTGCGTAATTCACGGAAAAAATCGGTTAGAAGCTGGCCGCACGCGGTTGATAAAATGCCCCCTTCCACATAAGACCAATGATTAAACCGCTCGTCTGTCAAAATTTTCATAAGCGAACCAGCAGCACCGCCTTTTGGGTCATATGCGCCAAAGTATACCTCTTCTACGCGAGCTAATTGCATCGCACCACTACACATGGGACAGGGTTCTAATGTAACAAATAATTGGCTGCGTTCTAAGCGCCAACTTTCAATATTTTGACATGCTTGGCGGATGGCAAACATCTCGGCATGGGCGGTTGCATCTTGGTCATGTTCTCTTAGATTATGGCCGGCACCGATAACTTTGCCGTCTAAGACTACAATTGCACCAATAGGCACTTCACCAATGGCTTCCGCTTTTTTTGCTTCTGCTAAAGCAAGTTGCATATAGTATTCTTTTGTTTCCTGTGTCAAACTGCTGCTTTTTTCCACGTTTTTCACCTCGCCAAATTCTAGCATTTTTTTGTTCAAGATAAAAGAAGTGCCTTTGCAAAATTGGCAGTTTTGCAAAGGCACTAGAGGAGAAGAAATGAAAAAATTATTGGGTATGTCAATAATATAAGGCGGCTAACTTAATTTAAGCTTAAAGTGGCGTATTCTTTTACACCTTTTTTGAACTCCGTTACAATCTAAGTAAGGAGTGATGGTAATGGAGAAGAAACCCACCCGCTGGATTAATTTTTTAGGGGGACGCAATTTAATTTTTACTTTAGTGGCTTTATTATTAATGGGGGCTGTTTTATGGCTGTTTTCACAGCTGGATTTCTTATTTGATCCTTTTGTAACCATTTTTAAGGCCATTAGTGGGCCGCTAATTTTAACAATGGTCTTATATTATTTATTTAATCCTATTATCGATTGGCTAGAAGCCAAAGGAATCAAACGGGTGATTAGTGTTGCGGCATTATTTATTATTTTAATTGGTTTAGTTGTAGTAGCAGTCGTACTGATTAGTCCAATTATTCAAAAACAAGTTCTTTCACTTGTTTCATCTTTCCCGGAATATGTGGATAAAACCATTAAAATGTTAACGAAATTATTCGATAATTCACCTTTTGAAGAGTCGTTGGATCAGACGATGGAAAAATTACAAAATTGGTCAGAAGGACTGTCTAGTCGGTTAACCGATTATTTATCCAATGTTCTTAAAGGTGCATCAAATGTGGTGTCAACTATCACCAGTACGGTATTAATTATTGGAACTGCACCAATTATTACCTTTTTCTTATTAAAAGATGATCGTAAATTCTTTCATTATGTTACCAAATTAATTCCACCTCGTTTTCGCAAAGATGCCAAAGCGATTGCAGGTAGTATGAATACGCAAGTAGGGGCTTATTTGAAAGGACAAGTCTTAGTCAGTATTGCCATTGGTTTATTGACATTTCTAGGTTTTGTCATCATTGGGATGCCTTATGCCGGCTCGTTATCGTTATTAACGGGGGTTACCGCGATTATTCCGTATATTGGACCTTTTATTGCTTTTATTCCGGCTTTTATTGTGGCGTTAATGTCTTCTTTTGGCATGTTAATAAAAATGTGTTTGGTCTGGGTAATTGTTCAAATGAGTAATGGTCATTTGATTGAACCGGCCGTAATGGGAAAACATCTTTTAGTCCATCCAATTACAATTGTTTTGGTTTTACTTGTGATGGGGGATTTAATGGGAATGTTCGGACTGATTTTTGGGATTCCAATTTATGCGGTAATTAAAGTGTTGTGTATTTATTTTTTCCGCAAACTAAAGAGCCGTTACAATCGGTTTTATGGGGAGTATGGAAAGTATGAAGAGACTGATTTTGAAGAATAAAAAAAGTGCTGGCAGAAAAGCTGAATCTGCCAGCACTTTTTGTGTATACGTAAAGTTCTTATATGATTTTCCCGAGGAATAAGGCCCATGTATCGAGGTTATTGATGATAGTCTTCATAACGAGGGGAATTTGCTTTTAATTCATTTTGTTCTTCTAAACTTAATTCACTAAAGACATCATTGCCGTCTAAGAAAGATTCCCAATCAGAAGTCATCAATTCATTCAGCCCGTTTTCATCATGCTTTTCCCAGACCTCAGTTTTAACGCCATCTGGGGTAATAAAATGTCCTGTTTCATTTTTGGTCGTTTTTTTTAATTCAGATAAGTCATGTTTTTTACTAAATAGTTTTTCCCATTCCGCTTTTAATGTGTGTTTCATCTTCATTCCTCCTTTTATGCTACTAAATTCATTTTAGCAAATGGCAGGCTAGGGGTAAAAGATTTAAAACTCGATTATCCAAATAAGACGCTGTGAAAAAAATGTGCTAGTCTAAGTTTAATAGGTGACATACCTTTAGAAATGAGGTATTTATATGGAAAAAATTACCATTATGCATACGAATGATTTACACTCCCATTTGGAAAATTGGCCGAAAATCAGACGTTATCTGGAACAACGTCAACGAGAATTGGCACAAAAAGGACATGGTGCAATTACAGTCGATCTCGGAGATTTTGTCGATCGCTGGCATCCCTTATCAGAAGCGACTAATGGTCAAGCCAATATCGCTTTAATGAATGAGGTTCATTATGATGCCGCTACGATTGGAAATAACGAAGGAGTCGGCAATTCTAAATATGATTTGAATCATCTTTATGATGAAGCAAATTTTGATGTACTATTAGCCAATTTATTTGATAAAAAAACGTTGCGACCACCAAAATGGTCCCAAGAGTATAAAATTATTACCACCCAAGCAGGGACTAAAGTAGGATTAATTGCCCTGACTGCACCATTTCCTCTAACCTATAGCCCCAATGGTTGGGATATCCGCTATCCTTTGGAAATTCTGCCCAATTTAGTTGCACATTTGCGTCCTCAGGTAGATGTATTGGTGTTAATGAGTCATTTAGGCATTGAAGATGATCAGTTGATTGCAAGTGAAATGCCAGAAATTGATGTTATTTTAGGTTCCCATACCCATCACTTGTTTCCCGATGGCAAAGTAGTCAACGGCGTACAATTAGCCGCAGCTGGGAAGTTTGGTTATTATATTGGGGAAGTCCGTTTGGAATTAGAAGACCATAAAATTATTTCAAAAAAAGCCCGGACGATTGAAACGGCAACATTAACAACTTTTCCAGAAGATGAAGAGGAAATTAGCGGTTATTTGCAAAAAGGGCATGACTTATTAAAAGCTCAAAAAGTAGCCGTTTTGCCTTATGATTTAACCATGGATTTAGATGGACAACAGCGCCTCATCGATGCAACTTTAAAATCAGTAGAACAAAGGGGCCAAACGGATGTGGCGATTTTAAATAGCGGCTTATTTTTAGAGGCCTTGCCAAAAGGTGCAGTCAATCAAGATCAATTGCACACAACTTTACCCCATCCAATGCATTTGTTAAGAGTAACTTTGAAAGGTGCAGATGTCCGGCGTTTAGTTTTAGAAATGGAAAAAAACCGTAACTTTTTACGTAATTTCCCAATGATGGGCATGGGGTTTCGCGGTAAAGTTTTTGGTGTCATTACGTATGATGGTATCTTATATGATGCCGTAAACCACGAAGTTTATTGGCTGGGAGAAAAACTTGTCGCAGAACAAGAATATAGTTTTACTACTGTCGATCATTTTATGTTTGTGCCGTTTTTCCCTACCATCGAGATCGCCGGAAAATATGAATTTTTATTTCCGGAATTTATCCGCAGTGTGTTGGGAGCGTATTTGCAAACTCACTATCCAAGTAAATAAAAACAAGGTATAATGAAAAACAGGTGGTGAAATCATGACAAAAGAGAACAAAAATCTAACCGACGAATTGACGACGGTTTTAGAGGAAGTCGCAACCGAAGAAGTGGCAAAACCGCAAAAAGGGGAGCTTGTAACGCCGATTAATGAAACAGATTTTATGATTGGACAACGTCAGTACAAGCTTGTTTATGACCACCGGGAAGGCTTTGATGCTGAGAAATTAGGGGAACGTTTCAGCGAAGTTTTGGCGCGGTATGATTATATTGTTGGTGACTGGGGCTATGAGCAGCTACGCCTGAAAGGTTTTTTCAATGCCGACGATAAAAAGGCGCAACCAGAGCAACGCATTGATACTTTAGAAGATTATTTGTACGAATATTGTAATTTTGGCTGTGCCTATTTTGTCATTCAGCGAATCGGCAACAAACGGGAAAAAACACAAACCCGCAAACGTCGAAAGAAAAATTACAATAATCAACCGGCAGCAGCCCATATTGCTGAAAAGAAAACAGATGTAAAGAAAAAAACAAAACCGGTTTTAAAGAAAAAAAGTGAAAAACAGCCAACAAAGAAAACCGAAACAGTGACTAAATCGGCAAAAAAAGAAGGCAAAAAAGGTAGCTTTACAATTAGGAAGCGAGAAGATTAATGTACAAAGGATATTTAATAGATTTAGATGGGACCATCTATCGCGGGCAAGAACCAATTCCTGCGGGAAAACGGTTTGTTGATGAATTAAAGCGGCGTGACTTGCCGTTTTTATTTGTAACCAACAACACCACCCGTAGCCCTGAAACAGTGGCGCAACGGTTAAAAAATGAGTTTGATATTGAAGTCGCTCCCCAAACAATTTACACTGCTAGTCTGGCAACAATCGACTTTATGAAAGCCGATAACAAGGGCAAAAAAGTCTTTGTCATTGGTGAAGCTGGTTTGATTGATTTAATTTTAGCAGCAGGTTTTACTTGGGAGAAAGAAAATCCCGATTATGTCGTCGTTGGTTTAGATAATCAAGTTACCTATGAAAAATTTGTCTTAGCTACTTTGGCAATCCAAAAAGGGGCCACCTTTATTGGCACGAATCCGGATAAAAATATCCCAACTGAAAGAGGTTTATTGCCAGGGGCTGGTTCTTTAATTTCATTAGTGGAAACAGCAACGCAGACCAAACCTATTTTTATTGGCAAACCTGAAGCGATTATTATGAACAAAGCATTGGAACAAATCGGTCTTTCAAAAGAAGACGTCATCATGGTCGGAGATAATTACGAAACAGATATATGTTCGGGGTTAAATAATGGTATCGATACATTATTGGTATTATCTGGCTTCACCCAAAAAGAAGAAGTGGCGACTTTACCTAAAGCACCCACTTTTGTCCTCAATTCTTTAGATGAATGGAACTTTGAAGCATGAAAAAGATGATGGCACCTTGGCAAAGACGCCTGGGATTAATGAGTCTTTTTTTGACGGTAATTACACTAGTGATCACCATTGCCATTAACTTTCGGCCATTGTATGTCTTAGATATCCATTATTTAAATATATTGGATGCTACTACAGTTGGCAAAGCGACTTTATTGAAAAATTTTGATCAATTGATGGCGTTTTTGAATAATCCTTTTGCCAGTAGGTTAGCATTACCGGATTTTCCCATGTCTGAAGCAGGTCGGGGACATTTTATTGATGTTAAAAAGTTATTCATGTTTAATTATGCCATTTTTTTGGTGACGTTTATTCCTTCAATTGTCTTTTTAATGAAGTTAAAGAAACAACAGAGTTTGTGGCGCTTAGTGCGTCCCTTCCAATGGGGGATGGGAATCCCGATAATTTTAGGATTTGTGATGGCTACAGGATTCGATCGTTTTTTTGTTACGTTTCACGAATTGCTTTTTCAAAATGACGACTGGCTATTTGATCCGCGGACAGATCCAATTATCAACGTTTTACCAGAAAGCTTCTTTATGCATTGTTTTATTTTAGCTTTTGTTTTATTGGAGTTGTGTTTTTTAGCGCTGGTATTATGGGGACGCCATAGTTTAAAACAAAAAAACAACGCTCACCATTGAGGAGCGTTGTTTTTTGTAGGGAAAGAAATTATAATCTTTGGCTTTATCGCTTGAGAGGTTGTGACAGAAGTGGTCAGCTGCAAGAAAATAAGAAAGGATTGCGGAAAATTATTTCTTGAATTTTTGCGAAAATTCGGCTTATTTGCGAAGAATTTGCTTTTGGAACACCGCTTCTTCGCAAAAAAAGGAGGGATGACAAGACTTTTGTCACACCTCCTTTTTAGATGCAAAACTATTGGGTGATGTAGTGAGAATCACCGGGATTTTGATGGGCCAAACGACTAGCAGCAGAAGCAGCAATGGCGCCAACAATATCATCGAGAAATGTATGGACATGTTTGCCGTCATGACTGTTTAATTCTTTTAAAATCCCCGGTTTTACTTTATCAATATAGCCATAATTGGTAAAACCAATTGAACCATAGACGTTGACGATAGAAAGTGCCAAAATTTCATCGATGCCATAAAGTCCTTCATCATCGGCGACAATTTCTTGGAGCGGATCCAATAATTTACCTTCTTCGGCTAAAATATCCAATTGGATACCCGTGATAATGGCGTTATGCACTTCTCTTTTGGTTAAGACACTATTGACACTTTCGACACATTTTTCTAAGGTGATGTCTTGAATATAATCTTTTTGTAAAAACATAACCAATTCGCCAATTTCATCTAGTGTAACCCCTCGACTTTTTAGTAACTCCCGGGCTTTTTCTTCCAGTGTTTTTGTTTCAATTACCATAAAAATCCCTCCAATTCTCTGGCGTAAGATTAACTCTTCTTTTATGGTATACTATCTACCAACTTGAAGCAAAGAAAAGGGAGGGTATCATGAAACCTTTAATTGAATTTTGTGAACAAAATTTAAGTCGGCAAGGAAATATACTGTTAGAAGATGACGAGCTAAAGGAAAAAGCCGATTTTCTAATTACTAGCTGCTTAAGTATGTGCGAGCTTTGTGCGCAAAAATTATTTGTAATGGTAGAAGGGGAAGTTATCATAGCGGACACCATGGTGGAACTATTAGAAAAAGTGAAACGCGCTATTCGGGAATGGGATGAATTTTAAAAAAGACCCAAGAGGTATGCTGCCTTTTGTACCAGCTAACAGCTGGCAAACAATAAACAGAATTTCCTTTTGGATCTTTTTTATGAAGCAATAAGCATACGTTTCTAAAATAAACTCGTACTATGAGCCGGTTGGGTACGGTTTTTGGGATCAATAAAATGCAATGCATTGTTAACGGCAGTTGGCGCTTCACCAAAGCCGGTGGCAATCAGTTTGACTTTGCCATCATAACCGGCAATATCGCCACAGGCATAAATTCCGGCAATTGAAGTGCTCATATCTGAATTAACCGTAATCGTTTGTCTTGTTCCGGCTAAATTCCATTCTTTAACATTGAGATTGGAAGTAAAACCATAATTTACGAGCAAATGATCAACAGCAAGTTCAATTTTTTCTTTTGTTTGTACCTGTTGTAAAGTAATCCCATCAACAAAATCTTTCCCTGTTACTTCGCTAATCACATAAGGTGTCATGATGTTGACAGAAGACTGGTAAAGTTTTTCAACGCTGTGTTCTAAGGCCCGAAACTTATCTCGCCGATGAATCAAATGAACTTCAGCGGCAATGGGTTCTAGCATTAAAGCCCAGTCAATTGCGGAATCACCACCACCAGCTAAAGCCACTTTTTTCCCTGCATATTTCATCAAATCGTTGACATAATAATCAAGTCCGCGGTTTTCAAAGTTTTCAGCACCCGGAACGTTTAGTTTGCGGGGGTGAAATGAGCCATTTCCTAAAGCTAAAATTGCCGCTTTAGTATAGTGGGTCTCTTTATTTGTTGTAATGACAATCAGATCTTCTTGTTTTTCAATGTGTATGACTTCTTCATCTAAACAATAAGTATGTGGAAAAGTTTGTAATTTCTTCTCTAAGACTTGAACCAAATCATTGGCCTTTATTTGAACGTAACCAGGAATGTCGTATATATTTTTTTCAGGATAAAGAGTGGATAACTGGCCACCTAACTGAGGTAAACTATCGATAATTTTTGTCTTCGCATTGCGCATGCCCGCATAAAATCCGGCAAACATACCAGCGGGACCTGCACCAATAATGGTAATATCATACACTTCCATCTTGTTTCCTCCTTGCTTTTTATGACGATGAAACTTTGCAATAGATCTAAGTATAAGGGCAAAAAGTTGTTTTTTCTATTAAAACGTTTTAGCGATTGAATTTGTGAGAGTTCCTTAAAGTTCTCTTAGTAAAAAACAGTCCATTGCATTGTGAGCAGTAGGTAATAAGGGTGCGGGAAGTGATTTAAAATCATACTTTTGATAAAGTCTTAAAGCTGCAGTTAAGCTGTGGTGACTTTCTAAATAGACGGCCGCATAACCTGCTTTTGCGGCAAAATTTAAGGCAGTAGTCATTAACTGATGACTGTATCCCTTTCCTTTTGCTTTATCGCTTAAATAGAGTTTTTGCAATTCACAAATGTTTTTGTCTTCCTGAAATTCTGCGATACCGACTCCGCCAACTATTTCATTGTTTTCAATTACAACAAAATAATTTCGTCTTGGCGATTTTTCGTAGTAATGGGAGAGGTGATTTAGCTCAGGATCATAATAAGCCGTGCCGGGAATGGCTAAGTTGTAAAATTCAAGATTAGTGCGGATGATTTTGGCTAACGATAAATCATCTTCTTTTTTAATGGAACGAATTTTCATATTACACCTCCGCAAGTTTTAATAAATTTCCCGTTAGTATAGCAAATCTCTCAAATTAAAATCAAGAATACGTGGCAAAATAAACGAAGTCTGCTATCATGAAATTAATCCATTAAATTGAAGGAGGAATTATCGTGAGCGATTTTCCACAACTAACATTAGAAAACCAAACAGGTCACAAAGCATTAATCAAAACGAACCGGGGCAACATTTTAGTACAGCTATTTCCTGAGCTGGCACCAAAAACAGTTCAAAACTTTGAAGAATTGGCGAATAAAGGCTACTATGATGGCGTTATTTTCCATCGTGTTATTCCTGATTTTATGATTCAAGGTGGCGACCCAACTGGTACTGGTATGGGAGGAGAAAGCACATTTGGCGGTACTTTTGAAGATGAATTTTCAAAAGAATTGTTTAATGTTCGCGGTGCATTGTCTATGGCGAATGCAGGCCCTAATACCAATGGGAGTCAATTCTTTATCGTGAATAATCAAAATGTTCCTGGTAATATGTTGGGACAATTAGAAGGTGCTGGCTATCCTTCAGAAATCATCGAAGCCTATAAACAAGGGGGCACACCTTGGTTAGATTTCCGCCACACTGTTTTTGGACATGTAGTTGAAGGCATGGATGTTGTAGATGAAATCGCCAATGTAAAAAGAGGGCCACAAGATAAACCTGTTCATGATGTTGTGATTGAAACAGTTGAAATTTTAGCAGATTAAATAAAAAACCCGAACAAGATAGACTTCTTATGAAGAAATCATCATCTTGTTCGGGTTTTTTATCTAAGGTATTTTTACCTCTGTCACATCGTCGGTTACTAATTCAGCGTAATCGGTAGTTTCTTCTCTTGCATGATGCGTTGTTTTTAATTCAATGAAATGAATCAAACGCCCCACCAATAAAAGCGCCACTAGAGTACCAACACCAATCCCACTTGGTTGACCAAGAAAAATCATACCGAGTAAGAAAGCCACAGTAATCATCGTTAGATCAAAGTAAAATTTGACTTGACCAAAACGCTTCCCTTTTTTTAAAGCGATAATTTCAACCAAGCCGTCGGGAGGATTTAAAATTAGTTTGGAATTCACCATTAAAAAAGAACCCCCACTGGTTGCAATCACCGCTGCCATTAAAAGTAAAACTTTTCCGACCAGCGTGGTCACCACAAAATTGCCTAATCCTAATGTGACATTATAAAAATCCACTACTGCGCCAAAAAGAAAAGAAAAAGGTAATTGTAAGAAAATTTTTAACGGAAAACTTTTGACTAAAATAATTTCCACGATAGCCAATAATCCAAAGACTAAGCTTGTGGCATTACCTAGCGTTAGACCGGTAATGGTTGCCGTGGTAAAAGGCACAGAAACCAGAGAACTGACACCCAGTTGACAACAAGAAAAAAGTACGGTGCCCAGAGCCAGAATGAAAATCCCTGGCACATATTGCATAAAACGTTTTGCTAAATCAGGCATCTTTGTTCTCCTTTATAAAGTAATTAGGGGAGATGAAATTAAAAAAATGATATTTTCAATTGTTTTCCTGAATTAGTGTAACAAATTTTCATGAAAAATGTAATAGTTTTAAAAAGACTGCATCTAAAGATACAGTCAAAAAAAGGGTGATTATTGAAAGGCTTGCGCGATTTGTTCTAGTCCTTGTTGCAAAGTATCTTTTGGACAAGCTATGTTTAGCCGCATATGTTGTTTTCCATTAGGGCCGAATGTAAAGCCGCCATTTAAGACAACACCTGCTTCTTCAATCATTTTTTTATTTAAGGCAGCGTCTGTTAAATTGTAAGCAGAAAAATCTAACCAGAAAAGATACGTTCCTTCTGGGCGCATGAATTTTACGTGCGGAAGATTCTTTTGAAGAAAAGCAATTGTAAATTCACTATTTTTACTTAAATATTGTAACAGTTCAGCTAACCATTCTTGGCCACCATCATAAGCGGCTTTGGTGCCAATTAAACCAAATGTATTGATCGTATCTTGTTCACTTTTGGCCTGTATAGCAGTAAAAGCTTCCTTTAGCTGAGGATTTTTGACAAAGACCATCGAATTTTTAATTCCTGCTAAGTTAAACGTTTTCGTTGCGGCAGTCAATATAATAGAAAATTCTGCAAAAGTTTCATCTACATTATGGAAGGTTTCATGTTGATAAGGTGCAAAAATCAAATCTTGATGAATCTCATCACTGACCACCAAACAATGATGTTTTTTACATAAATCTCCCAGTTGTTTCAATTCATTTTTAGTCCACACTCGTCCGCCGGGATTATGGGGATTACATAGAATAAATAATTTTACCTTTTCTTCTATTATCTGTGATTCTAGCGCCGCAAAATCTATTTCAAAATGATTATTTTCAACTTTAAGGGAATTGCGCACAAGTTTTCTATCGTTTTCTTGCACCATCTTGGCAAAAGGAGGATAAACAGGGTCATGAATCATGACGCTATCCCCAGGATTTGTAAAGGCCTGGATACTTACGGCAATACTTGGAACAACGCCTGGTGAAAATAAGATTTCATCTTTTTTAATATCGTAATGATGTTGTCTTTTTTGCCAGTTAATAATAGCATTATAAAGATCATCACCAAAAAGGGTATAACCATAAATTCCTTGTTTAACATAATCCAATAAAGCCTGCTGAACAGAAATAGGAGCAGGAAAATCCATATCTGCTACCCAAAGTGGTAATAAATTTTCTTTTCCATAGGTTTGCGCAATGCTATCCCATTTTACGCTATCAGTGTGGCGACGATCGTGTTGTTGATCAAAAATTGACATAAAAAGACCTCCTAGATTTCTAAACTTCTTTTTTATCTCTAGTTACAGTATAATGAATAAAACAAGGAGTGGAAACCAAATGTCTTATAAAATCGGCGATATTCTCGAAGGCCAAATTACTGGCATTCAACCTTATGGCGCTTTTGTTTCTTTAGATGATAAAACCCAAGGATTAATCCATATTTCTGAAGTACAATCTGGGTATACAAAAAATATTCATGATATTCTTTCGGTTGGAGAAACTATTAAAGTCCAAATTATTGATATCGATGAATATTCACAAAAAATTAGTTTGTCAAAACGAACATTAGAGAAAAGCTATATCCCCAATCGCCATTATAAAAAACGCTATTTTACAAATAAAAATAAAAAAATAGGTTTTGCCTCAATTAAAAAGGTGTTACCTGAATGGATTGAAGAGGCGGTAGTATATTTGCGCTCTGAAAACCAGGCGAAATAATTATGCGCATTTTCAGAAAATGTGCTATCATAAATTATAGATAAAACAGCCGAGGTGGTATCGTGACTAATAAAAAAGTTGCTGGAACAGTAATGTTGCATTTACAAAATGGCTCAAAACGATTTTTAGTTCATGCTGTAGGAGATACAATGGAGTTAGCCTCTACCGATTTTTCAAACGAACGCACTGGCTTGGCCAATATTTTGAGTTTACTCAAAGATAGTGTCAAATTAGATGTGAAAAAAATCGACTTAGTAGAATTGACAAATGGTCAAATTGCAGAAGAGAATGTTCCCCTGTTCGTTTTTGAAACAAGTGAAGAAAAATTAGTTGGCGATTTACCGGAAGATTTTCGTTGGGAAGAGCCGCAAAGGTTTCGGGAAATCATTAGGCACTATGATATCGAAGGTGTACCTTATTTTTAATAAATCAAAAGGAGATTTTAAAATCTCCTTTTTTTGTACCTAAAAAGTCTATTAGTAAAGAAAAAAGTTAAGAAGCTAAAAAAATATTGCACGGATAAAATCCAAGCAACGCAACATTTGGTTCGCTGTTTCGCCGCAATTGATCCATTTGAATCATAAATTATAATGAAAGGATGGAAAATACGAATGATTGGAAATTTGAGTACGAAGATGATTAAATCATCAAGCTTTTGAGACAAACTTTCTGGTTGACCTTATCTTTTTTTAGTGTTAAATTAATCAACGTTGACGAAGCAGTCACACAGTTGAAAACAACTTGAAATGTTTTTGAAAAAAGTTGTTGACA